>Ga0163144_10020952_pt1 | contig 13026 bp, 10 predicted proteins | sample OliLak19BULKMAT1_FD_123175 | JGI IMG/M metagenome (GOLD analysis project Ga0163144, IMG submission 123175) | Freshwater microbial mat bacterial communities from Lake Vanda, McMurdo Dry Valleys, Antarctica - Oligotrophic Lake LV.19.BULKMAT1 | ecosystem: Environmental > Aquatic > Freshwater >...
AACGCAAACCTGATCGCAAACGCCACTACAATCGTCGCCGCGGCGAAGGCAAACCCGTGCGAAGCCTCCCGCGCCAACTGCCCCAGATCAACCCGCAGCCCAAGCAGCACCACGCACGCCTGGATCATGACCCTCGATACCTTCTTCGCCTCCCCCTGAAACTGCGACAGGTTTGTCAGCGCAAAGACCATCCCAACCGCCAACGCCAACGGCGGCCCCCCCCAAGCCCACGGCATCATGCACACCACCCACGCGGCGACAAACACAATGCGTTTGATGATGATGGCTGGCACGCGGGACAACTGTACCGCACTGCCCACGCCTCCCGCCCTCGAAAAGGCACACACCAACTGCCCCATTACGCAGCGGGTTCACATTTTGCCAACAATCTTTGGCCCTTCGAGAATCACTGTCTCAAACACGCCTCCCGACCCCGCTAAAGCCTCAAAAGCGAGCGGACAAACGCGCGACGCGGGAGGGTATACAGCGGGGCGAGTTTATGCGACACCACGACACAATCACCCGTTTGCTTCGGCAGGATACTCTTTCGGCGCCACTCTCTTCCTCGTGCCATGCCGGTCTTCTTGCTCGCGTTCTCCCGTTCTGCCTCCACCAATGCCCCAATAGCCGCGAACGCGCGGCTCGCAATTCAAAACCGCCGGCGTTCAAGGAATTCAACACTCGGTATTGCACCACAACACACCTGAACAACAGGCTCGTTCGGCATCCCGCCTCCCTCGTTTGAACGTCAGAGGAATTCCCCTCGACCTCCACCGTTCAAACACAACAATGTCCTCGCCCCCTCGTCGCGCGGCCGCTTTCCTCTCTGGACTCCACCATGCAAACCATCGACCAAATCAAACTCATCGTCGGCATGGAGATTCACGTCGAGCTTGCAACCCGCACCAAGATGTTCAGCCGCGCGCTCTCACCCGCTTTCGCGGGCCACGAGAATGCCGAGCCAAATACCTACATCGACCCCGTTGTGCTCGCCCTGCCCGGCGCGCTGCCGGTGATGAACAAGGCCGCCATCGAGATGGCGATGATGGTGGGCATCGCCCTCAACTGCTCCACCGCGAAGATCACCAAGTGGGACCGCAAGAGTTATTTCTACCCCGACCTCCCCAAGAGTTACCAGACCAGCCAGTACGACCTGCCGCTGAGTTTTGATGGAGCCTTTGATCTGCCCGCCGCGGATGAGGATGGTTTTCCCGATTTTTCCCAGCCCTCCAAGCGGATCGGGATCACCCGCGCCCACCTTGAAGAGGACGCGGGGAAGTTGCTCCACGAAGCGCCGGGAGGAGGCGCGAGCAAAGACACGCTCGCCGACTACAACCGCGCCGGGACGCCCCTCCTCGAGATTGTCACCCAGCCCGATTTCTCCAGCGCTGATGATGTCGTCCTTTTCGCCAAACTCCTCCGCCAGGTCTGCCGCTACTTGGGTGTCACCTTGGGCGTGATGCAAAAGGGGCACATGCGCTTCGAGCCGAACATCAACTGCATCCTCACGCTTTCCGACGGCCACACCATCACCACCCCTATCGTCGAAATCAAAAACCTCAACTCGTTCAAGAGCCTCAAGGCCGCCATCGAGTTCGAGCACCGCGAGCAGCCCAGCCGCTGGCAGGCGGATGGCCGCGTGATGGGCCGCGGCATGAAGACCACCCGCGGCTGGGATGATACCAAAAACATCACTTTCGTTCAACGCGAAAAGGAGGATGCCCACGACTACCGCTACTTCCCCGACCCCGACCTGCTGCCGGTGAAGGTCGATGCCGCGTGGCGCGAAGCGGTCGCGGCGAGAATCCCCGAGTTGCCCCTCGTGCGGTACCGCCGTTACGCTTCGGACTACGCCTTGGCCGTGAAGGAAGCGGGGCAACTGGTGGAAGATCGCGAGACGAGCGACTACTACGAAGCTGCCATTAACGCCCTTGTTGAACTGGGCATCGCCCGCCCCCGCGCGGGCAAGGCCGCGGCGAACATCCTCCTCCAGACCGCCGCGAAACGGGCGAACGAGGGCAGCGGAACAACTGCCAGCACCGGTGCGCAAAGGCTTGACCAAACCGGCGTTACTGCGATGGAAGTCGCCGCGATTGTGAAACTGCGCGAGGATGGCAAGATCAACAATCAAGCCGTTGAAGTGCTCTTCGCGGCGTGCATTGCTGCTCTGGCCTCGGATGCGACGCCGACCCTTGCCCAAACCCTCACCCACGTCGAAGCGCTCGCGTCAGAAAAGGGTCTCCTCATCGTGCGCGATGACGCGGCGATGAGCGCGTGGATCGATCAGGTTCTGGCCGCGAATCCGAAGGTCGCCGAGGATGTGAAGGGTGGGAAGGTGCAGGCGGTGGGGAGGCTGGTGGGTGAGGTGATGAAACTAGCGGGGGGGAAGGTGGATGCGAAAACGGTGCGCGAAGCGATCCTGGAGAAACTGGGATAGAGATAACGGCACAACTAATACAGCACCCGCACCCTGATCGTCTCGGGCATCGCCCGCAGCCGGTCCACCAACTGCGTGTCGTCCATCGGATCGACATCCAGCACCACGTACCCCACATCATCCATGGTGCGGAGGTATTCTGCCCAGATGTTCGCTCCAAGCCCGGCCACGATGCCGTGGAGTTTGCTCAGGACGCCGGGGACGTTGCGGTGAAAGTGCAGGATTCGGTGCCGCCGCGCCGATTTTCCACCGCCGCCGTCCGCATCCTCGCCGCTGCCTGCGTTCCATTCGTCCTGCTCGGGCAGTTCGACTTCGGGCACGTTGACCGCGCCGGTGGTGGTACCGACGTTGAGGTATTTGATGAACTTCGCCGCGACATCTTCGGCGATCGCGGCCTGTGCCTCTTCGGTGCTGCCGCCCACGTGCGGGGTGAGGATGACATTCGCCAGCCCGCACAGTTCGCTCTTGAACACCTCATCCTTGGATGCTGGCTCGCGCGGGAAGACATCCAGGGCGGCGCCGCCGATGTGGCCCAGCCTGATCGCCTCCGCCAGCGCCGCGACATCCACCACGCTTCCTCGCGCGTTGTTGATGACGAACGCGCCGGGCTTCATGCGCTTGAGTTGCACCGCGCCGATAAGGTTCTTCGTGGCCTGGGTTGCGGGTACGTGCAGCGTCACTACGTCGGACTCTTTGAGCAGGGTGTTCAAATCCTTCACCGGGCGGGCGTTGCCCATCGCCAGTTTCGAGACGATGTCAAAGTAGATCACCCGCATCCCGAATGCTTCGGCCAGCACGCTGACCTGCGAGCCGATATGCCCGTAGCCGACGATGCCGAGGGTGCGGCCGCGGACTTCGTGCGCGCCTGCGGCGGATTTGTCCCAGATACCCCGGTGCATGTTGCCGCTCTGCGCCATCACGCGACGGCTGAGCGCGACAACTTCGGCCACGGTCAACTCCGCGACGCTGCGTGTGTTGGAGAAGGGCGAGTTGAATACCGGCAGCCCCTTCCTGCGGGCGTGCGCGACATCGACCTGGTTGGTGCCGATGCAGAAGCAACCCACCCCCAGCAGCCGTTCGGCCCCATCGAGGACATCCGCGGTGATGTCCGTCTTGCTGCGGATGCCCAGGATGTGTGCATCCTTAACGAGTTTTTGCAGTTTGGCCTTGTCGGGAGCGCCCGCGAGGGTTTCGATGGTGAACCCCTCACTGCGCAGCATCGCCACGCCCGCGGGGTGGATGTTCTCGACCAGCACAACTTTGATTTTGTTCTTGGGAAACGAGGTTTTCATATCGTTCTGCTGCTTCACTTCTTCCACTCGATGCCTTCGACCATCTTGGTTTCGCTTCCGATCGCTTTCTTCACCGGCGGCTGAATCGCCACGCGACCCGTCCAGATCATTGCACCAACAACCGCGCACAGCGCCAACCGATACCAGCCGAAAGGGGTCAGTCCATGCTTGTTCAAAAAACCCACCAGCCATTTGACGGCGAACGCCGCCGCGATGGCCGCGACCACGATTCCGATCAGGCACGCTGTCATTCCCAGTTCGTGAAACATATTCGGCACGCCCGCCTTACGGCTCCTGTAGATGTTTTTGCCGAGGCTGTATCCGGTCGCCGCGAGGAGGGTCGGCAAGCCCAGCAAGAAACTGAACTCCGCCGCTTGCTTTGGTCGCATCCCGCACCAGATACCGCCGGTGATGGTCATCATCGAGCGGCTTGTCCCCGGCCACATGGCGATGCACTGAAGGCAGCCGATGAAGAACGCCTGCCCGGGTTTGAGATCAAAGACGCTCGGTTCAGCGCTCGCCATTTTCGGGACGCCCCATCGCCCCAACCGCCCGCTCGCTTTCAGGTCCGCGATCATCATGTAGATGCCGCCCACCCCAAGCGCGATCAGCACGGGAATGGGTCGAAACAGGTAATGCTCAATCTTTTCCTTGAACAGCAGCCCCAAAATCCCCGCCGGCACGAACGCGATCACGAGATTCAGAAGGAGCCGCAGCCCCGCCTCATCGCGCCCCGCGAGCCCCTTGAACATCCGCACAATGCTGGGCCAATAAAGCCCCACCACCGCGGCGATCGCGCCCCCCTGAATCACGATGTTGAAATCATCCACGGCTTGCCGCGATTCACCATCGGTCAGGCCCATGAACGCGGATGCCAGAATCAAGTGCCCGGTGGAACTCACGGGAAGGTATTCGGTGATACCTTCCACGATTCCCAGGACCGCCGCTTGCCAGATTTGTAGTTCCACTCTTCGACGCTCCGTGTATGTATGCCCGCGAGTTCCGGCGTGCCGCCCGCCCGCACCGAGGTCGCAAAGCCGACCTCGGTGGCACGGTTTCTTGCATGATCGGCGCGAAGCAAGTCTATTCTCATTGAGGTGACGTTTCGCGTTTTCCTATTTGCTATTTGCCCCTTTCTATTCTCGTCCCCACCCATGCTGATCCCCATCGACAACCCCGCCGACCCCCGTTTGAGCGATTACAACGACTTGACAGATGCCCAGTTGCGGGCCGCCTCCGCACGGGGAGAACTCACATGGTTCATCGCCGAGGGCGAAGGGGTGGTGCGCCACCTGCTGGCCTCGCGCTTCCCCACGCGGTCGCTGCTTATCACGCCCGGCCATGTCCAGAAACTCGGCGATGCGATCTCGCTGCTCCCCGAATCCACACCGATCTACATCGTCGAGAAATCGCTGATGGAGGCGATCACGGGATTCCCTTTCCACCGGGGCGTCCTCGCCAGCGGCGGCCGCATCCCTGACCCGCCCCTGCACGAGATTCTTCATAACGCCGCCTGCCTCGTGATCGCCGAGCATCTTTCCAATGTCGAGAACATCGGGGCCATCTTCCGCAACGTCGCGTGCATGGTGGGCCAAACCGCGGCGGTATTGCTCACGCCCGATTGCTGCCATCCGCTGTATCGCAAGCCCTTGCGGGTATCGATGGGCCACGCCCTGCGGATCCCCTTCGCGACGCTTGGCGCCTGGCCGGGAGATCTGGAGGCGATCAAGGCCCACGGGTTTACGACGATCGCCCTGACGCCGACATGCGATGCGGCGGATATTCGACGCGGCGCACTGGCGGGAGTTTCAAAGCCGGCGTTCCTCGTGGGGGCAGAAGGACCGGGGCTTTCCGAGGTCGCCCTTGCAGGGGCCGATCGTCGCGCGCGGATTCCGATGGCCGATGGGGCCGATTCACTGAACGTCGCGACCGCGCTGGCTGTGGCCCTGAGTCATATGGAAGAAAGGGGAGGACGCGCACAATGAATGAATCGAAGGATCACCGCCAATTCAAACGCTCATGGCCCTGATCGGGCCATTGCGCTTCGGTCGGCCGCCGCGGCGACTTTACTCAAACTCGTCTCCCCGAAACAGATTCCCCAGGTACGCCTTCTTCACCATCTCGTCGTTGATGAGTGTCTTCGGAGTGCCCTCGGCGATCACATGCCCTTCAACGATAATGCATGCCCGGTCGCAGACGCGGAGGGTTTGCTGAACGTTGTGGTCGGTGATAAGGAAGGCGATGCCCGCCGCGGCGAGGCGGCGGATTTCGGTTTGGAGGTCTTCGACGGCGATAGGGTCTACGCCGCTGAAAGGCTCATCGAGGAGTATGAGGCGGGGGTTGGTGACGAGGGCGCGGGCAATTTCGAGTTTGCGGCGTTCGCCGCCGGAGCAGGTGCGGGCCTGGAGACGGGCTTTGTGGGTCAGGCCGAACTGGTCGAGGAGGGCGGTGGCGCGTTGGCGGCGGTCAGCGCGGGAGAGGTCGAGGGTTTCGAGGATGGCGAGAAGGTTGTCTTCGCAGGTGAGGCGGCCGAAGATGCTGGGTTCCTGGCTGAGGTAGCCCATGCCAAGGCGGGCGCGGCGGAACATCGGGAGCGAATCGACGCGGTGATTATCGAAGGTGACGCTGCTGCCGGCGCCGGGGTCGGGATCGATCATACCGATGGTCATGCGGAAACTGGTGGTTTTACCGGCCCCGTTGCGTCCGAGGAGGCCGACGACTTCAGCGCGCTCCACGTGAAAGGAGACATCTTGGACGACGGTGCGGCCGGTGAAAGTTTTGCGGAGGTTTTTGGCTTGGAGGAGAGGCATGGGGGTTAAATGGCAAATAGAAAATGGCAAATGGCAAAGCGGGCGGAAGGGGGTTGCGTGGGATCATTGGCAACGGCGGACTTGTGGGAGTTGGAGGCATCCGGTCGGGACGACCGGGCCACCCAAAGACCAACGAGTTTTACTCGCCACCCACACCCGCTTCTTCCTCGCCGATCTCACCGGCCTTGATGTCTCCGACGCCGCTCGCGCCGGAAGGAATCGGCGTTGGCGGCTTCACTTCAACTACGCGCTTTTCGCCGCTTCCCGCCACCTTGCTCCGCTCATGCACCGCGGCTTCGCGGCCATCGTGGGTGCTTTTGTAGACCATGCCGATCGTTGTTTCGGGTTCGCCCAGAAGCAGGCGGTTCACGCACTCGACGCCCTGCATAAGCGTGTGATCGGTGTTGGCGACTTCGTATTTCCACATGCCGAATCTGCCGCGGCTGAAAATACCGCGGGTTTCGAGCCAGGGGATGACGCGACTGAGGATTTCATCGCGTTCGACGCTGGGTGTGGGGTAGGAGTAATCGGCGTAATGGTGCCAGGTGCTGACGATGTCGTTGCGTTCGCCGGGTTCGAGAAGGCCGGCGTTTTCGAGTCCGGTGATCGTCTCTTCGACAACTGTTTCGGCGTTGACAGGTTTGTGGGAACTTGTACTGGTTTCGCAGAGAAGCGAATAGAAGGGGGCATCGCGCTTGGTGTTGTCGGCGGGGGTCATGAAGGGTGAGTAGTTCGAGAGGTAGGTCACGCGATAAAAAGGGCAGTTGGGTTCGGGGAAGTACATCCAACTTTTGGTCGAGGGGCACTTGCGTTTGATGCCGATGCCGACCATGTGGCCGCCACTGTGGAGGAGTCGGGCGGATTCGGTGCGGATCCGTGGGGGAATGTCGCCGCGGAGCGTGTCGTTGCAGAGAATATCCAGAGGGATTGTGGTAATGAGCGAGTCGTAGGGAGTGGACGTGCCATCCGTGAAATGCACCACCTTGGCGTCGGCATGGATGGTCTTCACGCGCTTGTTGAGTTTGATGAAACTGCCCGCGGTTTCGCCGCCATCTTCGGTAAGCCCGAGGACCGGGCCGAAGCGGCGGTAAAACTCGCCGGTGCCGCCCTTGAGGGGAAACTTGAAACGGTTGTTGGGCCCCCAGCCGTAGTCATCTTTCTCCAGAATCAGGTTCTTGAGGGCGCGCTCATAGTCGATCACGGCGACGCGCTCGCCGATCCAGTGCTTGTTCATCATCTCGGGGGGATAGGCCCAGACTTTGAAGTTGTAAGGGCGCATGAAACACGCGGCGATCCCTTCGCCGAAGACGGCGTCGATGAACTCGCCGAAGTTGGCGGTCTCCTGATGATTTCCAGCCTTTCCGCGACCGGTTTGCGCCCGGATCAGGCCGGCGATGCAGTCGTAGGCCATTTCCTTGGGCAGGCAGCGGATGTTGTTCTGGAACGGATACGGCACCCACCGGTTGGCGATCCGCACCCAGCTCTCGCGGTCGTTCATCGTGAACTCATCGCCCATGAGTTTCTCGAAGCACTTGTCGTAGTAGGTGTAATGGCTGAACATGACATGGCCGCCAATGTCCCACGTGAAGCCGACATCATCGCGGAAACTGTGCGACAGGCCGCCGATGAAGGGTTGGGATTCGTAGATGTTGAAGTTGGTGTGGCCCAGTTCCTTGAGGCGGTAGCCGGCGCCAAGGCCGGTCGGGCCCGCTCCGATAATGACAATCCGCGGCTGCGTTTTCTGGCTTCCAACACGGCGGCCCGCGTGATACCCAGCCTCGCCATTCGTGTGCAAAACCCCGTTGGACTCTTCGGCCATGCCGTCTCCGGTCTCTAACCCGCGTTACTCAAAGTTGCCCGGCGCGGGAACAAACCGCGGGGCGATGGAGCGGGATCGTAGGGAATGAGTGGTGGGGTTTCTGGGCGGCTGTGGCTTGGGTTTGTTGTTGCGCATCGCTCATGTCTTGCCAAGGCTTGAAACCAGCGAGTCGGGAGTTTTGGGTTGTCGGATGCTCTTTTCCGTGAACGCAGGCTCCCATGTTTCGTCAAAGCCCGAAAAAAGCCGCCCGGCCCCCGGCACTATGATTCGCGCGATAGAGTAACTGCATGATGACCAATCAGGCGGTCGCGGACGGGGTTCTCAACAAGCAGAGTCTGCGGAAGATCATCTTCGCATCGTCTGCGGGGACGCTCATCGAGTGGTATGACTTCTACATTTTCGGGGCGCTGGCGGTAACGTTGTCGGGGGTGTTCTTTCCAAAGGGTGCGGGGGCCGCGGCGTTGCTCTCGACGTTGGCGACGTTTGCCATCGGCTTTGTGGTGCGGCCCTTTGGTGCGCTCTTCTTTGGATACCTGGGCGATCTGATCGGGCGGAAGTACACGTTCATGGTCACGCTGCTGCTCATGGGAGGGGCGACGTTTTTGATCGGGGTGCTTCCGGGGTTCGCGGTGATCGGGTGGGCGGCGCCGGTGATGCTCATTGTGTTGCGGCTGGCGCAGGGGCTGGCGCTTGGTGGCGAATACGGCGGGGCGGCCACGTATGTCGCGGAGCACTGCCCGGATGGGGAGCGCGGGTATTGGACGAGCTGGATTCAGACGACGGCGACGCTGGGGCTGTTTGTGTCGCTGGGAGTGATCATTGCCTGCCGTGGAATGCTGACGGCGGAGCAGTTCGCGGCGTGGGGGTGGCGGATTCCGTTCTGGGTGTCATTGGTGCTGGTGGTGTTCTCGTACTACATCCGGCGGCGGATGCAAGAGTCGCCGCTGTTTTCGCGGATGAAGGCGGCGGGGAAGGGGGCGAAGAATCCGATCAAGGAGTCGTTCGGAAACCGGGCAAACGTGAAACTGGTGCTGATCGCGCTCTTTGGGGCGACGGCGGGGCAGGGGGTGGTGTGGTACACAGGGCAGTTCTACGCGATGAACTTTCTGAAACTGGTCATCGGGGTCGAAGCGACGCAGGCCGAGTACATCATGGGCATTGCGCTTCTGATGGGGACTCCGTTTTTCATTGTGATGGGCAAGTGGTCGGACAAGATCGGGCGCAAGCGCATCATGCTCGCGGGGTGTGTGCTGGGTCTGGTGACGTATTACCCGATCTATAACGCGATGCTGGTGGTTGGGAACGTGGATGATCCGAGGCGGTTTGTCCTTCGTGCGGAGAACATCAAGGCTGTGGGCACACCGAAGGTGGAGACAATCGCGGCGGATGCGAGCGGCGGTTTGCAGGCAAAGACTATCACAACGATCAAGGAAGAGCGGACGTACGACGATGGGACGAGGAATCTGGCGACGATGACGCGGACGCGGGAGGGAAGCGGGCCTGAAACGGTGGTCACGAAGAACTCGATCCGGTTTCCATCACTCGTGAGCCAGCCCGCGGTGCTGCTGGTGCTTCTGATCTGGATTCAGGTGCTGTACGTCACGATGGTCTATGGCCCGATTGCGGCGTTCCTTGTGGAGTTGTTCCCGACGCGGATTCGGTATACATCGATGTCGCTGCCGTATCACATCGGCAACGGGGTCTTCGGCGGGATGGTGCCGTTCATCGGGCAACTGATGATCGAGCGGACGGGGATCAGCCTTGCGGGGCTTTGGTACCCGATGGCGATTTGCGTGGTGACGATCGTGGTGGGGATCGTGTTTGTGCGGGAGCGGCGGGGGGTGAGGATGCTGGAGGAACATTGAGCCGTGCAAGGCTCAGGAGTGAACGCAGAGGACGCGGAGAGAAGAGAGGATCGTTCAGAAGAGGAGAGAAGAAAGAGGAGTTGAGAAAAAAGAGAAGAAGCAGCGGCTGACGTTAGCAATGCCCGGATTCAAAGAGAAAAAAGAAGAAGGCCACGTCTTCGCCAGTGACTCCGCCATCCTCGTTGACGTCGCCGCAAGGTTCACCGGTTACAAACGTCTCGAAGAAGGCGCCGACATCATCGCCGGTGAAGCCGCCATCCTGGTTGAAATCTCCCGCACACGGCGGACACCCTCCGTCGCACTCTGTGTATGAGGTGTGGAAGTCGGCGTTGTACGCGAGCGAAGCGGCGGAGTTGTTATGCACGGACCAGCGGTCGTTTGTGGTGGTCAATGGGAAGAGCGAGGCCGCGAGCCAGTACGTGCTCACGGGGAGGATGGAAGCGGTGCCGCCATCGAACGCATTCGCGTTATGCGCATAGAAGCGTGGGCCGGGGTCGCCGAAGGAGAACTGGGGCTTGTTGGTCGAACCCGTATTATCCGAAATAAAGAGAAGGTTGCCGCTTTGGTCGAAAAGCCCGGCCATGACGTCGGTGGTGCCGTCTCCTCGGGACATATCGATGTCGAAGTAGTCGGGCGAGCCCACTTCGCGGCAGATTTCAAAGCGGGTCCAATCGACCTCGAATCGGGGGAGGAAGAACGGGGTGCCGACGACGCCGGGGGCGAGAATGCGGCCAAGGTCTTGTCCCGCCCGCAGCGCAGGCTCGACCGACGGCGCCAGCGGACTTGCGTTGGTATTGGTCCTGAAGTTCAACGTCATCTGCCCACCCGCCCCTTCGTTGGGGCGCGGGTCAAAATCACGGATGAACACCGTCTCGTTGGGGCCGACGGCGAGGTAGTACTCGCCCGCGGGGAGCGAACCGTTACGGCCATCGTACTGGCGGCCATCACCGAAGGCGGCGCCGATGCCCGTGCCGTAGGTCAGTTGAAAGTTGCCGCCCGAGCCGCTGTCATAGTCGATGGGGACGTCCCCGGCGAGAGCGCCGGCCGCGGAATAGAGCGCGGCCGCAATGTTTGCCCCGGAGCCTTCACTGTCAATTGAGAAGAAGTGGCGGGAGGTGAAATCGGCGGCGCCGCAGAGGGTGAACTTGTACCAGTTAATGATGTTGTCGGGGAGGAAACTCGAGTAAACCAAGCCAGCATCGGCGATACACCCGCCCGGGGTCAGGTTGATGGCGGGCGGGACCGCGGGGGAGCCAATATCGCCCTGGAGGATGAGAAGGACGCCGCGGGGGCTGACGGTTGAGCCCAAGGCTTCGGCCGGCTCAAAGCGGCCGTTACGGCTGGCGTCGGCGTAGCGCACGCCGTTGTTGCTGCCAACGGTGGGGAGTGTGAGCCCGCGGACGACGGGGCCGACTTCGGCGTTGAGGATGGTGGTGCCCAGCTCGAACACTTCGAGGGTGACAAACCCGTGGTCGCTGGGAAGGGTGATGGGCGTAATGGCGACGGCCGGGGTAGAGTGATAGATGATCGTGCCCGGGACGGCGTAGTTGATGAAGTCGTTGGAGATTTCAGCGGATGGAACCGCAGGAAGTGCCAGGGGGTCGGGGGCGCCATCGTAAAACCGGATGCGGAGCGTGAAACTTCTGTGGGGATTCGGAACTAACGTGCTGAAGTTCTGTTCAACCCCGAATCCGTAGGCGTTGATCACGATGCCGGTGTGGTTGCTCGCCGGGCCGGGGGTGAAGTCGTAGAACATGCCCGCGAGTGAGGCATTGCCGCGGGCGCGCCAGTCGCCCGGGGGGGCGGGGGGAGGCTGAAAACAACCTGGTTGGCGCGGGGCGAGTATGTTCCCGGCGCTGGGGAAACGTCAATGGCCGGAGAGTTCAAGATGGAATCAATCCGTGCCTGTGCGGACGCCGAAGCAGCCATCCCAAGGGTCAAGGCCGTGATAAAGCGAATTTTCATTTTGGTTGCTCATTTTTAGACGAGGGGGAACGTGCCGATGATTCCGCGTGTATTTCATTTCGCCGCGATGGAGCGGCGGGGGGGCACCTTGAAACGCTGCTATAAGAATAGACATCCGAGATTGACGCCACAGAGAAACAGCCGGACATTGTTGCCCGGCTGCTTCGCTTGGAATGGGTCTGAATCGGAGAGTGTCGGATCAGAAGCAGCCGCCCGCTTCCCAGAACCGGAAGAAATGCTCCTCATCGCCGCCGTCGATCCCGCCATCCTGATTGACAGCCGCGGCGATGGCCCGGTTCGTGCATCCGCCGGGTAAGCGGGAGTTCCGGGTGCTGCCAGCAGCCCTATGTTCCTGTAGATGATTCCCACTACTGACACCCGCAAGTTGGCGGTCTACCTCGCTCCCGGCCAAGAGGCGCTGGTTCGCCGCGTCGCCGCGGCGGGCGGGTATGACATCGCGTGCGCCGGCAGTTGGGTTCGGGGGGCGACCGCGGGGCTGGCCGGTGGTCTGGGCGTCGAGCCTTGCGATGATCTGCGCGAGATGCTGGGTGGAACGGGCGCGGGCTCGAAGATTGGCAATGGGGCGGGCGCAGGAGGAGGAGACGGGGTTCTGATCGCATCGGCGGGGGACTTTGGGAGCGGGGCGGAGGATGTTCGTGCGGTCGCCGCGGCGGAGCGGCGGGGTGTACGGGTTTTTTCGTTCGAGACGATCCCCGCGAGCCTTGCGGAGCTGAACGGGGTGTGGCGGGGTGGGGCGGGGGGAATGGGGGGAATGGGACAGGTGGGCAGCGACAGCTTGCGGAGTGCAGAGGGGAGAAGGATCGGGCTCGAACATGCG
>Ga0163144_10020953_pt1 | contig 13025 bp, 11 predicted proteins | sample OliLak19BULKMAT1_FD_123175 | JGI IMG/M metagenome (GOLD analysis project Ga0163144, IMG submission 123175) | Freshwater microbial mat bacterial communities from Lake Vanda, McMurdo Dry Valleys, Antarctica - Oligotrophic Lake LV.19.BULKMAT1 | ecosystem: Environmental > Aquatic > Freshwater >...
GAGCATTGAGCATTGAGCGACTCGGTGAGTTCATCGACCATTTCTCTTTTGAGATGGGGGGCCGCAAACAGGAACACGAAGGTAGGGGCCCTTGTGGCCGCCCTTGTGTCCCAAACACCGGGGTGGATCTAGGGTTTCGGTTCGAGGGCGAGGCGGACGATGCGGTCGAGGAGGTCGCCAAAACGTAGACCGGCGGCGGCGGCGGCCTTGGGCAACAGCGAGTTCATCGTCATCCCCGGCAAGGTGTTGACCTCCAGGACGACCGGTCCCGACGGACCCAGCATCAGGTCCGTACGCGAATAGCCGCGACAGCCGAGGGCCCGGTGCGCCCGTACCGCGAGGTCCTGCGCGAGCCGGGAGACGTCGTCCGAGATTCTGGCCGGACAAATTTCCTCACACTGATCCGGGTCGTATTTCGCCTGATAGTCGAAGAACGCGCGTTTGGGCACAATCTCGACCACCGGCAGAGCCTCCACGCGCGACCCTCCCGGAATGCCCACGACCCCCACGGTGATCTCGGTTCCGAAAATCCGTTCTTCGACCAGAGTTTCGTCGTCGTGCTCCAGGGCGATTCGCAAAGCGCCCGCCAGGGCGTCCGCAGTGTCCACCAGGGACATCCCCACACTCGACCCCTGCTTCGATGGCTTCACCACCGCCGGCAGCAGAGCGGCAGAGCGGGACAGACTCGCGGCGAGGTCTTGAGCAAAATCCTCACGCGAAACATGGACGCCTCGAGGAACCGGAATTCCCTCGGCCAGGAGCACCCTTTTGGCCATGACCTTGTCCATGGCCAGGGCCGAGGCCAGCACTCCCGACCCGGTGTAGGGGATACCGGTCAATTCCAGAAGGCCCTGAATCGTCCCATCCTCGCCATACTTCCCGTGGAGGGCCAGGAAAGCCACGTCGATGCCGTTCTCCCGGCTTTCGAGCACCTGGGTCGCCGACTGAGCCAGGCCTTCGGCACGTTCCACGGTTTCGCGCATGGCTTGAGAAAGCTCGCGAGACGGCAAGGTGCTATGCGGTGTGGACGAGCGAAGATCCAGAGCTTTTCTTCGAAGCTCGTCAGAAAGTCGCGGATGGCGCGCCATCAGGGACAGCGGATCCAGAAGAGAGACCTCGTAGCGGTCCTTGGGCAGGTTCTCCGCAATCATGAGCCCGGAGGCGAGCGAGATCTCGCGCTCCTCGGAAGCCCCGCCCAAAAGAACGCCCACGCGAATCCGCCGGCTCATACGTTCGGCGATCCGTCGGGGCGAATCGGCGTGGGCTGGCCGTTTCGATCGACGGCCACCAGCACCACTTCGGCCTCCGTCACCTGAACCCGCTCGCCTTCCCCGGCACCCCATCGCTCGGCCTCAACGCTCACTTTCACGGTGATCGAGGTCCGGCCGATCTTTGTGGTTTCCGTGAAGAAGTTCACGATGTCGCCCAGAAATACGGGGGCGTGAAACTCCACCGCGTGCATCGCTTTCGTCACATAGCGATGGGGGCCCGCCTTTCTCGCCTCGACCGCCGAGGCCAGGTCGATGTGCGAAAGAATCACCCCTCCGAAGATCGTGCCGAGAGCGTTTGTGTCCTTCGGCAACAGAAGGACCTTGATCGCGGGAATGCGCTGGCTCATCAAGACCTCCAGATACTGTAAGTTGGGCAAGTTGGAGCCCGGAGCTTCCAGGGCGTTGAGCAGCAATCCCGTCCGCTTATGCAGCAGCCTTGGCGACGGCCTTGAGCGCTTCGATCGCCTTGTCCAGCACCGGGTCTTGGCCGGGTGTGCCAATCGAATCCGGCGACTCGGGATTCCGAACCAGAGTCTTCGGAGTGAGACCCTTTCCGTTGAGGGCCTGGCCCTTGGGGCTCAAGTAACGAGAGACGGTCAGAACCAGACCTCCCCCGGTATTCAGGGGAATCTGTTTCTGAACGCCGGCCCGACCAAAGGTGTTCTCGCCGATGAGACTCGCCCGATCCGAATCGAGCAGACAGGCGGCGGCGATCTCGGCCGCCCCCGCGGTTCCACGATCGACCAGGACCACGAGCGGACCCTTGTAGGCCCTCGCCGCTTCGGTCGCCATCAGGGTCTGCTCGGGGGCATTGCGCGATGCGAGGCGCGCCACCACCGCCTTTTCGAGAAAGAGACCGGCGAGGGCCGCCGAGTTCGGGAGCGCACCCGTGGCGGAACTTCGCAGATCGAGGATCAGAGAACTGGCACCTTGGGCCTGCAGGTCGGCAAGCGCGGTCTTCACTGAGCCGAGAATCGGGTCGCTCAAATCCTGAACGGCCAGATAGCCGACTCCGCCCTCGAGCACGCGCGCGACTGGAAAAGAGGGCCGCAGTCTCTCGCGAATCAGTGAGGTATCGACTGCTTCCGTGCCGGACTTGAAGATCCCGACCTTCACCGGAGTACCGGGCTCGCCCGAGAGAAGGCGCTCTCCCTTCACCACCGTAATGCTGTGGGTGTGCTTGCCGTCGATCGTCTTGATGAAGTCGCCGGCCTTGAGACCCGCGAGGCGCGCCGGCGACCCGGGTCTTGTCGCGACCACAGTGAGGAAGCCGAAGCGCCGTCCAAGGACGATGCCCACTTCGGCCGGCCCGCGCTTGCCCGAGAGGAGTTCCTGAAAGTCGGCCTGGTCCAGATAACCGCTGTCGCCATCGAGCGCTTCGAGCAGACCGCTCTCGGCCGCGTCCAGGGTCCGGTCCATGTTGACCGGATCCACGTAGGTCTCGCGGATGAGGGAAACCACTTCGTGAAAGATGGAGAGATGGGTGTAGCCGGTGTCGCCAAGCGCCCGGCGCATCAGCGGACCGGAAGCGAGGTACAACACCACGGCGGTGGAGGCGAGCGAAAGGGCGAAGCGGCTTCGGGACGTCATGCCAGGATTATAGGGACCTCGACTCGTTCGGGCGGCAGCGGGCCAGGCGCTTACGGCTTCTTCAGCCAGTCCAAGGGGTCCTCGGGCTTTCCCTGGATCCGGACCTCGAAATGAAAACCGCTCCCCGTCACCCTGGTATTGGGAAGGATGCCGAGCAGGGCACCCTCGGCCACGTCCTCGCCGGCTTGAACCCGCAGTTCGCCGAGGCGCCCGTACAGAGTGTGCTCACGATATCCATGGTCGAGGATCACAAGCATTCCGTAGCCTACGAACTGGTCGGCGAAAACCACGCGGCCCGGGTGTACGGCGCGGACTCCCGTTTCGGCTACACCATCGATCTCGATGCCCTGCTGGATGGTACGGGTGCCGAACTTGGGATCGCGCTCGACCCCAAAACGACGCAGGAGGGCGCCGCTGAGCGGCCATGGGACATCGCCCCGCCGCGAGCGAAGGGTGATTTGGGGCTTTAAGGGGGTGGTCGGCGGAACCGGTTGAGCTTGAGGTGAGGCTTCGGCTCCTTCTCCCGATTCGCCCAGAATGCGCAGCAGTTCGGCTTCGCGTCTAAGGTAGTCGGCGGCCAGCTGTTCCTGCAGTCGTCGTTCCGCGGCGATCTGTTCGAGCCTCGACTCCTTGTCGGCTCGGCGGGCGGCAAGGGCCCCACGCGCCTGGCTAAGCCGGCGCCGCGTCTCGAGGTTCTGGGCGGTGCGGCGCTTGAGCTGGTCTTCAAGATCGCCAAGCCGCGCCAGATTAGTCTTGAAGGTCTTGATCTGGTCACCGTCCGCGCTCGCGATTCGCGAGACGTATCGATAGCCGCGAAGGATGTCGGCGGGATCGTCCAGCGAAAAAAGCAGGCGCGCGTAACTGAGTTCGCCAAGTTTGCTCAAGGCGGCGAGACTCTTCAGAACCCGCGGACGCGTCACTTCTATTTTCTGGCGGGTGGCCTGGACGTCCTTGATGGTGGCGTCGAGCCGTCGGGTCGTCTCCTTGAACTCGAGTTCCGCTTCATCAAACTGATGGCCGGCCAGACGGAGGTCGAGATCGATCGAGTCCAGATCACGCAGGGTCGACTCGGCCTGGCTCTCGAGTTTCTGAATCTCCTTCTCCACGGCCTGTCGTCGGGCGCGCACCCGCGCGAGCCGGGCTACGTCCGTTTCGGAAGGACCGGATTCGCTTAGAAGCGGCGCGGGTGTGGGGTTCGCCGTCGCCTTCGGCGAAGGTTTCGCGACCGGAGGCTTCCGCGGCCGGGCTTTAGACGGTGCCGGGCGCGGCTTTTTGCGAGACGGCGGGTTCTGCTGACGAGTGGCCTGGGCCGCTCGTACTTCGCTCAGCCAGGATGGGGGTGCCTGCCACGAGGCGATCGCCAGGATCGCCATCAGCAGAACGGCCCGCTTCCCCATCAGCGCAGAGGCTTCCCGTCGTAGTCCTTCGGGACTGGAACCCCGAGGAGTTCGAGAATGGTGGGAGCCAGATCCATGATGTGGGGCGCCTCATTCGCGACCTTCCGTGAAGAGAAGAAGACGCCACCGCTGATCTCGGTGGCGGTGGCGCAGTGGTCACCGCTCCACTTGCGGTTGTTGTTCTCGACCACCGTGCGTTGAACCCCACCCATCGTGTCCTGCCAGCCCACGCGATAGCCGTCGTTGAACCCCACCTGCAAGTCGGGAGCATTCTGAATGTACTGCCCCTTGTAAATGTCGTCGCGCTTGTAGATGGAGCGGAAGACCGCCGCGTTGTCGTCCGGGTCTTTGAGGGTCACGAGTTTGCTCGCAATCTCCTCTTGAAGGGCGGTGTATTCCGCACCAGGCGAAACGATTCCCCGGCCTTCACGGCCTTTGAGGTTGAAGTAGATCTGACCAAGGCCAACCGCGTAGGCACGGGTGCGCGACCAGTCGACGCCCTCCCAGAACAGTCCCTTGCCGAAGAGATCGTCGAGGCCTTTCTTCGGACTCTCCTGACCATCGAAGACCATGTATCCGTTCTGGACGAGCCAGGTGTTGAGGTTCACGCCGCGGCGGAAGGTGTGAAAACCATGATCGGACATGACGATCAAGGTGGTGTTCTTCGGAAGCTTCTCCTGAAGCTTGCCGACCAGAGCGTCGGCCCGCCGGTAGATCTTCTCGATGGCGTCGCCATAGCGGGCGGCGAGGTCCTTGTCGTACATCGGATGCTTGGGATCGATGAGGCGGAAGAACATGTGAGAGACGCGATCGGTGGTTTCGATGGCGGCTACAAAGAGATCCCAGTTGTCGTCCTTCAGGTTCTCGAAAATGATTTTCTCCCGATCCTCGAACGCCTTGTCGGCGTCATAGAGGAACGAGGCCTCGTCGGTACGAAGCTCCTGGAGCGACTTGTCCATCGACTCCGCCCAGCCGATGGTGCGGTAGAGGCCGATCTTCTTGGCCAGCGCCGGGGCAAAGGAATCAGGCTTGCTGATCGATGTGGGAGGATCGCGCGGATCCATGTTCGCGGGATGGGCGTAGATCTGAAGTTCGCTGTCCGCGCGCTGAATGAAGAACTGGGTCATCGCATGCAGCTTGATGAACATGTTCACGTTGAACGTGAGGGGCACCCAGGCGCTCCACTCGCCCTGCTTCAGCGAGAGTTTCGTACCCTGCACTTCGAGGTCGACCTTGCCCGAGTTTTCCACCCACTTGACGTCGATCGGGATGTTGACGTCCTTGGTGTCCTTGATCGTGGCCAGCCGGGCCTGCTCTTTTTCGGACAAAGGTCCGCTCTTCTGCTTCTCGCGCAGGGCCGCTTCTTCCTGCTTGAGCACCGGGCTTTCCGGACCACGGAGGAAGGTCCGGGAAGCGCCGTTGTCGAACAGCAGACGCTTCAAGTACCCACCGAACTCCGGGCTACCTTCCTCGAACGACGAGAGGTCGGTCGACCAGTAGTAGAAAGTGCCCACGGTGCCCCGAAGGTCGGGAACCGGCAGACCCGAGAGCAGCTCGCCGTGTTCGATCTCTTCGGGAGGAAACGTAACCGGCACCGTGAGGACCTTGGTCTTCACACCGTCGAGGCCGGCGGTGACCCAGAACGAAGTGCCGCCGCGGGTCGAAAGCGGGATCGGCCGGGCGATGGGAATGGTGCCCCAAAGAAGCTTCAGGGGATGCGTCTTGCGGTCGACCATGGCGAGGTCCGGCATGTAGGTGTCGAGATCGCGCACCAGAAAGTCGTAGATGTTGTGTTTTCCGGGGTTCACGCCGGTGGCAAAAGACGCCCAGGCCACGGGCGACTCCGAAGGCTGGGTGGTCCCCAGAGTTCGATACGTTCCGGAATTCGCGAGTTTCTGGAGATGGGGAAGTTTCCCCTCCGCCAGAAACTTGTTGGTGAGCGTCGGGTCCATGCCGTCGAAACCGATGACGAACACCCGTTCGGTGGTGCGGCGCACCGGCTTCGTGTTCTTGGGAGAAGAACAGGCGGTGGTCAGAGCCAGAACGACCCCGAACGCGAGGGCTGCTAGCCGGCGGCCCCGATCGGCGAAAAATCTCATAGCCGCCAGTTTAGGGCGGGGACCACGGCACTCGTGAGTTTGGGACGGGGGGGCCGGTCAGAATCGACTCACGCGTCTTTGAGAGCATTCGAAAGGTCGGACAGACCCTTCTTTCCATCCGCGTAGAACATGAGGGTGTTCGGCAGAGCGAAAAGCGGGTTGGGAATGCCCGCAAACCCGGGCGACAGACTGCGCTTCAGCACAATGACCGTGCGGGCCTGATCCACGTCGAGGATGGGCATGCCCGCGATGGGATTGCCTTTGGGCTCCCGTGCAATCGGGTTGACGATGTCGTTCGCCCCGATGACGATCGCCACATCCGTTTCCTTGAACTCGGGGTTGATGTCGTCCATCTCCTTCACCTGGTCGTAAGGGATGTCGGCTTCGGCCAGGAGGACGTTCATATGTCCGGGCATACGTCCGGCCACCGGATGGATCGCGTAGGTCACTTTGGTTCCGCGCGCGGCGAGCCTGGTGGCCAGATCCTTGAGGGCGTGTTGCCCCTGAGAGACGGCAAGGCCGTAGCCGGGCACGATGATGACGTTCTGAGCATCGGCGAGCAGCATGCCGAGTTCGTCCGCGGAAGCCGATTTCACTTTGCCGCCATAAACATCATCGGCCTTGGCCGCGGTGGAGGCATCCATGGCGCCGAGGATCACGTTCGCCATCGACCGGTTCATGGCTTTGCACATGATCTGAGTGAGGATGAGGCCGGAGGCGCCAACGAGAGATCCGGCGATGATCAGCATCGAGTTGTTCAAGACGAACCCGGTGGTGGCGGCGGCGAGGCCCGAGTACGAGTTCAGAAGACAGATCACGACCGGCATGTCCGCCCCGCCGATCGCGACCACCAGCAGCACACCCAGAATGCTGGCGATGAGGCTGGAGATCCAGAACCACATCTCGCCCGGCGGGGCCACGATCATGGGCAACAGGGCCAGGACGGAGAGGACGAAGAGGGTGGCCACGATGGCCTGATGTCCCTTGGGCCGCAAACCTTCGAGGAACTTCCATTCCTCAAGCTTTCCGTAGGCCACGAGACTTCCCGAGAACGTCACCGAGCCGATGATGCCGGATAGGCCGGTTGCGATGATGGCCTGCAGTCCGGTGGCGTTTCCCGCGTGCAGCGATGTCCCGGCCACGAGGAGCGAGGCGCCGCCGCCAAAGCCGTTCAGCAAGGCCACCATTTGTGGCATGCCGGTCATGGGGGTCGAGCGGGCGAGCCACACTCCGATGCCGGTTCCGAGGAGCAGGGCGCTCGCGACCAGAGTCGCGTTCAGGCTCTCCGTGTGGAAGACCGTGACGACAATGGCGAGCAGCATGCCGAAGCTGCTGATGGTGTTGCCCCGCGCGGCCGAGCGCGGAGAAGACATCATCTTGAAGGCCACGATGAAACACACCGCGGCAATGAGGTACGTCAGATTGACGGCGCCTTCACTCATGAGCCTTTAACCCTTCTTGAACATCTTAAGCATGCGGTTGGTGACGCCGTAGCCGCCGACCACATTGATCATGGCGAGGACGATGGCGAGGAACGTCAGCACTTCCACCAGAACTCCGCCGCGTCCGGCAAGATCGAGCGCACCGACGACCGTGATGCCCGAAACCGCGTTGGAGGCGGAAGTGAGCGGAGTGTGGAGCGGGGGCGGGACCTTGCGAATCACCTCGAAGCCGACGAAGACCGCGAGTACGAAGATGGTGAGGGCGGCGACAAATTGGTCCATTTGGTTTCCTGTGATCGGTAGGGTGAAGAGTCTTTTTGGGAGGGGCTTGGATCAGGAGGTAGCGGGAAGCGAGGCGAGCCCGAGGGCTTCTCTCACCCGGGGCTGGACCACGTCGCCGCCTTTTGCCACCAGCACCTCGTTGACGATTTCGTCCCTGGTATCCACCACGAGTTCGCCCTTCTTGACGATGAGCTTGAGGAGGTTGAGGAGGTTCCTCGAGAACATCTGGCTCGCGTGTCCGCCGAGGCGGGAGACTACGTGGATCGGACCGAGCACCACCGCACCGCCTATCGCCACGGTTTCGCCGGGCTTCGTGACTTCGCAGTTGCCGCCGTTCTCGGCCATGAGGTCTACAACCACCGAACCCGGATGCATCGCCTCCACCATCGCCCGGGTGACCAGGACGGGAGCCTTCTTGCCCGGCACCCCCGCGGTGGTGATCACCACATCGCTGTCCGCAACCGCCTTGAGCATGGCCGCACGCTGGCGGGCGAGGAAGTCCTCGCTCACCGCCTTGGCATAGCCTCCAGACCCCTCGGCTTCCTTCGAGTCCACTTCGATCTCGAGGAACCTGGCGCCGAGCGAGGCCACCTGTTCCTTGGCCGCGGCACGTACGTCGTAGGCGGTGACCGAGGCCCCGAGACGTTTCGCGGTGGCGATGGCCGAAAGACCGGCGACTCCGGCCCCCATGACCAGGACCTTCGCAGGCGAGAGGGTGCCCGCCGCCGTCATCATCAGTGGGAAGACGCGGGGCAGGGCATCGGCCGCGAGCAACACGCCGCGATAGCCGAGCAGCGTCGCCATCGATGAAAGCACGTCCATCGACTGCGCCCGGCTGATCCGGGGGACGAGTTCGAGAGCCATGATCGAGGCCCCGCTCCTGGCCAGCACTTGATGAGGCCCGGGCTTGGCGAGGGTCTCGCCCATGCCGATGAAAAGCTGATCCTTGCGACCCGGACCCTCTAAGCCCGTACCGGGGGAGACAAAGAGGACGATCTGGCTCGCGGCAAGAAGGTCGGCGCGCGACCGGGCGATCGATGCTCCCGCCGCTTCGTAGGCTGTATCCGGGTAGGCCGAAGCCTGGCCGGCGCCAGTCTCGATCACCACCTCGGCCCCGAGTGCCTTGATGGCTTTGAGATCGGCCGGTACCAGCGAGACTCGTTTTTCGCCGTCCGGAGTTTCCTTGAGCACGCCAATGGAAAGGGGCATATCTGCTTGGGAGTATGGCTTAAGTCGCGAACGTTCGTGGTGGCGTTCGACTCACGCCTTCGCTAAAAATCGCTTCCACTTTCGAACCGCGCCGGGCCACGGGGACCAATACCCTCGGGGGGATTCGCGTGCGAAAGGACCCGCTTCGCAACAAGTGGGCGGCGTCAAAAATGATGCAAAAAGACTACGCCTTCGCCTCTTCGTGTTACGTTCGCCCCACTTTGCAGACGAAGGCTGTCGCCATTCTTGGCTCGACCGGTTCCATCGGGACGAACACCCTCGCGGTCATTCGTGCGTTCCCTGATCGATTCCGGGTGGTGGGTCTCTCCGCGGGCCGAGACGCCCTGGCGCTGGCCGGCCAGATCACCGAAATGAGACCCCGCATCGTTTCCGTGGCCACCGAGGAGGCCCGCAAGGCCCTTTCGGATCTGGTCGACCTGTCCGGCATTCAAGTGGGCGTTGGCGAGGAGGGGATGACGGCGGTCGCAACCGCCGCCGAGGGCGAAATCGTGGTGGCGGCAGCGGTGGGAGCGGTGGGGCTGGTGCCCACCCTGGCCGCGATTCAGGCGGGCAAGGACGTGGCCCTCGCCAACAAGGAAACCCTGGTGATCGCGGGCGAGATCATGACCCGCGAGCAAAAGGCCCAGGGGACGAGGCTTCTCCCGATCGATTCCGAACACTGCGCCCTGCACCAGTGCCTGGCCGGACGCGACCTCGCAAGTGTCTCAAAACTGTGGCTGACCGCCTCGGGCGGACCGTTCCGCCAGCGCGAAGCGTCCACGTTCGGGGCCATCACCGTGCAGGAAGCCCTGAACCATCCGACCTGGCGGATGGGCCGAAAGATCACCATCGATTCGGCGACGCTGATGAACAAGGCGCTCGAGATCATCGAGGCGCACTGGCTGTTTGGCGTTCCGGCAGACCGGATCGAAGTTGTGATCCACCCTCAGTCGGTGGTGCACTCCATGGTGGAGTTCAAGGACGGAACCTGGCTCGCCCAGCTTGGCCGCACCGACATGCGCATTCCGATCCAGTACGCCCTCACCCATCCGGAGGTCTGGGAGACCGCCCTTGAACCCATGGCTCTTTCGAAGAGCCTGTCTTTATCCTTCGATCCTCCAGACCACGACCGCTTCAAGAGCCTGGGTCTCGCCCACGAAGCGCTGAGACGAGGAGGAACCACACCGGCGGCCATGAACGCGGCCAACGAGGTGGCGGTTCAGGCGTTTCTGGACGGTGAGATTCCCTTCCCGGCCATCACCGACGTGGTGGGCGAGGTCATGGTCCGACACCGCACGGTCGCGGCCACGGCACTCGGAGATGTTCTCGCCGCGGATCGGGCGGCCCGGGAAGAAGCGCGAGGCGCCTGCCTCTCTAGAAGCTCGGGCCGCTGAGCCAGAGAAGGCCGAGGGCGAGGATCGCAGGCACGGCCTGGACGAAGAAGATGCGCCGAGAGAAAGTGGCGGCGCCATAGACCCCGGCCACGATCACGCAGGCGAGGAAAAAGGTCTTGACCGAATGAGCCTGCGCGGGCGGAGACGTGAGCAAACCCCAGAGGAGTCCCGCCGAGAGGAAGCCGTTGTAGAGCCCCTGGTTGGCGGCGAGGGTCGCGGAGGATTGAGCCTTCTCGATCGTATTGCGGAAGGTCTTGAGGCCGAGGGGCCTCGTCCAGAGGAACATTTCGAGAACCAGAAACCACAGGTGGAGCAAGGCCACCAGGGCGACCAGGATGTTGGCGGCGATGTTCACTTTGCGACCCTCCTTCAATGTGCCGACCGCCACTCTATCAAGGGGTCCGAATCCCGACTTTTCAGGAGGGCCAACTAGACTGCACAGCCCTTTTGAGCATGATTGGAACCCCCCTGATTTGATGGATGCAATCGGCAGCTTCGCCAACTCGACCGTCGCCCTGATCGTCGTTCTCGGCATCATCATCTTCTTCCACGAGTCGGGCCATTTCCTGCTGGCCAAGGCTTTTGGGATGCGGGTGTTCATCTTCTCGTTCGGCTTCGGGAAGCGGCTTTTCGGCTTCAAACGAGGCGACACCGACTACCGGGTTTCCCTGATCCCCCTCGGCGGATACGTGAAACTCGAGGGCGAGCCCGACGACGTGATTTCGGAAGACACCACCCCTCGCGGCGACGGAAACGATTTCCTCTCAAGGCCACGGTGGCAGCGCCTGCTGGTTTACGTGGCCGGCCCGGCCATGAACGCAGTGCTGGCGGTTTTGACCTTCACCATCATCTTCATGCTCGGAGTGGGAGTGCCCGGGGTGAGGTACGACGTACCCACCATCGGCGCCATCGATCCAGGTTCGCCCGGAAGTGCTGCGGGTCTCGAGCCCGGCGACACCATCACCCGATTCGATGGCGAGGTTGCGCAGGATTGGGAGCAGGTGCAGATCGGCATCCTCATGCGGCCGAATCGCGACATCGCGATCGAGGTTCAACGCGGAACCGAACGCCTGATGAAAACCGTGCGGTCGCGGATGATCGAGGAGCGGCTGGGCGATATCGGCGTGTTCCCCCTGGTCCGGATCGGTCAGGTTTCGCCCGGGTCCCCCGCCGAGGCCGCGGGCCTGAAGGTCGACGACGGTCTGCTGCGCGTCGCCGGACAGCCACTCCAGTCTTTCGCGGACGTGCCGGCCAAAGTGCGCGCCGCGGGCGAGTCCGCGATCGCCTTCGAGATACTGCGGGGCTCGGAGCGTTTGACTCTGAACATCGCACCCAGGGAAGGCCGGGTCGGCATCTCCGAGAAGTTCCTGATCAAGAAGTTCGGTTTCGTCCGTGCGGTCAAAGAAGCGGGCCGCGAAACCTGGGATCGCACGACCCAGATGGTCGGGCTCTTGAAGCAGCTGCTCACCTTCCGGGTCGCGGCCAAATCGGCGCTCTCCGGGCCCATAGGAATCGCTCAGGCCGCGGGCGAAGCGGCGCGGACCGGAGTTGTCTCCCTGCTCTTCCTGATCGCCCTGCTTTCCATCTCCGTGGGTGTGCTGAATCTCTTCCCCATGGCGCCGCTCGACGGCGGGCACATCGCGGTGTTGATCGCGGAGATGGTGATCCGGAGGGATCTGCCGGAGAAGGCCAAGATCGTGTTCATGAACGCGGGCTTCGTGCTGATCATGGCCCTGATGGTCTTCATCCTGTACTCGGACCTCTCCAAGCTGCCCTGGCTTTCGCGGTTTCTTCCTTGAGTTGGGGGGGCGGTGAACGGCCCCGCCCCCCCAAACCCCCCGGCGCTACGGCCGGAGTAAATCCGGCCTCCGCTGATTCATCGTAAACGCGGTGAACGGCCCCGCCCCCCCAAACCCCCCGGCGCTACGGCCGGAGTAAATCCGGCCTCCGCTGATTCATCGTAAACGCGGTGAACGGCCCCGCCCCCAGCGGAATTCCCGTGAAACCGTAGGGGCAGGCCTCGTGCCTGCCCGGCAACGCGAAACATCGTGAGCCTCCGAAGGGCGCACACAAGGGGCGCCACCACATTCAACAGGGCGCGCTCATCCAGCGCCGCGTTGTCCCCCTACAATTCATGGGCTCGCGATCATGCAAGGCGGGTATCGAACGCGGCGCGGGCCCCCAGCGGAATTCCCGTGAAACCGTAGGGGCAGGCCTCGTGCCTGCCCGGCAACGCGAAACATCGTGAGCCTCCGAAGGGCGCCCACAAGGGGCGCCCCTACGTTCAGGGCGCGCTCATCCGAAGCGCGCACACAAGGGGCGCCACCACATTCAACAGGGC
>Ga0163144_10020955_pt1 | contig 13025 bp, 16 predicted proteins | sample OliLak19BULKMAT1_FD_123175 | JGI IMG/M metagenome (GOLD analysis project Ga0163144, IMG submission 123175) | Freshwater microbial mat bacterial communities from Lake Vanda, McMurdo Dry Valleys, Antarctica - Oligotrophic Lake LV.19.BULKMAT1 | ecosystem: Environmental > Aquatic > Freshwater >...
ACAATCACCGTTGGAGTAGCATTTTTTTCGGCTACCTCATAGGCTGTTAAGGTAGCTTTGAGCACTGCCGGTAGTAATCCACTATGACCGCGACTCTTCATCACATTTTTTAGGTTTGAGAAAACTGTATCCGGCTTGTGGCCCGCGTTCAGTAGTTCTAAAACAGCAGTGACGTAGGTGTCTTTCATATGATGGATTTAGGCAGCCTTACCACGCAGAACCTTCTCAGCGGCGAGGATGGCGGTCTTGGCGATTTCCGCCTCGGCTTCTTTCTCTACCTGAGCGCGTAAGAGCTCAGCTTTTTTAGCGGCTTCACGCATAACACCTTCCGCTTTCTCTTCTGCCGCAGTAACGATATTTGCCGCTACATTTTCAGCTGCTAATTTTGCTCGGCTATTAACCTCGCTAGCTTCAATATGAGCAGCCGTCAATACAGCTTGCTTCTCTAAATCAGCGTCGGCCTTGGCCCGGGCGGCGGCTTCGGCGTCTCGAATACCCTGAGCAATTTTCTCCTCGCGGTCACGCAGTAGATTCAAAATCGGATTATAGAGAAAATACCCCAAAGCCACCATCAAGATGGCAAAGTTTACGATTTGAATTATGATGAGCCGGCCATCGATTCCAAAGGCTTTTATGATTTCCTCCATAATGAGTTAGATAACACTGTTGGCAATATCATCCAATCTTTTTTGTCATACTAAAAAAAATTATTTTCATCGTACAATTTAGTACGTCTCCAATTATTTTCTTTGTACTCCGCAAATCTTGGACAATCTAGCCAATAGCTTAATTGATAAATTGAATTCTACTGTAACTCTGTGCAGAAGTAATTGAATAAATTTCAAGATTACGTCAGATGCAAGGCGCTAGGTACAAAATTTGTGAGGTGTGCTGGTGCACATTGAACAAATTTTTTACCGTAGCAACGCCGCAGATGGCGTGATATTGAGATTTATTATGCGAATTTGATTACGAAAGCTACTACCAGTGCAAAAATAGCCAACGCCTCAACGAACGCCACTCCGATAAACATGGTCGCTTGAATCTTTGGAGCGGCTTCTGGGTTTCGTCCGATAGCTTCTAGAGCCTTGGCCACCAGAAGACCAATACCAATACCTGGACCAATGATACCAATACCAGCAGCGAGGGCCATAGCGAGCGCCTTCATCCCTTCAGTATTAAGTTTGGCAATCTCCAACGCAGTTTCAATTTCTGTCATACGTAAACAATTAATTTAGTAATAATGCTTCTAACAAACAAGTACGAGTCACGCCCAATTTGTGATAAACGGGACTCGTGATTATTTACTAGTGCGGCGCCTCCGTCGCCAGCTTAATAAAGTACAACGTTAATATCGCAAACACAAAAGCTTGGATAAAACCGACAAATACTTCAAAAGCGATAATTGGTACCGGCACAAAGTACGGTATAAAGAACATAATCACCACCAGCAGTGTCTTCCCAGCAAAGATATTTCCAAAGAGACGAAATGAGAATGAAATCAACCGGGCCAGTTCAGAGATAAGTTCAATCAGTCCAATCACAAACCCAAGCGGAGAACGGAAGTTGAGAAACTTCCCAGCATACTTGAATAACCCGATAGCGAGAATCCCCGCGAGCTCAATGGTGAAAAACGCAATAATCGCAAAGGCAATCGTAATATTAAGGTCAGTGGCTGCTGGGTACAAAAACGGTATGAAGTGAGACTCACTACCGTGACCAGCGTAGTACCCGATAGAGGTCACTCCTGGCAGTAGCCCAAACCAGTTGAGGGCCAAAATAAATATAAAAATCGTCGCCACCACCGGAAAATACTTCCGGGCGGCGTCTTTGCTCTCCAAAACGTCAGCCATGTAGTCAAATACCCCACCTACAACCAGTTCAAACACACTCTGGAGCTTGCCCGGGATAGCCGACAAACGCTTCTTAATCACCAAGGCAGTCAGAATCAGGAGCGCCATCACTACCCAAGTCGTGAGCATCGTCGCTGTAATTGGCACCCCAAAGACCTCACCCACAATATAGGGCGCTAGTTTGACACTGAGGCCGCCTTCGGCGGCGTAGGCTGTGGTAATACCGAACATAAAAATAACGGTGCGGGCTCAAAGTCGAGCCGCGCCCGCATCATACCAGACTGTGCTAATAAAGCAACGTGGTCAATTGTGAATATGAGGCCTATTTGAGCCGTGGTTCTGGCCCGAAGAGGCCCCAGTGCACCCGACCCCACAGCCGCTCGTGAAGATAGTAAAAGAATATTTTAATCGTCACATCAGCCAAGCCCACTCCCGCTACTAGGGCCCAGTCACCGGTGGCTAAATAAACCACCCCCATCGTGGTCGTTGACGCCACCAACCGCCAGGTAATCCCTTTGGCCAGACTCCGATAATGTGTTTCTTTCATATAGTATCTATCTTAGCACGGCATTACTGCTAAGTTATTGACCGGTTTCTAAAATTCTCTTTGTTACATTCTTGTACTGCTCGACGTGTGGTTGGTCAAAAGGGTTCACCCGCAGCAGATGTCCCAGCATCATCACCTCACACATCTTAAATTGCATAAAAGCCCCGAGCTCATAGAGTGTCACGCCAGCGAGCTCAACTTCTAGATAAGGCAGACGACTGGCATTGTAGGCCGCTTGAGTCCCAGACAAAATGGCTCGGGTGACCAAGCTAGCGTCCTTGCCGTCAAGCAGCGGGAGTAAGTCGGGCCATACCCGACTGACTGGTAGCGGCAGCGGCGGTATCATGGTCTCAATTGACACAAAGGTAGTCAGTCGGTCGTGCGGCCCGCCGAGATAGAGCTGCCCGACCGAATGCAAGTCGGTGGAACCGACCGAGACAGTCGGGGTGATACCGACGGTCACAGAATTTTCACCCACCGTTGTTTTCCCAATACTCTCAGCCAAGAGCTGCCGATACCATTTACCAAGCGACTCCAGGCGCGGCGAAAAAACAAAAGTATCGTGCTGTCTGAGGTTCTGGGTATAAAAATAGTACTGCGCGAGCGCCGACATCACCGCTGCACTGTCAGTGACATCAGGCTGTAAACTGTTCGCTAGCTCAGCTTGGGCACCGGAGCGCAGCTCTCTAATGGGCATCCCCAAGAGGGCGAGTGGTAGAAGGCCTACCGGTGTAAACACCGAGTAGCGGCCGCCGACTCGCGGCGGCAGCGGTATCGTGTGCATTTGCTGATCCGCGGCTGCACGCAAAAGTGGTGATCCGTCTTCACTCATCACCACCACTCGTCCAGCCTTTCGGCCAAATTTAGCCGCAAAGTGAGCCAGCACCACCTCCGCATTAAAAATCGTTTCAGTGGTCGTCCCTGATTTACTAATCACTATAAACAAAATTTCCTCAGCACTCAGAGCTCTATCAATAATAGTCTGCGCCGCCCGGAGTCGGGAGGTATCGGTCGTATCCAAGAAAATAAGTCGGGGCGAGTCGTGGCTGACTAAGTCACGCGCGCCGGCCATTGCATCATAGATAGCTTGGGTGCCTAAGTTCGAACCACCAATTCCAATTACCAGTACAGTGCGCAATTTAGCAGTCCAAAGGCGCTCAGCCAGGCGCTCGACAGTATCTAGCATATAATCATCATTTGGCACGCATAGCGACGACTCCATAGCTTCATACGTCCCTACCTCAGTCACCTGGCGCAAGTAAGAAACATAGGAAGACAATTCTCCCGATAGAGCCTTTATCGCTACGTGTGGTACGGCCACACTATTTGTATAGTGAAACTTCATAGCTACAGTATATATGACACCTAAAAAATGTTTAGCCTAGCTCGGGACAACGTACAACCGGTATAAGGCTATTTTGTAGCCACCAGCCTTCAGTCTGATATACTGCTGGCATCTAACTATAAAAATTATATGAAAACCATTTTAGCGTGTACTGGAGTAGCCATTATTGGTGTCCTAGCGTATGTATACCTGTATCTACCAACGAGCGTACCAGTAGCAGAAACCGTGGCCGTGACGGCAGTAGCGGATACAACTACTACACCGTCAATAGAAAAAACCGTCGTCAGTCCGGGACAATACAACGTCATCCCCAAGCGCAGTTCCGTCTCGTGGGCCGGCCAAAAGCCTCTTATCAGTGGCTATACCAACGACGGTTCCATTGCCCTACAATCAGGCTCAATCACCGTCAAGGAAGGGAGTGCTAGTGGTTCATTTGTGATTGACATGACAACCCTGTCGACCACCAACACACCCACCAAACCTGGCCAAGAAACGAAACTAGATGAACACCTCAAGAGTGACCGTTGGTTTGATGTAGCTGCCTTCCCAACCGCTACATTTAAAATAGACAGCGTCACGCTACGACCGGATAGTGGGACGACGTTTGTCTATGACATCACTGGTTCTCTCACTATGAAAGGCCAGACCCACCCGCTCACCTTTCCCGCTACCATTTCTCAAGATGGAGCCGGTACGCTAACAACCACCGCAAGTTTAGAATTTGATCGGACCCTCTGGGGCATCACGGCTGGATCAGCTTCATTCTTTGATAACCTAGCTGACAATGCGGTCGATAACCTGGTCGCTCTCTCCTTTAGTCTGGTCGCAGAAGTCCAGTAGTAGCTTTAGCGATTATGTCTTTTAATAAACGCACCCTCACCATTAGTGTCTTTAGTTTATTAACTGTCTTGCTAATTATAGCCGTCGGATTTGTTCTCACCCGTGAAGACGGGTTCCTCCACGGCAAACATTTGCACGGGGTCGGCACCAGCCAGGGTGGTGAAGTCCACGTGCATGGCGATTTTAGAATGTACATCGGTGACGAGCGTATCCGGTTTACCGATGCTAAGTATCAATCATCTACCGCTCATGCCCATCACGTTAGTCTTCATTTTCATGATGGCAATGATGAAGTTATTCATCGCCATGCAGATAATGTCACGTTGGTGGAGTTTTTTGATTCCATTGGTTTAAAGCTCACCAACAACTGTGTAACTATGGATACAGGCACCAGCTATTGCACGGATGGTACCGGCACGCTGATGCTGATTGTAAATAATGAACTAAGGCCTGACATTGAAAACTATATTTTTACTGAGGAAGACCGTATCCTGCTATATTACGGAGACGCCACTAATCCAAGGATTAAAGATTATGTTGAAGGAGTTACTGATCTAGCCTGTCTGTATTCGGGCACCTGCCCCGAGCGTGGTACCCCACCCACCGAAGGCTGTGGCCTGACCTGCGAAGTGGCTGATTTTGCCGACACCAAGGCCTGGTGGCAGTTTTTTAAATAGTTGAATGGTTGAATAGTAAGCAATACACCATTAAACCTATACAACTTCGCAACCATTTAACTAATACTATTCAACTATTCATTCTAAAGCAGGCTTAGCCTCCCTCTGAATCAGGGTTTTTCGGCTGTAATAGTAACGCTTGATTAGGTATCTAACTTTGTTTTCAAAATGGGGCGCAACAATTCGTACCAGAGAGCATACCCCGCTCCGGTAGGGTGTAGACCGTCGATGGCCATATATTTATCTGCCTCAATTATAAATAAATCATCAGCTGGCTCTTTAAACAGATCAACGTACGTGACACCAGTTTCAGCCGCCGTCTTAATAAACATCTCTCGAAAAATTCGCGAGCGCGCTGTCAAAGCCTTCGCCTCCTCGCCTTTAAAGGCGGGCGCCCCGCCAATATTTCCCGACGACATCATAATAATGTGTGGAGTCCGCTCCTTAAGAATTAAAAAAATCGCTGTTAATTCAGCTGAAACAATTTCTGGGTCCCGCGCTTGTAAAACATCATTGGCACCAATTTGCAGTAAAATTAATTCGTAGTCTGCTTCTTTAATTAAGGTCGCTAGATCAGCTTTAAGTTGTTCAATTATGCGACCATTTTTACTCTGATTGATAATTGAGTACTGAGGAAAATCAGCCCCAATTCTCCCAGCGATGGTAGCTTCGCTCTCATTGGCGCCAGTACCGTACCCCGTACTATCGCCAAGCACCAAGATTGTTGGTGCGCCCTTAAGTTCACGCTCATACGGGGTAACACTGGCAATCAAGTAAAGCGATTGAACCATCCGCACAGCGTTAGAAAAAATAGCCAAATATCCCAACCCCGCTACTAGCAAAATTATTAAGATATAGACAAACATACGCATTATTTTAACAATACCATATAACCTTTTAAGAATTCACGAACGCCTTGGATTAAACGAATAATAGATTTGTTTTCAAAGGTTATCACCTGTTATGTTGCTTACCTGAAAGAAATCCGTAGTTGATACGTCTTAAGGAACGGAGGAGGCTAAACCCTCAAAACAGTATAGGAGCCGATGATGCCGAACATCATCTTGATTCTGATTCTCTCACTAGGAGCGCTCACCGCTCCCACGATAGCTAGAGGATCAGAGCCAACCACAGACATACTGGCAGACGAAGCCGCCCAGCGCGAATTCATCCGCCAGAAGATTATCGAACGTTTCCCCGACGACTATCCGGTAATGCTGGCTATTGCTTATTGCGAAAGCCGCTCGAGACCATACGTCCACTGGGAAGCTGACGGGTCACTACGACCACATGAGACTGGCGCCTCGTCAGCAGCCGGAACTTTCCAGGTTCTGCTTGAGCTGCATGGTCCAGAGATCCGCGAACTAGGCCTCGACATGAACAATATCGACGACTATCTAGATTTTGTCGATCATTTGCGCCGCCGGGGAGCCAACTATAGCGACTGGAACGAGTCCCGCGACTGCTGGCAACCCCGCATCGCCTTAAACTAAAGCCCACATTATTGCTGGGTACCGGAATATTCTGGGGCCGTTACGCGTCAGCGCGTAACGGTTTTTTCTCATCTCTAAATTCACCGTCCAAAATCCCCACCCACCACCCTAATCATAGCGGTCGGACCCCTATAATTTAAACAACCGCCTCGGATTTAGCCTCGGAAAATTTTTATATTTGCTATACTATCTTTTATATGACACTTCCAACCAAAGACGAAGCCCAAACTCTTCTTTATTCGTACGTCACTGACCCGTACCAGCGCCTCCATGCTGACATGGTAGCAGCCACTACGGCCGCCTACGCTTCGGTTTTTGGCGAAGACGAGCATCTCTACTTCATCACAGGATACCTCCACGACATCGACTACGAACAGTTTCCTACCGAGCATCCAGGCCCGTCACTCAAGTGGTTCAAAGACTGGGGATATCCAACCGAATTGATTGATGCGATTGAAGCCCATGCCGATGGGTTCAATGGCTTTACTAAAAAACCTGTGACGAATCTCGACAAAGCTTTAATAGCCTGTGACGAAATCTGCGGGATCTTTTACGCTTACCAAAAACTCAATCCTATTCCCTTTGGCCAAATCAAAGCCTCCTCAATCAAAAAGAAAATCGCCGAAGAGCGCTTCGCCCCCGGCATCAGCCGTCCCCACATCCTCGCCGCCGTCGATACCCTCGGCATCACCCTCGACGACCACGTCAACCGCCTCATAACCGCCCTAGCCACTCTTGATAAACCAAGTAATTAATCCAGAGGGAACTCTGAACAGGTATTGGTTGAACAGGTATTGCCCGGTCAAACATAAGATGCGCCTAAATCTTAGGGATTGGATCCCTAAGATTTTTTGTTGAACAAGTCTTGAGTGTTGAAATTTAGATAAGGTCTAAGCGGCCGCATTCCTAAGATTGAGGGGTTAAACCCCTCAATTTCATTTTTATAGGACTGGCTTGTGTTGCTTAAATCTTAGGGATTGGATCCCTAAGATTTAACTGGCTTGGCAAGTTCAGTAAGGGGTTGAACCCCTTACCTATTTTTATTTGCTACAATAAACATATGGCACGTGAATTTAGTCAGCGGGTGTGGGAACTGGCTCTCTCAATTCCTGAGGGACGGGTTACTACCTATGGCGCTATTGCCAAAGCCGCTGGTGGTGGTGGCATGGCCGCCCGCAGCGTCTCACCGATTTTGGGTAAATTCCCTAACCCAAACGTCATCCCCTGGCACCGGATTGTCTACGCTGGCGGCAGGGTCTGGAGTAGCCCACAATACGAAAAGAAACGAAACGCCCTTTACAAACGCGAAGGCATCAAAGTAAACGAACGAGGCTACATAGTAGACTTTGACGAACTATTTTATGATTTCAGTGAAGAGTAATATTTATGCATTTAACTGGCAAATTATCGGAATTAACCCGTAACCTCTACTTAGAAATTAGTAGTCGTTTACAGGCACAGCCTATGACTGTTTTGTACCGTGTCCCGTATACCTCTCAGTTCGCCAGTCCAGAATACGCAGAAAAAGTTTTGCTAAAAAATATACCAGCGTCTTTTGATCCTATATGGTTAGAAACAGGCGCCACTAGTGCAGAAGAATATGTTACCTGGGTCACTACCATTTGCGGCATGGCTTGTACGGTCATGGCTTTAGAATATTTTAAACAAACAAAACACCAAACTATCAGCCTTGCTCGCGACGCATTTTCACACCACGTTTATCAGCTTCACCGTAAAGAACTCTCTGGATTACGCTATAAAGAATATTGCTCCTGGGTAGCTGCTTACAAGCTACAGGCTGCTGTTTACTCAAGATTATCAATTACCGGTGTCCGTCAGCTCCTAGCTGAAGGAAAATTAGTTATTGCTTCCGTCAATCCAAACATCCGCGGTATTGCTACAATGCCCAAAGAACAAATCGGCGGACACCTAGTACTAGTCGTTGGTTACGACAAAATGAATGACACGCTTACAATTCATAATCCCTCCGGCTTTACTAGTAATGAAAGTCACAGATTCCATACAGTTTCAACCAAATATTTTAATAGTTATTTTGCTCAGCGTGGTATCTCACTTATAACTAGCATGTAACTTTTTTTACATACAGTAAGTTTCTATCTCAAGACTATGGACAAAACAAAACGTGGAAAATTTAGGAGTGTAGAAATGGATGATCTTACAAAGTGGGCCGACCACGTTATGTGGAATAACGAAAAATCGAAAAATTGCTATATTTTCCCAGTAAATCTTCCGGCAAAGCAAGCCAATGATCAAGGTACGGGATTAGCTGCTGGAATTCCACCAGAGCAAATTTATACCACTGGTCACTATGTCTGCGCTTTGAGTCCGCAAACACATAGAGCGGCGTTTAAACACGCGATTGATTTTCTTGTGTTTGACGGCACACCGATTCTAGCTGCTCGGGCTGGCCGAGTTTACGAGATACAGGAGCATTCTGATACCTGGGGTGATGATATGCAATTTCGAGACAAGCTCAACTACATTACTCTCAGACACGACAATGAAGAGTTTACCCAATACTGTCACCTGTCACAGTACTCCTCCCGAGACAATGATGTCAAAGTAGGTGACGGGGTGCGTGTGGGCCAACGGATTGCGACGGTTGGTAAAACTGGCCTGACTGACCGAGACCATCTCCATTTCATCGTTTTCCGCGGTGAGGTAAACCACAGCCCGTTCCAATTCAAGAGCCTAGTTCCTATCTGGAGCTCAAGGTAAGAACCAGCACCCGCGCCAATCTGGTGCGGGTGTCCTTAATCTTAGGGATCGAATCCCTAAGATTAGTAGCCTAGGTATATTCTGCTTGTAATTTCCACACACAGTCAATGATAAATAAGTTACTTTTTCTTATTGTACAAATGATTTTCAAAGAAAAGTTACTCATTTACTGGAGTTATTACACCAGGAACCGACTTAATGAAATGTAATTCGATACTTGATGTCATGAGGTCATACAACGACTTAGCATATTCACGACTAATAACCGGGGATCTTTTTATCGACTGATCATTGATTGAACGATAATCGACACGTATCAGCAAATTATCATCTCTATTGGCAAATTTCATAATCCAGACAAAGCTACCTGACTCATCTATTGAGTTTATATCTTCATACTCATAAAGTGTCCCGATGGCTGTAACTTGTTTCTTAAATTCACCATACTCATCTTTTAAATGTCGCTCGTAGACAGATTCTTTTATATCAACTCTCTCTGAAAAGAATACAGACGCTAATCCATTTTTTGTAATATGTTTAAATTCTTCAAATTCTTTAGTTAAAACTTTAACAGTCCCATACTTATCACGTTCAATATATAAATTTTCATCAAAAATATCAAATTTTAGTGCTACCGGCGTACTCGAGGTTGCACTTACATTTATTTCCCTAGTCTTACTGGGATCTTTTATTGGACTAACTGTATAAACTATAAGCTCGCCACTCTCAATATCTGCCCTTAATTCTTTTTTGGACTGGCTAGTGCTCAGGACAATAAGTGAGAAGAAAATGACTATCAGGAGAACAGGGAAAAGACCAAAAAATAAAAACCAGCGTTTTTGTTTTTTATCGAGATTCTTAATGTTTCCATGAGCGCGCGCAAATATAATCAGACAAATTACTCCACAAATTACGATGACTAATAAAAGTATCAGGGGTATCAACAATGCCAAGATAATACCTGTCATAGATTTATGAAATTAACTTTAGTAAATTCGAGATTAAATTACCGAAAATAAACGTAGCAAAAGCAGCGGCAAAGTAATCTGACACCCTTGCGAGGCGAGTACCATCTGGCTGCAAGGCAAACAACTTTGTTTTATAAGCTTGAAAGGCATACACACTAGCTAAGATTATTAATATTAAACTGGCTATAGTGCTAACCAGTATAGCAATCGACACCCCAGCATACTCTTTATCCGCGTTTGAAATGCTAAAAAATAATGTACCGAAAAATAAAATTGGTAACAAAAGACTGATCACCGGATACAGAATCAAAAGGCTAATTTTTGAAAATTTATACACAACTAAATTATACTCTAGAACCCCCCCCATAATGTTTTTATCCCCAAACATTCAAATGAGCAATCACTGATGTCTAGTGAAAATTTGACGCAATTCCCTTTCCATGTTATTCTCTTGCTAACTTTAGATTTTCGTGTAGGGCATCTATGGTGGCAGTAGAAGAATTTTGTGGCTATTGCCACCTCCCCTTCGATTGGTTTTATCTTCCTTCACACCCTATGATAATAGGAATTTTGCTACAACTTTTGTAGTTTTCTCTGTTGTCATGTAACTCACATACACATTATGGATTCATATCATTCAAGACCAAGTCGGTCAAAGCCTTTTACGAGTGGTGCTCGCGCCGCAGCGCGTACACCACGTCAATTTAATCGTGGCGGTACAAGTTCGCCACGTGGAGACGCAATCATTGTTACCGGTTCAGACACTGACGACGGATCACCGCGCCGTTCATACGCTAGCGCTCGTACCCCCCGGCACAGTAGCAGTGGTGATCGTGGCCAAGGTGGCCGCTCTTCATACACCCAAAGTAGTGCTCGCTCCAGCTCATCATCATTTGGTGGCGGACGTAGTTACTCCGGCGGCGGCTCTCGTAGCGGTAGTAGCCGCAGTGGTGGCGGTGGTCGCGGTCGTGGTCGTGTCCAGCAGAGTTTCGACGTTTCTCGTTATATCAACCTCAACCCAGTAGTGGCCGATACTGAGCCAGCCTACGTGGCTACTCACACCTTCAAAGACTTCGGTCTGGAGCGAGAGCTCGTGGAAAGTGTTACCGCGATGGGTCTCGAAATTCCCTCACCAATTCAGGACCAAATCATCCCTCATATTCTTGACGGACATGATGTGGTTGGATTGGCTCAAACTGGTACTGGTAAGACAGCCGCGTTCCTCCTTCCCACTATCAATAAAACCCTTAAGCAAAGAAACCGTTTGACCCTCATCTTGGCTCCAACTCGCGAGTTGGCAATTCAAGTAGAAACCGAGCTTCGTCGCCTGACGCCAAAGATGGGTATCTTCTCGACCGTTTGTGTTGGCGGTATGAATATCCGTCCCCAGATTATGGGCCTCAAGAAGCGTAACCACTTCATCATCGGTACACCAGGCCGCGTCCAGGACCTCATTGACCGTGGTCATATCAAGCCGGGGGCAATCACCACCGTCATTCTTGATGAAGCCGACCGTATGCTCGACATGGGCTTTATCCACGACATGCGCGAGATTCTCAAAGATATCCCCAGCGATCACGAAACGCTCTTCTTCTCCGCGACGATGAGTAAAAGTGTTGAAGGGCTTATCCATGAGTTCATGAATAACCCAATCACGGTCTCACTGAAGAAGAAAGACATCACCGGCAGTATCACTCAGGATGTAGTTTTCTACGAAAGTCACCACAAGTTTGATACCCTTGTCGCACTACTTAAGAAGCCCGGATTCGACCGCGTCATTATTTTCGGTGCAATGAAGCATAGTGTGGAAAAGCTCTCACTGGAACTCGTCCACGCCGGTCTCAAAGCCGACGCTATTCACGGTAACAAAAACCACGGACAACGTCAGCGCTCACTGACCAACTTCAAAACTGGTCGGGTCAACATCTTGGTAGCGACTGACGTCGCTGCTCGGGGGATCCACGTCGACAACGTCTCACACGTTATTAACTACGATTTACCCAATACCTTTGAGGATTATGTCCACCGTATCGGTCGTACTGGCCGAGCTGATAAACTAGGCGCAGCGCTTACCTTTGTTCCCAAAGGCTAAGCTTGATACACTAGTGACATGAAATATGTCATCTACGCTATCTTAGGCTTTATCGCGCTCGGTATCCTCAATACCTATCTCGGTGGTACACCGTGGTGAGTAAAGAAATAATAAGAAGTCGACAACCCAAACAGCGACTCCCAGAGGAGTCGCTGTTTGGGTTGTCGATAACAAAAATATATGGCTTAAATATTGGTTAATATCTCAATACCATTTACTTTTAGGTTGTTTTGTGGTATGGTATGATCTGGACAGAAATTGTATCCCCACCCCCTAAAACAGCCAAATCCTAACTAAATTTTAATAACTCCTCCTGTTGCTTCGCACACAAGCTCGCCGTCATCCACTCCAGACACTCCCGCGGTCTCTCGTTTAACCACGCGAGCGCTTTTTTAATCTGAATAGCTGGTACTGTCCTGAGGTCTGTACCTTTAGGAACAAACATTCTAATCCACCGGTTAGTATTCTCCA
>Ga0163144_10020956_pt1 | contig 13024 bp, 6 predicted proteins | sample OliLak19BULKMAT1_FD_123175 | JGI IMG/M metagenome (GOLD analysis project Ga0163144, IMG submission 123175) | Freshwater microbial mat bacterial communities from Lake Vanda, McMurdo Dry Valleys, Antarctica - Oligotrophic Lake LV.19.BULKMAT1 | ecosystem: Environmental > Aquatic > Freshwater > Lake...
AACCCGTTGCCGAAGAACCCGTTGCCGAAGAACCCGTTGCCGAAGAACCCGTTGCCGTTTCCGAAATAGCGATTGCTGTACAGGCCAAGTCCGTCCCCGGGGAAGAAAGGGTCAAAGCCAGCCATGCCCCAGCCCATGTTCGGCCACATGCCCATCGGAATGGCGCCATAGCCACTCATCGGGAAGGCGCCGCGCCCATTGTTGCTGCGCGAGGCAACCGTATTCACACGCTCGATACCACCCGAGCCGGCCTTTTGGATCACAAAGGAGCGCGGGTTGGACAGCGCGACCATGAGATCGATCATGCGCGGGGGAATTCCGGCATCGGCGAGTCGAACAAGCTGCTTCGCATCGAGGTCGAAGCCCTGACCGATCTCCGTCAACCAGGCCTGCGCGACGGGGGCGTCCACATGCTTCGCCACATCGATGACGTCGTCGGCGGAGAGTTCGCTGCTGGCGGCCATGCGAGCGGTGAGCGTCGCGAAGCCGGTCGCTGGCACGCCGATGACGCTGGCGCCGAGCGAATCGAACGCGGCTTCGTCGAACACCGCCGCGCGTACCGACACATTGCCGCTGACGTTGAGACCATGCACCTGCAGGAACGCACCCGCGGGCGTGAAGGCGAACAGCCCGCTGCTTTTCCGGACCGCACCGCCGGCGCAGGTGAATTCGGAGCGCAGCGTGATGCGATGAGCATCGGGAGACCAGTTCGCCTGCTCCCAACCCTCACAACCATCACGCGTTCTGGCCACGCGGGCGCCGGTCGCCTCGAGCCGTTCCGTGGCGATCGTCTTGCCGTTGTCGATCGTGACGATATCCACGCCCGGGCCGGAGGTGGCCGGTGTGATGCAGACGCGCTGCGCACTGCTGCGGGTGAACCTCTCGTCGACCGATCCGCCGGACGGCACCCAGCAACCGATCCATGCTTGCCAGCGCGGATCGCTGGTCTGCGCGGAGAGCGGCGAGGCGACGCCAAGCACGGCGGTCGAGATCGTCACGGCAAACGCGAACCGTGTGGCGTGAGAACGTACTGGTGAGCGCATGATGCGTCTCCTAGAAGCGAACGGTGAGTCCGACATTGGCACCAACGCCCGACAAATCAATCCGGTCGAACCCTTCGAAGTATCGGCTCATGGTGGCGCGAGCGTAGTCGTATCGCGCCTCGGTGGTGAGGCCGAGTCGTGGCGTGAGCGAGTAATCGAACCCGCCGGCCGCGTAGGCCGTCGGCGCCCACGAGCTGGAGGCGAGATCCGACGTGAACACGTCGAGCGTCTGGAAGTCGACGAAGTCGCCCTCCTGCCGAAAGCGATACCACATCGTGCCGGCGCCCGCCGAGACATACGGCGTGAAGCGCGACGGCACCCACGCCAGCCGACTGATCGAACGTCCGGGCGACGTGAGATGATACTTCAGTCCCGCGGTGACCGACTGACGACGGAAAACCGTGCTCTGCTCGATCGGGAGCTCGTCATTATCCACCCAATCGCGGAACTCCGAATTGATGGTGCGCCCGGATCGCGTCGTGCCAAGCTGCAGCTGCAACCGGGACGAGAGGTGCAGGCCGAGGTCGGCGCCGAAGCTGGCGCTGCCGAAATCGCCCCTGCCGACGGTGAGTTGCTTCGACGTGAACGAGAACACTTCGCTGCTGGCCGTCGGACTGGCGAAACCGCCACGGAGCGTGAGCGTGGCACGCGGCTGGCCGAACAAGTAGCCGTTTTTTCCGGACTGCGCGTGCGCCAACGCCGGCGTGAGAAGCGCACAGGCGAGCAGCGTCGCAAGACGAGTTTTCATCGAAACCTCGCGGGGGCAGGGGTGGCACCGCTCAGGCAGATGGGATCCACCATTACGATACCAATTCTCACCGCGAAAAGTTTCCCCGCAAGCATGGTCGCCCACTCGGTCAGGATCCTTCGGGTCGCACTTCCGATCGTCACCCTGCTCGTGACGGCGCCGCTCCCGCTCCGGGTTGGATTGACCTGTGGCACTGGCTACTCGTCCGTCAGACAGTGCCCGTGGACGATTTCGAATGCGCCCTTTACCACGCCATGCCACAACTTGATCGTGTTCTGCCGCGCCTCGAAGGACGCGCGGCCAGCGAAATCGTACTCGAGGCCGACTCGCCCATTCGGTGCGTGACGCCGCAAGGACTGCAGTCCGTGACGCAGCAGTTGCTCACGCGGCAGCAGGTGCTTGCACTTGTGGCGGAGCTTGCGCCGCCGGCCGATCGGGCAGCGATCGTTGCGGGCGGAGTCGTGCAATTCTGGTACTCGTTCAACGGCACGCGGTACGCGATCGCACAGGACACCGCGACGACCACCATGCGCCTCCTCGTGCGACGCGCCGACGTAGCGGCGGCGGCGAACGTAAGCACGACATCATCGGTCGCAACGGATGGGTCAACCGGAAATGCCGGGGCCGCCGACGCCGAAGCGGCGCCTCGGGTGTGGCGTCGACGCGCGTCCGACAGGTCGCTCGGCCCGTTCGCGAATGACGCGGCGGCACGCGAGTCGATGGAACTGCTTCTGCGTCTGCAGGTCGCGCGAGGCGCCGCGGATCTGCATCTGCGCATCGGCGAGCCACCGATCCTGCGCACTGGTGGTGACCTCGTGCGCGTGAGCGAGAGTGACGTGCTTGACGAGCCGCAGCTGATGGCGATGCTCTGGTCGATCATGCCGGACAAGAACACCGCGGAGTTCGAATCGCAGTGGGATACCGACTTTGCGCACGAGATCGCAGGCGTGTCGCGCTTTCGTGTCAACGTGTTCAAGGATCGCAACGGTGTGGCGTCGGTGACACGCACGATCGCCAGCCGTACCGTGACCGTGGAAGAGATGGGCGTAACGCAGGAAGTGCAGCAGCTGTGCAACCTGACCAAGGGGTTGGTGCTGGTCACCGGTCCGACAGGATCCGGCAAATCCACCACGCTCTGCGCGCTGATCGATCTGGTGAACCGCTCCCGACAGGATCACATCATCACGATCGAGGATCCGATCGAGTTTGTGCACCAGAGCAAGAAGTGTCTGATCACGCAGCGGCAGGTCGGCGTGCATACGCAGTCGTTCAAGAGCGCCCTGCGCGCGGCGTTGCGGGAAGATCCGGACATCATCATGGTGGGTGAACTGCGTGATCTCGAGACCATCGCCATCGCCCTGGAGACCGCGGAGACGGGGCATCTCGTTTTCGGCACGCTGCACACGTCGACCGCGGCATCCACCATCAATCGCATCGTCGATCAGTTTCCGGCTGATCGTCAGGACCAGATCAAGGTCATGCTCGCGGAATCGCTCAAGGGCGTGATCTCACAAACACTCTGCCGCAAAGTCGGTGGTGGCCGGGTGGCCGCGCGCGAGATTCTGTTGGTCAACAAGGCCGTCAGCTCGATGATCCGCGAAGGCAAGACGGTCCAGATCAACAACATCATCCAGACGCAGAAAAAGCTGGGGATGGAGACGCTCAACGATGCCTTGCTCAATCTGGTGAAGTCGGGGCAGGTCGAAGCGGTCGAGGCGTACAACAAGTCGGTGGAGAAGAAGGACATGGCGCTCAAACTGCGCGCGCTCGGCCACGATATGTCGGCATATGCGAGCGAGGAGTAGTCGCAGTCCATCTCGTGAGCAGAGGAGTCATGGTCGGCAGCCGCTTCATCGTGCACGCAGCTCCATCAGCCACAAGTCACTCCGCTGATCACCGATTGAGAAGTAGATCCGCTTTCCATCAGTGGCGAACTCACGGCGCGTCGACGGCCGCGCGGGGTCATCGAAGCGGATCAGCAATCGCGGCGTCCCGCCGGTGACCGGCACGGCCCAGATGCTCGAGCGGTCCCGTGTGTCAGATCCCTTGTAGTACAGTGTGCGGCTGTCCGCCGACCAGTACGCGAAGACTGGCCCGATCCCATCCGGACCACTCGTGCGCGGCACCACGAGCTGGTCGGACTCACCAGCCGGCGACACGAGCGGGAGCCGTCGAGAACGTACGCGACCCAACGCCCATCCGGCGACCAGGAAGGATCGGACCCGCCGGCGTGCGCCCCGATGCGGCGCGCCGCGCTCCACGGCGCTCCACGTTCGGATCGCGTCGTGACCAGAATGAGATTCTCGCCGTTGCCGAATTCGTCGAAAGCGATCGAATTCCCGTCGGGGGAGAACTCCGGGTTCGCCGCCTGCAGCGTCGTCGTCGTTACGCGCTCCACCGCGCCGCCCTCTGACCAGAGGTGTGCGTAGGGCGAGTACGCCGAGTAGGTCAGCGTGCGTCCGTCGCCGCTCAGGTCGATGCTGTGCGCATTGAGTCCCGACGTCAGCCGATGCGCATTCCCACGCGACTCTCCGCGTCGCGTGATGGCGATGTGGTAGACATCGCGGCTCCCGTCGCGATTGGAGACGAACAACAGGCTTCGGCCATCGGGAGTAAAGAGGGGGCTGACGTCCAGCGCCGTTCCGGCGGTGACCACATGCACCTGTCTGTCGGCAACGGTAACGATGCGGATCGACGATAGTGCATCATTGCCGAGGTGCGAGGTGCCGAGCGTGAAGCGCGGGTCGCCAGACGCGAAGGCGAGCATCGATCCATCGGGGGACCACCGAAGCCCGGTCGCCTCTTTGGCGTCGGCAAGCCGCGTCGGGGCCGACGCACCGTCCGCATCGACGACGAAGATGTGCTGCCCGTACACACCCTGTCCGCGTACGAAGGCGATCCGCGCACCATCTGGCGACCATGCTGGCGACAGGTCGGATCCGGCGCTGTCGACCACCAGCCGTCTGGGGACGCCGCCAAATGCAGGCACGACATAGAGCGCGTTCGGCGAAACCCCGGGCGCATTCTCGCGTTCAGCGTGCCCCACCTGAAAGATGAGACGCGTTCCGTCTGGCGACCATCGCGGCACGCGCTGGTTGTCGACGAGCAACTCCGCGACGGCGATCGCGCGTCCGCCATCGATCTGCCGCACGTAGATGCGCATGTCGCCCGGCACGCCAGCGGCATAGGCGATCGCACGACCGTCGGGGGAGAGCGCAGGGTCGATTTCCAGTCCAGGCTCGCGGGTGAGGTGCGTGACTCGACCGGCGACCAGCGTCCCCGCCGAATCGCCGGTTCGCGCGATGCGTGTCGCGAGGCCGGCCGTCGCGAGCAAGGTTACCGCAGCGATGCCGATGGCTCGATCGACGGCTGGTTCACGTGTGCTTCCTCGCCCAGCAAGGACAGGACTCCTCGGCCCGCGGCTACTTCCTTTGTCCGCGAGGTGTCCGTGGCAACGGCTCGCGTACCGTGATCGTGCGCACGGTCGGGGAATGATACCCAATGCTACTTGCTTCTTTCGCGATGCGAGGGCGTAACGCATTATGCAACGTCAGGTGCAGTCTCAATGAACCGAGAGAGCCCTCCAGCCCGCCCCCTCCTATGCCTACCTTGCGATGGATCTCGCGCCTTGGCGCGTTGGTCGCCGTCTGTTCCTCCTCCCTCGCGTCGCAGGCGAAACCCGCTGCCAGAATGGCGGCCGCCAAGGCCGCCGTCGCACCACCGGTCGTCCTGATCGAAGCGATGGACTTTGCGTTCAAAGTCCCGGCCACCGCACCGGCGGGTCTCGTGACCGTACGGCTCAGGAATACGGGCAAGGCCCTGCATCACGTGCAGCTCGCACGCATGAATCCCGGTCAGACGCTGGCCGATTTCATGACGCAGATGCGCAGATCGCCAGGCTCCTCCAACTGGCGTGAGAGCGAAGGCGGACCGACGTCGGCGATCGGCGGACAGGTGCTCGAGACGCAGATGATCCTTGCACCGGGCACCTATGCCGTGTGGTGCTGGATCCCCTCTGAAGACGGATCGCCGCACTACATGAAGGGGATGTACAGCAAGCTCGAAGTGTCCGGACCGTCATCGCGTGCCGTTGTGCCACGCGGCGATGTGCAGATTACGCTGTCCGACTACGACTATGCGTTGAGTTCTGCGCCGGTCACCGGCATCCAGACCTGGCGCATTGAGAACAAGGGACCGCAGGCGCACGAAGTCACGCTCGTGAAACTCAATCGCGGCAAGACCGCCCTCGACGTGCTCAACTGGTACGAAGATGGACAGCGCACGGAAGCGCCCGGTCGCATGATGGGTGGCACGTCGTCGATCGCTCCAGGACGCGCCGTCACGTCACGCTTCGATCTCGGGCCCGGCGAGTATGCGTTACTCTGCTTTACGCCGGAGCACCTGAACGGCACGGGCAAGCCGCACGCCGACATGGGGATGATGAAGACCATTTCTGTGCGTTGAACTGCCAGAGGTGCGCCGTCACCGCCGTGCGAACGCGAGCTTGCGTTCGGCCGTGTAGTGCCACCAGTGATGCGGCGGCGCGCCTTCCATGAATCGCACGGCGGCGATGAACACGTCGGCGACGCACGGATCCTGTCGCGTCTGCGTCAACGCGCACAGTCGATCGTAGAGTGCGTACGGATCCTGCCCGATGAGCTGCGCCGGTTGCCGGAATCCAAGCTGACGGAAGTCTTCCGCCGTTGCCCGACCGATGTTGGGGAGCGCTTCGAAGTCGGGGATGAGCGTGCGGTCCTGCGGATAGATCCGACCGCGCTTTCGGGGCGATGACAGGCACTTACGCAACGACGAAGGGCCGCCGCGGTCAAGCCGCGACGGCCCTTTTGTCCTGTGCCAGCTCGAGACGATGCCCGAACCGGAACCCGAACTACCGGGCGTGGATCAGGAGATCGTTTGCCCAGGCCGAGCCGGCAAAGGGACGGGAGTGAGACAATGGATCACCTCCTGAAAAAAAGTGTGGGACATCGGGCGGATACCGAGATCCAGCAATGCTGCCACTGCACCAACACGGGCACCCACAGCGTCACATCGCGGCGCTCCTCCGCAACTTCCGAAGATGCTAGGGGAAGCCCTTGGATATCGCAAGCATAAACTTTCCGACATCAGCCGAGCTGTACGATGTTTTGTGATGCCCCCGCGTTGCCGTCCGCCAGGCAGCACGCCAACATTCCACGCGTCGGAGCCGTAGCTCGCACAGCCCACACCAGACGTTCCGTCCCCGAGACTCCTGCCATGATCGCCACTCCACTCCGGCCTCGCTCACGCGTCGCATTCGCCGTTTCGCTCGTCTCGCTTGCGCCGTCATTGCTGTTCGCGCAGCGCGGCGGGGGCGGCACGGGCAGTCCCGCCGAGGCGCCTGCTGCGGGCGCTGCGGTCACCCGACTTCCAAGCGGTCCGCGCGCGATGATGTTGGCCGATTGGTATCGCGTCAACACCGTGAGCGGACCCACCGTATCGCCGGACGGCAAGCGTATCGCGATGACCGTCATGTCGGTGAAGGAGGCAGAGAACCGACGGCACAATGAAGTGTGGGTGGTCGGTACCGATGGCGGCGAACCGCAACGGTGGACGTCGCCGAGCACGGAGAGTTCGAATCCGCGCTGGTCGCCTGACGGCAAGTATCTCTTCTTCACGTCGCAGCGCACCGGTGGACGCGGTAACACCTGGGCTATTCGCCTCGACCAACCGTCTGGCGAAGCGGTCCAGGTGGACACGTATCCGAATGGCTCCATGCCCGACAACCATGCGTTCGCGGTGTTCAGTGAGCCTGCGCGCATCGATTCCGCGCCGCGTGCCGCCAGTCCATTCGCGCGCATGCAACCGATGGCGCAGCCAACGTTCGACGCGATCACGCGTCCCGCCGAGCCTGCGCGTTTCGATGGACGGCATGTGACCGACATGTCGTACAAGGTGAACGGCGCCGGCTTCGTGCCGGGTCGTCGCGTGGCACGCAGCTGGCGCCCGCAGCAGCTCTGGCGACAGGCGATGGGCGATACGGCGCGCAAGATGATCACGAACACCAACTACTCGCATCGATCGCCGGTCGTCTCTCCCGATGGCAAGTCGATCGCCTTTCTTGCCGACGCGAAGTTGCGCGCCGATTCGACACTCGAACTCGAGCGCGATTCGCTCGCCAAGCTGCCGTACCACAAGGTGCGCGACGAAGCCGAACGAAATGAGGTCGACCTCTACGTGATGAGCGCTGACGGTGGCGCGCCGCGCAAGCTGTCCGAGTGGATGGGCGCCGAAAGCGATATCGCCTGGTCGGCCGACAGCAAGACGATCGCCTTCGTTGGTCGTCCGGCGCGCACGAAGTCGGCGCGATTGTATCTGGTGGACGCGGCTGGCGGCACTCCACGCAACATCATCGGCGATTGGCAGTTCGAGCCTGGCAATATCGACTGGTTGCCCAGCGGCGCGTTGATGTTTCTGGCCGACATTGGCGGGCGCACGGCGATACTGCAGGCGGATCTGACGGGCAAGTCTGCGCCGAAGGAGATCCTCAACGGCCGTCGTCAGGTTCGCGGCGCATCGTACGACCAGGCAGGCAAGATGGTCGCGTTCGTGGCGACGTCGATGACCAAGCCGACGGAACTGTTCGTGGCCAACCTCGACGGCAGTGGCGAGCGTCAGCTGACGTCGTTCAACAACGAGGTCAACAAGGATGTAGTGTGGAGCGACGCCGAACGCTTCACCTACAAGAGCGTTGGCAATGTCGAGATCGAAGGCTGGCTGATGAAGCCGTACGGCTACGAAGCAGGGAAGAAATATCCGATGGTCATCTACATCCACGGCGGACCGCACTCGTCATACGGCGAAGGATGGTTCGACGAGTTCCAGAATCTCGCGGCGCAGGGGATATTCGTATTGTTCACGAATCCGCGCGGATCGAGCGGCTACGGCGCGCCCTTCACGTACAGCACGCGCGGCCGCTGGGGCATGGAGGACTACGAGGATCTGATGAAGGCGGTGGACCTCGTTGCCAAGCGCCCGGATGTGGACAGCACGAAGCTGGGCGCGACGGGTGGCTCGTACGGTGGATTCATGACCACGTGGCTGGCCACCAAGACGACGCGCTTCAGGGCGATCGAGACCGATCGCACGATCACCGACTGGACGTACTGGTACGGCTCGAGCGATGCGCAGGGGCTCACCGAGTTCGAGTTCTACGGCAAGCCGTGGGACAACCAGAAGCTGTACGACACCCTGTCTCCCATCCGCTACGTGAGCAAGGTGAAGACGCCGATGCTCATCGTGCAGAGTGAAGAGGATCATCGCACGCCGATGGGGAGCGCGGAGATCTGGTTCATGGCGCTCAAGAAGCAGGGGGTTCCCGTGGAGATGGTGCGGTACCCGCGCTCCACGCACGACCTGTCGCGCAACGGTGAGCCGTGGTTGCTGGTCGATCGACTTGGTCGTTTGCGGCAGTGGTTTGGATACTGGCTGCAGGGCGAGAAGCCGAAAGATCCGCCGGTGACGCGGGCGGCGGCGGGTGCGGGCAGCGATCCGCGCTAGCAGCGCGAACATCGGATGAAATGATGCGCTGGACGGCGTCCGCCCTGCTGCTCGTCCTCCATGTGCTTACCGCGTGGACACTCGGCGCGCAGCAACTACGCGGTACCGTGCTGCAGCCGGATGGCGCAACACCGGCGAGTGGTGTGGTGGCGCTGCTTGTGTCGTCGCGCACCGATTCCGTGGTTGCGCGATCGGTGACGGCGCTGAGCGGACAGTTCATGTTGATGGCGCCGAACGCCGGCCCGTTCACCTTGCGTCTGCTGCGCGTCGGCCATCGGCCGCAGGTGCGCGGACCGTTCGACCTTCGCGACGGCGAGACGCGAGTCGATCGGGTGGTGCTCGCCGATCAGCCGGTGGTGTTGGCGCAGTTCAATGTGCGCGCGCGGGATCAGTGCCGCACGCGGCCCGACAGCGGCCTGCTCGTCGCACAGTTGCTGCAGGAGGCGCGTACCGCGCTGTTCGCGTCAGTCTCGGCCAACAGCGACGGAGACAGCTGGGCGGAGTACCGTGTCTTCACTCGACTGGAGGACACCAAACGGCGTCTGCTCGCGCCAGAACAGAACGTCGAGGTGACGCGCTTCACGGCGCGACCGTTCGCCAGTCTTTCGCCCGATTCCATCGCCAGGGTCGGGTACGTCGCGAGCGATGGCGACAGCGTGCTCTATCGGGGCCCCGATGCAGAAGTGCTGCTCTCCGACGCGTTCGCCGCGCAACACTGCTTTCAGGTGGTGATTGGCGCTGGCGCACGCGCGGCGTCGATCGGCGTTGCGTTCCGCCCGGTCGCACGCCGGCGCGGCGTGGTGGACATTCGCGGTACGATCTGGATGCATCGCGAAACGTCGATGCTCGAATCGGTGGAGTTCACGTACGATCCATTGCCCGACGAGGCGCAGCGCGCCGACGTAGGCGGCGACGTCCAGTTCATGCGAAGCGAGGCCGGCCTGTGGTTCGTGAAGCGGTGGACTGTCGTCATGCCGCGCATTTCCGTTCGACGGATCGCGGCGAGACTCGCACCACGTCCCGCGCCGTCGCGCACGATTCGTGTGGTAGAGGGACTGCAGGTGGATGGCGGTGAAGTGGCGGCGCTCTTTGTCGGCGATGTCGCGCACTACGTGAACGAGAAGGCGTCTGGCAGTACGAACGCAATCACCCCGGCAACCCCCGTCGCCGCGATGCAGCAGCATCTCGTGTGCGGCGCCATCGGTGCCGGCATCGACAGCGGGGCAGTGCAGGGACGCATCGTCGCAGCTCCGGCACTGGCAGTCGCGAACGTGCGCGTGGTGGCCGAGTGGCGCGACAGCTTCACGCCGGTCGGCGCGAGCATGATCACGTTCCGCAATCACAGTCGAGAAGGCGTCTCGGTTGCCGATGGGACATTCGTGCTCTGCGACGTGCCGATCAACGTGCCGCTGCAGATTGTCGCGGTCCGCGACGGACGTCGGACACGACCGATCGATGTCCGCCTCTCGTTGGACGAGCCAGTCGTCACCGTTGATGTGCCACTGACCGACGCGATGATCGCCGCGCTGACCGACAGCCTCCGGATCGCGCAGGATGCGATCCGGCGCACGGCGAAACGCCTCGCCGACGACAGCGCGAGGGTACGGACCGCAGCAGCGCAGTCGGCGAGGCAGACGGCAACACTGCGACTGCGCGTGCGCGGCGAGCGTGATCTCTCGGTGGCGGATGCGGAGGTCGTGGTGCGAATCGGAGACGTGACGCGCTCGACGCGAACCGACAGCACAGGAAACGCGCGCGTGGAGTCGCTGCCGTCCGGGTTCGTGGACGTGAGCGTGCGACAGATTGGGTTGGCGCCGGCCAATCTGCGCCTGCGCATCGAAGCGGGCGACAATTCGCTCTCGATGCAGTTGCGCGGCTCCACGGTCACTCTCGACGCCATGCGGATCATCGGCAACCGGGAGGCGAGCGGTCGCTACGCCGAGATCGACGCGCGCATTCGACGCAAGGAAGCGAACTCGGTCATCACGCGCGCGGACCTCGACTTTGTGCGTCCAATCGCGCTGTCGCAGATGTTGCGCCGCGTCACCGGCCTTCGCATCTCGGACTCCCTCGGTGTGAAGAAGGCGATGTCACTGCGCGGCCCTAAACCCACTGCCGACGGCACGCCGAGGCCGTGCCAGCTCCGTGTCATGGTCGACGAGATCATCATGCCACAGGACGTCGATCTCGACGCGGTCATGCCCACCGACGTCCACGCCATCGAGATATTCAATGGTCCTTCGCGTATCCCGCCGCAATACGCGGGAATACGAACGGATGCGTGGTGCGGGCTGATCGCGATCTGGACGCGGGTCAAGTAGGGGTCGCGAAGCGAGGGCCAGTCGGTCGCAACGATGGAAGCCCCGCTTTTCGCTGTCGTCAGTGTTCGGTAATCAGTCTGCGAGTCGGAGTGAAGCTGGAGCACCACGTGAGATCCATCGCCCCGCTCACGGTCGCAGCGTCTCCACACGCTCGGCGCGCTTGGCGATGGCAGCTTTCGAGTATGGCAGCGGCGCGTAGACTCCCTGCGTCCACGGCACAAAGAGATCGCGGTAGTGTGGACTGTGTGGATCGCCGCTCTGGCCTGGCGTGTTGGTGACCGTCGCGCGCTCCCAGTCGGCGAGATCCATCACGACCCGCAGGCTCGCACCGGCCGTCTGGTTGTCGCCGTTGCCTGTGGAGTTGAGTGTGTTGGCGTAGCCACCGCGCGCAATGGGGCCGGGTGACAGCCACTTGCTCAACGAGTCGCTCACCACGGCATCGAGCGGGTGCGCAATGCGCACGTGATGGAACTGCGGCTGACCATACTGCCACCGCGCCAGGCTCGGCCCGAACTTGGCGGAGAGCTCGGCGACGGCATCATTGAATGAGCGACTCAGGAGTGAATCGCGCACGGCTATCGGATTGGCGCCGAGCACCGAGTCGGGCGACGTCATCCACTCGACGACGCGTGTGAGTGGTACCGTGCGCAGCATGCGCGCCTTGCCTGGCAGCGCAGCCTCCGCAACGGCACGTGACAGTGTGCGCTCCCACATGGCGTAGACCCCCGCGCCAACGGAGTTGACGGACAGCACACCGTTCCACGCCAACAGCGTATCGCGCGCGGCCTGTGACAGCGCGCCCATCACGCGGACGCTTCGCAACTGCTGAACGAGTGCGCGCGCCGCCATTGGTGTTTCGTCATGCTGCAACCGCTGCGAAGCCGCCACATCACCGCGCCTTGTCGTGTCCAGCACTTCGGTCAGTCGCTGGATGCGCCAAGGCTCGGCCCACGATCGCGCGATCGCATCGTTGTGCGTGTAGTCCGACTGCACGTTGAACGCGTTCGCTGTGCCAAAGTGCGTGATGTGTGGCGACTCGGCGTGGGGGAGATCCTTGATGGGCAGAAAGCCGGACCACTCGTAGCGACCGTCACCCGGCACCGGCACGAGTCCATCCCACGCCTTGCGCACTGGCGCAATGCCGGCCGCCTGCCATCCGATCGCGCCGGAGGTATCCGCCCACACCCAGTTGAGCGTGGGCATGTGCGCGTGCGTCAACGCCGTACGAAACTCGCTCCACGTTCGCGCCTGATCGATTCGAAGGCTGGCGAGATACGGCGCGCCGCCCGCTGCCGCCCACGCGGCACGGAGCGCGACGGCGACACGCTTCACCGTGTCCTCGAAGACGACAGGACCATGTCGCGTGAAGCGCAGCG
>Ga0163144_10020957_pt1 | contig 13024 bp, 12 predicted proteins | sample OliLak19BULKMAT1_FD_123175 | JGI IMG/M metagenome (GOLD analysis project Ga0163144, IMG submission 123175) | Freshwater microbial mat bacterial communities from Lake Vanda, McMurdo Dry Valleys, Antarctica - Oligotrophic Lake LV.19.BULKMAT1 | ecosystem: Environmental > Aquatic > Freshwater >...
CGCACTCGAATTTGCCATGGGATTGTGACAACCACCGAGAGATTTCTCCGATCCGAGCGAATACAATGTGATGAAAAGCAACTGTCTCTTTCTGATGTTCACGGTATCAATGCTGGCGATCACCCTTCTGTGCGGTTTTCGAAATGCTAACGAGATCACGGTTCGAGGCGGGGGATACACCGGCACCTGCGTTAATCAGACCTATGGGAGTTCGGCTCAACTGCAATTGAGCCTGCACCGAACAGGCGATGAGGTTTCCGGCACGCTGACCATTTCCGGGAAGCTCATCGGGGGCGGACCGATCACGGGAAGCATCGAAGGCGATAACGTGACATTCACCACCACCGGCAGGGACTTTGGGAAAATCACATGGTTTGGACGAATCGAAGGTAAGGGCATCAAAGGCAGCTACGTAGTGGAGAATCCCGATGGGCGAATCCAGAAAGGCATCTGGAGCGTGACGCGGAAATAACTCCTTGCCGCTTGGCAACGTGTCCGTTGCCATCTCCGCCCCGGCGCGGCGCAGGGCCTCTTTCTCCTCATCACAACCGGTGAGATCGATATTGAGTTCCTGCCAGCGAAAGACATCCAGCGTACGCCATTCCGCACCCTTCTTGCGGATGTTCCCGCAGACCATCGCCCCCAGTTTCTTGCCTGCCTGTATTTCACCGTCCTCGTTCATCAGGCGATGCATACTAACTTCTACTTCGAGTCGCGGAGTTTCGAGGAACTAACACGTTACTCGAAGTTCCGCGTTGGCCTTGGGCATCTGGCACATTTGAACCCCGTCCTGATTTTTGAAACGCCAATTCATCACGGGTTTGTTTCTCAGGATGCCATTCGTGAAATCATTCCAGAAATGATGAAGTTGTTCGTGGACGAGACTGCTTCCTTTTTCCGGGAACACATGCCGCAGATACGCGAAAAGGACTTTTCCGACCGCATTCTGGCTGACCCCGACGTCAACGGCTGCAAAACCAGCGGGCCTTCGCCGCAGTTGCCGACGGCAAGCCCGCCATGAAGCCAACAACACTCCACCATCTCCTCTGCCATGTGCTTTCGAGAGCGGTCTCGGAATTCCAACACAACGCCGAACTGTGAAGAATTCCGATGGCAGGAAGCAGGCCGACACCTCGTTTGTCGGCCTGTGGAGCCCTCTTTCCCGGCAGGCCTGCGCGGGCCGGGCATTACGCGCCAAAGCAAAAAAAATCGGAGCCCCTCTCCAAACAGAGGTTGACGCATCCAGAAGCAACGCATATAAGCCAAATCACGCCTGCATTCCATAGCTTTTTTAAGTTCCTGCTGGTCTAAAAACCGGGCCCTCCTTAACCCAATGATCGCCGCCGCCAAGAATATCTTCCGGTTTCTTAAAAAGGCAGCTGTGATAGCGGGCGGCTTGGTTGTCATAATCCTCGCGACAGCCCGCTTAGTGTTACCCGAAACTGGTTTCAAACTACTCACGTTCGCCGCCTCAGCCGGAATTTCTCTACTGATTCTGAGCACTGCTTGGGTGGTATTCAGGGTTCGCAGCGGCAAGCTGAACTTCTCCGAAACCAGCCAACTATCCAACCAGTTCATCCCCGTGTCCGTGTCGGCGCTATGGCTCGCCGCGGCTTTTATTCTTCTCGGGTGGGGCAGCGGCGCTCTTGGCGCATACCTTGCCCCGTTGTCGGCCGCCCCTGTTTCGCTTTTGCTTCGACAAATACCAGATATCAGCAAGGTAGCTCTCGCACAAAGCGGGGTGCTTTTCCGCGTATCCGAGCCAATTCCATATATTCCTCGGGCGGCACTGGCATCATTTGACGTGGAAATACTCGCGGATGGCTTCCAAGAGAGAAACGTCAGCTTCGTGGGTGACGGAGCACGCTTCAATGAATTCGTATCGGAAGTGCAATTCGTCTCAAAAAACCGAAGTGCCTTGCTCGTGAATGTGGCCACCGGGGTGGGCAACTCGTTCCAATCCCTCTGGAACGGCGTAAAGCAATTGTTCACAACAAACCCGCTCAACACGCTCGGATCGTTGAAGGATGTTTGCGTCGCAGCATTGAGTTATAGCTGGGAGGCCGTCCAGGGAAAACGGGACATCGTCGGAGAAGCCCAAGCTGTCATTGGCTCCGCGTATATTTCCTACCTGTCAAAAATTGGAGCGGATGCGGGCATAAACTTTTCCGATACCGTCACGCCTGAAGCAAGCCAGGCAATCGAGGCCGTCGGACAACAGAGGATAGCAGGGATGACCGCGACAGAGACGGCACTTCTCATTGCTCCTTTCATGTGCAGCACGAAGGCGGTTAAAGTTGCTGGTCCCGCAATGAAGTTCGTCGCCGTCGGCGAGCAGGTAAGCCTGACTGCCGAGGCGGCACAGAAGGCAACGCGCGCCGCAGAAGTCGTCCTCGCCACTCTGCCCGAGGATGTCCACGGCAATTTGCTCAGATCGGGGTATCGAGGCGTTCTGGCGGCAAACGCGGGAACGGCGGAGACGGCTATTATTGCGAAAAACATTGTGTCTGCTGCTGATTTGCTCCGCCGAGAGCAGGGAAACCTACGCTTTGTTCTGTCCAACCTGGCGGATCCAATTAAGCTGGCATCACTGAAAGGTGCGCGACCAGCCAATTCCCGCTACCACAAGATACTGTATTACATGCACGAATCGGAGAAGGCGGGCATAAAACCCGCCAAGGTATTGGACGCGTGTTTACCCAGCGGCACCCAGTCTGAGTTCTTTTACGCAAAGGCGATCAACAAATCAAATTTGATGGAAAACTACGCAAACGCGAAAGACTTGGGCATTTTTGATACCACCGACAACCGCGCCCGTATGCGCCGCGGCCTAGCCCCTCGAATCACACGCGGCCCAAGCGCCGGACAAATCGTCGAAGTGGATCACATTATCCCTCGTGCCACAGCCCCCGAGCTATCCAGCAACTTGGGTAACCTCCGCTACCTGCCGGAATCAGTCCACGCTTCCCGTCCCCGCCCACCGGTCCTAGATTCGGTTGCTGTGGCGAAAATGAATGAATTCAAGGCCGCTGGTTGGTCAAATATCGGCAAAACCATACAAGAAATCCAACAAAAATGACAACGACACCTGACGGTCTCTTCCAATCGGCAATGGCTGACATTGACTTGATTATTAATTCATGCAACACGCGAGCCGACTCCCTCCCGAACGGCCAGCCAAAACTTAAACTCCTACGAGTTCTCGGAAAAATGAACCGTGCAAAGCAAGAATTCTACGCCGAGGTATTCTTTGTGGCCTGTTTTGGGATGCTCAAATCGGGAAAATCAACACTGGTCAACCTGCTCTGCGGACACCCGAACGCGTCACCCACCGGACAAGGCATTGATACCACCCTCCGGCCTTGCCTCATACTCAAACGGGACCATGAAGGGATTGCGATATATTACCCGGCCGCAGACACAGACGACTCATCCCAACTGAAAGAGTGTTTCGATATGGTCGTGAGCCATTTGAAAGGACTCACCCCGGAGAGTGACCTTACCAACGCAGCGGGTATTGGGGTTCTCAAAAAGCAATGCGAGCTGTCCCCAAAAGACATTCACAAGGCGCTTTGCGGCCCTCCTATAACTCCCCGCGAGCCACTCATTACCGTTGTTTCTGTATCCACTCCGATGGCATTCGGGGACGACGTTGCACTACTTGACCTTCCTGGGCTGGACAGCACGATATCCGATTGGACCAGGCACGGGTGGTATCACTGGATACTTCAACGATGCGACTTCTTGCTCCTAGCGCAGAGCACGCTCGCCCCGCTGAATCTCCCAGCTGAACAGGTCCTCAAAGAAATTCTCGAAAAAAGCAAGCAGCCCCCGGTATGGCTTATTCACAACACGATTGAAGCGAAGCATTGGGTGGATCCAGTCGTGACAAGGGATCTGGCGACAACGCAAAAACAGGATGCAAGGAAGCACGTTGCGGCACGCGTGGGCCGAACCAGCATCCCCGCAACAGATTGCAATCTCGGAAAAGCTTTCGATGCGACGTTCGAGACTGGCTTCCCGCAAGAACTGCGGGACCAACTGATGAGTGAGTCCGGCTTCGTCGATTTGAAAACCGCACTGCGGGCCGACCTGGGCGCAAACCGAGGGCGGATCGTAAAAGAAAACAGCATGAAAGAATTGCTGCGGGTTACAAAAGACGGCGGCGAAGAAATCAAAGCACTCATTGCCGACCTCCACGCTCAATTTCAAGAAAACGTGGCATTTACCGCAAAACTCGATAGTTCAACGGGGATTCTGCGTGGAACCGATTACCGGCTGGCCATCGCAACAGTGGAGGGTGAGCTTACCGATGGCTTCGAAGCCTCGGGCCGGGCTCACCAAGTTGCGCTGGCTTCGCAAAAAAATCAGCTGGACCATAGCCTCGATATGAAGCTCACCGGGGAAGAGTTTAATAACAGGGTCCAAAAGCATATAGAGAGCATACTGGGTGTGAATGGCAACTGTCCCCTGATCGATGGAATGTGGACAGCTCACATAAATGTACTTTTGCCGTCCGCGAACCAAAAAATCAGCGATGTCGAGACTCGCGGATTCGATCAAATCAAAGAGTCCCTTGCGACCCACCCGTTCGTAGCCCAAAGGGTCATGCGGCATTTTTTATCGTCCAAATTCAAGTTGGACAGGACCGAATTTCCGCCTCCGCCGACGGTCACCCCGAAGCAACTCAAAGAGAAAGTCTTCGGCATACCTTTATGGAAGAAGGAATTCGACGCGAATGCGACGTCCCACGCCCGGACATCTCTGAATTTGGACATCACAACGGCCGTAACAACTTACTGGCAGCAAGCCGCAGTTAACCTCTCTCAACATGTCCTCACCAGAAAAATGGACGAACGGCTTACTGATCTTTTGAAGAAGTTAGAGGAGTGCGTGGCTGAAGAAAAATTAACGATCCAGCAAAACCAGCAAGAATTAGAGGCACAGATGGCCACGCTGCGCGAACTGAATACAGAGGTCGACAGGGTTTTGACTCACGCGGGATCCCTGCTTCACAGAATCAACTAGAATGGCACACACAAAAAAGCTCCTCCTTCTCGTATTGGCCGGGTCATTGTTCGCGATGTTTGTGATCCTTTTGGGGTCATTGGCCTCGCTCGGCACAAGCCTGGGCAGACTTCACCCATGGCTCGAATACGGCTTCTACGCATTGTCGGCGGCGGTCGTCATTTTCCTGATCGTCGTTCCGGCAGGCAAACTGTTTGCACATCCAGAAGTGCCATCATCAGAAGTGTTGCAGGATTCAGCCCCGCCTGCCCTTCTCGGGAGAATAGCAACAAACCTCGTAGCTTCCGCATCCGACCAGGTGGAAATCAAGCCCCTCGTAGAAGCACTTGCCTGCGGGGCCGACCTCCGTGGGCCTGTTCGTAATGAAATCACTCGGCGTCAATCAATTGTCATCCGGGCCATCAGCAACAACGCGGTCACCGCATTTACACTTGTGGCAATTTCACAGGGGAAAACACTCGATACGCTGCTAGTCATCAGCATCAATTGCAGGATGATTCTCGAAATCGTGAAAATCAGCGGATTCAGGCCAACCGTCCCTCAACTTGTTCAGCTATATTTTGCCGTCGCCCTCGCCGCTCTTACTGTTGAGGGGATTGAAGACCTCGAAATCGGCCAGGTTGTCGGCAAGCCGATTGAGGGTTTCATATCGGCAATCCCCGTGGCGGGGGTCATAGCCGCGGCCGCTGCGCAAGGAGTGGGGGGCGCCTTATTCACACTTTTCGTTGGACATCTCACCAATTACTATTTGCAGACGGGCTTGGACAGACTCGACCGGCGGGAACGCCGACAGATGCGACTGGAAGCGATGAAATATCTCCCTGATGTGCTGAGCGTCGGAGCCGAGACATTGAGCGGCGGCATTGGAAAGGGGCTCGCTGCGATTGCTGATGCGATCAAATCCAAGACTGCCAACGCGGACCAACGAAGCGCCTGATACCGGAGTGGGCGCCTAATATATCCATGCCTGCCCCGAATGCGGATTCAGCGTCTCGGCATGGGATGGTGGCCACCCATTCATTACTGACGACGCGAGCAAACGGCACACTTTTTATCACCCCGGAGAGATGGATACGATATTGGCTGCTGCCTCGAAATGCTCGTTCGCACAAGGAAAGACTCCATCGGAAATCCTTGATGCGGCATCCCAAAGGATCGGTTGCCAATACGATGCTGTGTGCCTCGACTGCGGGAAAAAATTCCAGGTGGACTCAGCTGAAACTAGCCCCGCTTGCCGCTGCGAATCCTCGAACACATGCTGGGCAATGGAGATTGGTGGTTGTCGGAGCCCGAAGTGCAAGAAGGCAAAATTCCCTGAGCAGCCCGAGTTTGGAGCAATTTCATGAACCCGCTCGAAACAGCCATCACGACCGTCCTGGCAACGTCGGGTGACAAAGCGATCTATTTCGCATATTTGTCGGCACACACAGGCGGATCGCATCTGCATCATTTGCTGGATCGTCGCCATGATCTTGCAGGGGCCTTCATGGCCGCGAGGGTCGCGAGCTCAAGCGATTCACTGGCTCATGAGGTGTATGGAACCGCCGCGCATCTGTCGAAAGATCTTTTTTCCAAGATGGGGCTTCCCGTGTTTTCTATCGATGCCAGTGCGTATCACTCCGGATCGACCTGGATTGAACACACGCTAGGTATCAGCAGGTCTTGGCAGGCAGACTTCCTCCAGATCAACGGAAGCGAGCTATTCTGCGGGATGCTCTCTGCCGCCTGCGTGGTTCTCGGAGTGAAAAAGCGAGATGCTGCCTTGCTTGTCGAAATGGGAGCATCCACCGGGCTTTCCTCCGTGCTTGCTGCAAATCCGATCTCCATGGCTGCAGCTTGTATCGCGCTCGTTCTTGCTTGGAAACAGCGTGGAAGCCTACGCGCTGGTCGGGCCACAGAGCGAGCGACCATTGGAGCCGGTGGGACCGGGGCTGCCATCTTGACAGGAACGGCGCTCGGAGGATTCGCAGCTCTCGGAGCAGTGCCATTGGCAATGTCCTTCGTGCTGACCGTCGTTGTCGGAATCACCGCTCGCCAACTTCTCGCCAAACACACCCGCCAAATCTTAGACCCCAAGCTCGCCATGATGCTCTGGAAATCGCACCTCTGGAGTTCTGTTCCAAATTTCCGATTCGCATTTTGATTTATGACCACCATCGAGAGATTTTCGGAAAACCCACGAATACCAAAATATGAACACGTCAAAACTAGCGGAACGATCGAAACACTACGTCCGGGCGGTGCAAGCGGTCATGCTTGGCGAGAGCTGCGGCGGGGCTGAGGGGGAGTGCTTTACCGAGGAGGATATGCAGGAACTTTCCTCTGGGAAGGCGCAGGCGGCTGCCGGGATCTTGACCTCCATGAGGCCATTCCGCCAGTTGCGGACGGAATTTCTCAATTTGGATGTTGGCGGGAAGATTGAAGTCCTTCGTGCGATCCGTGAATGCTACAAGCCGACATGGGAGACGTTGGGTCGTGTTTCTTCCGAAGGCCAGACCCAGGCCGGGCAGGATGCTGAGAAAACTCTTGCCGCCGCCGTTGCCGAATATCTTGAAAACGGAACAGACGTATCGTCCGCAGTGTTCGCACAACAGACTGCCCCGCCACCAACACAAGAGACCCTGACCCCAGCACAGACCGTCGCCTCCAAGAAGTGCTCCACTGTAACCGCGCCGGATACCAATTGGAACTTGATTTGGCAGGACGACTTCGACGGCCCGACGCTTGATTACTCGAAGTGGGAGTGCGAAGTGAATGCTTTCGGAGGCGGGAATGAAGAACTGCAGATCTATACGGATTTCCCAAAAAATGTGCGAATAGAAAACGGGCGTCTTGTGATCGAGGCGCACCGGCAACAAGGTGCAATCTCAGGAACGGTTCGTGAAATCACCTCGGGGCGTGTGCGGTCGAAGCACCGGGGAGATTGGAAATTCGGGCGGTTTGAGATTTGTGCAAAGATTCCCTTTGGACGTGGTATTTGGCCTGCGATCTGGATGCTCCCCACTGATGATGTTTATGGGCCATGGGCAGCGAGTGGGGAGATCGACATCATGGAAGCCTTCGGGCGGGAGCCAGGGCAGATCCTCGGCACGCTACACTACGGAGCCACTTGGCCAAACAACGCATCCAATGGCCCTGTGCGTTACACGCTGCCCCTAAGCAAACATTTCAGCGACGACTTTCATGTTTTCACCCTAGAATGGACGGCGGACAAGATACGGTGGTTTGTGGATGATAATTGCTTTCGAGAGTCGCCCATGAGCGAGTGGCACTCATCCAGTGGACCCTCTCCAGCACCATTTGACCAAAGGTTCCACCTCATCTTCAACGTGGCTGTTGGAGGCAAGCCGGTGGACCCTCCTGACAACACCACTCCTTTCCCTGTCCGTCTAGAGATCGACTGGGTGAAAGTCTACACTCAACATGAAATAAAACTATGACCCAAGAAACTCTGATAAGTTGTAACAGTTTCGCATCCAACCAGGACTTTTGCCACCACTGGAATAAAGGCTATCCGTGGCAACCCGACGAGCACAATGAACAAGGCTCGGATACCAGAAGCAAGCAGGGACAGGCCACTGGCTGCGCAAATACCACATATGAACACCGGAAAACCAGACTATAAACCATTGCCGCATATTCAGTGGCCACTGCTAGAAGGTTCCTACAACGATGGCTTGCTAGCCCTCAAATTTGAGTATTCATTTTTCCAATGCGAGCAACTCCAAGCGCGCAAAGTTTCCGTCGCGTGTCAGTCAGAGAACTGGAGTAGCCATGGGATTCTCGTCAATGCACATATTGCCGAGCGCAGTATTGCGGATCCTTACGACACATCTTCCTTTATCTACACCATTGAGTCTATTATGGATGACTATCTTCTTCTTTTCGACGCATCCGTGTCGCATTCGCGTCCTGTTGGACCAGCCCAAGGCTATCCGCCAGGCTCCACTAAAACAGAAGCCTTTGGACGACACTTCCTACGGACGTGTATTTCTGTCGGTCGCTCAGATGAGCATGTCGGACCTATTACGCTGACTGGTCAGTTTATTGACACTACTGGTAAAGAGTTCCAAATCAAATGGACTAAGGATTAAAGCACTTCAATGCCAAAATATTCAAATGCATCAATAAGCCGAACCCGTGCAGCCAATCGCTGGGAGCCAGGTGATTCGAGCTGTGTCCGCCGTGATTACCCGCTCAGGCACGGACCCTGCTGGCAGAAAAACGAGCCGACTGCCTTCGCTCCTAAGTTTTGCGACCTACCGGCCACGCGGATTGGAAAGGTATCTTGGTTCGCACATAACTCGCCTCAAAAAAACACCCGCTTTCTTTTTCAACCAGTGTGCTGGAGATTGAGGGGTGACCGTTTTCTGGGCAAACTTTGACTTTCGGGAAAACGTATTGAAATCTAAAAACTCAAAATAACTCATGCCAATGAATAATAATCTGCATTCCCATTTGGGTATCTACACGAGTGGTGATACCAGCGATCCGACACGCATCGCCATTGTACCTTGCAAACCCGAACGCTTCGATGATCTTGAATACTGGAACACAAAAATGCCAGTAAAAGTCTTGTGCCACAGAGGTAATTGGATTTCGTGCGGCCACCTGACCCCAGAGGGCTATAGCGGGCAATATTATGAGGGGGGCACTTCGGGAGGAAGCCATGAGATGCGTTACTCCGAAGAAAGACTAGTGGGCAAGTGGATCAACCCGACAACGGGTGCCTCAGGTGATATTTCCTGGACGAAACATGCCCAAACCCCAAATATTCCCGAAACGCTTAGCACATATCCCAACAGCCGCGGCCATAGCCGCGAAAGTGTAGTTATTCTATCGGATTGTGTTGCCAAGACCGCTGGAAAAGAGGGCGATGTTTGGAGCGAACTCGAGGACGTTGCTACGCTTTTCATTGATGAGCTCCCTGTTGCAGAGCCGCTTTGCTTGATTCTCCGGGATGGCAAGATATACTATGTCGAAAAGCGATACGAGAGTTGTCGGGACAAGTTTCTACGCACGACCGCTGATCACGAGCTTTACTGCCAACTTGAAAAATCGTGGAGTGACTTGCTGTTTAAAATTGCTTTGAGGAATGCGGGGGGCGATTTCAAATTGGATAATATTTTGTTCGACCCGGTTTTGAGCCGGTTTGTGTGTACAGATTTTGTTCCCGCACGGTTGTCCCAAACTGACGCCACGGTGGCTTTTGTTTCTCCGAAGTCTCTTCCTCAATACAAGGAGGAAAAACCCCATTGGTTTACTCCCGAGACTTTTTCTTTCCGATGCAGGTTGTGTCACTTTCTTCACAATGACAGAAGCCCAGACCAGTCCGGCACAAAGCCGGACGCTCGTCAAGAAGAGGCAATACGAAGTTTTCTGAAATTAATGCCACTTTCGCTCTGCGATAAGCGGTGCAGCAATAGTGATGAATTCCTCGTTGTTCGCAGGAGAATGCTTGGACGTGTCGACTCTGCCTTTAATGTCTAAAATGAAGATTCCCTCCCTTGTCGGCGAACAAGTCAACCGGCGGATATGGCCGCTGTTCATTACGAACCGTGAAAATTCTACCCCGGACGATCCGGCATGGAGGGAGTTTCGGAGAGATTCCCGCGATGGGGTATCGATTTTTGGACGCTGTCTTTCAGGAGGGGAAGACGCGCGAGGCACTTTGATTTTCGTGCATGGTTTTACAACCAACGGTGGCATCTTTCGCGATTTTGCATATGACCTGCGCGATAACTTGAGGGTAAATGTGATCACTCCGGATCTTCGCCACCATGGTCTTTCTGGAGACAAACCGCCGACGTTCGGCACGGGAGAGGCATGGGATGTGGTGGCTTGCCTGAATTGGGCTGAAGAGAACGGTCTTCGCCGTCCTTTCTCGGTAATGGGAGAGTCGCTGGGGGCGATGGCTACCCAGCGCACTTTGGCGGAGGACGCGCGGATTTCCAATGCGGTTTGCATCCATCCGCCTGGTTGGCCGTGGGATGCAGTGGGGAAAAGTGTCGCATGGGGCATGGATGGGTTTTTAGCTGGCCTCCCCGAATCCGCCCGGAACCTGTTGGGAAAGTTCAAGGATTCTGCTGTGGGGGTGGGTCAATTAATCAACAGCGCCTACGGTTTCGATATTCTTAATGACGGTGACGCCAGATGCCACACTCCCCACCCGCCTGGGAACCCACGGATTCTTTACGTGTTCGGGCAGGACGATTCGTATGAGCCACAAAAGGCGCGCGAGGTCTGGAATCACTTTTATCCCGAAGAAAACGCGCAGGCCGAAGTTTTGCCCGATCAAGCACCGAACCAGCAAAAATGGTTTATCACGGTCCCGGGCTTCCGTCATTTTCCCCCGGGACCCACGGTCTTCGAGTGGGATGGCTTCTGGCCGCTTATCCGCTCATTTTTTCAAGTGTAAAATATGAACAAATCGAGATGTGGTTTTATCGCTGATTCATGTAATTGTTAATCATGTTTTTTTCTTTTAAATAGTTTTCAAATAATGAAACTCACACTCAAAACCAAAGCTACTGTCGCAGCCTTCCGATTTTTTCAGAATCGACACAAAAAAATGGGTGTTGGACCAGGCCGAGGAGGGCCTGGGGACGAGTATACCGAATTTGCATGCACAACCAAAGACAACTGCAGGATCGAGGGATGGCACTTTAACGCCTGTCCACGCGGCGGAACCCTCATTTACTTGCACGGAATTGGAAGCTCCTGCGTCGCACTCGACCTGGCCCTCAGGCTCAAGAAAATCCGAGAGAAGACTCCTAACCTTTCCACTGTTGCAATTGACCTCCGCTGTCACGGTCGAAGCGACAATTTTCCTCCATCGCTGGGAATTGCTGAAACATGGGATGTTCAGGCAGTGATTTCATTTCTACAAAGAAGGGACTTCCCCGAGCCCTTCATTCTCATGGGAGAGTCCATGGGTGCGATGGTGGCCGCAGTGGCGTCTATACTCGAACCCCGTGTCTCTGCATCCATATGCATCATGCCTCCGGCAGCGCCACTAGTCGGCATACAGACTATTCCCAAAGCCATTCGTTCCATTATTATTCCGGCCTTGAATAGCTTTTACTCATATGATGTGATTCCGACTGACGGAAGGGCTCCTTACAAATACAACATCCTTCTGGATGGCGATCTAACTTTTCATGATTGCTCGCCTCCTCACAGGCCGAGGATCCTCTACATTATGGGCGACAAAGATGAATATGGATTTGAAGCAACCAAAAGGGTTTGGGATCACATCTATAAAGGAGAAAATGCAGATTTCGATGTAAATCGGAGCGATGCTCCAAAGCAAAACAAATGGTTTCGTCTCGCCAAAGGCTTTCGTCATGATCTGCATGAGTGGGACCAGCTTGATCCTGTGATTCACGACTTTCTGAAACATGAGCTGTAATTTACACCGCTGACTTCAATCAAATATACCAAAGTGATCCAAGCACTAACACGTTCGGCGGCCCCATCGGAATAGGATTCTCCAAACAATAAACGGCGGCGTAAATCCTGAGCCCTCTGCCCTGTTGTTCAGGAATCGGCACTGTAAACTCTTAAATCAAAAAGCCTCATGAAAAGTCTGAAGTTCGCCACTGAAAATCCTCCTCCGCCGGCAACCTTGCCCGTGAACGTGGCTGGGTTCCTCCAGAATTTCGGGGCGGCAGCGGTTTGTCATCCTGTCGCGGAAGGTGCGTTGTTGGCCGCGTTTTGCGCGTTTCTTGAAAAGGTTGCGGACTTCTTCCCAAAGAAAAGGGTCTTGGTGGGCTGATGGCGCAGGCACGGCGACATGGCGGTGTCGCCCTCATTCTTGTTGACCGGCTCGGCTGTTCCTTTCTGCATGTCCACGCATCCGAAGGGCGGGCATTCGTTCTTGCATGTCCCGAAAGGTGCCGACTCTTCGACGCCGGTTCTCCTCCTCCTGCACGGCTACGTGGGAACCCTGCTCTATTTCCCTGGGCGGTTTGGACAGAGGTGCCCAAGTGCATCC
>Ga0163144_10020959_pt1 | contig 13022 bp, 9 predicted proteins | sample OliLak19BULKMAT1_FD_123175 | JGI IMG/M metagenome (GOLD analysis project Ga0163144, IMG submission 123175) | Freshwater microbial mat bacterial communities from Lake Vanda, McMurdo Dry Valleys, Antarctica - Oligotrophic Lake LV.19.BULKMAT1 | ecosystem: Environmental > Aquatic > Freshwater > Lake...
ATGAAGGTACGAATCGGTTCTCAGAGGACCTGATGTTTAAGGCCGTTTTAAACCCCCCTTTAAATACCCCTCAAAAGGCTGAAAACGACAGAAAGCGTTCAAACCGACATTTGCGGGGCTTTTGAGCCCTGTGGTGCATAGGCCACATGCAAGTGGGGGTGAGGGATTTTCTTCGGTCGGCAAGCCAGTATCTGGCGCGTGGTCTGAAGCTTCGCAAAGTGCAGAGGCAGACGGATCTGGGAGTCGCGCCTGCAAGGGAGTCGCGTTGCATCGAAGCCCGGTCTCAAACCGATGATTGCGACCAGGCCCCGTGATACCCAGGTGCCCTTGCGACCACTTCCCCAAGATCGGCCCCCGCGACCAGTCTCGGTCATACGACGGACCCGGTCGACAGGACCAAGCCATGTTTCGGGGTTTCCCACGAAACGACAATCCGTTCCCAGATAACCGCAATCGCTTCCCAAATAAGCGCAATCGCAACCCGGTTGATCGCAACTGCCGCCCGCCTTCCGGACAAAGCCATCCGGGATAACAGCAATCCCATCCGGCTTAAACGCAATCCCATCCGGCTTGACGACAATTCCTTCCCGGATAACGACAATTTTTCTGGCCCTTCAAGCCGGGTTGCTGCTGCCGTTTCCATCCTCCCTTGCTTGGGGCGTCATCCTAACTTACGGAAAACGCTATATAAATCAACAGGCTTCTGCGGAGACTGGTTCGCACTGGTCTGCTAGCACCGCCAACACGACTCCGGTCTAACTTTCTCTGGCGGATGACAGGTTGCGACCGGAGCGTTAACGATTGCTTGACTACGATGGTTTCCAATGGACCTCTGTTTTTGGGGGCGCTGGTAGAATGAGGCACGAGAGCAAATTCTCAACTTGGATCAGGTCGGGTGGGCAAAGTACGTTCGTCCTGGCGTTGAATGGCCTTGTCGATCTGGAAACGAAGTTTTCAGTCGTGCCCGACCGCCTCCTTGACAGCATCATTGATGATGCGCTCGTTGTGGCAGTAGGTCGTCTGAACCAATACCTTCCGAGCGGCGTGTCCATCGATATCAGTGCAGTCGACCTGACGCCCATCCGAGATCAGCTTCGTGGTGAGGTCGCAGCGCGGCTGAGCGAAATCGGTGTGGCAGTCAACCCGAGTGACCCGGTCGTTTCCGCAATCATTGCACGATATGCTGAGATACTGAACGGGTTTTTCCAGACGGAGGGTCTTCAGCTTGAGAGCTATGTTTGGCGCAGCAGAGATGATGCCCGTGTTCGGTCGACCCATGCCGAATACGACGACCAAACCTTCTCATGGTCCGATCCGCCAGATGGCGGTCATCCGGGTCAAGGATGGAATTGTCGATGTACTGCGGAACCGATCATTGACCCGGCCAGCATACCTGAGGGCGCTGTGTGCGACGTACTGACTGGTGATCGACTGACGTCCGTGTTCCCTGATGCCGTCGCCGAAAAACTTACGGCGATTGCCCGCGAGTTGGACGTGAGGGTCGTATCGGGCCAACTCGACACGCGGGAGCGGTTGATTCATTTTCTGGCACAAATGCGCCAGGAGGCGGGTTCTAGCGCGCGCCTTGAGGAAAACCTCAACTACGATCCCGATGGGTTGAGAGACACCTACGACTACTTCCGGCTAAATCCCGACGAGGCAGAGCAGTACGGTCGCACTGATGGCAATCCTGCCGATCGCGTTGCAATCGCCAATCTTGCCTATGCCAACCGCAACGGCAATGGTGATGCAGAAAGTGGCGATGGCTGGACGTACCGTGGTCGTGGGCTTTTCCAGTTGACGGGGCGCGCAAACTACCGCGCGTTCACAGAATGGCATGAGAGCACCTTCGGTGACGGGACCGACTTCGAGGCCGAACCCGACTTTGCGGCAGAACCGACCTACGCTGTCAGATCGGCGGTATTCTTCTGGCTCGATCATGATCTGCCCACATTGGCCGATGCTGGTCTCACGGATATGGCAACGGATACCATCACACGTCGCATCAACCGTTACACCAATAGCCGGGCAGCACGGAAAGAGATCATGCGTGGCATACGGGATGGAGGGGAATTTGACAGCATCTGCCGATTTTCCGTTTCCCGCCCAAGATTTGATGATGCGGAATGAGGGCGCTTTTGTTCACATTGGTTGCTTGCGCTGCTTTCTCGCGCCTCGCTTTGGCCCAAGAGGTGATCTACCGAAGTACAATCTCTGAACAAAGCGTGGAGACGAGTGACCTTCTTATTACGCTCGACTCGGTCGACGACGATGTCCGCTTTTCGGTCACGCTGGAGGAAAAAGAAACTGGGCTCCAAAAGCGGTACGAGTTTGACGGCCAGGGGGCGAGTGATCCCATCGTCTTTCAGTTGAACCACATGTACTACTGCGACACCGCTGTCGTGTTGTTGACCGTCGAGTATCCGTGGCGCCATGCTTTGCCAGCGTTTGTGCGGGTTCTCGATACATTCGCCTTCCGGGAATCCGATTTCGCATTCATCGACAACGCCTTTGGCCCGCTAACCGACATAGCACTGGCCGACAACACAGCTTACGAACCTTCCGACCTCGACATGTTGCCTCCAATCAGGGTCCGTTGCCTTGCCGGAGGCGATGAAAAGCCTTTCGAATTCGTAGAAGAGAAAACCAGATAACTGGCTCGACGTCTCAGAGAAGGTTCGACCGCAGTCGCCTGCGCACCGCCACCCAGCGTACGTTTTTGTTCTCCCGGAGGTTTCTAGAGCGCTTGATGGACGGCGAAATGCCCGGGAAGGACGTGTTGTGCCGCTATGTCGCTTCTTGGGACTTCGAGAGCGCGAAGACTTCATGGTCTTCCTTCACGCCACGCAAGGAATGAACGCCGCGCGACACAAACGCCCCGGTTGCGCTGGATGCAAAGGCAGAAGACATCAGCACAGGCTCATCCAAAGTCTTGCAGAGATCTTCGATCCGGGCTGCCTCGTTCACCGCAGGCCCGACCACAGTAAAATCGAGGCGACGTTCGGTTCCGACATTGCCATAGGTGATGGACCCGCGATGGAGACCGGTTCCGAATGCCAAAAGTGGTCTGCCTTCCGCCTCTCGGTCCTTGTTTACGGCCGCAAGCCGGTCATTTGCGGCCCGCAGCGCCGCGAGGGCCTTTCCGCAGGCATCCGGTTGGGGATCGGACGAATGCTCGATCGGGAAGATGGCGAGAACAGCGTCACCGATGAATTTCAGAACCTCACCCCCGTGGTCGATCACCGCTCCTGCGACGCATTCGAAGTACTGATTGAGAGCGGTCAGAAAGTCTTCACGCGACGACGTCTCGGCCAAGAACGTCGATTGCCGCAGGTCCGAGAACCAGATCACAGCGTGCAGTTCTTCGCCGTCGCCGCGCTTGACCAACCCGCTGTTGACGCGGTCCCCAGCGCTTTGTCCAAGATAGGTCCTCAGTAACGTCAGGGAAGAGACACGTTGAGCATGTGCCTCAAGCAAGCGGCCAAGATTTGGCAGGATTTCGTAAAGCTGGCCAAGTTGATCGGTCGAAAAGCCCCCCGGCTGGTTGGAAATGAGGCTGAGGACATTGATTTGCCCGTCGGAGAATTTCAGCGGTACAGCGACATAGTCTGTCGCGCCTTCCTGCAAAAGATCAGCGAGTATTGGGAAATCAAGGCGTGGATTGACCCCCTCAAGTCGTCGACGAACTCCGCCCTGTCCATTGATAATCAGCGCGAAAGGGCTGTCGAGGAAGATATCCGACCGTGCGCCGGCATGTGTCGCCTCACGCTTGCTTACTTCGTCGCTGTCCCGGCGCCAGCTGTACAACAGGGCAAAAAGCTGTGGGTTCAAAGTACGAACAAACAGCCGCATGCTGAAGAGTGGGAAACCTGCATTCGTTAACGCCTTCGCCAACGCCCCGACTTGCTCGGTTATGGAGCTGGCTCGCCAAGCATCGTGAACCAGCCAGTCGACCAGCGGGTTCGAGTATGCTGGTGGATCTGCGTTCAGCTGGGTGACCATGACCTCGTCGTCAGCCAGCCAATGATCCATCCCATCCCAGTAGAATGCCAGATGGTTCTTGACCGGTTCAGCTTCGTCATACGCGTCCTCATAGCTCCAGACAGCGTTCTCGGCAGATTTCTGTCCAACCTTGATTGTCCAGTATGACGCGTTCCCCTTGAAGGGACAGTTCGTGCGCCGTTCGGTACGCGAGAGGAGGTCCATGCGCACATCCTGCCGCGGGAAATAGAAAACTGGCGGCAGATGCGTTTCCCGCATCAACAGTGCTCGGCTGCTGTCGGCAACCGTCACCCCGTTGAACACGGCGCGAACTCGATGCGCGCATGGCTCGATCACGATCCTGTAGCCGGCGTGAATCCCCGTGCTGGTTTCATCGATCGACGAGGAACCTTCCGTCGCTACAGCTTCCAGCAAATGAACGTCCTCTCTTCAGACGCAACGTAGTGGCGCAAGGCCAACAGATAGCATCGTGCAGGTGATAATCTTGTCCCAAAGTGCGTCCCGAGCACCTGTTAGTGCGTGCGGTTCAAAGTACCGTCGCTTGAGACGGGCCGGACTGTCAACCAGCGTGCCCGGATGACCAAACGCTTCCCCTTTCCCTACTTCAAGACCAGTCCGGAGATCATCCGCCTGGCGGTGCTGCCCTGGGTCCGGTTCTCTATCTGCCACCGCCAAGGGCCTGCTGCACGAGCGCGGCATCGAGATCAGCCCAGAGACAGTGCGCTTGCGCGGAACTGCGCCAGCAAGAAGTCAATCGTCCCACGTGTCTTGCGGGGCAAGTAGGAGCGACTTGGGTAAAGGAGCCAGGCTGCAGTGTCGAACGTCGTGGCGGTGACGTCGCAGGCAGGAAAAAGGTCCACCAGTCTGCCTTGGCGAAGATCCTCGGCGACCAGCCAACCCGCCAGCAAAGCCGGGCCAAGCCCGTTGACTGCGGCAGTTCGCAGGGCAAGAGGCGAAGAGATATAAAATGGTCCTGCAACCGGAACCTGTTCCTCATCGCTTGAAGTCCGAAAAACCCAGCGGCTGCGAAACTCGGTCAACGATAGCATAAGGCAATCTCGGGTGCTGAGGTCCGATGGATGGTGCGGCTTCCCCTCGCGGGCAAGATAGCCCGGACTGGCGACCACCCGGTAGCGTGTCGGCAGCAGCTTCACCCCGATCACATCGGCCCTCACACTGGGGCCAAGACGAATGGCGATGTCGATCCTTTCGGCCAGCAGATCCAGGTTGTTGTCGGTCAACAAGAGCTCAAGCTTCAATCGCGGAAAGGTGGCGCGAAACGCGGGAAGCAGCGGGACCAGACACATCTCGGCAAAGGCGACCGACGCAGTCAGCCGCAGGACGCCCATCGGATCGGCGCGCAGCGAGGCCGCTTCGTCACGCAGGCGTGACAGCTCTTCCAGCACGCCGGGCAGGCGCGACAGGTACAGCTCTCCCGCTTCTGTCAGCACCATCTGCCGTGAACTGCGCTGAAAGAGGCGCGCTCCAAGGCTTGCCTCCAGTGCGGCGATGATCCGCGAGACGGTAGACGGGTCCACGCCCTGGTCGCGTGCAACCGCGGCAAAGCTGCCGTGACGGGCGACGGCAAGGAAGGTAGCGGCAGCATGTGTTTCCATCCGTGCAGATATCGCATGATTACCGTGCCGGATCGACGCTTTTTTCGCAGTAGTGGGCGCCTTATTCCTGACCGCACCGCAATGGCGCGGAAGGGAGACGGACATGATGGCAAAGGTGGCCGTACTCGGCCTCGGGGCGATGGGGTCACGGATGGCGAGCAACCTGCTCGCGTCCGGGCATCAGGTGACAGTGTGGAACCGATCCGCCGGTGCAGTTTCCCTGCCGGGCGCGACAGTCGCCGCAAGCCCGCGCGCCGCTGCGACCGGGGCGTCTGTAGTGATCTCCATGCTGCGCGACGACAACGCTTCGCAGGCGGTCTGGCTTGACGAACAGACCGGCGCGCTTGCCGGGATGGGCCCCGAGGCCGTGGGCATCGAAGCCTCCACCCTTTCCCTCGCTTCGGTGCAGAGACTGACCAGCGCTTTCGCCGCTGCCGACCGGAGCTTCCTCGACGCCCCGGTCGCAGGCTCACGCCCGCAAGCCGAGGCAGCACAACTGATCTTCCTCGTCGGCGGCCCTGCGGAAGTGCTTGCACAGGTTGCCCCGATCCTGCGCTGCATGGGTCAAGCCGTGCATCACGCCGGGCCTGTGGGGCAGGGCACGATGCTGAAGCTTGCGGTCAACATGCTTCTCGGCGTCCAGGTCGCGGCCATTGCCGAGATCATGGGCCAGCTTGCGCGTCAGGGCGCAGACCTGACGAAGGCGATGGATATCATCGGCGCTGTCCCCGTCTGCAGCCCCGCAGCCAAGGCTGCGGCGGCGGGCATGCTTTCGGGCGGCTTCGCCCCGATGTTCCCGGTCGAGCTTGTGGAAAAGGACTTCGGCTATGCCCTCGCCGACAGCAAGCCCAGCACCATGCCCCTCGCCACAGTCGCGCGCGACGTCTTTGCCCGCGCCATCGCCAAAGGCTTCGGTGCCGACAATCTGACCGGCGTCATCCGGCTATACCGGTAATCGCCCCCGCTTTTCCCCGCCCGGCTTCGGGCCAACCAAAGGAGACGATGATGACCCAACTTTCCCGCCGCACACTCTTCAAAGGTGCCGCCGGTGTCGCTGTTGCCGCAGCTCTGCCCGCCCTGCGCGCAACCGCGCAAGCCGCACCCGCGCCATGGGTGATCACCTACAGCCGCAAGCTGGGTGACGCCGAGGTGACGGTCCTCCTCGACGGCTACTTCCTGCTGGAGCAGGCCTGGGTCACGGCACTTGACCCCGCCGAGATCATGGAAGGGCTGACTCTGGCTGCGCTTGACCCTGGCGCAGCTGTGCCGCTGCCGATCACCGCCACACTGATCCGTCAGGGCGACACCATGACGCTCGTCGATGCTGGCGCTGGCGGCTCTCTCGGCCCGACGGCAGGAAACCTGCCCGCCGTCCTGTCCGGCATCGGCGTGGACCCGGCGGCGATCAACCGCATCGTCCTCAGCCACCTCCATCCCGACCATATCGGCGGGATGCTGGCGGGCGATGCTGCCGCTTTCGCCAACGCCACCGTCCATGTCAACGAAACCGAGATCGCCTTCTGGACCGATCCCGCCACCGAGACTGCCCTCCCCGAAGCGATCCGCCCCTGGTTCACGCTGGCTGGCGGCGTCCTTGCCGCCTATGGCGACCGCGTGACCCCCTTCATGGGCGAGGCTGACCTTGGCGGCGGTCTCTCCACCGTGCTGATGCCGGGGCATACACCAGGGCACAGCGGCTTTCGCGTCGCCTCGGGGGTGGAGCAGTTGTTGATCTGGGGGGACAGCACTGCCGTCGCCAGCCTCCAGTTCACCCACCCCCAGGCCGGGATCGTCTTTGACACCGACAGCCAGGAAGCGGCCGAAACCCGCCGTCGCGTGCTGGATTTGGTCGTTGCCGATAGGCTTCTGGTGTCGGGCACCCACATGCCCTTCCCCGGCTTCGGCCACGTTGCCCAAAAGGATGACGCCTACGCCTGGGTGCCGGAGGAGTGGAAGCTGTTCTGACCGGGCCAGCCAGGCAAACAGGCATAAGCAAGAAGTCTCAGCGGCGGCGCTTGACGTCGCCGCTGGAGTTTTCAGAAGAACCCCGCTTGCCCCGGGGCAAAGCGCGCGGCTATTCTAGGAAGTCCCACACCCTTCGGGCGCACTCGTCTGACAGCACCCTGCTAGGCTTTGCGATTGGCCAGATCGATTGCAAGCCGATCCGACGTAGCACGCCGCTGCATTGCGGCAGCCAGATCCCCAATGTTGCGGTATACTTCTTCGGCCATGGTGTGCGCTGCAGGCAAGTTTACCGCAAGACTTAACGCCCGCTGAGTGTAGGCAAGGGCCAGCGCTGTTTGTCCCGCTTGTGCTGCAACGAAAGCAGCAGCCTGCCAATGCTCACTTACTTGCGGCGCGTGTTGCGCCGCGGCTTCGGCCGTCGAAAGGGCCTGCAGAAAATTTCCTTGCGAAAGGAGCGGAGCAAGGAGATTGGCCAGCGGCTCTGCTTGGGTTGGATCAATCGCCAGCGCTGACCGGAACTGATCGCTCCCATCACGGCCTTGCCGGACAAGAACTTCTCCCAACAGCATCAACTTTTTTGGGTCTCGGGGGTCAAGTTTCACGGCCCTGCTGATTTGTCCGATAATGCGCCTGTCAGCTGAAGGTCCCTTGTTGCTGTCAAGCGCAGTCCGGACCCACAGTTGCGCGCGGTTTGCCTTGGCTTGCCGACCAAGTCCGCGCAGAAGGCCCAGGTACTCGGACAGGGTCTTTACAAGAACAAACGCGAACGTGCTGGAGTTCCTGATTTCCCTCATCTCACCAAGGCCAACAAAAGAATTCTGCTGAAAAACAGATCGCGCAAAGAGGCGGAACCAATGTCTCCCCACATTCCGTGCCTCTCCCGGGGTGGCACGGAACAGCGTGTCCTCTGACACGCGCACACCACGCCGGTACTCGTCAAGGATCAGTTTCCAAAGGTTGCCTGGTTCCTTGTGTGTTGTCTGAACATCCGGTGCCCAGACACACGGGGCCAAGGCGTCTACGACCCTGTTCAGGGCTGTATCTTCCGCCACACGCAGTCCGGTCGAAAAGTAGCCGGCAAGTGCCAGAACCTCGCGGGTATACGATCGCCCGTAATGCAAAGCCCGGTCGGGTGGCGTCGAAGGGCTGCGATTGTGATAGCGCGCACCAATCGAAGCAATGGCAAGAGAACTTGCGCCAGGTTCCGGCACCACAGGATTCGAGACAGATCGTGCGCCCACATCATGCTCTCGCAATCGACCCGAAACCCATCCGGGCATTGCCTGGCAATCGGCGGCCAGAAATCCGATGATTTTTCCCCTTGAGGCGTCAATTCCGATATTCCGTGCCGCACCGACAAAAAGATGAACGTCCGTTGTGATCAGGCGGATGTAGTCCAGATGCTCGGACAGGACGCTTTCTACTTCGCCACCACCAGAATTCACCACTATAATCTCACACGGGGTGACTTGTGCGCGCAGCGAAGCGACGGCAGCAGCAAGCTCGACCGGGGCCCGGTAGCTGATGACCACGACTGACATCGGCGCGTCCGCAAGCTCGGTGCCTTCGCGGCAGGATGCATCACCCGGCACCCATCGACGCCATTGCGCCTCGATCTGGCTAAAGTCCTCGACTGCGCGTGATATGTCAGACTGGAGGTCGCGCAACAGGAGGCAATTGCCAACCAGATCCTGCAATCGGGCGAAATCGGACACGAGACTAGCTTGATCTCCGAGAGCCGCCGATGCCTTGCCTCGAAGATACAGCGCGAGTGCGTTCCTGGGCCACCTGTCCAGCACGGATGAAGCAAGAATCCTGGTGCGTTGCATCGCGCCCGCAGTCAGGGCCAACATTGCGGCCATTGCCAGAAAGTCTGGATCATCAGCGTTATTAGTTGCCAAATCCTCGAGTACAAAGCTGGCCGAACCGTGGCCGCATTTCGCAATGGAACTGCCGGCAAAGTTCAGTCTGGCTTTAAATGGGTCTTCGACGCTCTTGCCAATCCTTTCCGGATCTGGCGACCAAAGGCCATTGTCCTCCACAAAGACAGGTTGGAATTCCCGGCCCTTTGGGATTTTCTCAAGTACCATCCCGCGCTCGTCATCAAGACAGTCGTAGCCAATGGCCTGAAACCGCCGGTCGGGGTCGGTGGTTGCGTAAAGATTCCGACGCAGGCGACGACGTTCAGGCGTGGCCATCCGAAGATGGTAAATGTTGGTTTTGGCGTCCCGCACGCGAAAACCCTTTCGGTCGGCGATCCATTCGCCGTGCAGGGCCAAATCCAGATCCCGACCAACGGCACTGGCTGCAAAAAGCGAAATACGGCTCTTCCGTCCCCAAATCCCGTCAATGCGGTAGCTTTCAGGTGTGAACATTTCGCGAATGGGAAAGGTCCAAAGATTGGTCTCCCCTATTGCGATCATGGTCGGCAGCCGTTCGGCCAGACTTGCCTCAAACCTTTCGTCAGGATCCGCTGCCAGGATCCAGTGGGCACCCATTTCGCGCGCCCGGGAAAGAAGACCGTTGCGTCGATCTGGCTCTGAGGTAATCTCGTCAGTCGCTCCACGGTCATCCCAAGCCACGTAGCCGCTGACGAACGGACGGATGTTGGCGATGAAATCGGGGACCAAGTGAGCGTCGTTACGATAAGAGAAAACCGCAATTACAACCCTTGATCCTTCATTAGATTCTTTGAATAAATTGCATTCAAACATTGTTAGGTCTGACTTCTGGCGTCTCGAACACTCTATTTCAACCTTGGGCTTAGCCGACATCCCCCATCGGTCTGCCGTCTGATTTCAGGGTGGATGAACCGGGTCAACGGGTCAAGAGGGTGCGGTCGGAGGAACATCGCTGGCCAGGGGATCAAGTGACCGGCGCACAGCATCGTGCGAAGGGCAAGTCAGTTGCATACCGGCAACCATAGGCGCGCGACTGGCGAAAGTGCTAAAAGCTTTCTGGAAAACAGGCAGAGTTCTGTTAACGTATACCAAAGATGGGGGACAACCATGACCTGCGCTGCACATTCCAAACGCTTGACCACCACGGTATCGATCGGCGCGGCTGCCCTTGCGGCAGGCATGCCGGCGGCACCAGCCGATGCCCAGGAGGCGGTCGATGTTACCATCGACGGTGGCGTTTCGTTTTCCGATTTTTCTGAAATATACTTCGAGCAGAAGGGTGGAGGCGGTTTTGATGTCGACCGCGACAACGGGTTCTACGGCTCGGTTGCCGTCAGCCAGAAGATATCCGATGCCTGGGACTGGCGCGTGTCCGCCAATGCCCTCAGCTTCAGCGAGAATACCACCTCCTCCGGTCCGTTCTCCGTCACGCAACGGCTTACTGGCGTGACGGCAGATGCAGGCGTCGGTCGCAACTTTGCGATGGGTGGCACCCAGCTTCGGCTGGGTGTGGGTCTTTTGGCAGCGCGATATGAACAGTCTATCCTGTTGAACCTAGACGGCAAGTTTGCTTTCGACACCGACATTGACTATCGGGGCAACGGGCTCACGCTTTCTGCTGATGTTGAGCATCCGGTTTCCGCCGACGGCAGCCTGAAACTGATCGGCGGGGCGAGCCTTGCCCCCACATCCGGTGAGTTCACCTTCAGCTCGGACTTCGCCGACGCCGAGGAGAGCATCGACGGCGATGCGTTGCTTTCGGCGGCCTATCTTGGGCTCTCCTTCCAGCAGAACGAGACAACGGAACTGCGCGCCGGTCTTCGGGTTGACCGGTTTGACGGTGACCTCGATAACGATGCCGAAGAGTTGGGCATCGCTGGCGGGGATATGACCACCACGACGGCCTTTGCAGGTCTGCGCATTTCCTTTTGACCCGATGTCTTCGGGCGGCCCGCAACCGGGCCGTCCGCCATGTCCGGGGTCAAAGTGTCTGCAGAAAAGTTCCTGAACGGTCTGGTGCTGACGCTTCTTGCGCGGAGCAGGCAGGATCCGGTTGATCGCCCGGCGCGGCTTGGAAACCTGCTGGTGGCCGACACCCCGGATGAGGCCGAGGTGATCCTTGACGCGCCGGACCTCTACGCCAAGAACTTCGGCCTGCTCACCGCTCTGGGTCCCAGCCGCATCACGCAGAACGGGGCGGCCTGGACGGCGCTGCGCCCCCGCACGCAACAGGCCTATGCCCGCGCCGGTCGCCCGGTGATGGAACCCGGCGTCCGACAGATTTATGATGAAGAGCTCGCCCGTGCCGCGCCGGATGCCCGTGGCATCGAAACCGCGCTGTCCAGGGCCGCGCTTCGGGTCTTCTTTGCGGCCTTTGGCCTAGCCCCGGACATCGGGCCGTTTCTTGCGCATTTCTTCGGCCTTCGCCGGGTCGTGGCAGAACTGCAGTACGTATCCTCGGACGGGGGAACCGAGATCGACATCGCTTCCGGCCGCACGAAGGGGGCCGAGATGATCCGGCAGTTTACCGCCGCCTGCACTGCGGAACCGCCCGTTCTGGCCGCAATCCAACGGCTGGCGGCGCAGTCGCCCACCGTCCCGCTTCCGGCGATGCTGGCCGATTTCATGACCAACATGTATGCGGCCATCGAGTCGACAAGCGCGAACCTGGCATGGATGGTCGACGCCATGGGCCGCAACGAAAGCTTGCAGGACGCGCTGCGCCAAGAGGCGCTTGATGGCGAGGGATCGCTCCTCGCCTCGTTCCGGGATGAGTGTTTGCGCGTCTTTACGCCCGTCCCCTTTGTCATAAGGGAGGTGACGGTCGCCACCCGCCTCGGTCGGCACGAGCTGCAGCCCGGCAATCTGGTGCTGCTGTCGATTGTCGGCCTGCACCGTACCCCGGAGTTCTGGACCAACCCGCATGAATTTCACGCCGCCCGAGCCGAGTTTGCGCCGGGTGCCCCACCAAATCCGGCGTTCCGTCCCTTCCTGTCCGGCCCCCGTGCCTGCGGTGGCCGCCGGATTGCCGAGATGGAACTGACCGTTGCGCTCCGGCTCTTGGTGACGCGCTTTCGCTTTGCAAGCCCCGAGGCATTCCCGGCTTTCACCTATGCCATCGCCTTTCGCCCCGTGCTTACGCCAGAGCACCGGGTATCGCGAGTGTGATGGTGATCGCCTGCATCGGGTCGTCCCGGCAAACCACGTCCTCTAGGCACCGAAAGTGCCGAAACACTGGCTGAACCAGCCCGATACCCGCAGAATTTGCCCCAGCTTCAGCAGTGACGGTGGATGTGGGTCGTCCAGCCCGGCAAGCACCTGCAATCGCGGATTGGCCGCTGCAAGGCCCGGCAGCAACGGGTCGGCGGCATAGGGGCTGTCCACGCCAAAGGTGAGCAGCACAGGCACTGGGGCTTGCCCCAGCGTCCGATGCACGGAGTATGGTGCCCCGAGGACATGATCCGTCACCAACGCCGGGTCATATGCCATGCGCCAGCGGCTCGCGACCTGCATCAACCGGCTTTCGGCAAAGCGCCGC
>Ga0163144_10020960_pt1 | contig 13022 bp, 14 predicted proteins | sample OliLak19BULKMAT1_FD_123175 | JGI IMG/M metagenome (GOLD analysis project Ga0163144, IMG submission 123175) | Freshwater microbial mat bacterial communities from Lake Vanda, McMurdo Dry Valleys, Antarctica - Oligotrophic Lake LV.19.BULKMAT1 | ecosystem: Environmental > Aquatic > Freshwater >...
ATTTTTCAGGCCCGGATTTTTCAGGCCCGCAAGAGCACCGGCAACGCTGTCCGCGGTTTCAATCTGGCTCTCGGGAAAGGCAATGCGTGCCGCGCGGGTCAGCCACTGGCGGCAGTGGGCCAGATCATCCACGATCAAAATGCGCGCAATCACTGCGCTGCGCTCGCTAGTGGAAAGCTCAGGATCACGCGCGTGCCGCCCGCAGTTGCGCCGCGCCAGGTGATCTCGCCCGCCAGTTTTTCGGCGCGCGTGCGCATGCTTGCCACGCCAGCGCCCGGGCGCGTTTGGGCGCTGGGTCCGACACCGTCGTCGCTAAGCTCCATGCGCACAGCTTGCGCGTGTCGGACCACACGAATTTTCAGCTGGCGGGCGCTCGCGTGGCGAATCACGTTGCTCACCGCCTCGCGCACAATGCGAAACAGCTGCAGGCTTTGCGATGCATCCAATGCGGCATCCGCGAACTCCGCCTGCTGCCACGCAAGTTCAATCTCTGCCTGCGCCAGCCTGCGACCCGCTTCCAGCTCAATCTCGCCCAGCACCTGGAGCAAGCTGCCGGGTTCCCCGCGCGTGCGGCTCACCACATCGCGCAGATCCATCAGGGCGTGCCGGGCCAAGTCAGCCAACTCCGGCTGTTCTGCGCGATAAACCAGCTCCAGCAGGCGCGCGCCAAGATCATCGTGCAGGTCGGCATAGATCTGCCGCCGCTCCTCGGCCACCGCGGCCGTGATCCGCTGTTGCGCCGCGGCATCAAGATTGCAGAGCAGCGTCGCGCGCAGCTGCCAGCGACTCCAGCCATAGCCCAGCGCGCTGCCCAAAGCGAGCAGGCCAAGCATCATGGCAATCTGCGCTCCGCTCACGACTTTGGCACATCGGGCGCACGGCGCAGAGCGCGCGCGTGGCGCAGCGCGTGCGCTCCGAACCGGGCATTGAGGGCGTCCGCGATCTGATCTAGGCCTCGCCGTGGCGCGGTATCCTGAAACAGATCGGCTTGCACGGGAGCTGTCTGGGCGGGACCTGCCTGGTCGGGACCTGCCTGGTCGGCGCGTGCAAACTCGGCTACGCCCACACCCAGCAAGCGCACTTGCGGACTGTCTTGTTGCTGCCACCAGCGCTGCAGCAGCTGCCATGCAAGGTTATGAATGCGCTGCGTCACATCGCTCACCGGCGCCAGCGGAGCCTGGCGCGTGAGTAAACTGAAGTTGGGCAGGCGAATCTTCACCCGCACCAGACCTGCGCGTTTGCCGCTTGCGCGCAGGCGCTGAGCCACGCGCTCGCTCAAAGCCATGAGTTCGCGATGCAGTGTGCTGAGATCTTTGAGGTCACGGTCAAAGGTTTCTTCAGCGCTGATCGACAGCTCCTCGCGCGCACTCTCAATGCCGCGTGCGTCCACTCCCAAGCAGCGCTGGCGCAGCGTATCGGCAAAGCTCCCAAGTGCGCTGCGCAGCGCGGACTCTGGATACGCCAGCAGCTGGGTGACGCTGCGCAGGCCGAGCGCCTGCAGCTGCGCGTCCATTTTTTCGCCCACGCCCCAGATCGCGCGCAGCGGCAGTGGGTCGAGAAATGCGCGCATCTCATGCTCGGCGATTTCGCGGATGCCGCCCGGTTTGGCAGCTTCCGAAGCCAGCTTCGCGATCAGCTTATTGGGTGCGATGCCGATGGAGGCGCTGAGTCCGACGTGGACGAGAATCTCCTGCTGCAAGCGGGTCGCGATCTGGCGTCCGCTGCCGAACAGGCGCAGGCTGGGGCCAAGATCGACAAACGCCTCATCCAGACTCAGGGTTTCAATTTGGTCCGAAAACTGGCCGATGCGGGCCATCACCGCTTGGCTGAGCTCGGCATAGCGCGCCATCCTGGGCTGGACATAGATGCCGTCTGGACAAAGCCGCCGCGCGCTTGCCGTTGGTATCGCCGAGCGCACGCCAAACTTGCGCGCCGGGTAGCTGGCCGTAGTCACCACGCCGCGCGGACCAAGTCCGGCGACGATGACCGGCAGCCCCTGCCACTGAGGGTGGTCAAGAATCTCAACCGCAGCGTAAAACGCATCCATGTCTAGATGCATGATGCAGCGCGGGTTGCCGCTCGCCGCCGGGATCATGGTTGCTCAAGGACGATGGTACGGATGGTTGCCCAGCATGCTGACTGCCCGATACAGCTGCTCGGCAACCACAATTCGAACCAGCGCGTGCGGCAGGGTCAAGGGACCCAATGACCAGCGCTGATGCGAAATGGTGATGGCTTGCGGGGCCAGCCCGTCCGGGCCACCGATCAACAAGCACAGATCGCGGCCGTCTTGCATCCAGGCTCCCATGTGCTTGGAGAGCACTTCACTGCTCCAGCTTTCGCCGCGCACATCCAGTGCGATGACGCGCGAATTTTTGGGCACCGCGAGCATCATTCGCTGTCCCTCATCAAGCAGCGTGCGCTTGATGTCGATGCTCTTCCCACGCGGCGCCAGCGCCAGATCGACCGCCGTGATCGGCAGCTTTTGCTGCAGACGTTTGGCGAATTCCTCAAATCCTTGCTTGACCCAGGGCGGTAGCTTCTCGCAGATGGAGAGCAAGGTGACTTTCATGAACTCTCGCCAGCGGGGGCGGGGCCAGCGGAGGCGGGCACCTCCCAAAGTCGCTCCAACTGATAGAACTCGCGTGTTTTGGGCAGCATCAAGTGCACCACCATGTCGCCAAGATCGACCAAGACCCATTCGGCCTCGCGTTCGCCTTCGACGCCAAGCGGTGGTAGCTGAGCCGCTTTTGCGGTGACCACCACCTCGTCGGACATGGCTTTCACGTGCCGCGTCGAGGTTCCGCTTGCGATCAGCAGGTAGTCGGTGATGGACGTCTTACCGCGCACGTCGAGCAGCAGCATGTCCTTGGCCTTCATGTCGTCCAGCTTGCTCATCACACTGGCCCGCAAGGCATCCGCTGGATGCTCACGGTCACCGCGTCCGCGCTCAGCGCGTTGGCGGCTTGGCAGCGAACTGCGCGGCGCTGCTTGGGCAGATTTCGCAGGCGCCTTGCGAGTGCTCAGGCTCGCCGCACTGCCGGTTCGCGCCACGGCTTGGGGCGCCTTGAGCCTGGCCTTGGAACTGGCCTTCGGCCAAGGATTGGGCTGCTCGACTTCAGTTTGGTCCACCGGTGTGGACGCACGTGCTGGGCGCTTGGCGGCAGGCGCTGCACGCAAACTGGCAACCGGGGCCGACCGCGAGCTGCGACCCGCAGCAGTGGCCGGCGCGCGCTTGCTCGGCGCATGGCCTGAGCCCGCAAGTGCGGCTTTCGCTTTGCTCACGCCGGTGCGCGTGCGCAATGGCGTCGGCGTATCCGAGCTTGCCCTGCGCGGCGCCGTCTTGAGCGCTGACCTGCTGACCGCCTTGGCGGGCGCTGACCTGCTGACTGCCTTGGCGGGCGCCGACTTGCTGACCGCCTTGGTCGCTGAACTCGACTTGATTGCGGCGCGCGGCTTGGCTGGGGTTACGGTGCCTACCGAACCTTCCGGCAGAGTCTTGATTCGCTTGGTAGATGTTGCCGCGCGGGATTTGCGTGGTGATTCGCTCACTGGATGCCATTGATTGCTTGAGAAGCGGTGATTATAGACCCGCCGGTGGGTACCGTGACCGAACGCAAACTTTGCGCTCAGGACTCGGTCTTGACCACGATCCGGAGTTCTTTCGGCAGCGCAAACACCACGTTCTCAGTGACGCCTTCGAGTTCCACCGGAGCATCCCCGCCAAGCAGGCGCAGGCGCGCAATCACCTCGATCACCAGCTGCTCCGGTGCCGAGGCGCCCGCGGTCACCCCGACCGCTTGACAATCCTGTAGCCATTGCGTGCGGATATCCTGGGCGCCGTCAATCAAGTACGAGGTTACTCCCTGATTCTCAGCCAGCTCGCGCAGGCGATTCGAGTTTGAGCTATTGGGCGATCCGACCACCAAAACCAGGTCGGCCTGCTTGGCGAGCAGGCGGACCGCATCTTGACGGTTCTGGGTGGCATAGCAGATGTCGTCATGACGTGGACCCTCAATGCCCGGGAAGTGTTTGCGCAGCGCATCAATGATTGCCGCCGTATCGTCCACGCTCAAGGTGGTTTGGGTGGTGTAAGCGCAGTTTTCTGGCTGCTTGAGCGCCAGCTGGGCAACGTCGGCGATGCTTTCGATCAAGTGGATCTCGCCCGCGCCCGCTTCCTTGCGCCACTGCCCCAGCGTGCCTTCGACTTCCGGATGCCCGGCATGGCCGATCAGCACCACATCGCGTCCCTGACGACAGTGGCGGGATACTTCAATATGGACCTTGGTGACCAGCGGGCAAGTGGCGTCGTAAATGCGAAATCCGCGCCGGTCGGCTTCTTGTCGCACCTCCTGCGACACGCCGTGCGCGCTGAAAATCACTGTCGCACCCGGCGGAATTTCATCCAGCGATTCCACGAAAACAGCACCGCGCTGACGCAGCCGTTCCACCACAAAGCGGTTGTGCACCACCTCGTGGCGCACATGGATCGGAGCGCCGAATTGATCCAGCGCGCGCTCAACGATTTCGATCGCGCGGTCTACGCCGGCACAGAAGCCACGCGGGTTGGCAAGAATAATCTTCATGGAGCGTCCAGTTCTGGCGAAGTTGTCGGTTTAATGCTGACCAAATTGGCCGATGCATCAGGAGTAAACCAGCTCCTGTAGAGCCAGTCCAGGATTGGGCGCGCGCATGAAGGCCTCACCGATGAGCAATGCTTCCACGCCTGCGCGCCGCAGCAGCTCCACGTCGCTGCGCAGCAAAATGCCGCTTTCGCTGACTTTGATGCGTCCCGCCGGGATGCTGGGCAGCAGGTCGATAGTCGTGCTGAGCTTGCTCTCAAAGGTGTTCAGATCGCGGTTATTGATCCCGAGCAGGGCTTTGCTCAAGGGCAAGGCACGCTTTAGCTCGCTGGCATCGTGCACTTCAACAAGCACGTCCAAAGCCAGTTCACAGGCTTGACCGTAAAGATCCTGCAATTGTCCGTCGCTCAGGCAGGCCACGATCAAGAGCATGGCATCGGCGCCCAGCGCGCGCGTCTCAAACACCTGGTAGACGTCGACGCAAAAATCTTTGCGCAACACGGGCAGTGCGCACGCGGCGCGCGCTGCCAGCAGGTGATCGTCCTGGCCCTGGAAAAACTGTTGATCAGTCAACACCGACAGACAGGCTGCACCCGCATCGGCGTACGAGGCGGCGATCTCGGCCGGATGATAAGGCTCACGCAGGACACCCTTGCTTGGCGAAGCGCGCTTGATTTCTGCGATTACCGCCGCTTTGCCCATGGCTACAAAGGACTCAATGCGCTGCTTGAACGCGCGCGTTGGCGCTTGGTCCTTGGCCAAGTGCTGGGCATCGGCGAAGGATCGTCTGCGCCGACGCTCGGCAATTTCTTCACGTTTCACCGCAACGATGCGGGAGAGGATCGACATAGAGGAGCCCTGGATAGTTGCGCCGCGGATGGTACGTGATTGACGCCGTAAAGCTCGCGATGGCAACTTAATTGGCTCAGGGTGGGTTGGCTCTCGCGCACCCTCGGCACCAGCAAGCGGGCTGTGGAAAGCGGGCTGTGGAAAGCGGGCTGTGGAAAGCGGGCTGTGGAAAGCCTTAGGCCGACGCAAACATCGCGTGCTGGGAGCTCGCATCCAGCACGCGGACGTTGAAGCGTCGGTGCCGGGACACAATATGCTCGACTTCAGTCAGGCAGGAGCCACAGGTCGAACCGCAGCCGAGTTCTGCGCGGACAGAAAGCGCGTCGCGTGCGCCCGAGCGAACCGCAGCTTCGATCTCGCGTTCGGTGATGCCATGGCAGATGCAAATGATCATGCTCAGCATGCTAAACGCTAATGCGAATGAGTGTCAATAACCCAATGAGTGTCAATAACCCAATGAGTGTCAATAACGGGATGAGTCAGAAACGGAATGAATGTCAATAACTTTGGCTAGCCGTTGTCATTTCGACCGTCACCGTAGCCGCTGTCAGGTCAAGCGTTAACCTACTAGACCCGGTCATTTCGATCGTAGGGAGAAATCTCAGCTTGGGGGAAGCTGCCGTAGGGGGCGCCATAAATCGCGTCCGGGCGTCCGAACGCAGCGTGACCCGCGCGCGAGATTCGCCCCGATCGACGCACCTTCGGCACCGGGGCAGGCAGCGATGGCGCATCCGAATAGTCAAGTCCCGCGTGCGTCCTTTTAGGGCGCGCGTCGCTGGCAACTGAGAACCCACGGTCCGCGTTGCTCAGCCTGGCTACATCGGCTGCGCGAGGGTTTGCCCCATGCGGATCGGCGCGTCTTCCGGCAGCGCGAAGGCAAGGCGCTGCTCGCTCAGCAGAATTACCGTTGAACCAAGATTGAAGCGGCCCATTTCGGCGCCGCGATCCAGTTCAATACGTGCGCCGCTGGTGAAATCTTTCCGCTGCACTTGCCGTCCGTACGGTGGCGTCACCCTCCCGGCCCAGACGGTTTCGATGCTGCCGACATTGATCGCGCCGACCAGCACCAAGACGAAGCGTCCATGCTCGCCTTCGAACTCGCAAACCAAGCGCTCATTGCGCGCGAACAGCCGTGGGATGCGTTCGGCGGTCCAGAGCGCCACGCTGAATAGTCGGCCCGGCACGTGCAAATGTTGAAGCAGTCGGCCCCAGGCCGGCATGTGCATCCGATGGTAGTCGCGCGGGCTCAGATAGATGGTGGCAAAGCTGCCGCTGGCGTAGCGCGCAGCCATGGCTGCGTCGCCCAGCAGCTCCGCGACGCTGTAGTCCAAGCCCTTGGCCTGAATGATCCTGCCGTCTCTGACCTCGCCGCGCTGGCTGAGCCGGCCATCTGCGGGACTCAGCCAGCCTTCGCCCATCGGCCTGGCCTCGGGCTTGAGCGCACGGGTGAAGAATGCGTTGAAATGCTCGTAATCGTTGGGATCGCCGCTCAAACAATCGTTCAAGTCCACGCCGTAAGTGCGCGCGAACCAAGCAATGACCAGGTTCTTCAGCGGACGAAAGCGAATCCTGGTCAGCGCGCCGGTGATATGCGAGATCAAACGCGCTGGCGCAAGGTATTGGATTGCGGTCTGGACGTCCTTGCCCAGCTCGCTCTTGCCCAGCTCGCTCATGGTGCTGCATCCTGGGTCAGTTGCTGCAGATCCGCACTCAGCGCCTTGGGATCGAACGGCGGTCTGATCAGCCCACGCAGCTGCGTTTGTGGATCAAGCAAGAATAGGCTCGATGAATGATCCACCGTGTAGTTGTCGCCCTCAAGCGGCACCTTCGCGTACATCACGCCCAGCTGCTGGGTGAGTGCTTCCAGCTCAGGCTTCGAGCCTGTGACCCCAAGGATGCTTGGGCTGAAGTAGCGCACGTAATCGCCCATTTTCTTCGGCGTATCACGTTCTGGATCGACCGACACGAAAATCATTCTCGGACTGGCGTCCGGTCCAAGTAGCTTTTCCGCTTCAGCAAGTTGCGCCAGCGTGGCAGGACAGATGTCCGGGCAGTGGCTAAAGCCGAAGAACAGCACGCTCCAGCGACCTTTAAGGCTCTCCGCAGTAATCGGCTGAGCTCGCGCGTCGGTCAACACAAACGGCTTGAGCGTGCGTGGCGTCCCGTACAGCACCAGCTTACTTTTGAATGCCTTAGGCTCAGGCTGGTTTAGCCAGAGCGAAAGCCCAAATCCCGCGCTTCCCGCGAGCAGGGCAGCGATTAACACCCAGCCGAACGATTTCACAAGTTGCCTGCAGCCATGCCGAAAAGAGCGCGAATGCTACGGTAAAGCGTGTTGAGTAATCCTTAGCGAGCAGCCCGTCCGCGCATCCCTGTCCGCGCATCCGCCGCTCCTGGCCCGGCTCGTAGGAGCTGCAACCACCCGTCAGAGCACAATGACGATACGCGCCCGCGGAGCGTTATCATGCGCGCCTTTGCGCTTTCAGGACTGCATCATGCTGCTGCGTCGGGCCGCTCTCTTACTCGCCCTTATGGTTCTGGCCGCGGCTTTCGCCGCAAGCGCCAGGGCTGCCACATCGCTGAGCCAGATTCCCGATGTGCGCGGAAGTCGGATCGGCGCAACCGCGGCCGGCAATGGGACCGGAAAATCTGCCAGCGTAGTGGGGGACTTGAACGGCGACGGATCCGCCGATTTGGTTTTCGGCGCTGACGGCGCGGACTTTCCGGGCGCGCAGAACCAGGGCGCGGTCTACGTATTCTTCGGTGGCAACAACTTGCCTGGGCAGCTCAATCCAAGCAGCTTGAATGGCAGCAATGGCTTTGCGATCACCGGCGCGGGTCTGCCCAACAATGCTGGGCTGGGCGTGGCGGTGAGCAGCGCGGGTGACATCAACGGCGATGGCGCAGATGACTTGCTGATCGGCAGCAATCTTTCCAGCTTTGCCTCCGGCAGCCAGCGCTCGGCGTTCGTGCTGTTTGGTCGCCCATCCGGGCAGAGCTTCCCGGCCAGCCTCGCCATCAACAGCGTCGATGGCAGTGCTGGCTTCTCCATCAGCGGAGAGGCGGCCCAAGATTTTTTCGCGTCATCGTTCAGCGTGGCTGGTGGCGGTGACGTGAATGCGGACGGTCGGGACGATGTGGTGCTCGGGGCCTACAACGCCAGCTACAGCGGATCCGCCCGCGGCAAGGCCTATGTGGTGTTTGGCCGCGCCACATTTCCAGCCAACATCAATGTCGCGGATCTCAATGGCAGCAACGGTTTCCAGATCATCAGCACGCAAACGCTCAAGAGGCTCGGCAGCGCTGTAGCCATTGGCGGTGTGATCAACAACGATAGTTTTGCTGACCTCATGGTCAATGCCCTGGGCGCCGCTGCGGATCCCGGTACCAGTTACGTGATCTACGGCGCGGCCAGCTTTCCGGCTCAGGTCTCGGTCGACGGCCTGGACGGCCTGAATGGCTTTGCATTGGTCGGCGTAGCAAGCGCCGAGGGCGCTGGCTATCCGCTCGCGTTCGTCGGTGATGTCAACGGCGATGGACCCGAAGACATGCTGCTGACCGCGCGCGGCGGCACCTCCGATCGCGGCGGTGCGTACGTCGTGTATGGCAGTTTTGCCGGATTTGAAGCCAGCGTTTCGCTCTCCACGCTAAACGGCGGCAACGGCTACAAGATCAACGGGCAGTTGGGTGATCGGCTGGGCTTCGACGCCACCCGGATCGGCGATACCAATGCCGATGGCTTGACCGATTTCATGGTGGTCGCGGATGCCGCGGATCCTAACGGGGTCAGCAATGCGGGCCGGGTCTACGTTGTTTATGGCCGCTTGGGCACGTCCGCGACGGTGGATGCGGCCAGCCTGGACACCGCAACGACGGGTGAGATTTTCTTTGGCACCGTGGCAGAACGAGGCGCGCTGAGCGCTGGCTCTGGCGGCAAGGTGGATGCCGACGGCCGGGCTGATTTTGTCTTCGGTGTGCCGCTCGGTAACGAGGGCTACTTCGTTCGAACGGGGCGCGGAAACAGCGTGTTTAGAAACGGATTCGAACCCTGATCGAGCCTCGGCTTGCATTTTATGCATCCAGAGTGCATAAAATGCAGGCTTCAACGGAGACCGCCATGCGCCTGCACGCCGAAAAAATCGCGTCTGTCACGCGAAACCTCAAGCTTTCGCGAACCTTGACGCTCTCGGAGCAGATTGATGTTCGTGAGGGCTCAGTCGTGGCCGTGCGCGTGCATGGCGACAAAACCACCTACAACCAGCTTGAGGACGTGCACGGGCGCTGGATGACCCTGCATGACGGCGATATTGTGGTCGGAGCGCTTGGCAAGCGGCACGCCCTGCATGGCTACGAGGGCGTGATGCCGGAGACGCTTGCGGTCGGCGGCGAAATCAATATGTTGAACATCGGCGGCGTGATGGGGACATGTGTTTCCTACAATCCAGACGTCGGTAAGCCGTTTCGCCTTGAAGTGCTTGGGCAAGTTCAGGTGTTTCCCGAGTTTGGCTCGCGCATGGGCGTATCGGCCCACATCAGCATGAATGCGATCAAGGGCAACCCTGCGCCGCTGTCGGTGCCGGTGGTGTTTATCGTAGGTACCTGCATGAACGCCGGCAAGACCCTGGCGGCGTGTGCCATGGTGCGCGCCCTGCGCGCAGCGGGCTTGCGCGTGGGTGGCGCCAAGCTGACCGGCATTTCGTTGCTGCGCGATACGCTCAGCATGTATGACCACGGCGCCGAAGTGATCGCCGACTTCACCGACGCCGGCGTGGTTTGCTCGGATCCCGCGCACGCAGCTCCGGTTGCGCATACGGTGTTGAGCGAGATCGCGCAGCGTGGAGTGGACGTCATCGTCGCAGAGACCGGGGACGGGATTCTGGGTGAGTACGGCGTGCAGGCGATTCTGGCTGACAGTGGCTTGCGCGCTGCCGGTTGTGCGTTCGTGCTGTGCGCCAATGACCCCGTGGGAGTCTCCGGTGGAATTGCAGAGTTGCGCAGCCAGTACGGAATTTCGCTCGCCTGCGTGGCCGGACCGGCCACCGATAACCGCGTTGGACACCGCTTTGTGGAAAAGATGGGCAGTGTGCCGCACAACGCGCGGGTTGATCCGCGCGCGCTTGGCGAATACATCCTTGGCATTGTGCAGCAGGCGCGCAAGCCCGCAAGCAAGCCGGCTTGAGGCGCCCCAATTGACCCCGTTGGCATGAGCATCCACGCCGCAATACTGGGCGCCACGGGCTACGGCGGCGGTGAGCTGCTGCGCTTGCTGCTGCCGCATCCAGAATGCGCGCAGATTCAGGCGATCAGCCACAGCCAAGCGGGTAAGCGGATGGATGAGGCGCAACCCCAATTGCGCGGATTGACCACCCAGCGCTTGCAGGACACGGTGGACTGGCGGGCGCTTGCCAGCGCTGAACATCCGGTGCTGTTTGCCGCTTTGCCGCACGGCGAGTTTGCGCGCCGGTTTCGCGCCCTGCGTGATGAATGGACTGCTGCCGAGCTGGCTCAGCGCCTCACGGTGATCGACCTGTCGGGCGATTTCCGCTTGCGCTTGCCGGCCCACTTTGAACTGGCCTATGGACAGCCGCATCCCTGTCCCGAATTTCTAGCCGATTTTGTCTACGGGCTCAGCGAGTGGCAGCAGGTCAACCCAGAATCGCGCTACATCGCCAATCCAGGCTGTTTTGCCACCGCCTTGGCGCTTGCCATGGCGCCGCTGGCTAAACTGCCAGCCGAACAGCGACCAGCGCAGATCGCCATTAGCGCCGTCACCGGCTCGTCGGGCTCCGGCGCAACGCCAGGCGAGGGCACGCATCACGCAACCCGCGCGCACGATTTTCGCGCCTACAAACCACTCACGCACCAGCATGTGCAGGAAGTGGCCCAGGGTCTGCGCGGCTTCGGTTGGGAGGCCGCCTTTTCTCTGGTCACACACTCAGCTCCGATGGTGCGCGGAATCTACGCCACCGCGCAGTTTCAGCTTGGAAATGCGCAGGCCGCAAATGCGCTCAAACAGCTGTATACCGAGGCCTATCCGGACGGCGGCTTCGTGCGCGTGTGCGCGGGCCCGCCGCGACTGCTGGCGGTGCTTGGCAGCAATTTTGTTGATCTGCAGTGCGTGGTCCAAGGCCGCGATGTGGCGGTCCTGGTGGCGCTCGATAATCTGGTCAAGGGCATGGCCGGGCAGGCGGTCCAGAACATGAACCTGGCGCTCGGGCTGAATTTTGACAGCGGGCTGCGCCAGGCGCCGCTCTGGCCTGCCTAGCGTCAGCTCGCTGCGGGTGACTGCACGCGCGCGCACTGAGCGCGCAGAAATTCGGCCAGTTCGGCGCTGCTGTGTGGGCTGTTGCGGGTGAAATCAAAGGCGTGCTCGGAATCCAGCACGCGATCCAGCCAAACGCCTTCGCCGGTCATCGGCCGGGTCGTGCCAAGCCATAGCGCGGTATCCGCGGCGTCCACAGGCTGACGCAGGAATCGCCTCAGTGTGGCCCGGAACCGGGGCAGGGACGACTTCACGCCTGCGGTATCGACCCAACCTGGATGCATGGCATAGGCTTTGGGCGCGCCTTTGCCTTGCGCGTTCCAGTAGTGAGTCAGCGCAACCTGGGCCCGCTTGTGCATGGCATAGGCCGCCATGCCGTCGTACTGTTTGGGATCGGAGGCAAGCATGGGTTCCAGCTTCAGCGGTGTCCCGTACATGCCGCCTGAAGTCATGTTGATCACTGCGCCGTCTTGGTCCATAAGCCGCGCCGCTCGCAGCCCTTCGGTGAGCTCGAAATGGCTCAGCACATTGCTCACAAAGGATGACTCCAAGCCTTCTTGCGTCAGCACGCGCCGGTTCAGCAGCACGCCCACGTTATTGACCAGCACGTTGATTCGAAGGCCTTGTGTCTTCAGCTGCGCGATGCCCGAGCGCACCGACAAAAGCTGTGAAAAATCGACTACCAAAGGCAGCATGCGCTCAGGCTGCGCGGCGCTTGCGCGCAGCTGCGCCAGCAGCTCGGCATTGCGCGCAGCGGCGATCACCAGCGCACCCCGCGCATTCGCGGCCAGCGCAATCGTGGCGCCAATGCCGCCGCTGGCGCCGGTGATCAGCCAGGTTTTTCCACTGAGATCTTCATCATAGGGTTGCTGCAAAGCGCGCCGCTCCTGCTCGCCAAGACGACTGAAGCGGCGGAAGAATCGGGCGTAGAAAAAGGCGCTGGCAAGGGCTTTGAGCATGGTGTTTTGGGTCCGTAGGCAGCAGTTTCGCGAGCACAGCATAAACAGTAGTGCGTTCGAAGCGCATCAAAACAGGCGTTTTGCAAGGTTCTTTGGCCAAGTAAGTCAGTTGAGACAAGTGCTTCGGGCTTGGCCTGAAACTCGCTCAACTTGGGCGGCTGCGTGCCAAGGTGGTCATTTCGAGCGCAGGGAGAAATCCGTCCCAAGGCGGCTGGAGATCTCTCCCTGCGGCTGAGATGACAGGCACGGTCGAGATGACAGGCGCTGGTCGAGATGACAGGCGCTGGCGATTGCAGCGCTGCTCACGCGAGAGTCCGGAGCCAAACCCTCATGCCACGGCAGTTAGGTCGACGGTTCAGCGGGTTCTTG
>Ga0163144_10020961_pt1 | contig 13021 bp, 11 predicted proteins | sample OliLak19BULKMAT1_FD_123175 | JGI IMG/M metagenome (GOLD analysis project Ga0163144, IMG submission 123175) | Freshwater microbial mat bacterial communities from Lake Vanda, McMurdo Dry Valleys, Antarctica - Oligotrophic Lake LV.19.BULKMAT1 | ecosystem: Environmental > Aquatic > Freshwater >...
CTGTGGATGCCGAGCACGGCCGTCACGCGTGGATGGCGAATGATCTTTCCTGCTTTGTTGAGAACCGGTTGAACCTGGTGGTAGCGCCCGAGCACGTGCGCAATCCGGAGCATGCAGAGGCGCTGCGGCTGGCCACGTGTGACGCCCTGCCGGCACCGTCCCAGCACCTGGATACGTTGCTGCCGGCATGGCTGCATGACGGCGGAAAACGGGCAGGCAGCGTGGCCTTGGACCGCTTCAGTTCCCAGTCCACCACGCTGCGTGTCTCCAGCCTCTACGTCTCCCCCAAACACCGCGGCCGCAGTCTTGCGCGGCAGACGCTGCAGGCCATCCAGACCGCCGGCATCCACGCTGGATTCCGCGGACTCCGCCTCAGCACCCAGTGGAGCTGGCAACGTACGCTGGGCCTCTACCTGCGGATGCGCTTCTGGGTTTGGGGCTGGCGGCATGAGATGGATTTGACGTGGAGCACGGATCTTCCCTCATGGGATGTGGAATGGGACGGGGATCAGGCGCGTTTTGTTGTGGTGCGGGAGGGTGTGAGAACCGTGGCCATCCACGCGCGCAACCTGGGCGAGCGCCTGGCGTGGACGCCCATGGCAACACACGCCGCCATTCCCGAAGAATCCGCTGGCACCTTTGCGGCCGTGCTGGCCACACGCGGCTGGCCGCTCATCACGTCAGAGGCCGCCTGGCAGAAGCAGCTTGACCAGGGTTTCTCCGAGCGCGGCGGGCCGGAGGGCCTGGCCTTCCGCATCACGCAGTTTGAAGCGTGGGACCGTAAACAGGGCTGGGCGGTCAACGCCTTGCCCATTCCCGGGCTGGTGTATCCGGCCTGGCAATTTGAGTAATACGTTATCTGCGGATTAGCCGGATTTGTCAGGAACCAGGCCCTGGCCAAGCCGCCGCCGTTCCGGCGCCACGGGTGGAACAAATTCCGGGAAACGCCGGTTGAGGCGGGTCCTGGAAAACGCCACGTATTCGTCCCAGGATCCATGCAAGCCGGTGGCCCTGGACCACGCCGCAATCAGCCGGTTCTCTGTGCGGTGGTCTGCGCGGCGTTGCCGGTAGGCTTTGAGCAGCGGCGCTTCCTGGTGCGGGGACTGCAACCAGCGTGTTGGGCAGAGTTGTTGGTTGCCACTGCGGAGTTCCTCGCCATCCGCAAGGATGTGGAAGGGATAGAGCCGGCAGGTGTTGGGCCGGATGGAGTACACGCCGCAGCGTCCCAGTCCGCCAACATCCACCAGGAACATACACGTCCAGGCGGGCTCATGACGGCGGAGGCGGATCAGCGTGGGACCCGCTGCCAACGGGATGATGGGCATCCGAGTGGTCTTGAGGATGGACGCCGGGGGCTGCACCGCTTCCGCAAAACTGGCCAGGGGCACGGAGAGTTGGAAGGCCATGCGGAACATCTCAACGGTGCTGATGGCCACCATGTGTTTACAGCAGTGACCCGGGCAGGTGGCGCACGGATTGGCGGAGTACAGCGGATGTTTGAATGCCGCCGGTGCGTTGTTGAGCAGCCGCTCCTCGGAGGCGTGCGGCATGTGGAGGATCTTCAGGCTCATCCGTGGGGTTTTCCGCGCTGGGCCAGGCGCAGCTCGTGCGCAATGCCGGTGAGCTCCTTCATGGCGCGGTCTGCGGCTTCCTTCATCCGTTGGAGCTGCTCTTGCCGCGTGCCTGGGTCCGCGCAGAGCGCCTCAACTTCCCGTTGAAGCTGGCGGAGGGGACTTTCACTGGCAACGTGCAGCAGCACGTCAAGCCGCTCCAGCGCGCCGGGTGGCAACGGAACAGCGGTCACTTCCGGTGTTGGTGACTCCTGAGTTGCAAAGACCACCACGCGGTTTCTTCCGCCGCGTTTGGCCGCGTAGAGCGCAGTGTCTGCACGCTCCAGCAATTCCTCCGCGGTGTTGGCGTCTGCGGGAAACGTGGCAACCCCAACACTGGTGGTCATCCGCACTTGCGCGCCACTGGGAATGACCACCACCGCCTGCTCAATGGCCTGGCGCAACCGCTCTGCAGAGCGCGCGGCGTCTGCTGCGTCCGTTGCTGCCAGCAGGACCGCCAGCTCCTCGCCGCCCAGACGCGCCACCACGTCAGTCTCGCGCACGGACTGGCGCGCAGCGTTGGCGGCGGCCTTGAGCGCTTCATCTCCCGCGCCGTGGCCATGCCCGTCATTGATGCGCTTGAAGTGGTCCAGGTCAATCATCAGCAAGGAAACCCCGTGCTGGTGACGGCGTGCGCGCTGAATCTCCAGGGCCAGACTGCGTTGGAAGAAGCCGCGCGTGTACAGGCCGGTCAACGGGTCCGTGATGGCCACAAGCACAGCGCGGTCCAGCGCTTCCTGCATCTCACGTTGCCGCCGCCGCCGGCGTCCAGCCGCCGCCAGCCGCGCGGCCAGCTCCCGCAGCGGAGTGGCCAACGGAATGTAGTCTTCCGCGCCGGCCGCGTACGCAGTCACCCGCCGCTCCTGGGACTCAACCCCGTCAAGAATCAGCACCGTTGGGCCGCCATCATCCCGCAGCAGATGGCGCAGCGTGTCCGTGTTGTGTGTGAGCAGATCATGGCTGCAGACCAGCAGGTCAACGGCACCGGCGCGCACGCTGGCGGCGTCCGCTGCAAACGTCAGGTGCAGGTTGGCCGCCGCATCCTCCAACAGGGCGCCGGTCATGCGCCGTGCCACGGCGGGATCCGGATGCAGCACCACCACGTTGAGCGAACCTACGGATGTTGCCCCGCCACCATGGGCATCCATCAGGTCACTGAGCGCTTCCTGGCGCACGCCAAATGTAGCGCGCATGCGGCCCAGCGCAGCAAATGAGCGGACGCGCGCCAGCATCTCTGCATCCGGGCTGGTCTTGGTCAGGAAGTCATCTGCGCCGGCTTGCAGGCCCGCCACCTTGTCCTCGGATTCATCCAGCGAGGTCAGCAGCAGGATGGGCGTGTCCTGCGTACGCGGGTGACGGCGGCAACGGCGCGTGAGCTCCAGCCCGTCAATCTCCGGCATCATCACGTCAAAAATGAAAACGTCAAACCGCGAGCCGCCGTTCACGCCCTGGGAATGGACCAGGTCCAGCGCGCGCAGGGGTGATTGGACGGCCACCACTTCAAAGCCGCTTTCCGTCAGCTTCTCCTCAAGGCACTCAAGGACAATGGCGCTGTCATCCACAATGAGAACGCGTCCGTGGGCGTGCGGCTGACTCATGGATCTTGCCGTCCCGGGCGGCAGGTGAACGCCACCAACCTAGCGGAGCCGTCAGCGTGGCGGAAGCAAACGATGTGGCGCGTATGCAGCGCCATGCCATGTGCGCATCCGCCGCACCCGCCGCTCCGGCACCGGCATTCTCCGACGAGGACAACGCCGCTCTTGACCCGTGTGCAGGTGAGCCCCAGTCTTTGCGCGCATGCGCTCCTTACTTGCGGTGGGATGGGTACTGGTGGTCAGCGCGGCGTGTCAGCGCACCCCGGCTGAACTGTGGATTGAACCAGCCAAGATTGTGACGCTGGAGAGCAAAGGCCGGACCGTGCCTCTCAAGGCGCAGACCCGGGATGACAAACACGTGTTCATTGCGTGGGTGACGCCGCAGTGGAAGAGCTCAGATGAGACGGTGGCCAGCGTGTCTTCAGACGGCGTGGTGGAAGCGCGCAGCAGCGGCAAGTTTGAGATCACCGCAACGCATGATGCGCTCAGCATCACCGTGCCGGGACAGGTGAAGATCCTGGGCAGCATTGAGATTGAGCCCAAAGGTCCGCTGACCATGCGCATGTGGACCACGCAGAAGTTCACCGCGGTGGTGAAGGATGACCGCGGCAATCCGCTGCCGGGTGAGACGGTGCGGTGGGCCAGTGCCACCAGTGAGTTTGACGTGGAGCAGGACGGGACGGTGAGCGCGGAAGCCAGTGGCAAGGGAGAAGTGATTGCCAAGGTGAAGAACATTGAGTCCCGCGTGAAGGTGGACGTCCCGGATCCCACCCGAGCGGAAATTGCCAGGCACGAACGATCTCAGAAATAACGTCCGGCTCAGCCCCGCTGCTGCACTGCGCGCAGCACGTGGCGGAGCAGGCGCTCCTCGGCGGGTCCAAAGGCAAGGAACCGCAGACCCGCGCGGTCTCCCTTGGCCCACGCCACGGTGGCACGCAGCCACAGCTCCTGCATGACGCTGGGCATGGACAGGGCAACGCGCACCACGTCTTCAGGTGACAACGCCAGGCCCGGCGCTTCCACCGCCACACCGGCGGCGGAGATGTCCCGCGTCACCACCGGCAGGCTCATCCCGGACCGTGTCTCAAGAATGGCCTCAATGCAGAGCGGGAGGCGCTCATCACCGCGCTGCTCGACGAGAAATTCCACCTCAACGGTGGCACTTCTGTGTTGGGAACCCTTGTGTCCGTCCACTGCCATGGGTGCCTCCTGCGCGTGCGGATGGAGCGGATCGTGGCTGCGGGTTTTCCTTTCAGCAACCCCAAAAAGCAGCGGCTCCGCGTGCGGTGCAGGTGGGATGGCAACGCCACAAGAGGGTCATTGCGGTGCACTGGCTCCACGGGCGGCAAGGTTCACAATGTCCGCACGGTAGGCATCCGCGCCCTGACGGAAGAACCGGTAGCCATCAGCCTGGGTGCGCTCCACAAAATCCTCACTGATGGCGGACACCAGGCGTCCCACCCAGCGCATCAGCACACTCTCCTCCAGCACCGCATGGATGCGCCGCGTAGCCACCGTGCGCGGGCCGTCTTTCCCAATGGTCATACGCAGCAGGATGCCGTCCTGGAACGGCTTCTCCAGCGATCCGCCCAGCATGCGCACCACACCCGGCGGAAAGTCCCACGTGGGCGTCTTGCCAAACCGCATCAGCCAGCCCACTTCCCGGCCGTCATCAATGCCGGTGACATCCATCTCCACGTTCTTGGCGCCGGCATCCCACAGCAGCACATGCGAGGAGATGCTGAACACCACGCGCCAGCGCTCTGGCGGCGGAAGCAGCGGTCCATCCAGTGGCACAAAGCGTCCCTCCACGGCGCGCCACTTCATCTCCAACCGGTTCTTCACCATGGTGAGTGAAAAGAGTGTGCGGCCCTGCAGGTCCGTCAGCTTTCCGTCAAGCCGCATGGGCGTGATGTACCGGTCAAGATACTTTGCCAGGTATGGGAATCCGGCGGCGCGCGTGCGCTGGGGATCCAGCAGGATCTTCATCCGGCCCAGCAGTGAGCCATCCGCCAGCACGGTACCCGCGGCCTCTTCCATGGTGCCCAGGCGGGCAAACGCGGCATCCGCCAGCGGAAACTGTTCATGCAGCAGCGGAAGCAAAGCGCCGTTGGGAGCGTGCGCGGGCGCTGCAAATGTGGCGCGCACCGCACCAATCACGCGGGCCGGGTCCACGCTGCCAATCTGGTAGTCCTCCACGGTGTTCCACTCAAACTCAGCCTCCGCGCGCTGCCGCAGCTCAAACGCGTAACGCGCGTCTCCCACCTGGTCCATACGCGGCTGCGTGTGCGGCACCATTTCATACCGCGCCCCCTGCCGGGTTCCACCAAAGTGTAACACCCTAGACTGCGCAGAGCGGGTGGTCCACCACGCAGGGTCTTCATAGAGGCCAGACGGCGTCATCAGCTCACGCGTGAGCCGCGCCTGGTGCGGGCCAAAGCCATCCGCCATCCCTTCCCGGCGCAGGTGCACCGCCACCGCTTCCATGACGTCTGCACCGTGCGGTGTGCCGGAAGGCGTCACGCCAAGCGCGCCCACAGTGGGTTGGCAGCCAAGGACTGCCAGCAGGGCCAGGAGGAGCCGGGTGCCGTGCGGGCACTGTGCGGAGAAGCTGCGCATCCAGAGTGTCCGAGGCTACTCCAGCCCAGGAGCCGCCGCATGGGGAACGGGTACCTCCGCCCACATTGGCACGTGTGCCAGTGCTCAGAACTGAGCAGGGGGTGGATGGATTGTGTGCAGGGGCCAGCGGGCGTGTCCGCGGGGAATCCCTGCAGTTCCAGAGGGTTGGCGTGGTCATACACATGCGGCACCCGCGTACACGGCGGATTGCCTCAAAATGTAACACCGCGGAATGATTGAGAAGGCGGGACTGGCCCAACCTGTGCTGAGGGACAGGCATCTGGAGGCCACATGATCCGCAAACTGCTGATTCCCGTTCTCTGCCTGATGTCCCTTGCCACCGCGGTGGAAGCACGGCGGGACCGGGACAACTTCCGGGCAACGCTCAACGGAACCATCATCAGCCTGGTGATTGAGCCGCCTACCGCCACGGTGGACTTTGTGGGTGAAGGACGCGCCACCAAGGTGGGCCGGTACACCGCGCTCTTCCCGCACACGGTGAACCTGGTAACACTCATAGAAGAAGGGGACATGACGCTGGTTGCCCGGGACAACTCCACGGTCACCATCCACCTGGTGGGTCCCAGCACGCCTACTGAGACGCCCAACGTCCTCAATGTCTCCGTCAGCGGGCCCGTCACCGGCGGTACCGGGCGTTTTGCCGGCGCCACCGGGTTCATCTACGGCACCGGCGTGGTGGACCTGGCCGCCGGCACGTACGTGGGAGAGATGCACGGCACGCTGAGGCGCAACCACTGCCGCGGCCGCGGACACGCGCGGGATGACCGGCATGACCACGGTGACAATGATGATGATGATGACAGGGATGACCACTGAAGAGGGGCGCGGTGGGCACCTCCTCTTCATCTGCTGCGCAGCCTTCACGTCCCCATGGCGCGCAGCTTTTCTATGGTCTCAACCAGCACTGTGGCACTGCGGGTGGAACTTTGGGCTTCACCGGATTTCTCAAACAAGAACTTCACGGCGGCTGTGACGTTTCCAAACACCTGGTGCGGAAAGGGCTGCCGCGAGACCACGTTGAGTCCCGTGAGCACACTGCGCACCGCAGCCGCACGGAACCCGGTGCCCTCAAAGCTCAATGCCGAACATTTCACCACGTCCGCAATGCCCGCCATCCACGCGGCCACAGCATCGCGCTCTGCGGCGCCGGGGAGGGACGCTTTCTCCTCGACAATGGTGACCAGCCAGCAACCGGCGCGGTGGGTGGTACGGAAATTGTCAAACAGTTCATTGAGCTGCTGCAGTGCCAGCATGGTGGTGTTCTTGCGCCAGATGGCAACAAACACATCACCACAGGTTCCAAAGGTTGCATCCGTGGTTGTTGCCAACAGCCTGACTTCTGCCATCTGCGCCATAGGAAGCTCCGTGGACACGCAATGATGCGCGCGTCTGTGTCCAATTTACGAGGAGTGCGCGCTCCGCCGCAAGCGTTGTGGCAACACACCTGCACAAGATCTGATTCACTCTGTAACTTCGTGGGTGGTGAAACTCCGTCGTCAAAAATGCAGATGGGAGGCGCACCGTGATGAACAGTGCTGCACTCCTGATGCCCACTGGAACCGTCTTGCACTCTGCAGATGGTCTCATAATTCCACGCGGTGGTGAGGTGGTGGAGATTTCCGGAGAAGATGTTCCGCGGCTCAAGGAACTGTTGGCGTCACCCGTGCCGCGCCCCGCCTCTGAGCTTGCGCGTCTGCTCATGACCTCATCCTGCCCGGAGAGCGAAGCGGTTGAAGCACTGCGCGATCTTGTTGCTGCGTCCGTGCTGGTTGAAGTGGCGCCGGCCACCGGCCGCGTGGAAGCACGTGGTGCTGCGGAGTTTCTTGCTGCGGTGCAGAAGGCACTGGAAGGTGTGTACTGGCCCGCAGCGGGTGGGCCTGCCATGGTGGAGCTGCTGGGTCTGCTGGGCACGCCCGCATGGCACAACGTGGCACGTGCGCAAGAGCCGGTGACACGCCTGACGCTGAGTTGCTCGTTGGAAGCGGATGGAAGCGCGTGGGTTGTTCCGTTGTGGCCACGCCAACCGCAACCCTGTCCGGTGTGCCTGGGTGCACGGCGCACCGCAGTGGATGGACCCGCAACCGGAGAGTTGCTCATTGCAAGTCTTCCGTCGCTGCAGGCGGTGGCGTGGCACGCCGTGCGTTTTGGTGCGCAGGCCGCGGCCGGTGCTGTGGAACCGGGACAGGTGTTGCACATCCGCGGTGCCACGGCGGTGATGCGCACACTCATTCCCTTTTCGCAGTGCGGCCGCTGCGGCATCCGCCCGCTGGAGCGCACGCTGGAAGTGCAGGCCAAGGACGCGGTGGTGGCCTACCAGAGTGCGCTGGAAGCGCGTGAAACGCCGGAGCTTTCCGACGCCACGCGTGATGCGCTGCTGGATCCCGTGCTGGGTCCGTTCTACCTGCGCGCGTTTGACGGCGTGGATGCATTCCGGGACCTGCCGCTGGTCATTGGCGGACTCCGCACGCTGCAAGCCCACGGCGCGGAGTTCCGGCGGCGCGTGATTGATACTTCCTTTGGTGCTGGCCTGACCGAGCGGCGCGCGCGCCTGGTGTGCCTGGTGGAAACCATTGAGCGCTACGCCGCCCTCATGGAGCGGCCGGATGTCCGCAACCGCACCGCCGCGGAGCTCAAGGCCCACGCCGCTCATCCCGCAACCATCATCACCTACACCGACGAGCAGCACGCTTCCTCTGACTTCCCGTTCCAGAAATACGATGGCGGTCCACTGGACTGGGCGTGGACCTGCGAGATGGTCAGCGGCCGCCCCACGCTGGTGCCGTTTGATGCGCTCTCGTCGTCCGGGTGGCTGGATGGTGCGTGTGCCGCGCGCAAGCCGCTGATGAATGAGCCCACCTCCCACGGCACGGCGGTGCACCGCTCCTTGCCGCGTGCGCTGCTGCGCAGCCTGTTTGAATGGATTGAGCGGGACGCATTCCTGCTTGCCTGGTACCTGCAGCTTCCGCTGCGCCAGTTGACGGTGACGTCGGGAGACCGGGACTCGGAAGCGGTGCGGCAGTACCTGGCGGAGCGTGGCATCCGGCTGCGCTTCTTTGACATGGCCGTGGATTTCCAGATTCCCACCGTGCTCTGCGTTGCAGAAGCCACGGAGACGCGCGGCCGCTGGCCGGCGGGCGGACACCTGGTGTCATCCTGCAGCGCACCCACGTGGGGTGCGGCAGTGGCGCACACCGCGCGGGAAATTCTGGGCCACTACCTGGCGTTTGCATGTGTGGAGGACGGCCAGGACCCGGACGGCTCAGACCCGGAGGCGGGCGAGTATTTCAAATTGCTGCGCGAATACCTGAAGCCGGAGAATGGCGGCGCTTTTGCGTTTTTGGGTCCGGAGGTTGCTGACCCTGACCCCAAGGCGGAATGCGCTTCTGCGGGCGTTTACGCGCAGCTGGGATGGCTCCGCCGCCACTTCCAGACGCGCAACATGCCGGTCTACGCGCGGATGCTGGCCCAGAAGGACGCGGTGCGCTCCGGGCTTGTGGTGGCGCGCACGCTGGTTCCGGGGCTGCTGCGCATGGCCGCGCGGCGGGAGCTGGTGAACTTTGGTGAACCGCGTGTCGACGTCATCCGCAAGCAATGGGGCGTCACCGCTCCGCTCAACCCGCACATCCATCCGGTGACCTGAAGGAGAGCCCGCATGTCCATGGACCCGGCACGTTCCGTCAGGCGCTTGTCTCCGTGGGTGTCCTTCACCCGCGGCGTCAGGGTTGAAGACCGCCGCACCGGTCTCCGTTTGGAGCTGGGTGCGGATGCGTCCGTTGTGCTGGACGCGTTGGAAGCAGGCCGCGCACTGCCGGGTGTGCCGGAAGTGGATGGATTTCTCAACGGGCTGCAGTCCCTGGGGCTGCTGGATGACGGCGCACCGGTGCCTTCCGTGCAGACGCGCCAGGGTGCGTTTCTGCTGGACCAGGCGTTTGAGGCGCAGCTCCCGCAACTTGTGGCATCCCTGGAACACGCCGCCAAATCCAGCGCGTTCCACCGCGCGCACCTTGCAGGCTGCAACCTGGCCGTCAACTCACCCGCGGATCTGGAAAAGCTGCCGCTGATGTTCAAGCAGGATCTGCGCGCCAACCTCAGCGCGTTGATTGCTGACGGCGTCAATGTGCCCGGCCTGATGGAGAGCGGGGACCTGACATTCAGCGCCACGTCAGGAACCACGGGTGAACGGCTGCAGGTCATCTCAGACACCCGTCTGGCCGCGCTGCCGCCGGGGCATGAAGCGCTGTGGGGATTGCCCGCGCGCCCGGATGACACACTGCCACGCACCGCCGTCTTCACGTCCCCCGTCTGCACCGGCCCAGTCTGCCACCTGGGCAAGGCGTCCATGGCGGAGCGAACGTGCGCTGGTAACACACTTTTCCTCAACAGCACGGACGACATCTTTGCCATCACCCGTCCGCTGGCGGAAAACATTGTGGCTGAGCTGCAGCAGTTCAGACCGGACTTCATTGTGGCCAACCCGGTCTATCTTTGCGTGCTGGCGGAGCGCGCCGCGGCGTGGAATCTGCAAATCCCGCCGCCCGCCGCCATCATCTCCACGTACCAGTTCCTTTCCCGCTGCCAGCGGCGGATTCTGCGGCGCAACTTTGACTGTCCGGTGTTTGATTTTCTGGCTGCCACGGACCTGGGCGGCAGCAAGGTGGCCGTGGAGTGTCTTCACGGCGCGCGGCATCTGCGGTTGGACCATGCGGTGACCGAGGTGGTGCGCAACGGACGGCGCGCCGCGCCCGGATAGCTGGGATACCTGGTGGTCACCACCATGAACCAGGTGTTGCCGCTGGTGCGTTACGTGTTGGGAGACCTGGCGCACCTGGAGGCCGCACCCTGCCGCTGCAACGCGGGTTCAAGCTGGCCACGCGTGGTGCTTGAGGGCCGCGCGGCGGACCTGATGCGCGCGGGGGGACGTTGGGTCAGCACACGCGCGGTTGATGAAGCACTGTCTTCGGTGCGCTCTCTGGACTTCTACCAGGTGCAGCAGACTGCGCCGGATGTGTATGACGTCCGCATCATTGCCACGCCGGGCCGGGCTGCACCCGTGGATGACGTGACGGACGTGCTCAAGGCGCTGCTGGGCAACGCGCGGGTCACGGTGATGGCCGTGCGTTGGATCCGTCCGGAGGGCGGCCAGAAGTTCCGCTTCACCGCCCCGCACAAACCGCATGCGGCCACCGTGGGCGTCGAACATCCCGGACTGCGGGATGCGCTGCTGGAGGAGGTGGCACCATGCTGAACTCCGCCGCCCTGCGGGAGCAGTTTCCCGTCCTCAGCCGCCGCATCAACGGGCGCCCAATCATCTATCTGGACAACGCGGCAACCTCGCTCAAGCCGCAGCGTGTGCTCCAGGAAGAAATGAATTACTATTCACAATGTGGCGCCAACATCCACCGCGCCAAGCACGCACTCTCCCTGGAAGCATCTGAGTTGTATGAGGCGGCGCGGGACACCGTGGCGCAGTTCCTGGGCGCCGCTGCACCTGCAGAAATTGTCTTCACCGCCAGCGCCACGGAGGCATTGAACATGGTGGCGCAAGGGCTTGGCCTGTGCCGGCGGGATGAGGTGCTGGCCACCACGCTGGAGCACCATTCCAACCTGGTGCCGTGGATGCGTGAAGCGCGCGTGCGCCTGGTCCCGGCGCCGCCAGACCTGCCGGTGGATCCTGCGGACGTTGCGCGCGCCATGGGTGAGCACACCAAGGTGATTGCCATCTCACTGGCATCCAACACCACCGGCGTGATCCAGCCGGTGCGGGAGATCTGCCGGCTGGCGCGGGAGCGTGGTGTGTTGACGGTGGTGGATGCAGCGCAGGCGGTGGCGCATCTCCCCGTGGACGTGCAGGAGCTGGGCTGTGACTTCCTGGTCTTCTCCGGTCACAAGGTCTTTGGTCCAACCGGCACGGGTGTTCTCTACGGACGCCAGGAACGCCTGGATGATCTTGAGCCGCTGCGGCTGGGCGGCGGAAGTGTGGACCGCGTGACGGCGGAAACGTACGCGCTGCGCAGCCTGCCGCACCGGCTGGAAGCGGGCACGCCCAACATTGCCGGCGTGGTTGGCCTGGCGGCGGCGTTGCGTTTTGTCCGTGACGCCGGATTTCCGCAGCTTGTTGAGCACGGGGAGATGCTTGCTGCGGCGCTGGCCCACGGACTCACGCGGGTTCCGGGCATACGGGTGTTGATGGCGCGCCACGCACCGCGTCTGCCGCTGGCCTCCATTGTGCTGGAGAAGATCCATCTCTCCGCAGATGACGTGGCCATGATGTTGTCAGACCGTCACGGCATCATGACGCGCTCGGGATTTTTCTGTGCGCATCCGTTCTTTGACGCCGTGGATGTGCAGCAGGGTGCACTGCGTCCGTCAGCACTTCTCTACAACACGCGGGCAGAGGTGGAGATGTTCTGCGCCGCGCTGGAAGAAACGGTGGCGCCATTCCGCCGCTGAGCTCAGAGCAAGCCACTCTTGCGCAGGCGGTAGCGCAGGGTCTGGCGGTTGAGCTTGAGATGGTCCGCAACGGCGGTCTGGTTTCCCGCAAAGCGCTCCATGGTCTCACTCAGGATGATTCGCTCCATGTCCGCCAGCACCACATCCAACCCGCGCGCTTCCCGGAGGGCATCATGCGCAATGGACGCCACACGCGCCCGCGCGGGACGGGGTTGCACCAGCTCCGCATCAATGGCCGTGCCCCGGTCACAGAGCACCACGGCGCGTTCAATGGTGTGTTGCAATTCCCGGATGTTGCCCGGCCAGCCATGCGCCTTGAGCGCCGCCATGGCGGCACTGGTCAGATGCAGGTCCCGGCGCCGGGTCTTGGTGGCGTAGAACTCCACAAAATGGCTGGCCAGCATCTCAATGTCCTGCTGGCGCTCCCGCAGAGGCGGAAGGTGCATGCGGATGACGTCCAAACGGTAATACAGATCTTCCCGGAACTTGCCTTCCCGCACGCGCTCTTCCAGGTCCCGGTGCGTGGCGCATACCAGGCGGAAGTTGGCTTGCCGTGGGCGCGTCTCACCCACGCGCTCAAACTTTCCGTCCTGCAGCACGCGCAGCAGCTTCACCTGCACGCCCATGGAAAGATCACCCACCTCATCCAGAAAGAGTGTTCCACCTTCTGCAATCTCCAGGCGCCCGCGGCGGGCTTCCTTGGCGCCGGTGAAGGCGCCCGCCTCA
>Ga0163144_10020962_pt1 | contig 13021 bp, 9 predicted proteins | sample OliLak19BULKMAT1_FD_123175 | JGI IMG/M metagenome (GOLD analysis project Ga0163144, IMG submission 123175) | Freshwater microbial mat bacterial communities from Lake Vanda, McMurdo Dry Valleys, Antarctica - Oligotrophic Lake LV.19.BULKMAT1 | ecosystem: Environmental > Aquatic > Freshwater > Lake...
AACAGGGCCCGACGATGGAGCGGAAGCGGGAGCGGCGTTGACGTGAGCACAAGAAAATACGGCCAGGGCAAGGAGGGCAGTGGTAAGCAGGCGCATGCGTTTGGTTTGTCGTCTCAAAAAGCGCGAAGTTTCCTTCAAGATGAAACTTTGCGCCGCAGGGTCCGAGCCGCAATGCGATTCGTGGAGTCCGATTGTGAAGAACCGTGCGTTGACACCCCCGGAGCGCCGCGACGAGTTTGGGTCGGACCCCGTTGGGTCACGCGAGCGGCGGTTCCAGCGCCTGCCATCGATTCATGCCCGTCATCAAGCCCAGTTGCATTCGCGACCTCAAGCTGCGCATCAACCTCGCAGACGTCGTCTCGCGTGTCGTTACGCTAAGGAAAGCGGGCGGGAGCCGCCTTAAAGGCCTGTGTCCCTTCCATAACGAGAAGTCGCCGTCGTTCCATCTCGATTCCGACAAAGGTTACTACAAGTGCTTCGGGTGCGGCAAAGCGGGCGACGCCATCACGTTTGTCCGAGAAACCGAGCAGCTAAACTTTTCCGAGGCCATTGAAGCGCTCGGCAAACGCTTTGGCATCGTCATCGAATACGAAGAAGGCTCCGGCGGTCCCACTACCGCGGAACGGTCGTTGCGCCAGGAGCTGTTCGATCTGCATGACGTCGCTGCCGATCACTTTTATCAGGCCTTCAAAGCGAAGGACGCGACCGGCGATTTTTTCCAGAAGTACTGGCTCGAAAAGCGCCGCTTTCCCATGGAAGTCGCGGACGACTTTAAAATTGGCGCAGCGGACGCCCAAGGCAGTGGCCTCGCCGCCGTCCTCTTGCGCCGCAAGTTTTCGGAAGAGGCGCTGCGGCGCTGCGGCCTGTTTTTCATCTACGACGATGCGGCGATTACCTTGGGCGCACTGCGGCCCCGGTTCCGCGGGCGATTGATGATTCCCATCCGCGATCATCAGGGGCGAGTCGTCGCCTTTACGGCGCGCCAAAGCGACCTCACCCCCGCCGACGATCCGGCGCGCGAAGCCAAATACGTCAACTCGCCGGAGACGCCCATTTTCACGAAGGGCAATCTGCTATTCAACCTCGACCGCGCGCGCACGGCCGTCGGACCCGGACATCCGTTCGTCGTGGTCGAAGGTCAACTCGACGCGATTCGCTGTTGGAGCGTGGGCCTCAAAACCGCCATTGCACCTCAAGGCACCTCGATTACGGAGAGCCAACTGGTGTTGCTGCGTCGCTACGAAGCGCAGGTGGAGTGCTTCTTTGATAGCGATGCTGCGGGGCAAAAAGCCGCCCTCCGTTTCCTACCGTTGGCCCTGAAAGCAGGTCTGGAGGTTCGCTTCCTTACCTTGTCGGGAGCGGAAAAACTCGATCCTGACCTGCTATTCCTCGAACGCGGGCTCGCGGGTTACGAGGATGTGCGGCGGGAAGCGCGTTCGGCGATGGCGTTCGCGTGCCACGCCACGTTACCGGATCCGTCCCAGGCGTCCGCTGAGCTGAAGTCGCGGGCGGCGCAGGCCATCTTCGAAATCATAACCACGGCGGAAAGCGAAGTCACCCGCTCCGCCTTCGTCGCCGAAACCGCCACCCACCTCCGACTGGGCGAGCTTGCCGCGCAGAAGGATTTCCAGGCGTTTGTCGCCCGGCAGAGCCGGCAAGCCGCCGCCCGTCCGGCCGCAGCGGCAAACGAGGACGGTTCGCCACCCAGCGCGGTCAGTTCCGCACCCAACAGCAGTACGAAAACGGCGCTCGTGCATACGCCTGAACGGGATCTGTTGATGCTTTGCCTCCATTTCGAGGTGATCGGCAAACCCCTCAGCCATGCGCTGCCCCATGATTGGATCGATCGTGGGCACTTGGCCGGAGCGCTGTTGAATCGGTTCCTGAGCGAGTTCGAGCAGGACGCGTGGCCCGGAGCCGCCCATCTCGATGGTTTGCTGGAGAATGCCGAGGAGCGCGCCCTGATTGCGACCCTCCTTTTTGAGACTCTGGCCATTGAGGATCCGACGAAGGTAGCCCAAGAGGGTTTGCGCCAGCTCCGGACCCGCGCGCTGGAGCCTCGGCTGAGGCAAATAGAACTTGCTTTGGCCAACCCCCATGCGGACAGTGATTATGACCCAATTTCTCTGTTGAAAGAACGCGACAAACTCCAACGCCAGCTCCGCACTCCGCTTGTATTAGCAGCGGCGGTTTGACCATTTCGCCTGTTCGCGTTCGCTCGGTCGCCTCTCTCCTCTCTCATGTCGCGCAAGTCCAAGTCCGTATCCGGCGATTCCGCCCAATCTGAAGCTGTCGAGGCCGCCCTCGCCAAGGCCACTCCTGCCGCCGAGGGCGGTGTTGCAGGTGCGGAAAATATGCCAGCCGGCGGGATCAACGATAAGATCCGCCACCTCATCCGGCTCTCCAAGGAACAGGGCTACCTCACGTTCGACGACATCAACGAAGCGCTGCCGGAGTCGGTCGAGAATCAGGAGGAGATCGATAACGTTCTCTCGATCCTGCAGAACCTCGAAATCGAGATTCTCGAGCCTGACCAGGTCGAGGACTACAAACAGCGCCAGGAAGAGGCGGAAGAAGAGGAGTCCCGCACGTCGCAGAACGATATTCTGGACGACCCGGTCCGCATGTACCTCAAGCAGATGGGCCAAGTCCCGCTGCTGACGCGCGAGCAGGAAGTTGAAATTTCAAAACGGATCGAAACCGCCGAACTAAAGGCGCAGGAAGCGTTGTTCCAGGCGGCCGCGATCGGGGCCCACATCGGCACGCTCGGTCGCAAGCTGATCAACCGCGAAGAGCGCTTTGATCGCGTGGTCATCGACAAGAAAATCGAGTCGCGCGAAGTCTACTTCAAGGGACTGGAAAAGCTCGTCGAAAACACGACGGACTCGGAAGCGAATGTGGCGGATGCTTGGGACGAATATCTCAAGGCCAAGACCGACGCCGACAAAAAGAAGATCCTGGCCAAGTTTCGGAAGCGCGAAAATGTCCTGCGTTCGTACTTCGCAAAGTTCTATTTCAAGCTGAAGGTTTACGAGGAATATCTCGAGCAGCTCCGTCCCACGATGGAGGAAATCGAGTCGCTGAACGCCCAACTCGAACGGGCCAAGCATCCCAAGTCAAAGAAGGATGCCGCGATTGATACCAAACAGATCGTTGCGAGCCTCAAGCAGATCGAAGCTCAGCAACGCATCGAGCCCGATGAGCTGCTGAAGGTGGTCGCACAGACGATGGTGCATGTCCGGGAAGCGCATAAAGCGAAGACCGAGATGGTTGAGGCCAATCTTCGTTTGGTGATCTCGATTGCCAAGAAATACACGAACCGCGGACTCTCTTTCCTCGATCTGATCCAGGAAGGAAACATGGGCCTGATGAAAGCCGTGGAAAAATTCGAGTACCGCCGCGGGTACAAGTTCTCCACCTACGCCACATGGTGGATCCGTCAGGCCATCACCCGCTCCATCGCCGATCAGGCCCGCACCATCCGCATTCCGGTGCACATGATCGAGACCTTGAACAAGGTCATGCAGGTGCAGAAGCAGCTCCTGCAGGAATACGGTCACGAGCCCACGCCCGAGGAAGTCGCGGACGAGATGAACCTGCCCGTCGAGCGCGTGCAGCAAATCATGAAGATGGCGCAGCAGCCGATCTCGTTGCAGTCGCCCGTGGGCGATGGCGACGACACCAGCTTCGGCGACTTCATCGAGGACAAATCGGCCGAGAATCCGTACGACATGACCGCCTACTCGCTGCTGCGAGAGAAGATCATCGACGTGTTGGACACCCTCACCGAACGCGAACGCCGCGTGTTGTCCCTGCGCTTCGGACTCGTCGATGGTTACAGCCGCACGCTCGAGGAAGTCGGCAAACAATTCAAGGTCACCCGCGAACGTATTCGTCAGATCGAAGCGAAAGCACTGCGGAAAATGCGCCATCCGACGCGTATTCGTCAGCTGCACGGTTTCTTCGACGCCGAGCAGATCGACAACGCACAGAACCTGCTCAAAGTCGCCGCCACCACTCGCGCTCCCGGAGCACCCGCGGTAGGCGGTGCGCCCATCCCCACCGGTGCCCCGCTCGGGCCCGGCAGCCTTCCCGGCGGCCTCGGCTTCCCGATGCCGAAGTTGTGACATTCGCGGCCGCAGCCGCCCGTCTGATGAAAAACACCGCCGCCGCGTTTTCGCTGCTGGCGGTGTTTTTGTGTAACGCGTGCCAACAGGTGCCTTCGCCGCCAACCCCGGCGACTCCACCGCCTCCCAACGTCGCCGGGTCGGAACTGTTGACCCCGAGCCCCCGCCTCATCGTGGGTCGAGTCATCGCCGTCGATGGCGAACGCGGTTTCGCCACCGTCGAGCTGCTCCGCGACGCACCCGCGGTCTGCGCCACACCGGAGACTGAATTGTATGCCCGGACGACCCAACTCCAGGCGACCGCAGTCCTGCAAACGTCCCGGTTTTTGCGCGGACGAACGCTCGGTACGATCATCCTCTCCGGCCAGCCCCATCCCGGTGACGAGGTAGTCTGGCAAACTCCCTGAGTCGGACCCATGCGATTGAGAGGGAGCGGCTTGTTTCCAACCCGCGAACTCTAAAAAACGCAGTTGAGCCACTGATTTTCACTGATGACCACGGATGCAAACAGAGTTGCGCAATGAACGCCGTTCACCCGGTAAGTGACGGGAAAGTTCTATCCCATCGATCTGGATCTATTTGATCCGTGTTTCTTGGTGCTCATCAATGGTTACTTCTTCTGGAGAATTTAGGTTCAATGGCTTCGAGGGGATTTGTCCTGCGGTTGCCGGGTAGAGGGCGCCGCAAGACGACGGAAATCGGCCCGGACAGCAACCCCAGCGCGGCTGTGACCGTCCGGAAAGGCGCTTTCCAGCTTTACAGGTAGGGAACCCGGTTTACGTTGCCTCGTTATGGCGACTCCCTACCTCCCCATCGCGGTCTTCGGCCTCGGTCCTACCGAGCTGATCGTCATCCTCGTGATTCTCCTCGTGCTGTTCGGTGGCGCGAAGTTGCCTGGCTTGGCCAAAGGCCTGGGCCAGTCCATCAAGGAATTCAAGAAGGCCACCAAGGAAGAGGAAGCCGCCGCGGCGGCTCCGGCACCTGCTCCGGCGGCTCTTGAAACCAAGAAGGCGGAGCCGATCCAGGTTCGGGAAGTGAAGTAATTCAGGACTCGTTGCCCTGAGCTCAACCAGCGCGCCTTTCGGCGCGCTTTTTTATTGCCCGCACGTCAGGCAGCTGGCGCGGGCCTCATACCAATCGCCGGTGATTTTTGCAAAACCATCGCGGATAGCGCGGATGAAGCGGATGCCCAAGGTAGTCGTGGGTTCAAGTCCAGATGGAGCGTTTGGATAGGATGATTTATCTTAAAACACGCAGTTGAACCACTGATTTTCGCTGATGACCACTGATGCAAACCGAGTTGCGCGATGGAGGCAGTTCACCCGGTAAGTGAAGGGAAAGTTCTATCCCACCGATCTGGATCTATCTGATCAGTGTTTATTAGTGCTCATCAGTGGTTACTTCTTCTGCGGAATTTAGGTTTATACCAATTGCCCGTAATTTTTAGACTGTCATTGCGAGAAGCGAAGCGACGAAGCAATCGAGCTGGATCACTACTGCTCTCTTCGCGCACCTCGTGATGACAATCGTCTACACGGGCGATTGGTTTCACATGTGCGGTTGGCATCATACGCTGGAATTCGGATCGAGCGCCACCGCCTCGTTTTCCTGTATCCACTCTTTGAATTCGGCGATCTGAACCGGCGTACCCAGAACCAGAACTTCATCTCCGGCGCGAAGCATCTCCCCGGCGCTCGGATTCAAGATCCGCAATCCGCCGCGGTGCACGCCCGCGATCTGAACGCCATGCACCCGCGCGGGTGCCAGTTGTTCCAGCGTCCGTCCGGCGGCCCGGCTCCACCGCGGAAGCGTCACTGCTTCCATCCGGACCTCTTCAAAAACGGAATCCGCCCCCGCCGCGCCCGAGACGGCACCAAGAAATTTCTGCCCGGCCGTCACTTGCTGGGCCGTTCCCATCAGCAGCACTTTGTCGCGGGGATACAGGACCGCATCCGGAGTCGGCAAGGGGATCATGAAGCCCTGCCGCTCGATGCCGACGACCGAACATCCGAACCGGGCCCGGAGATCCAATTCGGCAATGCGCTTACCCTGCACATCCGCCAGATCGGGCAGCGTGCAGTCGATCATGCGGAGGTTCCATTCGGCGTGCGGCTGCAGCCACGGCGCCGTGGTCGCACTCATCCGCCGTTCGTCGGGATCGATGACCGAAAGAATCTCCACCTCCATCTCGCTGTGCCAGTAAATGAGTTTGCGGCGCAGCACCAGCACGGCCACCACCGCGACCCCGAATCCCACCCAGAGCACCCAGAGGGTATCAATCCCAATTGGCAGAATCGCGAGGAGCCACCCGCCCATCACCACCGCGAAGCCCATCTTCAGCGCCGTTTCCAACAAGGGACGAAACCGTTTGGCCCCGTCGTTGCCGCGCGTCGAAAATCCCGCGTAAAGCAAGGCCATCGCCGAGAGATTTCGCCAGATCGCCACCAGTGGCGCGAGGATCACCAGCGCGAGCCCAATCCAGGAAGCCAGCTGAAAGGTCTGGCGGGACAACCGCCCCGGTCCCACCCAGCTTTCCGCGAGGGAAAAAAGCTGGCCCGAAAACACCACGATTCCGGTTACGAACAAGGTGCCGACGGCCACCTGCACAATCCGGCGACGACTCAGCTGCCAGAGTAGATTGCGCGAGCGCCGCCCCCGCATCCGGTCGAGCCAGCTGTGATACCACTGCAACCAGTCGCTCATCCAGACCGGCTGCAGCCCCGCGATGCTGCCCGCGATCTTCTCGGAGCGCCGCATGATGAACGGAGCGATCAAGGTCGTGAGCAACGACACGCCGACTGCCATGGGATAAAACCGCGGCGGGACCACGGCCGCGGCGATGCCCATCTGGGCGATGATGAAAGAAAACTCACCAATCGGCGTGACCGTGAGCCCCGTCCGCAAGGCATCACGCAACGGCGTTCCCATCAACGCCAGCCCCGTCGCGGTGGCGACAGGTCGGGCGACCAAGGCGAACGCCGCGAGCCCACTCACCAGCAGAATCTCGTCCCAAATGTCCCGGGCGTCGATCTGCATGCCAATTGCCACAAAAAAAACGGCGCTAAAAACGTCTCGGATACCGGTAAAGGTCCGCTCCACCTGATGTCGGTGCGGGGTCTCGGCCACAATCGTTCCGAGCAGGAACGCTCCCAACGCCAGCGAATAGCCCGCCGACTGGGCAATCACCGCCAGCCCAAAAAGCAGTCCCGCAATCCCAAGCGTCTGGAGCTCTTCATCCGCCGCGATACTCATCCGCTTCAGTAGCCACGGCACGAGCAACAATCCCGCAATCCCCGCCAGCACCACGAAGGCCCCCAGCATCACCAACGTCTCCGGCACCCGCGCGCCTTCTCCGCGTCCGATCTGCACAATCGAATTCAGGATCGTCAGCATCACGACCGCCACAATGTCCTCGATCACCGTGATGCCCATGGCGAGCTGGCCGGAGCGCTCGTGATTCGTGCCGGTCTCGTGCAGAATCTTGCTGATGATCGCGGACGAGGAAACCATGAGCATCGCCGCGAGAAACAATCCTTCCTGCGGACTCCAACCCAGCGACAACGCCAGGACTCGCGACAGGTTGTACATCACGATCGCGCCGACAAAGGTCGCGAACATCAACGACAGTCCCAACCGCCTCATCCGCCTTAAACTTAGCTGCAGGCCGATGGAAAACATCAGGAACACCAGCCCCATCTGCGCCAGTGTATCCACCCTTTGGATGTCGCTGACGAGCGTCAGAGTGTGAGGTCCCGCCACCATGCCAGCGACCAGAAAACCGATGATAATCGAAAGCCCAACCCGCTGACACAACCACCCTACCACGGCCGCCAGTCCGAGAATGATCGCGAGATCCTGGATGAAGTGGAAACCGTTCATACCGTTGCGCCCTCGAAGACGCGCCCAACCTCGCAACGCGTCAAGCCCGTGGAACCCGCAGTTTGCCTGCCTTCGCGCCTGCCCCCGGGCCGCACCCGGCAAAGATTTTTCGAGGGCAGCCGCGGTCTCTTACCACCCGCTGTCCGTCGGGGCGCATCTGCCGGTTGGCGGTTCCGGCTCCGGCGCGGAGCGGAGTCCGCGCCCTACCTTTTTCAAAGGTCACGATAGGTAGGGCGGCGAGTCCCTTCGCCGCCTTTTTCAAAGGTCACGATAGGTAGGGCGGCGAGTCCCTTCGCCGCCGCGGTGGCCGCCACCGCCAACCGGCAGATGCACCCTGTCCGTCGCGGGACGCATTTACCGCGTTGACACCCTATCGCCCCGGCGATTCGATCCCATTGGCGGCCACGCCGCCCCTTATCCCGCTTCTCGCACTCGCATATGGCGAACATTTTTGGCTACTTCTCGAACGACATCGGCATCGACCTAGGCACGGCAAACACGCTCGTTTACGTCAAAGACAAGGGAATCGTTCTGCGCGAGCCCTCGGTGGTGGCCCTCGATACCACGTCCCGTAAAGTTCGCGCGGTGGGCGAAGAGGCGAAACGCATGCTCGGTCGTACTCCTGGCAACATCACCGCCATCCGACCAATGAAAGACGGCGTGATCGCCGATTTCGATGTGACCGAGGCGATGCTGCGTTATTTCATTCGCAAGGTTTCCAGCAGCGCTTTTCGCGCGCCGCCCCGCGTGGTGATCGCAATTCCGTCGGGCATCACCGAAGTTGAAAAACGCGCCGTGAAAGAATCGGCCATGCACGCCGGTGCTCGCGATGTCATCACCATTCCCGAACCGATGGCAGCTGCCATCGGCGTGGGCTTGCCCATCGATGAACCGGCCGCAAACATGATCGTGGACATCGGCGGCGGCACGACCGAAATCGCGATCATTTCCCTCAACGGCATCGTCTTCTCCAAGTCGATTCGCGTCGCGGGTGACGAGCTGGATAGCGCGATCATCAACTACATGAAGCGCGCGTACAATCTCCTCATCGGTGAGCGCACCGCGGAGGAGATCAAGGTGCGCGTGGGATCGGCCTACCCGCTGGACGACGAGCTCACGATGGAGGTCAAAGGCCGTGATTCCGTCGCCGGTCTGCCGAAAACGATTCACATCACGTCACAGGAAATCCGCGAAGCTCTTGCCGATACGATTGCGGCGATCGTTGATGCGGTCCGGGTGACGCTCGAACGCTGCCCTCCGGAACTCTCCGCCGACTTGGTCGACCGTGGCTTCGTCATGGCTGGCGGTGGCGCCCTGATCCGCGGCATCGACCGCTTGCTGAGCGAAAAAACCGGCCTGCCGGTCACGGTGAGCGAAGATCCTCTTTCAGCCGTCGCGAATGGCACCGGCGCGGTGTTGAACGACCTATCCTGGTTGATGCAGAACGCCTGAGGCCGAGCTTCAGCGCGAGTTGCTGCGTGACGAGGAACAGGGTTGTAACCAACCCGGTTTCGACTGGCCGGAGTTTTTTCTCGTCACTTTGATCCCATCCGTCGTCACTGCACCTCTCCGTGCGCTTCAAACGCTTTGATCAGGCCAAACCAATGGTGACACTCGTGATTGTCGTCATCGCCTGGCTGCTGATTCCAACCGCGGTCAAGACGTTTACCCGGGCGAGTTTCTTCGAACTTACCGCCCCCGTTACGCTCACGGCCTCGCGGGTGCGCGATCTGCAGGACTTCTGGTCGCTGCGGATGCATTCGACCAACGAGCTGATCGAAGCCGGCCGCGACCTCGCCCGGCTGAACGCCTCGTATTCGTTCGCGGTGCAGCAGAACAATGAACTGCAAGCCGAGATTTCGCGCCTGGAGAGCCTGCTCCGCGTTCCGTCGTTTCCTGAATTCCGCTACGAGCACGCCCGCGTCGCCCGCCGTGACTTCTCTGGCTGGTGGCAGCGGATCGTGATTCGCAAGGGCAAGAATTTCGGCATTCCCCTCAACGCACCCGTCGTCTTCACCGGCGGCGTGGTCGGCCGCGTCACCGAGGTGCATGCCACCACCGCCGTGGTCGAACTCATCAGCAGCCCCAATGTGCGGCTCGCCGGAGTCGTCGAGGGCGACTCCCGCCCCCTGAGTTTTGAAGGTGGTATCAATGCCACTTTTGCTCCCCCCACCGGCATCGCGGAGTTCGTCCCGCTGGATGTCGTCGTCAGCGCCGCCATCACGCCCCGTCTGGTCACGTCCGGTTTCGGCGGCGTTTTTCCGCCGGGCCTGACGTTGGGCACTCTCATTCGCGCCGATCTGGGCAGCGATGGTCTTTTCAAATCCGGAATCGTGAAACTCGATGAACGGCTCGGCTCGCTCACCGAAGTCACCGTGCTCGTCCCGCTTGCGGCCACGGCAGCGCCGCCGGCGTCGAAGTCGGCGCACTAGTCGTCGGCCCACCCTGTTCACCTTCGCGGTTCATCCCATGCGCCGGATTTTCGCCCTGTCTCTTACGTTGCTGATCTTGTGGGCCGTCCTTGCGGAATTGAATCACGCGCTCTCGGAACTCCGGGTCTACGTGTTCGCCGGATCTCTCTTCGTCAGCTTCGCCGCGGTGACCCAGCCTTGGCGGATCGGCCTCACCACGGCATTGATCGGCGGGTTGATTTGCGATGCCAATTCGCCCGTGCGATTCGGCACCCACGTGTTGCTGTTCGCCGTCGCCCACGTCACGCTGGCGAATATCCGTGATCGCGTGCCACGCGATGATGCGATCGCGGCCACGGTACTCACGCTTCTCACCAACCTTGCCCTCTTCCTGGTGTTCTCTTTCACCCAGATCCATAGCTCTCCGGCTGCCCCGAACATCTGGCCGCGTCTCCTGATGGATCTGCTCTGTTCACAAATTTTCGTCGCCGGTGTGACGCCGTGGTTCTTCGCCCTCCAAACCCAGGCCGTGGCCATGGCTCAACCGTGGCGCGGAGAAACCGCCTGATTCGCCGGTCACGTCATGGGCAAAAAGGACACGAATCTCGCCGAGCAGTCCGGCCATCTATTCGAAGCACACACGAGCTACGATCCACGGATCACGTTTTTCTATGTGCTGCTCGCGGCCACGCTGCTCACTCTCGCCGGCGGCCTCGGTTATCAACAGTTGATCAAGGTCGGCGAACACAACGACCGCGAACGCCAGCAGAACCAGCGGCGGGTGTTATTTCCTGGTCCCCGCGGAAACATCTACGATCGCAATGGCAAGACGCTCGTCAGCAATAGTCACCGGTTTGCCGTCCTCCTGCACCTTGACGAATTAAAGGACGAGCTGCGCCGCGAGCAGATCCGGATCCAACGCAACTACGTCGCGGCCGGCGAAAAGAAGAACACACTTTCACTCAGTCAGCTGCGTGAGATCTCCCGCGTCAGCCTGGTCCAGCGCTATCTCGATCAGGTCAACGCCATCATCGAACGGGACGAGAAGGTCGAGGATCGCGCGCTCATGCGGCATTTCGATCGACAACTACTGCTGCCGTACACCCTGATCGACAACCTCACGACCACTGAATACGCGCGTCTCATCGAACGTCTCCCGGTGCGTTCGCCCTTGGAAGTCTACGCCTCAAATGTGCGCAGCTATCACTTCGGTTCCGCCGCGGCCCACACGCTCGGCTATGTTCGCCCGGAAGCGGACATCGAAGCCGAAGGCTTTCCGGGCGAAGGCCTGACGACCTTCAAAATGCGCGGTACCAGCGGACGCGACGGGCTCGAAAAATGGTTCGACTCGGTTCTACAGGGCGAAGCCGGCGGCCGCATTTATCGCGTCGATCCGACGGGTTTCAAAATCAATCCGCCGTTGCAAGTGCGCGCGCCGAAACAGGGCCGACATTTGATCACGTCGCTCGACATCGACATTCAACTCGCGGCAGAGGCCGCGATCGCAGAAACGGAAATGGCCGGCTCCGCCGTGGCGATCGATGTGCAAACCGGCGAGGTCCTCGCCTTGGTGAGCAAGCCGGATTACGATCTGAATTCGTTTTCTCCCCGCATCTCGACGGCGGCTTGGGCCGATGCGGTCGAACGACGCGCCCTGTTTCCTCGCGCGATGATGGGCGCGTATCCGCCCGGCTCGACTTTCAAGATTCTCACCGCCATCGCCGGCCTGAGAAGTGGGGTGACAACTCCTGATGGCACGGCGTATTGCGGCGGGCGCCTCATGGTGGGCAGCCGCTCGTTTCCGTGTCACGACGCTCATGTCCACGGCGACATCGGACTCACGACGGCGATCGAGAAGAGCTGCAATATTTTCTTTTACCGGCAGGGATTGGAGATGGGACCCGAAGCGCTCGCGCGGGAAGCGCGTCGTTTCCATTTGGATACACCAACGGGCATCGAGTTGCCGGGAGAAACGCGGCGCATGGTGGTGCCCGATCCGGAATGGAAGCGGCGGGAACGGCAGTCCGAAGGATCATGGACCGGCGGCGACACCGCCAACACCGCCATCGGGCAGGGATTTGTCCTCGTCAGCCCGCTGCAGATGGCCTGCTTCATGGCGTCGCTCGCCCGCGGTGAAGTGTGGACACAGCCGACGCTGATCCACGACGCCAATCGACCCCGGCAGCGGACGGAATCAATCGGGCTCACCCCAGCTCAGCAACAAGCACTGATTGCGGGCATGGAGGCTGTGACTGTCACCGGCACCGCGCGCAGCGTTTTCAACAACGCCCGAGTGCTGGCGCCGCTGGGCATCCGACTCGCAGCCAAAACGGGCACTGCCCAGGTTCGAACGGAAAAGGGCACCCTGAACATCGCCTGGATGGTCGGGTTTGCCCCCGTCGATAATCCGCAGATCGCGTTTGCCATCGCGATCGAGGGCGACACCCCCGGCGAGGAAACCGGCGGTGGACGTTACGCCGGGCCGGTTGGCCACGCGTTGCTGCGAGCATGGCTGGATAAAAAGACGAATCGGCCAGCCACTCAGGTCTTATTCAAGACGGAGTAACTCGCCGCCGCCGCGCCTCCCGCCGAACCTGGCGCGCC
>Ga0163144_10020964_pt1 | contig 13020 bp, 9 predicted proteins | sample OliLak19BULKMAT1_FD_123175 | JGI IMG/M metagenome (GOLD analysis project Ga0163144, IMG submission 123175) | Freshwater microbial mat bacterial communities from Lake Vanda, McMurdo Dry Valleys, Antarctica - Oligotrophic Lake LV.19.BULKMAT1 | ecosystem: Environmental > Aquatic > Freshwater > Lake...
GACGGATTTGAAAAAAGCGCCCAAGATTTTCCGGGAAACGTGCGAAATCGACTGGAATCAGCCTGCCGAAACGGTTCGTAATTTCGTGCGCGGCCTTTCGCCCTACCCGGCAGCCTGGACGACGTTGGGTGGAAAAATGCTGAAAATTTTCGTCGGGCAGGCTCTCCCTCCCGATGAACACGCCGCCGAGCCAGGAAGCTACCAAACCGACAGCCGCAGCTACCTGCATTTCCGATGCGCCGACGGCTGGTTGACCGTGGACGAATTGCAACTGGAAGGAAAAAAGCGGATGGGAGTCGGGGAATTTTTAAGGGGAATGAAACTGTGAGTCGATAGTCAGCAGCGAACCGCTGCTGACTATCGACTGCTGATTATCGACTAAAATGAAACTCGCTCTCATCGCCGCCGTGGCCGAAAACGGAGCCATTGGCAAAGACAATCAATTGCTCTGGCACCTGCCCGCTGATTTGCAGCACTTTAAACGCCTGACCACTGGTCACACTGTGGTGATGGGCCGGAAAACCTACGAATCGATTGGAAAACCATTGCCCAATCGTATAAATGTGGTCGTGACCCGGCAACCGGATTTCCAGGCCGAGGGCTGTGTAGTGGTGCATTCCTTGGACGAGGCCATGTCTCAGGCAACCTCAAACCTCAAACCTCAACCTTCAAACCACCAACTCTTCGTCATCGGCGGAGCCGAACTGTACGCCCAGGCCCTGCCGCTGGCCAACACGCTGTACCTGACCGAAGTAAAGGCCAACCCCCAAGGCGATGCCTTCTTCCCGACGATTAATTTGATGGATTGGGACGAACTCAGCCGGAGTCCCCACCAACCGGACGAGCGGCACGCCCACGCGTTTGAATTCGTGGAATTGGAACGGAGCAATCTGTAAGGGCAGAATAGAAATTTTCCCGAAAATTTTTGCACCCCTGAGTAGCAGTACCTACCTTTCCCGTCCTATCCGCTAAACCTCGCCTAAACCTATTATTCTGGTAACGTAGTAGCCCGCCTGCTACGTTTTTTTTTGCCCCTTCTCCAATGGGCCTGCAAGATTGATTCTGTGGTTTTGAATCCGGTTTGGCCTACTTTTTTCGGAAACCAAACGCTTATTCAAGGGATTCTTCGGTTTCATTCTTTTATTTCGGTAGATTCTTAACCTACCGATATGCATGAACTTATACAATTACGATTCAACGGTACTTCGCTCACCGGTTAAACTGATCGGTTTGGGCGCGGCGGGTTCCCGGCTGGCTGGTCAACTGGCCGACTACCGACTGGGCGAGATCGATGTGCTGGCCTGCACCGCCGATGCCCGCTCGCTGCACGGCAGCAAAGCCCCCCATAAATTCTTACTGGGGCAGCTAAACGAAACGCTGGGACGGGGCCACGAAGCGGCGGTGGCCTCGGCTCCCCAACTGCGGCAGGTGTTGTCGGCTTCGACCGAACTGCTGGTGCTGGTGCTTGGACTGGGTGGAACGACGGGCACCGGAGCCGCCCCCGTGCTGGCGCACCTGGCCCGCGAACTGAGTATCCCCACCGTCGCGGTGGTGACGTTGCCCTACGAATTTGAGGGAGTTGATACCAACACCCACGCTCGGTACGGACTACTGGCGCTGCTGGAGGGCTGCGACGCCGTGCTCGTTCACGAACTCGATGACCTGGCCCGGCTGGACGATGACCTGCTGATGAGCGAGGCCTACCAAGTGGCCGACGAACGTATCATCCAGTCTGTACTGACTCTGCTCGAACCGCTCCGAAGTGGCAAACAGGAGGAATTGATGGGGTTTATAGCCAGAGCCGGGCAACTTTACTTCGGGTTTGGCCGGGGTCGGGGGCCGCAACGGGCCAAACGCGCCGTGCGCCGGGCCGTCGATTCGATGGTGTGGAGTGAGGCTCAGGTGCTCGCGTCGGCCCGCCCGGAAGTGCTCCTGCGGATGGGCTTCAGCCGACATTGCGCGCCGAGTTTGAAGGAACAAAAAACGTTGGTGAAAGGCTTGGGTAGTCTGGGCAAAGGCAACGATTCCCACTTATTTTTCACCCTCGACGACACCTGGCGCGAGGAACTCGATTGCTCGGTGTTGGTGAAATGGGGGGAGGTTACCGTTTAGAAGCTGTTTGAGTTAATCTTTTGGACTACAAAAGGTGCTTTTCAGCCAATCATTCTGACTGAAAACCCCTCTTTTTCGTTACCAAAATTTAACTCAACCAGCTTCGTAGGGTTTACAGTTTTCAGCATGACGGCCAACTGAAAACTCCTCAGCCTTTAAGGAACCTGACCAGCAGGATTTCCATCAGTAAAAACGCCAGCGCCGCCAGCAGGAAGTATTTCCAAAGGCTTAGGCCGAGGTTTTGTTCGCGGAAGGTTTTTACAAAATCGGCATCGGTAGCGTTGTCGAACACCTGCACATTTTTCTGATTGGCAAACCGACTCCGTAGTTCCTGCGGCGTGTAAAACTCCAGTTTCGATTCCTCGTCGTCGTGGTTGAAGGCCAGCAGGCGTTCGGGACGGTTGTTGAGGATAAGTTCGTAGTAGCCCGCTTCGAGGGTTTGGCCTTCGTTGAGTTGGTTGCTTTTCGGCAATTCCAGAACCAATCGATTGCCGTTTAGCCGCTGCACCGGAATCAGGTCGAGCTTTCCGCGTCGCAGTCGGAACACCGCGTTGGGCGTGGCCCCCGGCACGTTCAGACCGAGGGTATTTTCCCGAAACGAATACGCGAGCGGTTCCTGCCGCACACTCAGCGCGGCCAGTTTGTAGAGTACCGGCACAAAGAGCGCGTTGCGGGCAAAATCGCCGAAGGCCGGGTCGAGCGGCCCGCCGAGCAGGTACACCGTGCCCTGCCCACTCCGCGACTGGCTCAGGTACGGACGACCGTCGCGGAAAGCGAGGAGGGTTTCGCCCGGCACCTGCCAGGTCAACACCGACCGCGCCGAAGGCATCGCCAGCGGGTCGCGCTGGTTCGTGTTTTCGAATAAATCACCGAAAAAAGGGCTTTGCTTCGCTACCTCAGCCAGGGCTTGCGTTTCGGCTGAATTACCCGGCGCGGGTACGGAGGCCCGAATGCCCAACGCCGCGAGGAAACCACTGTAGGCCATCGCGTCGGGTTGCGCCGGAGGAATCACCAGCACGCTGCCCCCGTTGCGCACGAACGCCTCCAGGCTACTGCGCAGGGTGCCTTCCACCTGTTCTACTCCTTCCAGCACCACCACGTTCACCGTGCGCATCAGGCCGGGGTCGGCATTGGAGGCGGGCAGGCTGCGGAGACGGAACAGGCTGTCGTTGGCAAAAACGGCCTCCACGTACCCCCCAACCGATTTTTTACCGTACAGATGCAGCACTGGAATGGTGGGTGCGGCATTGAGTACGAAGTACGAGTCGTTGTCGAAGGCAATCGGCGAATCGTCGAACGTGACCCGGCCCCGCTTGTAGCCCTTGCCCCGCACCGTGAAGGTAAACCTCATGCTGACCGTGCCCCGCGCCGGAACCGTGACTGGCTGCGCGGCCACTTGGGCCTCGTCGATGAGCAGTTTCACCGACAAATTTTCCACTGCTTCGCCGCCCGTGTTGCGCAACGTCACGTTGAGGCGGTTGGGCTGCATTTCGCGCACGAAAGGCGTACCGAGCCAGACTGAATCCACCAGCACGTTTTGCGTGGTTTTGCCCTGCACCGGCACCAGAAACAGCCGGGTGCTGGAGTCGATTTGAAGCCGGTCGAGCGCTCCGGCGGTGCTTTTCTGAAAATCAGAAATCCAAAATAACTGATTCAACCCCGACGAATGCGGCGCGGCTAGGGCCTGCTGTCGCTGAAACACGCTGGGAAGGGTGCGGGGCGTGTGGGTGAAGTCGACCCCGGCGAGGCGTTCGCGCACTTGTCCGGTGGTAAGGAGGGCGTGTTCATCGCTGCCGAAATCGTTGGTGAGTAACTGGAGGTTTGTTGCGTTGGGAAAGGCCGTGAGCAGGTCTTCGGCCCGGCTGGCGGCCACATCGAGGGCGCGCTTGTTGTCGAGGTCGTTTTGCAGACTGAGCGAATTGTCGAGGTACACACTCGTCACGCCGCGCCCGTTGAAACCCGCTCCGCTTTTGCTGGGCAAAAACGGCTGGGCAAACGCCAGTACGAGGCAGGTTACAAATAACACCCGGGCGGCCAGAATCAGGTATTGTTTCAAGCGCCGGAAACTGCTCGTGGTGGTGTTGACCTGCTTGAGAAAAGCCACGTTGGTAAACAACACCCGCCGGGTGCGCCGGAAGTTGAACAGGTGAATCAGAACCGGAATGGCGGCGGCAGTCAACGCCCAGAGGAAGGGGGGGAAGAGAAATTGCATTGAGAAAAAGCTCTCCACCCCGTCATTGCGAGCGAAGGCGTAAAAACTGAAGCGATGCCAAAGTTTTTACGCCGGAGCGAAGCAATCCCCTCCCGAAGACCAAGACGGTCCGTCGCACGGTAGCTCAAGCCGAACATCGCTGTTTCCCACCAGCTACCGTGCGACGGACCGTCTCGGTCTTCGGGAAGGGATTGCTTCGTCGCCGCGCCTCCTTCCGTCGGCCCGGCTTCTCGCAATGACGCGCAGGAAAAAGCGCGCGTTTTAAGTGTTGTCGTACTCCAAAACTAACGAAAAACCCTCCACGGTTCTTCGCGGAGGGTTTCACAAAATTCAAACAGGTTCAGACGGGGCTTTACAGCGTCCGCTTCACTTCCTTCAGTTCGTAGCACTCGAAGGTATCTCCGAGTTCGATGTCGTTGAAGTTTCGGATGCTGACGCCGCATTCGTAACCGGAGCGTACTTCGCCCACATCGTCCTTGAAGCGCTTGAGGGCGGAAATTTCGCCTTCGTGAACCACCACAAAATCGCGGAGAACCCGGATTTTGTGGTTTCGCTTCACGGTGCCGTCGGTCACGTAGCAACCGGCCACAGTACCGATTTTCGAGATTTTGAACACCTCCCGCACCTCGATGGTGGCGGTGATGTTTTCTTCCACACTCGGAGCGAGCAGGCCCTCCATTGCGTCGCGAACGTCGTTGATGGCGTCGTAAATGATGGAGTAGTTGCGAATTTCGATTTGCTCCTGCTCGGCAATGCGGCGGGCGTTGGCCGAAGGCCGCACCTGGAAGGCCACCACGACGGCGTCGGAAGTGGAAGCCAGCAGCACGTCGGATTCCGATACCTGTCCCACGCCTTTGTGGATGATGCGCACCTGGACTTCCTCGGTCGAGAGCTTGAGCAGCGAATCGCTGAGGGCTTCCACCGAACCGTCCACGTCGCCTTTCACAATCACGTTCAGTTCCCGGAAGGTACCGATGGCCTTACGCCGTCCGATTTCTTCGAGGGTAATGTGCTTGCGGGTACGGAGGTTTTGCTCGCGCAAAATCTGCTCGCGCTTGTTGGCAATTTCGCGGGCTTCGCGTTCCGACTCCACCGCGTTGAGCTTGTCGCCCGCCTGCGGAGCACCGTTGAGGCCCAGCACCAGTACCGGCGTGGAAGGACCCGCTGCCTTGACTTTATGCCCGAGGTGGTCGAACATAGCCTTGACGCGGCCAAAATTGTCCCCCGCCAGAATCACATCGCCCACGTTGAGCGTACCGGTTTGCACCAGCACGGTGGTGACGTAACCCCGGCCTTTGTCGAGCGAGGCTTCGATAACGGCCCCGTTGGCGCGTTTGTTGGGGTTGGCCGTCAGTTCGAGCAGTTCCGCTTCGAGCAGTACTTTTTCGAGCAAATCAGACACGCCGAGTCCCGACTTCGATGAGATTTCCTGGGTTTGGTACTTGCCGCCCCATTCTTCCACGAGTAGGTTCATCTGGGCGAGTTCCTGACGGATTTTCTCCGTATCGGCCCCCGCCTTGTCCACCTTGCTGAAGGCGAATACGATGGGCACGTTGGCGTTCTGGGCGTGGTTGATGGCCTCGCGGGTTTGGGGCATCACGCTGTCGTCGGCGGCAATCACGATGATGACCACGTCGGTTACCTGCGCACCCCGGGCACGCATGGCCGTAAAGGCTTCGTGACCCGGCGTATCGAGGAAGGTGATGCGCTTGCCCGAATCGGTTTCCACGTCGTAGGCCCCGATGTGCTGGGTAATTCCCCCGGCTTCGCCCGCCGCCACTTTGGCCCGGCGGATGTAATCGAGCAGCGAGGTTTTCCCGTGGTCGACGTGGCCCATGATGGTCACGATGGGCGCGCGGGGCAGGAGGTCTGCCGGCGTGTCTTCCACTTCTATCAGCGCCGCTTCGATTTCTTCTTCCGCCGATACAAACTGCACGGCAAAGCCAAATTCATCGGCGATGATGGTGATGGCTTCGGCGTCGAGGCGTTGGTTGATGGAAACGAACATCCCCAGGCTCATACAGACCGAGATGACCTCGTTGACCGACACGTCCATGAACGAAGCCAGGTCATTGGCCGAGATAAACTCGGTCACTTTCAGGTTTTTAGATTCTTCCTGCGCCTGGAGTTCCTGGGCTTCCCGCTCCCCGGCGCGGGTGCGGCGGCGGTCGCGGCGACGGTCGGCTCCGAAGTTGGGGCGGTTGGTGTTGCCGCTCAATCGGGCCATCGTGGCCTTTATTTGGTCTTGAATCTGCTTATCGGAAGGCTCTTCGCGACGCACGCCAGGACCGGGAGGGCGACTGCCCGTTGTGCCCTGACCGGGGCGATTCCCACCCGGCTGACCGGGACGGTTTCCACCAGGCGGACCAGCGGGACGATTGCCCCCCTGCGGCGGGCGATTGCCGCCTCCTTGTGGTGCGTTGCCGGTATTGCCCGGCCCGGCGTTACCACCCGGACGCGCCTGATTGCCAGCGCCCTGTCCACTGGTGGCTTCGGGCTTGTGAATACGTTTTCGTTTTTTCTTATCGCGGTTGTCCGACGACGCCACCGGGTTCGGGTTGCGGCCATTGCCCCGGCCGTTGTTGACGGGCAGTTCGATTTTGCCCAATACGGTCAGCCCTTGCAGGCGATCGGCTTTGGCTTCGATGAGTTCAGGCTCAGCGTCCTTCTCTGGCTGCGGAGCCACGGGAGGTTGAGCCACTGGGGGTGCCGGGGTTTTGGCTTCGACTGGCCGTGGTGCCGGGACGGGTTGGGCCGTCGGCTTAGGCGATTCGGGTCGGGCCGCGTCCGGTCGGGCCGCGCTCGGTCGGGCCGCGCTCGGTCGGGCCGCGTCCGGTCGGGCCACGCTCGGTTGGGTCGTACTTGGTCGGGACTCGGTCGGTTGAGTTGCAGCAGCCTGGACTGGACTCGGTTGAGCTACAACCGGCTGGGCCTCACTCGGCTGAGCCACCGGAGGCTGAGCAGTTACCGGAGTTTTAGCTTCCACGGGTTGTGGTGCTGAAACGACAGGTGCCGTTGGCTTAGGCGCTTCCGGTTGGGCCGGAGCGGGTGCTGGTGGCTGCGTTTTGGCTTCGGCGGGTTGGGCCGCGATCGGGGAAGGAGCTTCGGGAGCCTTCGCCGGTTGCGGAGCCGGAGCGGGCCGGGTCTGATTCAGATCGATTTTCCCAACCACCGTCAAACCCGGCAGGCGGGCTTCGATTGGTTCGGGTTCGCGCGGGACGGGTGCCGGGGCGGGTACGGGTTTCGGCTCAACCGGCGCAGGCGCGGCCACCACCAGGGCAGGTGCCGGGGTTGCGGCAACGGGTTTGGGTGGTTCGGGCGCGGGAGCCGCTGGGCGTGCGGTTTCGGGCCGCCGGTACAGCGGCTGGTCGTCGTCGACGGGCCTCGTGACTACCGGTTCGGGTGCGGGTCGGCGGGCTTCCTGGGCCAGCAGATCCGGTCGGTTGTAATGCTTCGACAGCAACTGCAACTGCTGAGCGTTCAGCTTTGCGTTCGGGTTGCCGTCGAATTTGAATCCGTTGTCGGACAGAAACTTAACAATGGTTGCCGTACCCACATTGAGTTTCTCTGCCGCCGGTTTCAATCGCATTGTTTGTTCTTCTGCCATGTGTTGGGTTTGAGAATCGCGTTCGCTCAAATGCGTTTAGATTGGTTGTTAATGGTTAATTTCTGGTCATTTGGCTGCGGCCTCAGGCCGCGATTCGGAGGCTGGTTGCCGGTAGTCCTCAGCGGTTCCGTTGGTGCCAATTTACCACGAAACCCTAACGACCCGCAACGAACTTAGTCAAACTCCTGCCGCAGAATGTCGAGCACGTCGCCGACGGTTTCTTCCTCTAATTCGGTGCGGCGCACGAGGTCTTCCTGCGAAAGGGCCAGCACCTGTTTAGCGGTGTCGAGGCCCACGCGGCGGAATTCGGCGATGATCCAATCTTCGATTTCATCGTTGAATTCCGACAGGTCTACGTCTTCGTCGTCCACGACGCCCTCCACATCGCGGAACACATCGATTTCCATGCCGACCAAGCGACCGGCCAGTTTGATATTCTGACCACCTTTGCCGATGGCCAGCGACACCTGGTCGGGTTTCAAAAACACCGATACGCGTTTGGCGTCGCGGTTGATGTTGATCGAGGTCAGTTTGGCCGGGCTGAGTGCACGCGCAATGTAGAGGTCGAGATTTTCGGTGTAGTTGATGACGTCGATGTTCTCGTTCTCCAGTTCGCGCACGATGCTGTGAATCCGGCTGCCCTTCATCCCCACGCAGGCCCCGACGGGGTCGATGCGGTCGTCGTACGATTCCACGGCGACTTTGGCGCGTTCGCCGGGTTCACGAACGATCTTGCGAATGGTGATGAGTTGGTCGGATACCTCCGGAATTTCCTGCTCAAACAAGCGCTCCAGAAACACTGGCGACGTGCGCGAGAGGATGATTTTCGGCGTGCCGTTGACCATCTCCACCTTGTGAATCACCGCCTTCAGGCTCTCGCCTTTCCGGAAGCGATCCTTCGGAATTTGTTCGCCCCGGGGCAGGCTGAGTTCGTTGCCCTGGCTATCGACGCAGATGATTTCCCGACCCAGTATCTGGTACACTTCGGCGGTGACGAGGTCACCCACCAGATCCTTGTATTTCTCGTACAGGATTTCTTTTTCTAAATCCTTGATTTTCTGAATGAGCGTCTGCCGGGCCGTCTGAACCACCCGCCGACCGAAATCGTCGAGTTTTACCGATTCGGCCACTTCTTCGCCCACCTCAAAATCCGGCTCGATTTTCCGGGCTTCCGCCAGGGGAATTTTATCGAAATCCCAGATGTCTTCCGAGTCGTCGTCCACGATTTCGCGGGTGCGCCACATTTCGAGGTCACCGTTGTCGGGGTTGATGATCACGTCGAAGTTTTCATCGGCCCCGTACTTTTTCCGAATCATGGTTCGGAACACGTCTTCCAGAATCTTGATCATCGTTGGACGATCAATGTTCTTGTCCTTCGCAAAATCGGCGAAGGAGTTAATCAATTCGGCACTGTTCATGTCCGTAATGGAATCAACTGAGTTTTATAAAAAAGCGCGAGAGGGCGCTTGGAGGTTTTCTTAAAAAATGCCAGTTCCTTCAGTTTCAGTGAAACGAAACCAGCACCCGGCTTTGGGCAATGCCCTCGAACGGTACGCGAATCGGTTCAGTAGCCAGCACCTGTTTTGGGGTAGGCATCGGTTTGCCGGATGTCGTCTTACCGGGCGAGGCTTTACTTTTCGTATGTTCTTCGAGAATCAGCAACCCGTCGTCCTGCACTGCTTCGAGCCGTCCGGTCAGGGTAGAACCGTCGCGGAGGGAAACCACAAGCGTGCGGCCAACGTGGCGGGGGTACTGGCGGGAGAGGGTAAGCGGAAAGTCGACGCCGGGGGAAGAAACTTCCAGGGTGTAAGCGTTTTCAATCACGTTAAGTTCCTCCAGCCGACTCGCCAACTGGCGGCTGATTCGGGCGCATTCCTCAATCAAAATGCCCGTATTGCTGTCGAGCAGCACGGTGATTTTGGTCTTCAGCCGCGAATCGCTCACCTGCAAATCCGCCACGAAATAGGTATCGCCCTCCAGCAGCGGCTGAAGAAGTTCCTCTATCTTTGCTCGTAAACCCGGTGCCTGTGATTCCATTCAGTACGTTAAACAAAAAAGAGGAGTGCAGTGCCCCTCTTTTCAGTATTCAGAAAAACCGCACAAAAGTAAGTGTATTTTCCTGAAAAGGCAACGGTTGCTACGGTTACAGTCAGTAGTCTGTCGGAAACCGAAACCCGTTGAGGGCTACTTTTTCGTAGTACCCGACTGAATGCCTCAACCTGGCCGTGACTTACCCACCGCGAACCGTCGATTGCCTATGAAACCTCGGCCCCGGCAACGGGGGAGGCTTACTTCCCTGCTTTCCTTTCTGACCCTCCTGCTGGGTTTGTACACCCTGGGCGTTTACGCGTTGAGTTACACGCTTTGGGTGAAGCACTGGCTGGCGGGCTTTTTGATGCTCTCCCTGCCCGTGGCGATGGCGGGACTGGTGCTGGCCTTCGGGTACTGGCTGGTGGTGTGGCCCGCGCGGGCCTGGTTTCCGCTGGGGGTGCTGGTGCTGGGTTGGCCATTCTGGCAACGGACGCTGGCCTGGCACTCGTCTCACGAGTCGCTCAAGCTCCAGACTTCCCTGCGCGTGATGAGCTACAACCTGCGCTATTTCGACGTAGAAGCCTACACCGAGCAAGCCCAAACCGATCTGGCCCCCCGAATGGTGGACTGGGTAACGCGTTTCGATGCCGACGTAAAATGCTTTCAGGAATTCTACAACCGCGATGATCCCGATTTTCCGGCGGTTTTCCGCACCAGACGCCGGTTGGAGCAGGCCGGATACCACCATTCAATTGTGTTGAAACCCCCGTCCAGTACCCGAACGGGACAGGATTTTGTGGGGATAGCGATTTTTTCGCGGTACCCGCTTATTTCCCGCGCCGAAAAAGTCTTTTCGGCCAATGGCAACGGGTACCTCGTGGCGGATATGGTGCGGGGCCGGGATACCCTGCGGCTGATCAACGTCCAGTTTTTCTCAATGGGGATTCGGGTGGGAAAGGTATTGCGGCAGCGCAGCCTGGAAGGAGCCGAGGCCGAAACGCGGGGCGTGGCGCGGCAGTTGAAAAAAGGCTTTCAAAAGCGAATTACTCAGATTGCGGAGTTGGAACGGCTGATCCAAACCAGTCCACACCCGGTGATTCTCTGCGGCGATTTAAACGAAACCCCCTACGGACTGGCCTACGGAATCCTGCGCCGTCACCTGCGCAATGCCTTCGAAGAAGCCGGGCGGGGCTTCGGGTTTACCTACAACCGGCAGCCCAAATTCATCCGAATCGATAATCAGTTTTTCGGAGACGGAAAAAAAGAGGCTGGGAAAAAACTCAGCGTACAGCGATTCACGACGCACTCCGAAATACGGTTTTCCGACCACAACCCAATTTCAGCGGAGTATGTGCTTTCAAAATAGGGTCGAAAGTTTGAACGGGTTGAATTGAGTCGTCTCCAGCCATCAACCCTTTTTTCAAGCGTGCGCCGCCACCCACACGTCGCCATCCTCGAAGACTTCTTTTTTCCAAATCGGTACCACGTCTTTCAAGGTGTCGATGAGCCAGCGGCAAGCTTCAAAGGCCTCGGCCCGGTGCGGCGTAGACACGGCAATCACCACGGCGGCTTCGCCGATTTCCAACACGCCCACCCGGTGAATCAGCGCCAGGCGCTCCACCGGCCAGCGACGACGGGCTTCGGCGGCCAGGCTTTCCATCTTTTTCAGGGCCATCGGTGCGTAAGCTTCGTATTCGAGCCGCACGACCCGTTTTTGGGCGGTCTGGTTGCGGACGGTGCCGATGAATACGTCCACTGCCCCGGCGCTGCCAGTCTGGACATGCGCCAACGCGGCAGCCAGGTCGATGGGTGTGTCAGTGAGGAGGATCAAAACCGTAAAATGTACGTTGTAAATCGTAAATTCTTACCCCCCGGCTACGGGCGGAATTAGCGCGATTTCGTCGCCTGCCCGGATGAGTTGGGGCGTTTCGGCGTACTCCTGGTTGACGGCCACCAGCAGCGAGCGCAGTTCCGTAAACCGGGGATAGTCGGCCCGCAGCCGTTCGAGCAACTGCCCGACCGTAAACTGCTTTTGGGCGGGCAGCGTGAGTGTCGAAGCCCCGACGATGTCGCGAGCCACGCCGAACAGGGCGATGGTGAGGGTTTGAGCCATAGTACAAAAGTAGCCCGCAAAGCGCTTTTCGGCGTACCTTTCGGGCAACTTAATTGAGTTTTAGGGTTTGAACGGTTGAGGGGTTGATTTTCAAAATCAACCCCTCAACCGTTCAAACCCTCAACCGTTCCAAACTAACCGCGTGAGCCTCCTCTTCGACAACCACGGTCGGCCCCTGAGTTATCTCCGCCTGGCCGTGACCGACCGCTGCAACCTGCGCTGCTTTTACTGCATGCCGGAGGAAGGCGTGCGGTATTTGCCGAAAAAGCAGGTGCTGAGTTTCGAGGAAATGGAGCGGCTCGTGCGGATTCTGACCGGGCTGGGCATTCGCAAGGTGCGTATCACGGGCGGCGAGCCGTTCGTGCGGCAGGAGTTGATGGCGTTTCTGCGAAAACTGCGGAGAATCCCGAATCTGGAAGAAATCGGCCTGACCACCAACGGCGTCCTCACCGCCCCCCACCTGCCCGAACTGAAGGCGCTGGGCGTGACCAGTATCAACCTCAGCCTCGACACCCTCGACCGCCAGCGATTTTTTCAAATCACCCGCCGCGACGAATTCGACCGCGTTCGGGCCACGCTCGACGCGCTGCTGAACCAGAATTTCGACGTAAAAATCAACGCCGTCGTGATGGAGGGCCAGAACACCGACGACCTCCACCCCCTGGCCGAACTCACCCGCGAGCATCCGCTGGCCATGCGGTTTATCGAAGAAATGCCTTTTAACGGCGAAGGCAGTCATTACCCCGTGCTGCACTGGAACCACCGCCGGATTCTGGAACAACTGCGCGGGTTTTACCCCGATTTGCAAAAACGTCCCGACCCCTATTTTTCCACCGCTACCACCTACCAGGTGCCCGGCTACCAGGGTAATCTGGGCATCATCGCCGCCTTCAGCCGGACGTTCTGCGGCACCTGCAACCGCATTCGGCTCACCGCCCAGGGCGA
>Ga0163144_10020966_pt1 | contig 13018 bp, 6 predicted proteins | sample OliLak19BULKMAT1_FD_123175 | JGI IMG/M metagenome (GOLD analysis project Ga0163144, IMG submission 123175) | Freshwater microbial mat bacterial communities from Lake Vanda, McMurdo Dry Valleys, Antarctica - Oligotrophic Lake LV.19.BULKMAT1 | ecosystem: Environmental > Aquatic > Freshwater > Lake...
CCTGGGAGCAACTGTGCCGCGCCCTGCTCCGCGCCGGGATGTTCGTTGATGCCGTCAACGCCGGTGAGCAGGCCGTGCAACTCGACAGCGCGAACACAAAGGCCATGACCGCCATTGGCACCGCATGGGCCGCCCTTGGCGCGAGTGATGAGGCGGCCCGGTGGTACGGCAAAGCGGTCAAGGCCACGCCTCATCGCATCGAAGCCGCCAGCGCCTGGGCGTACTTTCTCAACTACATCGACGCCAAGCCGGATGACCTGGCGATGGCCCACAAGCGATGCGGCGCTGCGGCGAACGCCGCCGTGGTCTTTGATGTCGCCATGCCCGAGCGCGAAGCGAGAAACGGCGGCCCACTTCGGATCGGCTTCCTCTCGCCGGATTTTCGCGATCACCCGGTGGCCCGGTTCATGCTCCCGCTGTTGCGCAACATCGACCGCGAGAAGTTTGATGTGTACCTCTATCACCTGCACCCGACCCGCGATGCGGTGAGCCGCGAATGCGGAGCGCTGGCAAAAACATGGCGAGTAGTCGGCCACCTGCCGCTGCCCCAACTTGCACAAACCATCGCGACCGACCAGCTTGATGTGCTGGTCGATCTCGCGGGCTGGACGGGAAACACCGGCATCGCGGCAATGGCCCTTCGCCTCGCGCCATTGCAAGCAAGTTACTTGGGCTACCCGAGCAACACAGGGATCGACGAGATCGACATCCGCCTTGTGGATGCCGTGACGGACCCCGAAGTTGCGGGCTACAGGGGGAATGGGGGGGGCACCGGCCCAGCGATCAATGAAGCACCGCGCCGCTTGCCGGGTTGCTTTGTATGCTGGGCACCGCCGCGGAATGCACCGCCAGTGAAACAGAGAACCCCCGATGCCCCGATCACCTTCGGCTCGTTCAACTACATCGGCAAACTCTCGGCCCGCTGCCTTAAGACCTGGGGGAGGATGCTTGCAGGTGTTCCCAACTCGCGTCTTCTCATCAAGGGGAAAGGCCTCGACGACGCCCGCAACGCCGCGGTGCTTTCTGGTATTCTCGCCCGCAACGGCATCGACCACTCGCGCGTGCAACTTCGTGGCACCATTGCCTCCTACACCGCCCACCTCGCCGCGTACAACGACATCGACATCGCACTCGACCCGTTCCCGTACAACGGCACGACAACAACCTGCGAAGCGCTGTGGATGGGCGTGCCGGTGTTGACGCTTGCCGGCACGATGCACGCGGGCCGCGTCGGCGCCTCGCTCCTGACGGCGGTCGGCCTCGGCGACGCGTGGGTGTGCGAAACTGAAGACACCTACGTGGCAATGGCAATTGCCTTCGCTCGCGATAAGGCGGCGCTTGCGTTGCTGCGGAACTCGTTGCGCGGCCGCGTCGCCGGTTCGATGCTGTGCGATGGGGCGGGCTTCGCGCGGAGGTTTGAGAGGACGGTCTTGGAAATGAAGACAGCGCTGCGCGCGTGATGCGAGAGAGACTACGCCATCGCCACCCCCACCACCTCCACCGCCTTCCCACACTCATCCATCGTCACATCCAGATGCGTCACCATGCGGAACCGCAGGGGCCCCGCTGCCAAAATGAGCACGCCCCGCGCCCGCAGCCGCTCCTGAAGTTCGGGCGCGCTCAGCCGCCCGCCCGCCTGAACGTGAAAGAAGACGATGTTGGTTTGCGGCCCATCCGGCTGGCTTGGATCGGGCATGATACCGGGAATCTTCGATACACCCCGCCACAGCAGTTTCGCTTTCGCGTGGTCTTCGCTCAGGCGTTCGATGTTGTGATCCAGTGCATACATCGCCGCCGCGGCCAAAATTCCCGACTGCCGCATCGCGCCCCCAAACAACTTCCGCGCCCGATGCACCCGATGAACTGTCGCCGCGTCGCCCGCAACAATTGACCCCACCGGGCACCCCAGCCCCTTGCTGAAACACGCCGACACCGTATCAAAGTGCCGCGCAATCTCCGCCGGCGAATCGCCCGATGCAACGCACGCATTCCACACCCGCGCGCCATCCAGGTGACGGCGCATCCCGTGCTTGCGGGCCTCCCCGGTGACAGCCTCGATCCATGCCCGCGGCCAGACGGTTCCCCCGCCGCGGTTGTGCGTGTTTTCAACGACCAGCAACCGGCTGCGGCAGAAGTGCGAGTCGTTGGGCCGGATCAGCATTTCCACCGATTCCCGCTCGAACAACCCATTGGGCGAGTTAATCACGCGGCACATGCACCCGGACAACACCGCCGGCCCGCCCCCTTCGTAATGAAAGATGTGGCTCCCCTCGTGACAGATGATCTCATCGCCCGGCTCGGTCTGCGCCCGAATCGCCGTCTGATTCGCCATCGTCCCGCTGGGCACAAAGCACGCGGCTTCTTTCCCGAATAACTTCGCCGCTTTTTCCTGCAGTGCGATAACAGTCGGGTCATCCCCGAGCACATCATCGCCAACGGGCGCGGCGGTCATCGCCGCGAGCATGGGCTTGGAGGGACGGGTGACGGTGTCGCTGCGAAGATCGATGGGCATGGGAAAGCGTACGACGTTAAGCACCATCGGATCGCGGCTTAACCCGGCCAATACTTCCACGGGCGGCCGAATATGGAGACTCATTTTGATCGGAAGCGGCGATATCGAGGGCGCGGGCAACATCGGCATCGGCACGACCAACCCCGGCACACCTTCACGATCAAGATCAGCCAGCCAAATGTTAAAGTCTCTTAGCAGGTGACCGGGGCGCTGAAACACTCGTTGTTCAAGGCTCATCCGCCGGTGGTTGAAGAGGCAAAGCCCGCCGCGTAGCACGGGCAGGGTAAGGGAAGGCAAATCGGCGCAGTGGCGACGAGGCGAGGTACCGGCTAATGGACCAGCGCCGCTCGGCGCTCTTCGGGGATGAGGTCAAAGCCATGACCCACACCCGGTTGACGGCCGAAGGCGCCGCCCCATTTGGATCGTGCGTTGCCGTAGTGTGTGCTGAGTTTTTCCGCGGCGGCTTTTCCGACCTTGAGGCCATCGACGCAGTAGTTGTACCTGTTCACGGCGGCGATGGGGTACCAGCCTGGCGCCTTTCCGGATTCCCGGAGCGTGGGGCGGATGCGGCTGATATCACTTTGGAGTTCATTCGCCCGTGTGTTGAGCGCTCGCACTGCGTTTTCGATTGTCTCGGCATGGGCCTTCGCTACAAAAGTCCAATGATCGCTCGCGGCACCTTGGGCACAGTCCAACTGCTCGACGAGCTGGCGGAGTTGCTCCAACTGTTGGGTGACGCCTCCCCATCGATCAGCTTTTACGTTGCGGTCGAACTCCTTCACAGCCTTTTCGTGCTTCTCTTGCACTTTCGCGGCGGCGTTGGTGATCGCAACCCTCCACACATCGGGCTTGGATGCCGGGGGCGTTTCGCCCTTAATAACTTTGGGCAGGACCGACGCGACGACTTCGAGAAACTGTGCGCGCCGCGGCACGGAATCGGGGGTTCGCACCCCGCGGTCGGGCTGGGAATCCTTGAGGCCCAGGCACGCGCCCAGCGCGGTCCTTGCCTCGGCGATCTTTCCCGAGCGCATGAGCACGACGGCCTTGCCAAGGTTAAGTTCCTGCTTCGCGGAATCATTGCGACGCGCGGTCTCCTCCTTAAGTGCATCAACGATGATCTTGAGCGCGGCTTCAAAGTCGCCATGCTCCACGAGTTTCACGGCGTTCTCGACCCGAGCGTCGTTGAAATCCAGCAACAGAGTCGGCGCGGGAAGGGTCGCGGGATCAACGATGGTGGTGGGGGCGGCGGGGGTGGCCGCCGACTTCTTTTCAGGCGCCTTCTCCAAGGGGATTTCGGTTTTCGCTGGCGTAGTGGATTTTTCCGGCTCTGTCGCCTTGGCCGGCACGGGAGATTTTGGCGCATCGCCGGTGGTCTGTGCCGCGGCGGGTGCTGAAAGCGAGAGAATGGCGGAGAGGAGAAGTGTTTTTGTGTGGAAAGCGTGCAAAGTGACGTTCCTTAGAGTTGCGGAGGACTTCCCTTCAAGCGACGACAGGAAAAGGACAGGGCAAATAATATGGCATTCGGGAGGCAGAGTGCGAACCAATGAACGAGGCTAGCGCATTCGCCCGGATAAAGCGACCGGGCCACCCGAAGGCACGATTCGTCTCCACTCACTGGCGCCGGGAGCGTACCGGGTATTCACCCGTGCGATCTACAATCTTGGTGCGCGAGGTGAGGCGGTGAGTGCGGTAGGGTCGGTACGAGGATCGCTCGAAAGGCCACGGTCGCGCGGCTTGACTATTGACCTTTCCGCCCGTGACTTGAGAGTCTGACACTCCCCGCTGGTGATAACCTTCGAGCCCGAAATCCGCCTCAATGGGGTGTTTATGTTTTGCCGCGCTGGGTTCCGTTTGCTCCTACGCGAACACATTCGCACGCTTGACGATGTCGCGTTTTCGCTTGGTTGGGCTTATGCGCGACTTTGCTTCAGCCGAGCTTGCACGGATTTACATCTAGAATAACTATTTGATAGGTATGCCTAATCGGAAACCGAACATACAGGCCGCGCGGGTAATGATTAGCAGTGCGAACCGATCAATACACAAACTTTTTACGATCTCGCATCCATATCAATCCCTTCCAAGTCGTTCAAATGTCGGGAAAATGATACGGTGGGTCTTCAAATACCAAACTTATACCTTAAACACGTTTTTTGACCTAAAATTTGCCTTCAAAGCTCGTTTGCACTTCCACACCCTTCGCACCGGCATTACACTTCCACCGCGCTTTCCTGCGGCGAACCATTGGCAAGTATGCGATGGTACAGCCGGGAGTGAAAGCAGTATTCATCCGCATGTACGTGAACGACCGCACAACCACCATCTTCCACACCACTTACGCACCACTCGCTCACCCCCTACGGACTCCTTCTCCACCAACCAACGCGCTACTTTGATCCACAAGAAAGGTCCTACCAATGAACGGCATTCTCCTGACTCAACCGCTCGTGCTGATGGAGCTGTCGCCCACGGGCGCGATCAGTGATGCCGCGTACAAGGCGGCGCTGCGGGCGCTTGCGCAGTCGGCGGGCGCGGGGTTGCCATCGAACTGGTCATTTCTACCACCGGCTTCGCCTTCTGTGAGCGGTGATCTGATCATCGACGACTCGGCGGTGAACCTGCGTTGGCGGTGCATCATCGAACTGGTCGCCGCGGACTTTTCGGGGCAGCCGGATGTGCAGTGGGTTGTGCGGTGCGTGGTGGCGGCGAACGGGGGCACCGGGGGCAGTTACACAGAGCAGAGTTTCACTTCGGGTTGGAAGAGCAAGTACGGGCCTGCGATCAGGAAAGCGATTATGAGCGCGGCGCCGGGGTTGCCGGTTGAACTAACGATGACCGCGCCGGTTGCGGTGAACGCAACTCCCGCGGCGGCGGCGGCGACGCTGGCGTTTGCGCCGCGGCGGGTGATGGCGCGGGCGACGCCAATTGCGCCGTCGCTGAACTCAACGCCGAAAATGGTGAAGCCGACGGCGAAGGCCCCAACGGCTGTGAACGGAGTGCCCGCGACGAAACAGGCAACGGTCGCGAAATCCGCGCCGGCCGTCGGGGCAAAGAAATCTACAAAGCCCGCAAAATCCGGCAAGACGGCGAAATCCGCGAAGCCGAGTGTGAAGAAGAAACCGACGCCCCGTCCCGCCGCGAAAAAGCATCCCGCGGCCCGGCGCGCGACGCCCGCGAAGAGCGCGCGTCGCCGTTAATGGCTGTAAAAATCATTCTTCGAGGTAGGTGTAGCCTTCGAGGCCATCATCGTAGAACTTGAGGAGGCTCTTTCCCTCGGTGAGGGTCAGCCGTCCCTGTCGGCACGCGGCTTCGATGTCGAGGCGCATGGCACGCTTGAGGTCTTCGGGGTCGTACTGAACATACGCCAGCACTTCTTCGACGGTGTCGCCTTCGATGACTTCTTCGATCTCCCACTCGCCCGCCTCATCGAGGGCGATATGGACGGCGTGGGTATCGCCGAGGAGGTTGTGGAGGTCGCCGAGAATTTCCTGGTAGGCTCCGAGCAGGAATACGCCCAGGAAGTAAGGCTCGACGCCCGCGCACTCTCCGGGGATGTCCTTGACTTCGTGCAGTTCAAGGGCTTTCTTATCGATGCGCTTGTCGACGAAGTGGTCGATCTTGCCATCGGAGTCGCAGGTGATGTCGGCGAGAATGCCGCGGCGGGTCGGCTCCTCATTGAGGCGGTGAATCGGCGCGATGGGGAAGAGTTGGTCGATGGCCCAGGAATCGGGCATGCTCTGGAAGAGGGAGAAGTTGCAGAAGTAGATGTCGGAGAGGAGTTCGGGAAGAGCCTCGAAGTCTTCGGGCAACTCGCCCTTCTTCGCGCAGGTCGAGAGGATTTTGTGGCCGATGGCCCAGAAGAGTTGCTCCGCCGCGGCCCGCATGGCGAGGCCCATGTAACCCAGACTGAAAAGGCTCATCGCCTCGTCGCGGGCCTGCGTGCCGTCGTGGAAAGCCTCTTTGATGTTGCGGTCGGTGAGATTCTTGTAACAATCGACCAGGTCCTTGACGGGCTGGGGAACTTCGCCGCCCGCGCCCTCTTCCGCGGCCATCGCGGCTTCGATCGCGGGCATGTCGGGGTCTGATTCAAACCGGCTGGTGCCAACAACATCGAGCACAAGGACGCTCGAATAGGCGACCATGGCGCGGCCGGATTCGCTGAGGATCATGGGGTGGGGCACACCCGCGTCATCGCAGACGCTCTTGATGCGGTAGACGACGTCCGCCGCGTATTCGGGGATGGAGTAGTTGATCGAACTTGACCACGCGGACTGGCTGCCATCGTAATCGACGCCCATTCCGCCGCCGATGTCGAGCATGGTGAGGCCCGCGCCCATTTTGTGCAGTTCGCAGTAGACGTGGGAAAGTTCGTTGACGGCGTTCTTGAGTACGCGGATGTCGTAAAGTTGGCTGCCCACGTGGCAATGGAGCAGGTTGAGGCAGTCGAGCATACCGTGCTTTTTGAGGTACGTCACGGCCTGAAGGACTTCGCTGACGAAGAGGCCGAACTTGCTGCGCACGCCCGCGGAGCCCTCCCATCGGCCCGCGCCTCGGGCGGAAAGCTTGACGCGCAAGCCGATCTTGGGGCGTACGTTGTAGGCCTTGGCGTGCTTGACGACCAGCTCAAGCTCGCTGAACTTTTCGACAACCGGGATGATGTTGCGCCCCAGCTTGGTGGCGAGAATGACAGTCTCGATGAACTCGCTGTCTTTGAAGCCGTTGCAGATGATGGGCATGCCGTTGACGCCCGGCCCGCCCGCGACGGCGGAAAGGCCCAGCACGGCGATCAGTTCGGGCTTGCTGCCGGCTTCGAGGCCGAAGTTCAGTTCGACAGCGAGGCTGGCGATCTGCTCGCAGACGTGCCGCTGCTGATTGACCTTGATCGGGTACACGCAGGAGTACGCGCCCTTGTACTGCTGTTCGGCGATGGCGTCGTCGAAGGCCTTGCGGATTTCCTTGAGACGGTGGGTCAGGATGTCGTTGAAGCGAAGGAGGACCGGGGTGTGAATGCCACGCTCCCGGAGGCCCTGGATCACTTCGAGCAGGTCGATCTGCTTGCCCGCGTCCTTGGTGGGCATGATTGTCGCGTGGCCCAGGCTGTTGACGCCGACATAGCCCTTGCCCCAATCGGCGACGCCGTAGAGCTGAGCGGAGTCCGCGGCGGTCCATTGTCCGTGAAGGAACGAAGAGCGGGAGGAGGAGATGGTGGCCATTGCTGCGGGGTGATCCAAGGAAAGGCGAGCGAACAACAATCCCCTTCAATGCGCTTCGTGTGGGCGAAGAGCAAACAGGGGTACGCGTCAACGAGTCACGATGGCCAAAGTCGTCTGTTTGTGCTCGGACGTCCCCGTGCTTCTCCGCCGGTCATGCACGCCGATCCGCGGCCGGGAACGCTCCACACCTTCGCGCCCGCCCGGTGCCACCCCATGAGTATACAAGGGGCGCGCGAGTGGGAAGAGTTTCGGGGAGGAAAAAATTCGGCGCGGCACCGATCAGGAGATCATGGGCGCTACACGGCCCGGCTTGTTGAATGTGTCGAGCACACCCAAGCGGCGCATCTCGATGTCAATCTCTTCGTGAAGGGCGTCGAGCGATTCGCGATGGATGAACAGGCGCCGCCAGATTCCGAGGTTTAAGAGGGAAAAGAGGGTCTGGGCTTTGTATATCTCGGGGCTTTGCATGCCGCGGAGCGTGGGTTCATCAACGCCCTTGGCGGCGACGGCGATCAGGGGCTCGAAAACGCTGCCTCGCGGTCCGTAACGTTCGGAGCGGATGCCGAAGGCGGCCTTGGGGCGGGTGATGATGAACTCCGCGATGCCGAGTTTTCGGCAGACATCCCGCAGAGCCTTCTTCGGCTCGCCCAGCTTGTAGGACCACGGCGCGCGGTAGGCGGCGTCCACGAGTTTGGAGTTGGGGAACGGATAGAACACGCCGATGCCGACGGGGTCGGCGATGGTGGACCAGATGAGTTGGGTCTGCGTGCCCTCGCCGAGAAAGGCGGTGATCGAGACCTGCTCGAGAAGGTTGCGGCTCTGGTAGGCGCTCATGGCGTCGGCGCGGCCGCGGATGACATCGGCGGCGGATGCATGGGTGTAGCGCTTAATCCAGGGCCAGTAGCCGAAAATGGCGTCAGACCAGACGATGTGGCGCGGATCAGAAAGTGGAGTATTGGGATCGATTTTCGCGCCGGCCATTCGGGCGATTAGCCCGAAGCGGTTGGTCATAGTAGAAACGGCGCGGAGCGCGGCGGTGAAGGGTGGAATGCCCAGCGCCATGCGCTGGGCGGGATGTTCGGTCAGGTAGTTGATGAACCTGTGGGTTTTGAGGCCGAAAATTCCATCGGCACCCTCGCCATTGGCGACGATGTTATAGCCGCGGGGCGCCAGTTCGTGCTTGTAGATCAGGTGCAGCAGCACGCTCTGCAGGTGCATCATCGGCTGCTCGGCGTGGTAGATGGTGTCGATGACACCGTGGAGGTATTGGGCCATCGTGGGCACATAAACCAGGTGCTTGGTGCCAACATTGTGGGCGGCGGATTCGGCGTAACTCAGTTCCATGTCCTCCTCGATCGACTCGAAGGGATAGGAGCAGGAAAAACTTTCCTTGGTGCCGAAGAGGTCGAAAGCCAGTTTGGTGAGCAGCGTGGAATCAAGCCCTCCGCTGAGGAGCGAGCCGAAACGTCCCGGTTCGGGGTTGGTCGCCAGAAAGATTTCTTCGAGGAACTCCCGCGATAGGCGTACGAGTCTCGCCTCGTCGAAAACTTCTTCGGCGTGCGGGGGGTTGAATATGGCAAGCGTACGGACGACGAACTTTCCATTCTGCTTCTGAAACTCGATGGTCTCGCCCGCGCAAAGCTGGCGGACGCCGCGGACAAGGGTTTGCGGGCAGATGACCATCCGGTACATAAGCAGTTCGGGGAGGCGATGAAGATCTTCGTCGAACTTGACCCCCACCTGCTGCAGGAAGCGAAGATTGGTGGAAGCGTAAAAAGAGCCATCGTCCCCGATGTGGTAGTAAAGCGGGCGGCCCGAGTTTCCGATGCGCTCAAGGGTTCCCGAGCAGGCACGAGGGTCAAACTTCAATCGAAGCAGGGCGGCTCGCGGGGCGCCGGATTTGGCGGGAAGGGCCTCGGTGATGACGACTCGGGCGTCGGTTGCTTCGACCGAGTCGAGAAGAAGCCCGCCGGTGGCGACCGTGCAGCACCCGCCCCCATGGGCACAGTCAAAGGACCTCGCCGACAAGTCGGGCGGGAGGCTCGTCAAGGAGCGCGGGGTGACGGAGAATAGAAACAAGGTCGGCTCGGGGCGAAGGCTGGCGGAGAAACGGAGAAAAAGCAAAAAGGAAGGCGAAGGTAGCGTGCGAAAATAGGCGTCTTGGGGCAGGCAAGATTCTGAGCGGAGTGTAGAACGGATGAAAGAGGGGAGAATCAAACGGCGGGGAGTAGCCCCACGAACCGAGGACCGGCGGATATGACTGGGAAGGCTCCTTGAGCGAGCGTAGCATCGACACTCGTGCTATCGAAAGAGTATACATCGGCGACGGAACTGAAATCGTCAAGAAACCAGCTTGAGGTTTCGAGAGAAGCCCGAACGGGTGCCGGAACTACCTCCGAGAACGCGGCCGGGCGCGCGGTAGGATTCGAATACGCCCAACCGCTCCATGCTGGCATCAAGCTCGGCGTGGAGTTTTTCGAGCGGTTCGTTCAGGATAAAGAGTCGCTTCCAGAGGGCGTAGTTGATGACGGTCCAGAGCGTATGGGCCTTGAAGACGTAGGTGGATTGAAGGGACCGGATGGCGGCCTCATCGATGACGGGTAGCGAGAGGGAAATGAGCGGCTCGAAGACGCCGCCGCGGAAACCCCACTTATGGGGATCGATATCGAAGGAGGCCTTTGGCCTGGCGACAATGGCCTCGGGGATTTGCATGGTTCGGGCGACAGCGCGGAGCATGGGTTTGGGACCCGCAAGCTTTTGCTCCCAGGGAATGCTGTAGGAAAGGTTGGAGACTTCCGAATCGAGGAATGGATAGGTGAAGCACATGCCGTGTGCCTCGCCGATCTTGCTCCAGATGACCTGGGTCTCGGAGGACTCTGAGAGGAGCGCGAGGATGGACGTGCAATCGCGCAGATCGCGGCCCAGATAAGGGATCATCACCTTTGGGCGTTCGCCGATCATCTGGGCGGGGGTGCAGTTGAGGTGGTTGGCGATCCACTGGCGGTCGCCGAAGACGGCGAGGGTCCAGAGGATATGGCGGGGGTCGCTGAAGGGCGTGGTGGGGGACCAGCGTTTGTCGGCCAGGTCGGCGATCATCCCCCAGCGGTTGGTGCGCCTGGAGATTTCTTTCAGGGCCGAGCTGACGCCGGGAAGCTCGAGGGCACGCTTTTTGAGTGGGTTGGCGTTGAAGGCGGTGAGCAGCCGCTGAAGCCGCCCGCCGAACATTCCATCGGCGCCCTCGCCACAGGGCACAACGGTGTATCCGCGTGGTGCAAGGACATCCTTGCACAATACGTGAATGAGCACGGTTTGCAGGTGCATTGTGGGCTCTTCGGCGATGGCGATCGCGTCGAGCGCGCCGTGCAGGTAGTCGCTCATCGTGGGGATGTGGACGTCATGCCGCGTGCCCAGAGCCTGCGCGGCGGTGGTGGCGTACCGGAACTCGGTGTCGCTGGAGACATCCTCAAATGGATACACACAGGAAAATGTGCGGCCCACGCCCCGCTCGCTCTTGACCACGCGGGTGATAACGGAAGAATCCAGGCCGCCGCTGAGCAGGCAACCGATCTTGTCGCCGGAAATGCCGGTTCGCAGAACCGCGTTCTCGATCGCTGTGCGCATCATGCCGACCAGGGCGGGGTCGTTCTCGCCGCCGGAATAGGCGGGATTGGCCGGTGGGGGCATAAACGCGGGAACGCGACGCACCGACCATTTGCCCTTTTCGATCGTGACTTCCGCGCCGTCGCCCGCGGCAAGCTGCCCCACATCCTGCACGAGCGTTCGGGGCGGACAAACCTGGCGATAAAGGTACACCTCCGGCAGGAGGGCGGGCACCTCGATGAGGCGGGCGCCCGCGGCTTGCAAGAGCCGCAAGTGGCTGGCGATCAGAAGACCCCCATCTGGCAGCACATGGTGGTAGACCGCGCGTCCCGAGTTGGAAACGCGCTTGATATTGGCGACAAGGGCGTCGGCGCGAAGTTGGATGGCGACCAGTTCCAAGCGCGGCCCCGGGCCGGATCGGGGAGCCGCCTCGCGCAGGGCGAAGCAATCGCCCTCCAACTCGACCTCGCCGAGAAGTCCATCGGAGTAGGCGGTCACCGACCAGTTCGTCGCGGCGAAGGCGCCGCGGGACCATTCGTGTCGCGTGGAACCGGCAATCTTTATCGCCAGCGGGATTTTGGAGATGGAAAAGAGGAACAAATGCTTCGCCTCACGATGTTAGTTGCATTGGCACGTCGTGGTGCGCTCAGTGGCCCGGACATAAGTTTAGCGTGGAAAAGGACGCGGAGCGAGAAGGATTCACGCCAAATAAGGGATCGCTCATGGATCACTTTGTGGAGTTCGCGTCTGGGTAGATTTTCGACCGTTTCGGGCGTGAACAAAAGCGCAAGTCATCTGGATCATTCTTCCGGGCGCATCATGGGAAACAGTACGACATCGCGGATGGTGCGCTGGTTGGTAAGGAGCATGACCAAGCGGTCGATTCCAAGGCCCATCCCCCCTGCGGGGGGCATGCCAACCTTGAGGGCGCGGATGAAGTCGTGATCGAACGTGCGGAAGGTGTTTTCCTCCGCGCTTTTGTCGGCGTCCAACCCGCGGAGTTGCTCCTTGAACTTGGCTTCCTGAATGTCGGGGTCGTTGAGTTCGGTGTAGTGGGGAGCGATTTCCATGCCGGCGATGAAGAGGTCGGCGCGATCGGCGAGGATGGGATTGCCGCGCTTGGGGCGGGTGAGAGGAGAGATCGCGGCGGGATAATCAGTGATGAACGTCGGAACGGCATGATCGAGCCGGGCTTCGCCGCCGCCCCCAGCCCCCTTTTCCTCGAAGAGTTCGTTGACGATGAGGATGTCATCCATCGCTTCAATGGCTTTGGTTAGGTTGGGGCGGCGCTTCTTGAGTTCCTCGCGGGCCTTGGCCGTGTCGGACATCTCAAAGCCGTACGCCTTCGCGAAAAGCTCGCCGTACGTCACGCGTGCAAAGGGTTTGGAGTAGTTGATGGAAAGGTCGCCGAAGGGAAGGACGGTATCCCCCTCACTCCCTCCACCCCCCGCTGTGGTCCCCTCAGGGGATTGGAGGTGCTCGCGAACCAGGATCGCGGCGTCGCGGATGGTTGATTCGGTGAGTTCCATGACGGTTTCGACATCGCCATAGGCGTGGTAGGCCTCGAGCATGGTAAACTCGGGGTTGTGCTGCTTGTCGAGGCCCTCATTGCGGAAGTTGCGGTTGATCTCGAAAACTTTGGGGATGCCGCCCACCATCAGGCGCTTGAGGTACAGCTCAGGCGCGATGCGCA
>Ga0163144_10020967_pt1 | contig 13018 bp, 10 predicted proteins | sample OliLak19BULKMAT1_FD_123175 | JGI IMG/M metagenome (GOLD analysis project Ga0163144, IMG submission 123175) | Freshwater microbial mat bacterial communities from Lake Vanda, McMurdo Dry Valleys, Antarctica - Oligotrophic Lake LV.19.BULKMAT1 | ecosystem: Environmental > Aquatic > Freshwater >...
CGGGCCGTGCGGGCCGTAGCCGTGCTGGAGACCTGTGGCACACGCGAGGCTCGCCAATTGCTGGCAGAATGGACAGAACGAGGATCGACGCCACGATTAGCGGACGAGGCGGCGAAAGCGGCTGCTCGCTTGAAGCAGCGTCCTTAGCGGTGAAGTTCGAACTCTTCTCGCGAAATTCGGTATTTGTGGGCCGGTTGATCGAAGCCGGGAAGTATGAAATCGGCACACGGCTTCAGCCCAGCCTTTTGCAGAACGCGGCAGGATGCAAGGTTCGCGACCAGCACGCAGGCTACAATCGCGTGGACTTCTGGCCTGGCGAACCCGCGAGATATTAGGGCACGCGTTACTTTCGTGGCATAACCTTTTCCCCAGGAGGAGCGAGTCATTCGATAGCCGATGTCGAATTCACCCGATAGAAAGCCCGCTTCCTTCACGAAACGATAGTCGAGAGCATCGCGAAGGTGGAACCAGCCAAGGAACTCGCCCGTTGCTTTCAGTTCCGCGACCCAGAAGCCGTAATGCGGCCCCTGTTGATAATATGGCAGGAAGTATGAGTGGATGCGTTCCAAATATGCCTGCTCATCGGGCAAGCCGAATGGTCCGATGTAGCGCATGACTTCTGGATCGCTGTCGAGCGACAATAGCCGAGGCGCATCGGCTTCCGTGAACTGGCGGAGGACAAGCCGATCCGTTTCGAGTATGGGTTTCATGGGGTGAATTGTAACAAGCGAGAGATCACTTGCATCTCGCGCTCGTCTCAGTCATGCTATTGCGTTGTTGATAAACCGCTGTTCGACCAGGAGGTTCCATCGTGATTCGATCTCTGTTCGCTTTCGCACTGTGTGTTATCGCAACCACGTGGATATCCGCCGCGCCGGCACCCAAGACCGACCCAATCCAGTTCATCAGCCTAAAAGGCAAGACCAACGTGAAGATGGATGAGAATCTGCACTCGGACCGCTTCCCGAACAATAATCTCAAAACGCTGCCCACCGGCAAGCAAAAGCTCGGCGATCTGACTTTCGAGATTGGCGACGGCATCCTTCAGCTTGCTTCCTCCAGTGTGATGGGCGAGAAGCCCAAGAAGATCGAGGGGCTCAAGGTGGATCGGTCCGCCAGGAAATTGCACTTCCTGCAAGGGACGGGATACAAGGCGGAGGACGATGCAGTTATTGCAAAATACATCATCAACTACGACGACAAAACCACGACCGAGATCGAGGTTGTCTACGGCAAGGACGTGGTCGACTGGTGGGCGTACCCCGATCAGAAAGCGCCGACCAAAGGCAAGGCCGTGTGGGAGGGAGAGAACGAAGCATCCAAGGGCTTCGAGGCCAAGATCAAGCTGTATTCGATGACCTGGGAAAACCCGAAGCCGGACAAGCGGATCTCGACGATTGACTTTGTCGCGACGAATCCGGAGCAATCCGCAGCCCCGTTCTGCGTGGCGATTACGGCGAGCGATAAGTAGCAAGGTCAGGCTGGCTTTGCCACGATCCCCCGAGCCCATTCTTGGTCTTCTCGACGTAGAAAGCTCGGGGGAGATTCCGAATATTTCGGTCGGCGTTGATACTTGCCTCGATCGTAGGTCACGTTGAACAATGCTTGAAGATTCACACGCAGCTCGGGGTCTGGTTCGGCAAGCGGAATGGCTATGGTGGGGAGTTGATGCCGTAATGAGCAGCCGATAACTTCAGCGAATGCACGATCTTCGGCCCGGGTGCTATAGACGAAGTAATCTCCCAACGGAAGTGGTTGTTTCATCGCCAGTCGCGTGCCGCGCATCAACAGATCGATCTCGACGATGTGGACATATTGAACCAGCAATGCCTCTCGCTTTTCGCGATAGAGGTCGCTTCCCGGTTTTTCTTTGTTCGCGGGCGAAAGTAGCTCGATGACCGTTACCAAACGATCGTCGGGTTTGTGTGTAATTTCCAGATAGGCTTCTCGCCTTGGCTCGAAGTCAAGATGAGCAAGACGGACCCCACCGCCCTCCAGAGTCGCTACTCCACCAGACGAGTCCACATCCTCCGCCCGCGAAGACGTGATCCCGATGTCGATCACAGCACGCTTTGTGTCTCCACCAGGAACTGAGATTGAGGTGACGCGTTCCTCAACGCTCACGTCGTACGAATCTGGAACGAGTTCGAGCAGCAATTCGCAAAAGTGCGTGAGCATTCGCTCGTGAAAATCATTCCAGCGACCTGTAGATTCGATATACGGGTCCATTCCCGGAAACGGACTCGGCATTTTACACCCCTCTACCAACGCAAAGGTTTCTGCCAGGCTTCTTTCAACTCGTCGAGCTTACTCCAGATTAGCCATTCGCCGTTTGCTCCCGCAAGGCGAAGTCGTGGTTCGCGTACCGTCGTGCCGATCTTCGTAAGCGGCAGGCCCGCGAACAAATGCTGCATTGCCGATGCGTGTTCGGGCTTCACTTCCAGGATAAAACGTGTCGTCGATTCGCTGAAGAACATTGCCGTGTCACTCAGGGATGGGGCCGAGTCCTTCAGGTTGGTCACGTCCGCGCCTACTCCGCCCGCGAATGCCATCTCCGCCAATGCGACTGCAACACCGCCTTCGCTCGGATCGTGGCAGGCCCGCACGAGGCCCTTTGTGATGGCCAAGTGGACGGCCTCGAAAAACTTCGGGGCTCGAAGCAAATCGACGCGGGGCACCGCGCCCCCGGATTGGCCAGTCACCACGTGATAATGCGAGCCGCCGAGTTCATCCTTCGTTTCACCTACGAGATACAGATGATTCCCCGGCTCCTTCAGGTCCATTGTCACGCACTGGCGCACGTCGTGGACAATCCCCATGGCTGATATGAGGAGCGTGCCGGGAATGGAGATCTTGCGGCCTTCCGAGGTATAGGCGTTGTAGAGGCTGTCCTTTCCGCTGATGAACGGAGTGCCGAACGCGAGTGCGACATCGCGGCAGGCATGGGCCGCACGTACCAACGAACCGAGGACGGCAGGATCGTTCACATTGCCCCAACAGAAATTATCGAGGATCGCGATCCGCTTGGGGTCGGCACCAACAGACACCGCGTTCCGGACCGCCTCATCAATCGCGGCGGCGGCCATCCAGTATGGGTCGATGTCGCCATAGAGGGGGTTAAGACCATTCGCGAAAGCCAGGCCTTTCCATGAACCCAGCACTGGATTCACAACGGCCGCGTCGGACGGCCCGTCGTTCTTCACGCCTGTCAGCGGCTTGACCACGCTGCCGCCCTGAACCTCGTGATCGTACTGGCGAATGATCCACTCTTTGGAGGCGACGGTGTAAGTGCCGAGGATGTGCAACAGTGCAGCATGAGCGTCTTTGGGCTTCGGCTGAGTACTGAGTACTGAGTACTGAGTACTCGGTACTCGATACTCCGCCTTTTTTGCCACGTCTGGCCGTCCATCGTGCAGGAAGTGCATCGATAGATCGCCGACCTCTTCGCCCAGGTAACTCAGTTTCAGTCGGCCGGTCCTCTCGAAGATGCCAATCGCGGCAGCTTCGACCCCCTCGCTACGGCAGAGGAATTCAAGATCCTTCCATTTCTCACGCGGCACGGCCAGGACCATGCGCTCCTGTGCTTCGCTGATCCAGATTTCCGTGTAGCTCAACCCGTCGTACTTCAGTGGGGCTTTCTCAAGATGAACATGAGCACCAAGGTCGGCTCCCATTTCGCCGACTGCCGACGAAAAACCCCCTGCTCCGCAATCAGTAATTGCGGTGTACAACCCACGGTCGCGGGCCTGGAGAATCACGTCAAGTACCTTTTTCTCCGTAATGGCATTGCCGATCTGTACGGCCCCGCCGCTGATCGACTCGGATTCTTCGGTGAGTTCCAGCGAAGAAAACGTCGCGCCGTGAATGCCATCGCGACCGGTGCGGCCGCCGACGGCCACGATCAAGTCGCCGGGCTGGGCGGCCTTCTCCATGCGATCGACGGGAATCAGGCCGGCCGTACCACAGAATACGAGTGGATTGGCCAGATAACGCTCGTCGAAGATGACGGCCCCGTTGACCGTGGGGATGCCCATGCGGTTGCCGTAATCCTTTACGCCAGTCACCACGCCAATCATCGTTCGACGTGGATGAAGCACGCCAGGCGGCAACTGATCTGGCGGATAGTCCGGGGGAGCAAAGCAAAAGACATCAGTATTGCAGATCGGTTTCGCGCCCAAGCCGGTGCCGAGCGGGTCGCGGATCACGCCGCCAAGGCCGGTGTTCGCGCCGCCGTATGGTTCGATGGCCGAGGGATGATTGTGCGTTTCCACCTTGAAACACGCATGAAAATCGTCGTCGAACTTCACCACGCCCGCGTTGTCGGCAAAGACACTCACACACCAGTCGTCGAGGCCCATGCGTTTGCGAAGTTCCTGCGTCGAACCGAAAATCGTTTCCTTGAGCAAGTTGCTGATGCGCTTCGTGCTAGTCTGGCCATCAATCGTCTCGGTGTAATCGATCGGCCCCTTGAGCGTCTTGTGCGAGCAATGCTCGGACCAGGTTTGGGCGATGCTTTCCAGCTCAATGTCGCTCGGATCGCGGCTCTGCTCGCGGAAGTGCGACCGTACAGTCAGCATTTCGTCCAGATTCAGGGCAAGTTGTCCCTCCTTGCTGAGCTTGACAAGGCCCTCATCGTCGAGGGCGAGCAGTGGCACGATAATTTTGCGGAAGGTATACGGCTTGCCATGTGTGAGATGCTCGGCCCGAACAGCCCCGATGACGATCTGTTCAATGGCGTCGTTCGACAGCACCTTGCGGCAGAGCAAGTCGCGGTCGCTCGGATTCAACTCGCTGGTGCTGAAGTAACGGCGAAACGTTCGCACGGCTTGCAACGGCACGCCTAGATCCGCCGTCGCGATCAAGACGCTTTCGGCCACAGGATCCATCACGCCCGGCTTCAGAAGCACCGTGATGGTCTGATCCTCAAATCTCTTGCCAACTTCCGAGATGATCGCGGACTCAACGACTGAATCGACCAGCAATTCCCTCGCCAGTTGCTCGGCAGCATCGTGTGCAATCGCTCCTTCGAGCAGGAAACCTCGCGCGGAGGCTCGAACTAGATCGCCACCACGACTGGAGTTCGCGAGCAGGTTGAACTCCTCGCAGACGCGTTCTCGTTCGCTGTCGCGACCAAGCGGCCGAATTTCAACTTCCCAGAGCATCGCGCACCTTTTTGGCTTCGGTCAACAAATGATTCACAGACTCGCCATCCGATTTCAGCACGGCCTCACGAAGTTTGTCCATTTGCTTGGCGAACTGATCGAATGCGTGCGAAACGGCGAGCGAATTTTCCAGAGCGATCGCTGTCCAGAGTGCTGGATCACCTGCCGCGATTCTTGTCGTGTCGCGGAAGCCCGTGGCCGTGAATTCTCGCCATTTTTCCGGCAATTGTCCTGCCAACAACGCGGCCACGAAATGCGGCAAGTGACTGGTCGTCGCCAGGGCCAAGTCGTGTTCTTCGGGCGTCAGGCGTTTCACTTTGCAGCCCAGCGCTTGCCAGAAGAGCGATACTCGCTCCGTCGCGGCGATGTCTGTAATGGCTGTCGGCGTAATGACACAGACTCGATCCTGGAACAAATCCACTCGGGCATTCTCGGCACCTTGTTTCTCCGAACCTGCGAGAGGATGGGCACCAACGAAACGGACATGGGCCGGCAGATGAGGTTCCAAATCGCGAACGATGTTCGCCTTGGTGCTGCCGGCATCCGTGAAAAGGACGCCGGGCTTTGCGTGACTGGCTGCCTCGCGAGCCTGTCTTGCAATCTGATCGACGGGAGAACAAAAGACCACCATGTCGGCAGACGCAACGGCAGCAAGATCGGTGCTGAACTCGTCGATGACGCCGAGCGATCTTGCTTGAGCCAGCGTGTCCGCATTCCGGCCGATGCCGACAACGTGGCGGGTGGCAGCCCTGGCCTTCGCAGCCAGTCCCACCGAGCCGCCGATCAGTCCCACACCAACAATAGCGAGCGAGTCAAAGAGCATGAGGGGATTGTAGAGTTGAATCGCCAACCGTTTAGCCGCGACGCGAAGGATTTCCCTCTCGGGGCGGAGCTGGCCTGACCTCCGAAGCCGATTTGTTTCATAATGAGGGAAAGTGACTATCACGGACGAACTCAATGCTCGTGCTCGAAGGACATACCGGCCTCGTCAACGCCGTGGCTTTTTCGCCCGACGGAGAGATGCTTGCCAGCGCGGGCAAGGATGGCCTGGTTCGGCTTTGGTCTCCGCCGAATGAACTTGGCTCCTGGAACTTGCATGCGGATGGCGTCAATTGTGTCGTCTTTTCACCGGAGGGACGGTATCTGGCGACCGGCGGCAACGACCGCACGGTTCGCATCCACGACACACGCGATCAACGCATCTTGTTCAAGAGCGAAATCCTCCAACATGCGGTGAGTGCGATTGGGTATTCAGGACCAGGCACGGTTGTCTTTGGCATCGGCGAACGACCTGGGCCCGTCGCTCGGCCATCGACGCTTTCGTTACTTGATCTCGTTCCGGGAAAAACTCGACGCTTTCCCTTTGACGTGGTCAATGGCATTCGAGCCCTAACCACTCTTCCACAACGCAAGCTGGTTGCTTGGGCGACCGATACAAAGCTGCTTCGAGTACAAGACGTCTCCCGCCCTCCCGGGAAGGCCGCGATTCTGAAAAATGATTGCCGGGCGATTGCACTCTCCCACGATGGCCGCAAGTTGGCTGTCTCCTCGGATTGGGAGATTCTGCTCTTCGACCTCGACCGCTGGCCATCACCGCCGGCGACACTGGGGCGACATCAGGGCACGGTGTCGGCGCTCGCGTTCGCCGCCGATGCTCGGACCCTCTTTAGCGGAAGCTGGGACGGTACTGTCCGCTCATGGGATCTGGAGCGTGCTTCCCAGCGAGCGAGTTTCACCTGGCCCGTAGGTAATCGAGTGACGGCGCTTGCAGTATCCTCCGATGGTCTGCGTGCCGCTGCGGCAGGAGACTTGGGCACCATCGTTGTTTGGGATCTCGATTAGTCATGCGAATTGTGGATGTTGGCATCGAAACGCTCACGCATCTGGCATTCAGCCCGGATGGAACGCTGCTTGCGATTTCTGGGTACAGCGGCATTGCCATGAGTCAGTGGCCGGCACGGTCCGAGGGCCGTGAATCGTTCGCAATTGAAAAGACGGAAGAACGCATTGCTCAAATCGCCTGGCATCCGAACGGCCGCCAATTCGCAATCGCCGGCATCGATCATGGCGTGGTGCAAATACGAGACACACACTTGCGAATTCGCCGCGAACTCGCGGGGCTGGCCGGGCAGGATGGCCCGGTTTCTGCCATTGCGTTTTCTCCGGATGGTGAACGATTGGCTTTCGCTTGTGGCTGGTGGGATGAGCCTTCCACGGTACTGATCTTGGATTCAAGATCCTGGCGAGGCCTGAAGCAAATCGAAGTTCATTTGAATCAAATTGGGGCCATTGCGTTCTGCCGATCGAATGTGCTTGTCACGGGTTCCGCGGATCGAAGCGTGGCCGTGCATCGGCTGGACAGCGACGAAGACCCAGCCTTCCGGAATATTCCTTCGCCGGTTCAAGCATTGGCAGTCAATCCGGGTCGCGATCGGCTTGCGGCGGCGGCCGGGAACCAGGTCTGTCTGTGGTCGTTCGACGATCGCGGACAGCTTTCTCTCGGCGAGGATCGAGTCTGCCGAGGCCACAAGGGTGAGGTTCGGGCCGTGAGTTTCTCAGCCGACGGCCGGTTGCTCGTTTCGGTTGGCAAGGACGGCTCGCTCCGATTTTGGGACGCTCATACTGGGGCATCCAAATCGGTTCTCGACTTGACGCTCGGTGGCTTGAGGGCGGTTTCGTTTGCTCCGGATGGCTTAACGGTCGTCGCTGGAGGCGATGCCGGCACAATCGCAATCGCCGATGTGGATGACTGACTGCTGTCGATAGAATATGCATCGAATCGCAAGTTTTTTCAGCTACCTCCCGAAGGAGAATTCAAGATTCGGACCTGTTCATGCGGCTTAAGGACGCTCATTCTGCTGCTGGTAACTGGAGCGGCCGTGTCCGCCGACCAAACCAAGGACACACCAACAGATGTTCAGAAGGCCGTGCAAGCCAAGAAGGCGGTGCTGCTCAATGTTCGCGAGCAATCGGAGTGGGATGAAGGCCATTTGAAGGGTGCCCAACTCCTGCCGCTCAGCAAGCTGAAGAAGGGGGATCCGAAGCATATCACCAAGGATCTTGCAAAAGACAAAGTGATTTATTGCCACTGCCGGGCTGGTGGGCGAGCACTTCAAACAGCGGATATCCTCAAAAGCTCGGGTACGATCGGCCTTTTTCACAGTCGCCGCTTGCCGGCGAAGCCCAGCCCGCACATCCTCGAAGAAGACGCTGATCGGATGCGTGGCCAGTTCGTCGCCGGTGAACTTGACATTCGATCGTTTAAGGTAAGCCTCCTTGAATCGCGCCAGAGTCTCGTCCTTGACCAGTTCCGAGTCTTCCTCTTTGAACGAATCGAAGTCGGGGTGCTTCAGGAGATTCCGCTCCGAGCGCTCGAAGAACACGAAGCCGCGGAGCATCTTCTCCCAGATGCCGGTAACGAAGTAGAGTTCGAACCATAACAGGTCGAGTTCGTGCCTTTCCGAATCGCTCAGCACTGATCGGTACAGAGGCCGGTCGTCCCGGAAGAAGCCCTCAATGAGGTGAAACCCGGCCGAGAGCCCCCGAGCCGAATCAACATAGAAGAAGCGATTCGGGAACAGCTTGCAGAATGCTTCACCTGAAGTGGCGAACTGTGTCGCTGCCGGATGCTTCGGATCGATGAGCGGTGAGCCAAGAGTCGCCGCATCATTCGCCACTGGACTGTGGTCGAGCAGTCGCACGAGAGCCAGACCGGTCGTTGATTTGTTGAGTCTACAGTCCACTGTGAAAGTGACATTCCCTTTTCCCTTGAGCAGGAACGCCTTGGTCGGAATCTCTAACTCTAGCACTGTCGGGGGAGTGAGAACGAGCGATTCCCCCTCCGTCTTCAGCTTCTTGAGTTGGTCCGGAGCATGTTCGGCCAAGACCGCCCGCAGCGACCATTTCTTCTTGTTGTCGGTGGTCGAGTTGTTCGTGGAGAACGCCCCATTCAGGATCACGGTTCCTTCGGCCTTCGTGTCATTCAAGTCCGCGAGTTGAATGACGAGCTTGATCGTGGCCTTGTCCGTGATGTTCTTGAACTCCAGCGTCTGCTGCTGGTTGAGCGTGGCGGCCTTGTCGAACGCGTCCCGCGACTCGGCCGTGATGCCACGACGGGCCAGGTGGGCAATCGGCCCGTTGCCGGCATCCGCCACGATGGCGGGCGTTTCCTTTGGACAGAGTTGCTGGCTGAGTTGCTGAATGTCCGCGGCCAACGCCCTCACCGCCGTCTGCAATTCGGGGTGTACAAAGGGTGCCATCTCGTTTTTCGGAGCAGGCAACGCATTCCAGCGCTGTCGCAGCCAGGCGATGAGGAACTTGTCGGCCGAATCGCCTTCAACCGCTTCCCACAGCGAACGCAGGTACTTCGGGCTCAGGCCCGCGACCTTGGCCCATTCCTCAATCGTGGGCGGTTTTAATGCTGGAATCTTGTGCTTGAACTGCCAAAGCGACGTGAAATACTTCTCGTAATCGACTGCGTGCGATTCGTAGAAACGGATGATGGCCTGCTCGTAGAATTTTTGTCGATCGGCAAACGTGACGGCGGCATGCGGGGCGAAACTCAGACCAGTCGAAGTGAGCAGGGCATGGTCCGCGACCAGTTCACCCGCAGTGTAGTACTTCTTGAACAGGGCCGGGGACATCGTCAGCGCTTCGCCGGTGTTGTTGAAACCCTCGCCCGAGGCCGGGTCGATCGGGAATGACTTCGCCGGCCGAATATCCACGCCAGTCAGATCGCGGATGGTGTAGTCGTATGCCGCGTTGCTCAGACGGCGTGGCGGCACAACTCCCGGATCACCCGAATACTTGCGTGCCTCGGTCAGAAGCATTTTCTCCAGCGTGGCCAGCACCTCGGCACGCAACTCGGCAGTCGGCTGCTTCGCCTTGGCCGGCGGCATCTCCTCTTTCCGCAGGAACGTGAGCACGTGTTTCCACTGGCGGAAGTCCTCAAAAATCTTCTCGGCGGAAGTGAAACGCTTCAGGTCGAGTTCGCCCTTCTTCTCTTTGTCGTTGTGACAGCGAACGCAGTAGGTGTTCAGGAAAGGAAGCACCTTGTCCTCGAACGGCTCGGCCGCCCGTGCCTGATTGCAAACAACCAACATGAACGCACCAATCAAGAGTTGGGCGAACACAGACTTGCGGCGAATTGCAAAAACTCCGAACATCGCGAACCTCTTGGTGCTTTGAATCCTGAGTAGTTTTCCACGACCGCCCGCCCCTGGACCTGGTTTTAGAACGATCCAAGTCGCCCGTGGCCGATAACATCTTATTTTGGTGTTCCAAAATGTTCCGTTTTGTTCCACTCTGCCAGAACGGCAGTCAGTCCTCGATTGGCGAGCGAACAACGATCTTTTTCCGGCGCGGACATTTGCGGACATTTGCGGACATTTTGGGACACCTCCGAGCGAGAGTTTTTCCTTGCTAAACTCCCCATAAGAGAAGTAGCGCGAAGGAAGCTAAAAGTGAACAGCAGTTTGCGGAGAATTTCAAAATAGTTCGCCCCGCAGAGCGCGGGCAGACAAGATGGCACGACGCTCCGCGTCGTGAAGGGCAAATCAAAGAGGTCAGGTTTGTTTGTTAGAATCAAAGAGACTTGACCCCCTTTGAATTCCCCCGCGCATTCATCACGATACGCATCGGGGGATATCTACGAAGTTGTCTGCCTGAACACGAGACATCTGCGATTCTGGTCGTTCGACCAAGGGTCAATGGCCAGCGGGTCTTTTTGACGACGTACCCTGGCCGATCTGATCCTCGGCGAACCGGAACGCTTGTTGTTCTGCCTCGCCCCATTGCCCCTCCTTGGCGAGGGCGATGATCCGTTCGAAGCTTTCCCGTTCGCGGGGGAGCATCTTTCCTTCGCGAGAGAGAGTTTCCACGCCTTCTTCGACCCTGCTTAATCGGGCGGGGTCCTTCGTGTTGCAAGCGGCGTAGAGAAGCTTCATCAGGCTCAGTGACTCGGGACTAGATACGGGCGGGTAGCGCCGACAACCAGGCCACCAGATGATGGCCAAGGGGATCGTCAATACCAGCATCGCGACCACGAGGATGCGCAGCCTGGATTTAGGCGATGCGCTGGTGCGATCAGAAGCCATCGGGAATGTCTCCCATGTTCATGCTGGACAACGCGGCCCAGGTGTTCAGATTGATGCGCACGGAAATAAACTGAGCATGCCCGTCGCCAAATAACACCAGTCCGCCGCCCCAAGGTGCATACATCTGACAGACGTGACAGGTTGGGAAACCTGGTGGATGGACCACACCGGGTTCGGCTGGTGCGGGACCGCTATGGCACATCACCAGGGTGGCCGCTCCATCGCACGCGGTGAAGGGGAATCGATTCGGATCGATCGTGCAACTCGATGCATCGGGATGAACCCCGACCCAGGTTTTGTCGCTAATGGTCGTGTGTTCTCCGACGAAGACGGTACTGCTTAGTCCATCGGTGACATCGGCCATTCGTGTTTTTGAGTTGCGGAAGAAAGGGCCTGTGCCTGGGATACCAGTTAAATCGTGACGAGCGTAAGCCCAGGATTCATCCTGACCATTGTTGACCACGTAATGCGATCGCCCCCACTCGGCCAAGTCGTTGCCGGCCTCCGTCTTCACCCGCATCGTGGGCGATCGATTGGGTGCACCTGGATTGATGAACATTTTAACCTGAGTCCTGACCAGGGCGGCATTCGATGGATGCCAAGCGGCAAGGTCGATGCGGAGTTGACGGTAGAGATTATCTTGCTCCAGGTACGAGAGAATTTGGGCTCCCCAACCCCAGCCCGGAGGGGCATCGAGGGTTGCCAAATTCGCCGCCGAGCTATGAGTGTCCGCCAGATAGCCCGCTGGAAAATGCAGGTGAGCGTCGTGAAAATTGTGTAGTGCCAGACCGATTTGTTTCAAGTTATTCTGGCTGGACATTCGATTGGCGGCCTCGCGGACTCGCTGAACGGCAGGCAGGAGTAACCCAATCAAGATGCCGATGATTGCGATCACCACCAATAACTCGATTAGCGTAAAGCCTTTGCGAGTAGAGTTTCGAAAGTCCATGATGGTCCCTCATGTGCATATTAGGCACGACAAATATAGAATATTAGCGATGGCTAATATACTGCATAGCCCATCCTAACGCGCCCTGTGAAGATGGCAAGTATTATTCCTGGAGAAGCGTCCGCCGCTGTCTGGTGAGTAAGGGTGGACTGACCGGACTCGGGAAATTCAAGATGCGGAGAGGCAAAGGGCTCGGGTCTCATTGATCCTAATTAATAGGCCTGAGCCGTTGGGCAGAACAAAAGGGGCAGGTCTCGTTTATTCTAACAACAAGACCTGACCCCTTTGTTCTGCCCGACCTGGCCATTTTTTTCAGCGGGGCTTAAAGAGTGGTGCGGATGTCCATTTCGAATCACGAGCCGAAGCGAACGATGCTCGTTACAGACACGGTCTTCGTGGCCTCGACGATGCGAAAGCCAACTGAGAGAAGGAGAATGAAGGTGATTCGAAATCCGTTCGAGCGAGATTCACCTCGCCCAGTCAAGCCGGTTCGGGTTCTCGCCTAACTCCCTGGTCAGAGACTTCGCCGATGCCAAATACCCGAAAGCCATTGCCGGAAGCGTTCGTGTGTCGGCAACTGGCCAAACCCGTGCGAGTTGATCCCTACCGTAGGCCATGCGGTCTCATTAGGCATCCGTATGTGGACGACGCCAACACCTCCTCAATCGGAAAAACAAAACTGCCCTCTCGCATCGGGCGACCCTCCATTTTTCGTGGCCATGCACATCTTAACGAGCGACACGGCCCGATCCCCGATGTTCACGATCTACTCTTCTCAGCAAGTTTAAGATGGGAGTTGCTAACTTCTATGA
>Ga0163144_10020968_pt1 | contig 13018 bp, 11 predicted proteins | sample OliLak19BULKMAT1_FD_123175 | JGI IMG/M metagenome (GOLD analysis project Ga0163144, IMG submission 123175) | Freshwater microbial mat bacterial communities from Lake Vanda, McMurdo Dry Valleys, Antarctica - Oligotrophic Lake LV.19.BULKMAT1 | ecosystem: Environmental > Aquatic > Freshwater >...
CGACGGGGTGGCCGAGGGAGAGACGATCGTGGACGGGCCGTACCGCACCCTCGCGCGCGAATTGCAAGACGGGCAGGTGGTGAAGGTGCAGTCCAAGGACGGGCCCAAAGAGGGCGGCGGCGAGCCGAAGGGCGGCGGGAGCTGAGCCGACACCATGGCGCTGATCGAGCTCGACCACATCGGCAAGACGTACGACCTGGGCCTCTCGAAGGTGCCGGCGCTGCGCGACATCCATGTGTCGATCGAGAGCGGCGAGCTCGTCGCGATCATCGGTCAGTCGGGCTCGGGCAAGTCGACGCTGATGAACATCATCGGGTGCCTCGACGTGCCCACCACCGGGCGATACCGGCTCGCCGGGCGCGACGTGAGCGAGCTCTCCGACGACGAGCTGTCCGACGTTCGCAACCTGGAGATCGGGTTCATCTTCCAGAGCTTTCAGTTGCTGCCGCGGGCGAGCGCGCTGGAGAACGTCGAGCTGCCGCTGATCTACCGCGGGATCTCGAAGAAAGAGCGACGCGAGCGGGCCATCGCGGCGCTCGAACGGGTGCAGCTCGCGGACCGCATGAAGCACAAGCCCACCGAGCTGTCGGGCGGGCAGCGGCAGCGCGTGGCGATCGCGCGGGCGCTGGTGACGCAGCCGTCGCTGCTGCTCGCCGACGAGCCGACCGGCAACCTCGACAGCCGGACGGGCGAGGAGATCGTCGGGCTGTTTCTCGACCTCCACAGCAAGGGCAACACCATCGTGCTGGTGACGCACGAGCCCAAGCTGGCGGCGCGCTGCCCGCGGGCGGTGCGCATCGTGGACGGGCTGGTGATCGCCGACGGGCCGGGGCGCGACGTCGCGATGGCGAACGCGGAGGCGATGGGCGCCGACGTGGTGGCGCAGGTGCTGGCCGCCGAGGCCGCCGCCGAAGCGCGCGCGCAGGGGGCCTAGCGCATGGCCGAGAGCGCGAAGTCTCCCGTGTCGCCGGCGACGCCGACATCGCCGGGGGGGCCGCTGCCCGCGAAGCGCAAGCCGCTCGGCTTCGGGCGCAAGCTCGTGCGCTTCTTCGCGGAGATGAGCGACGCGGTGGCCCAGGCGGTGCGCTCGCTGCTCTCGCACAAGCTCCGCGCGGCGCTCACCATCGCCGGTGTGTCGGTCGGCATCATGGCCGTGATCATCATCTTCATGGTCGAGTCGGGGATGCAGACGAGCTTCGCGCGCCAGCTCAACTCGCTGGGGCCGAACACGCTCTACGTACACAAATGGGCCTGGGGCGTCGGCGGGCGCGACTGGTGGAAGCTGCGTAACCGGCCGGCCGTGGGCCAGCGCGACTACCGCATGCTGCTCGCCAACACGAAGCTGCCGATCGCGATCGCGCCCGTCGCCAACACCTCGGCGGTGGTGATTCGCGGCGACAAAGAGCTGAAGGACGTCGACGTGCGCGGCACCACCGAGGCGTTCCTGGAGGCGGGTGGCTGGCAGCTCCGGCGCGGGCGCTTCATCAGCGATCTCGACGACGAGCTCAGCTCGGATGCGTGCGTGATCGGCGCCGATCTGGAGGACGCGTTCTTCAAGAACCAGGACCCGCTCGGGCAGCGCGTGAAGGTCGGCGCGACCATGCGCTGCACGGTGGTGGGCTCGCTGGTGCGCAAGGGCACCGCCTTCGGGCGCTCGCAGGACGGGCTCGTGGTGCTGCCGCTCAGCTCGTTCCTGCGCTCGTTCGGCATGCGGCGGGGGCTCACCATCGCGGTGGTGGCGCCGGCCGGGAAGGTGATGGAGACCGAGGACGAGGTCATCGCCGTGATGCGCGCGGCGCGCCGGCTGGGGCCCGACCAGATCGATAACTTTTCGGTGAACCGCCAGGACAAGATTCTGGAGGGCTTCAACCAGACCATGATGACGACCAACCTCGTCGGCATCCTGGTGGGCGTCATCACCGCGGCCGTGGCCGGCATCGGCATCATGAACATCCTGCTCGTGTCGGTGAAGGAGCGGACGCGCGAGATCGGGATCCGCCGCGCCCTCGGGGCCCGCCGCGCCAGCATCCTGATGCAGTTCCTCTGCGAGGCGGTGATGGTCGCGCTGGCCGGCGGCGCCGTCGGAGTCGCCATGGGGGCTGGAGCCGCCGCGCTGCTCGACATCCTGAGCCCTGTACCCGCCAGCATCGATCCGCGGGTGGTCGCCGGCGGTGTGATCGGCTCCTGCGTCCTGGGCGCGATCTTCGGCCTCTGGCCGGCGCTCTCCGCGGCGTTCCTGCACCCGATCGAAGCGCTGCGGCACGAGTGAGGCAATGCGTGGGACGAGCGAGCCACGAGTGAAGTGAGAGACGAGTGGGCATTGAGTTAGCAATGAGTGAGCGACGAACAAGCAATGAGTGAGCGACGAACAAGCAATGAGTGAGCGACGAACAAGCAATGAGTGAGCGACGAGCAAGCAATGAGTGAGACGGTGCTCGCAGCGGATCCTCCGGCACGCCCCGCGGCCTCGCGGAGAGGGCGGCTCGCGGCCTCGCTGGGGGCGCGGCTCGATGATTTTCGCCTCGCGGTGAGCGCGCTCAGCGGGCATCCGCTGCGCTCCGGGCTGACGTTGCTCGGCATCGTCATCGGCGTCTTCACCGTCGTCGCGATGATGTCGCTGCTCAACGGCCTGCAGACGTCGATCAACAAGAACATGGGCGGCCTCGGCGCCGACGTGTTCCAGATCCAGAGGTTGCCGAGCTTCGGCTTCGGCCAGCCCTCGCCCGAGATCCAGCGTCGCAAGAACCTGACGCTCGCCCAGGTGCAGCAGCTCCGCGAGGCGCTGCCGCAGGCCCAGCAGGTCGGCGGCGAGGTGTGGGAGGGCGGCAAGGAGCTCGTCGCCGGGAGCAACAGCGACGCCGGGGTCGAGGTCGCGGGCGGCACACCGGAGTTCTTCACCAACAACAACCTGCCGATCGGCGCGGGGCGCGGCTACACCGAGGCCGAGGCGACGGGCGCCTCGCGCGTCATCGTGGTGGGGGCGACGGTCGTCGACGTGCTGTTCCCCGGCGGCGGCAATCCCATTGGCCAGCACGTGCGGCTCGGCCGGCTCGAGCTGGAGATCATCGGCACGCTGGAGCGGCAGGGCGGCAGCCCGTTCGGGGGCAATCCGGACAACCTCGTGTCGATCCCGATCGCCCTGTTCCTGGAGCTCTACGGCACCGGGCGCTCGCTCAACATCACGGTGATGGCCCGCTCGCAAGGCGACATGGCCCGCCTGCAAGACAAGGCGATCGGCGCGTTCCGCACGATCCGCGGCCTGGGCGCCGAGGCCGACAACGACTTCGACATGTTCTCCAACGAGTCGGCCCGGGCCAATTTCGATCAGCTCGCCAACACGGTGACCGCGGCGGGCCTGGTGATCTGCACCTTCACGCTCATCGTCGGCGGCATCGGCGTGATGAACATCATGCTCGTCGCGGTGACCGAGCGGACGCGCGAGATCGGCCTGCGCAAGGCCCTGGGCGCGCGGCGCGGGCGCGTGCTCATGCAGTTCGTGATCGAGGCGGTGCTCCTCGCCTTCTTCGGCGGCGTCATCGGCGTGCTGCTGGCCTTCGCGGCGACGGCGGTGGCGCGCTTTCTCGAGTTCCCCGCCGAAGTGCCCATGTGGGCCGTGGCGCTGGGGCTCGGCGTGTCGAGCAGCATCGGGCTATTGGCCGGGATCTATCCCGCATGGCGAGCCTCCCGGCTTGTCGCGGCCGAGGCATTGCGCGTCGAGTAGCCCGCGGCGCGGAGCGGAAGCAGGTCACGGCGCGGCAATTCCAGGGTTGCGCCGCGGCGTCGCGCGCGGCGTAGCCGGCAGCGCGCCGCCGGGAAGAGGTCTTCGCGCGGCAATTCCAGGGTTGCGCCGCGGCGGTGGTGTACTCTGCTCGATGATGCGAGGTCGGCGTGCGCTCCTGCTCATTGCGCTGATCGCGGCCTCCGGCTGCGTGGGCGTCGTGGGCGACCGGCACGACGTCCCGGGCACCGAGCCCACCTTCGCGCCCGCCGAGGCGACGCTGCACCGTCTCACCCGGCCGCAGCTCGGCAACGCGTGGCTGGATCTGCTCGGGGAGCCGCTGGCGCTGCCTGCCAATCTGCCGGCCGATGACAGGCTCCATGGGTTCTCGTCGATCTCGGCGGCGAGCAGCACCATCTCGCCAATCGACGCCGAGAAATACGAGGTGGCGACGTACCACGTGCTCGATCAGGTGTGGGCCGATCCGCCGCGCCGCGAGGCATTGATTGGGTGCTCGCCGGCAGCGGTGGACAGTCCGTGCGTGCGGGCCTTTACCGGGGAGTTTGCGGCGCGGGCGTGGCGCAGGCCGGTCTCCGACGGGGAGACCACGGCGCTGCTCGCGCTGGGGAGCAGCATTGCCGATCAGCTCGGGGATGTGAGCCAGGGCGTGAAATTTTTGCTCGCGGCGGTGCTCTCGTCGCCGCACTTTCTGTTTCGGGTCGAGGTCGGCGAGAGTGCTCCTGAAGGCGAGAACGCGCCCGGCGCAATTCGTTATACGAGCTGGGAGATGGCGAGTCGATTGTCGTTCTTGCTGCACGACGCGCCCCCGGACGAGGCGCTCCGCGAAGCGGCCGCGAACGGTGAGCTGACGACCGCCGAGGGGATCCGCGTCCAGGCCACGAGGCTGCTCGGCGAGCCGCGGGCGCGCCCCGCGCTGATCCGGTTCTTCCGCGACTTCATGAACATCGCCGCCCTCGACGAGCTCGACAAGCCGCCGGAGAAGTTTCCTCAGCTCTCGGTGACGCTCGGGCCCTCCATGCGGTTCGAGATGGAGCGAATGTTCGAGGACAACGTGTTCGAGCGCGAAGCGGATTTCCGCGAGCTGTTCACCACGCGCGAGACGTTCCTCAATCAGGATCTGGCGCGGGTCTATGGCATCAAGGGCATTTCCGGACCGGACTTGATCCCCGTCACGCTGCCCGACGACGGACGGCGCGCCGGGATCCTGACGACGCCGGGGTTCCTGGCGCTGAATGCCCACAAAGAGCAGACTTCCCCGGCGCGGCGCGGGCGGTTCGTGCGGATTCACCTCCTGTGTCAGGACATCGCGCCCCCTCCGGCTGGCATCGATACTTCGCTGCCCGAGCCGGATCCGGAAAAGCCGCTGACGTTGCGCGAGCAGCTCTCCGAGCACCAGTCGAACCCCGAGTGCGCGGGGTGCCACGAGCGGATGGATCCCATCGGCTTTGCCTTCGAGCACTACGACGCGATCGGCGCTCACCGCGAGGTGGACGAGAACGAGCTGCCTGTCGACGCAGCGTCGGAGGTGGAAGGCGTCGCGGTCGACGGTGCGATCGAGCTGGCGGCGCTCATTGCCGCATTGCCGGAGGTGGGGGCGTGCATTGCGCGGCGCTTCTACGAGCATGCGGGGGCACACCTGGCGGGAACGGGCGAGGCCCGGAGCATCGAGAAGCTGGTCTCCGATTTCGTTGCGAGCGACTACACGTTCACGGAGCTGGTCCTCGCCCTGGTGACCAACGACGGGTTCCGCCATGCCCGGGCGCCTGCGGGCGAGGCGGAGGGGCCATAGCCATGGGGAACATCGTTGCTCGTGGGGCTTCCGTATCGCGTCGCCTGTTCCTTCGCGGCCTCGCAGGCGGCGCCGCCGTCGCCGTGGGTCTGCCGCTCTTCGATGGTCTGCTGAACGACAACGGCGACGCGCTCGCCGGCGGCGGCGCGATTCCGACCCGCTTCGGTCTGTGGTTCTTTGGCAACGGCGTCCACCTGCCGACGTGGACACCCGCCGCGGTGGGGCCGGACTGGACCGTTCCGGAGGACTACGCCCTTGCTGCGCTGCTCCCGCACAAAGAGCACGTCAGTGTGGTGAGCGGGCTGTCGGTCAAGACACCCCGCCACCCGCACCACTCGGGCATGGCCGCCATGTGCTCGGGCGGCCCCCACGTCAAGATCGACGACGTGCGCGACACCATCGTATCGACCTTCAAATACCCGAGCGTCGATCAGGTCGCAGCCCAGCATTTTCAATCGGTCAGCCCCGGCCCGTACAAATCGCTCGAGGCGGCGATCACCCGCTTTCGCGGCACCGACGAGGGCACGACGTGCCAGCACCTCTCGCACAACGGCAGCAAGAACGGCGAGACGAACGTGAACCCGTCGGAAGAGTCGCCGCAGGCGTTCTTCGATCGGTTGTTCAATCAGGTCCCGGTCGATCCGCTCGTGCGCAAGGCGCGGGCGAGCGTGCTCGACGCCGTGGGCGGTCAGATCAAGGACCTCCGGGGGCGGCTCGGCGAAAAGGACAAACAGCGCCTGGAACAGCACCTGACGAGCATCTCGGACCTGGAGCACCGGCTGGCGACGGCCACCACCAACTGCGCCATGCCCGGCGCCCCGGGCGATTTCCCCGATGTCGGGTGGAACGAGCAGATCGCCGAGAAGAACGCCGCCATGAGCGACCTCTTGAGCCTCGCGCTGTCGTGTGGGCTCACCCGGGCGTTCTCGATCTGTCATTCGACGTGCGGGTCGGGCGCCATCTTCTGGATGGTGGGCGGCAACAACGGCCAGCATTACATGAACCACACCGAGCCGGCGCCCCATCCAAAGCAGCAGGCGGCCGTGCGCTTCACCATGGCGCAGCTCGCCTATTTTCTCGATCGCTTGAAGAGCACGCCCGAGGGGGCGGGGAACCTGCTCGATCATTGTTCGATTCTGGTAGGGAGCGAGCACGCCGAGGGGTGGACGCACGCGCAGGACGACATGCCCGTGCTGATCTGCGGCAAGGGCGGCGGGCGGCTGCGGGGCAACGTTCACTATCGCGAGGAGGGTGGCCATGTGAGCCGGGCGCTGCTCACGGCGCTCCGCGGCGCGGGGCTCCCCCTCACGGAATTCGGCCATGAAGAGGGTCTCGCGACCGAGCCGATTGCGGAGATCGAGGTGGGATAGCGGCGACAGCCTCTCTCGATCACCAGGCCGAGAGAGGCTGTCCAAGGCTCACGCGGCGAGCGGCAGGGCTTCTTCGACGAGGGCCTTCAGGCACGGCAGGACGGCGCGCCGGAGGACCACCTCGCGCATCGCCTGTCGCAGCTCGCTCGTGACGACTCCGTGGTGGAGGAGCACCTCGTCCCGCGACGAGCGCGGGCGCGCGTCGTGCCGGGCGCCGTGCAGCTCGGCCTGGAGAATGGCAATCTCGCTCCGGATGGCGAGCTGGACCTCGCCGCCGAAGGTCGCGAGCGCCCAGCGGACCGTGCGCCACGCGAGCTCGGCGTGCTCGGACTCGTCATTGGCAATGCCGGCGAGGAGGGCTCGCACGACCGGATCTTTGGCGTTCGCCTCGGCCTCGCCGGCCTCGACGGCGGCGATGGTCTCACCGGCGCAGCCCTCGCGGATCACCAGACGAACGATGCTCGCGACGTCGTTGCCGCCGTCGAGCGCGCCGTCCGCGGACAGCGGACCGGGCCCGAGCCGCCTGCCGCGGTAGGCGCTCGCCAGCGCGAACGCGGCGCGCGCGTGCCGGGTCTCGTCGACGAGCGCGCTGTTGGTGCGCTCGATGAGCCCGGCCGGCGCCCCGAGCGAGAGGAGCTGGAGCGAGAAGCGCGCGAACGCCGCAATGGACGCGTGCTCCATGCGCGCCGCGTGCTCCCAGGCCGTCGCGAGCTCGTCGCGAACGGCGTCGTTCATGCCCAGAAGGCTGGGCGAGAGATCCGCCTGGCACCAGTCGTTCCGGCGCGCGAGCGGCGCCGTCCGCGCTTCCCCTTCGACAAGGAACGGCCGCCCGATGGCACAGCCACCCTGGACACACTCGCGGTGGCCGTCCGGCTGGACCGTGCAGTAGCTATTGGGCGCCGCGCTGCAATCGAGATCACCGCCGCAGGTGTCGTTCGGCGTCGTGCAGGCGAACTGGATGTAATAGCAGCCCATCGTCGGATCCCAGCTCGTGCACTCGCCGCCGGTGCCGCAGTCGGCGCCCGTCTTGCACGAGGCGCTGGTGCACATTCCTGCCGCTTCGCCGCACAGGCAAAGCTGGTCCGGAGCGCACTGCGAGTCGCTCGTGCAGGCCGCCACACACGAGCAGGCCCACTCTCCTCCATCGTCGCAGACCGTGCCGGCAGGACACTCTCCGCAACACGGGTTCGTGTCGGGGTAATTGGTCGGGCATTCAATGGCAGCGCGGCGGCGGAGCTGGCCCCCGGCGCAGACATCGATCCCGACGTCCTTGCCATTCACGAGGTACGGCATGGGGTTGACGCAGTCGCCCGAGCCGCCTCCCGCGCCGCCGACGTTCGAGGACGAGGAGGTCGTGGTGCCGGTCGTGCCCGTGCTGCTCGTGGCATTGCCGGCGCCGGTTCCGTTGGTGGACGAGCTGCCAGCGCCGCCGGACCCGCCGCCGCCCTCTGCGCCTGTCCCGGCGGTCCCCTCCACGGTGACGTTGCCGCCACATCCGGCCTGGAGCTGCACCCCCAGCGCGACAAGGAGCGCACCGGCGAACGTGTCAATGGATGCGAGTCGGGGTCGAAGCAAAGTACGCATGGGGAAGTCCTTCTGAAGCGAGAGTTTGAATCGCGGAACGCTCGGCGCTTCACCGGCACGGTGATTCGCGTGAGTGGCCGCTCCACCCTTCGGGGCGGCGCCTCAAGCTACGAGTAGAGCACACATCGGGGGTAGAGAGCCGACCGCGCGGCTGTGACGCGGGCTCGCGGGACCTCGTTCGGCGTTGCACCGCGAGCGGCGCCCACCTCGGACGGATAAGGTGCGTTCTCGGTCGCGCGCGACCGGCGCAACCATTCATGGAAACCAGGCACCTCATCGACCATCCTTCGCCGGAGAGAGCATGAGCACGGACGACGTGATGGAGCGGGCCCGCGCGGGCGACGCCGCCGCGCTGGAGGCGCTGCTGAAGAGCTTCGCCCCCGCGATCCACCGGTTCGGCTTGCGGATGTGCAAGAACGTGGCGGACGCCGAGGACGTGCTGCAGGACACGCTGCTCGCCGTCGCGCAGCACCTCGGTGAGGTGGAGGGCCGCGCTTCGCTGTCGGGCTGGGTCTTCACGCTCGCGCGCAACGCCTGCCTGCGGCGCCGCCGGGGCCTGAAGAACCGACCGCACGTCGACACGGACACCGTGCCCGAGCCGGCCGACGAGCGCCCGTCCCCCGAGGCCAAGGCCTGCGAGCGCGAGGTCTCGGAGGTGGTCTCCCGCGCCCTCGACGGCCTGCCGGACGACTATCGCGAGGTGCTCGTCCTGCGCGAGATGGAGGGGCTCACGGCAGCCGACACCGCGGCGGCTCTCGGCATCTCCGTCGATGCGACCAAGAGCCGGCTCCATCGGGCCCGCGAGGCCCTACGCAACGCGCTGAAGCCGGTCCTGGAGGCGGCGGCGCCGCGGGCCAGGGCGGACTGTCCCGACGTGATGGCGCTGTGGTCGCAGAAGAGCGAGGGCGACCTGAGCGCCGTCGATTGCGCCGAGATGGAGCGGCACATCGAGGGCTGCGCCGCCTGCGCCGCGGCTTGCTCGGCGCTGAAACGCGCGCTCCTGGCGTGCCGGAGCGCGGCGACGACGGAGGTGAGCCCCGAGATCCAGGCCCGCGTGAAGGCAGCCGTCCGGGAATGGACCGCGCGCCGCGGCGGCGCGGCGGACCCGAGGCGCGGCGGGGCCTGAAGGGCGGCGGCGCGGAGGCTGAAGGCAGGCCGAGCTCGTCCTGAAAAAAAAGTCGCGCGGCGGCGAACCCTCTCGGCGGGTGCCTGGCTCCTACCATTGAACGCGGCGGAGAACGCCGCGCTCGCCAGCCCACAGGAGCCGCGCCGTGAAGATCCGAGCGTTCTTCGACCCCGCCACGTCCACCCTCACGTACGTCGTCCACGACCCCGCCACGCGCGATGCCGTCGTGATCGACCCCGTGCTCGATTACGACCCCGCGGCGTCGCAGACGTCGACGGCGTCGGTCGAGGCGGTCGCCGCGTTCATCGAGGCCGAGCGCCTCCGACTTCACTATGTCCTCGAGACCCACGCGCACGCCGATCACCTCTCCGGATCGCAGCTCCTCAGGCGCCGCTTCGGCGCGACGGTCGCCATTGGCGAGCGCATCACCGAGGTGCAGTCGACCTTCAAGCAGCTCTTCGACTTGCCGGCTGATTTCCCGACGGACGGCTCGCAGTTCGATCGGCTGCTCCACGACGAGGAGGTGGTGGAGGCCGGCAGTCTCAGCGTCCGAGTCATGGCGACCCCGGGACACACCCCGGCCTGCGTGAGCTACCAGATCGAGGACGCGGTCTTCACCGGCGATGCGCTGTTCATCGAGGACTACGGCACGGGCCGCTGCGATTTTCCGCGAGGGAGCGCCGCCGACCTCTACACCTCCGTGCACGACAAGCTGTATTCTTTGCCCGGCGCGACGCGGGTGCTCGTCGGTCACGACTACCAGCCGAACGGGCGCGAGCTCCGCTTCGAGACGACCATCGAAGCCTCGCGGAGCGGCAATGTCCAGCTCAAGGCCTCGACCTCGCGCGACGAGTTCGTCGGCTTCCGCAGCGCCCGCGACGCGACCCTCGCCGCGCCGCGCCTGCTCCTGCCGAGCGTGCAGATCAACGTCGACGCCGGGAGGCTGCCGCCGCCTCGCAAGAACGGCCGGCAATACCTCTCGATACCGCTCAATCCGTTCCGGCCCACGACCGAGATCGGGAGTCGGTGATGCTGATTGTCGCCGCTGCGCTGGCGCTCTTGATCGGCCTCTCGCTCGGGCTGCTCGGGGGCGGGGGCTCCCTCCTGACACTGCCCATGCTGGTCTACGTGCTCGACGTCGAGCCCGGACAGGCCATCGCGTCCTCGTTGCTCGTCGTCGCCAGCACGGCGCTGGTGAGCGCCGTGGTCCACGCGCGCGCCGGGAACGTGGATTATCGCACCGGCGCGCTCTTCGGGGCGGCCGGCATGGCCGGCGCGTTCGGGGGCGGCCGCCTGGCGGGTCACCTGCCGGGCAACGTGCTCCTCGCCGCGTTCGCCGCCGTCATGCTGGCCGCAGGGCTCGCCATGATCCAGCCGCGAAAGGGCGGCGCCGCCGCCGCACCGCCCGGCCACGTCTCCATCGTACGCATCCTCGCCGCCGGTGCCGGGGCGGGCGCCGTCGCGGGGCTCGTGGGCGCCGGCGGCGGGTTCCTCGTGGTGCCCGCGCTCGTCCTGTTCGGCGGGCTCGACATGCGGCGCGCCATTGGCACCTCGCTGCTCGTCATTGCCCTCCAGTCGTTCGCCGGCTACGCCGGCCATGTGACGCACACTTCCATCGACGTCCCGCTGACCGCGCAGATCACCGGACTGGCGATCCTCGGCAGTCTGGCCGGCGCGCGGCTCGCCAGGCGCCTGCGGGCCGAGACCCTGCGCTGCGGCTTCGCCTGGCTCGTCCTGGCAATGGCGGTCTTCATGCTCTGGCGACAGGTGTCCTGGAGCGTGGCCGTCACCGCGGCAGCCCTGGCGCTCGCCGTCGTCTTCGTGACGTCCCGCCGCCGCGCCGACGTCGCCCACCCCACGGCGCCCCTCTGTCTGGGCTCCAGAGCACGGCATTGACCATGAACCACTTCACCCCTGTTTCAGCGCTCCTGGGCGGCGCCTTGATTGGCCTCGCGACCTCCCTGTTCCTGCTCACGCACGGCAAGGTCGCCGGCATCTCCGGCATCTTCGGCGGGCTCCTCTCGCGTCCGGTCAACGACGGCCCGGTCCGTCTCGCCTTCGTGGCGGGCCTCCTCCTCGCCGGGCTCGCGGCCCACTTCGTCGCTCCGGGGCAGCTCGCCGTCCCGCCCCCGTCACGCTCGCTCGGCGTACTGGCGATCGCGGGCCTCCTCGTGGGCTTCGGGACGCGCCTGGGAAACGGCTGCACGAGCGGGCACGGCGTCTGCGGGCTGAGCCGCCTCTCGGCGCGATCGCTCGTCGCGACAATGACGTTCATGGCAACCGGCGCCCTCGCAGTGGCGCTGTTCGGAGGCGTCGAATGAAGTCGGTATGGACAGCTCTCGGTGCAGGAGGCCTGTTCGGCGCGGGCCTCGTGCTGTCCGGCATGGCGCGGCCGGCCAAGGTGATTGCCTTCCTGGACGTCGGCCGCCAGTGGGATCCGAGCCTCGCCTTCGTCATGGCCGGCGCGATCGCCGTGCACATGGTCCTCTTCCGCGTGATCCTGCGGCGGCGCTCTCCCCTCTATGACGTGACGTTCCACCTGCCTACCCGCAAGGACATCGACCTTCGCCTCGTCGCGGGGGCGGCCCTGTTCGGCGTCGGCTGGGGCCTGGGCGGGTATTGCCCCGGCCCCGCCCTCGTCTCGATCGGCGCGGGCACGCTGCCGGCGCTCGTCTTCGTGGCGACCATGGCCGCCGGCATGTGGCTCCACAGCCATCTCTTCACGGCCCGCGATCCTTCGACCCGCGACCAGAGCCGCGACGTGCCGCTGCACGCGCCGCCCGCCGGCCCACCCGACAGCGGGGCTCCGTGAAGCGCACGAGAACCGAGAGCCCTCGACGACGGAGGGGAGCGGCCGCACCGGCGGCTCGAATCAATCGTGCTTCGGCGGCTCGGCGGGACGGGAGCGCGGGGCCCGTTTGAGATCGCGCAGGTACACGAACCAGTAGACGAGTCCGACCAGCGCGACGCCGCCCACCATGTTGCCGAGCGTCACCGGCAAGAGGTTGCGCACGAGAAAGCCGTCGAGGCTCAGATGCGGAAACGCCTCGGGTCCGGCGGCGCCGAGCCACGGGCCAGGTCCGCCGAAGCGCTGGATCAGGAGCGCGAACGGCACGAAATACATGTTCGCGACGCTGTGCTCGAAGCCGGCGGCGACGAACGCCGTGACCGGCGGGACGATGCACAGGATGCGGTCCGCCGTGCTGCGGGCGCTGAGGCAGAGCCACACGGCGAGGCAGACCAGGGCATTGCACAACACCCCGCGGGCGAGCGCCGGAACGAGCCCCAGGCTGCACTTCGCCTCGGCGGTGGCCAGCGCCGCCGCGCCGACGCTGCCGCCCCCGAGCGCGTGCTGATCGGTCGCGAACACGAGCCCCGCGGTGAGCAACGCACCCACGAAGTTGCCCGCG
>Ga0163144_10020969_pt1 | contig 13017 bp, 8 predicted proteins | sample OliLak19BULKMAT1_FD_123175 | JGI IMG/M metagenome (GOLD analysis project Ga0163144, IMG submission 123175) | Freshwater microbial mat bacterial communities from Lake Vanda, McMurdo Dry Valleys, Antarctica - Oligotrophic Lake LV.19.BULKMAT1 | ecosystem: Environmental > Aquatic > Freshwater > Lake...
CACCGCCAACCGCATGAGGAGCGGAAGCGCTTCGCTTCCGACGGAACGGGAAGCCGTTCCGCTACCCATGTCTCACCGCTTCCAGGTGAGCATATCTTCCATCAACGCGATCGCCGTCGCCTCGGTGATATCCTGCACGCTGAACTGCCGGAACGTGCGGCGCGCTTGCGACCGGGCGGCTTCACCGCCAGCCGCATGAGGAGCGGAAGCGCTTCGCTTCCGACGGAACGGAAAGCCGTTCCGCTACCCATGTCTCACCGCTTCCCGGTGAGCATATCTTCCATCAACGCGATGGCCGTCGCCTCGGTGATATCCTGCACGCTGAACTGCCGGACCGTGCGGCGCGCTTGCGACCGGGCGGCTTCACCGCCAGCCGCATGAGGAGCGGAAGCGCTTCGCTTCCGACGGAACGGAAAGCCGTTCCGCTACCCATGCCTCACCGCTTCCCGGTGAGCATATCTTCCATCAACGCGATGGCCGTGGCCTCGGTGATGTCCTGCACGCTGAACTGCCGGACCGCGCGGCCGGCCTGCACGCCCTTGCCGATGATATCGCTCGCCGAAGCCTGGCCGACGATCGCCGCATCCTTCAACCGGATCGCGGTGGCCTGGATGTCCGGCACGGGCACCGTGACGTCGCCCGAGACTTCGGGCACGGTGAGATTGCGGCTCGAGATGAGCACCTCGATCGCGATGTCGGCGATGTCGGCGAGGGCCTTCCGATCCTTCGCCGCCTGATCGCCCGTCAGGTGGGCGCCGGCTTCTTCCGGCAGCAACGAGGCGGCCACCTTCTGATCGGCGAGTTGGGCGCCAGCGTGCCGGAACGCCCGGCCGAAGAGCCGCTCGATCTCGCGCACCGTCTGCTGGTCGGCCAGCGCGGGCGCGGCGGCGTCACGGGCCTTGTAGGTGTTCGTGCCGCTCGTCTTGAGGGCGGCATCCGCCTTTTCAAAATTCTCCATGCGCTCCGTGAGTTTCAGACCGCTCGCGGTGTCGATGAGCGCACGATTCACGTAGACCACGATGCGCGGCGCGCCGTCAGTCTTATAGACCTTGCGAAAGCCCTCGAACACCCCATCGGCCGCCTGGCGGGTGATCAACGTGTCACCACTCGGGCCATACACGCGCTGCGCCGGCTGGCCGGGAGTGTTGACCTGCGGAACGGGCGACAGCCCGCGCGGCGTCGCCTGCACCAGCGGTGGCGGCGTGGGCGGGGGCGCATTCGGCGACTGCGCGTCGGCCAGCGGAACGAGCGTGACGAAAAGCGGGGCGAGAAATAGGGAGCGGTTCATGGCGGCGGAGAGTGGTTTGAATCGTTCTCGTTCCTCGTTCTCGTAATCGTTATCTTTTCCGGATTCGACGCTTGTGATGTGTTCGTCCTGACGAACGAGAACGATTAGGAGAACGAGGAACGATGGTCTGCTCTTACCGCGCCTGGCGGACGCGGACGGTGTATTTCTTGGCCTGCACGTTCATCGCGGTGAAGCGGACCGCCTCGGTCGCATTCTCCGAAAGGATCAGCGTCTGCCAAGGGGTTTCGTCGCCGGTCGAGAACCCCTGATCGTCTTTGAAGACGCAATTGATCTGGACCTGGATCCGGCGGGCTTCGCGGTTCTTCACGTTGGCGACGACTTCCAGCCGGCCATCGGCGAGTGGACGCTCCTGCAGGCCGGTGCAGGTCACGGAGTATTGCGCCGGCTGGTCGAGCAGCACGAAACGGTCGGTGTTCTCGAGCGTGAACTTGGTGGTATCCAGCGGGGCAAACGGACCCGGCTCCGTGACGCAACCCGCGGTCAGCGCGAGGGCAACGGTGGCGAAAAGGAGGGAAACGGTCTGGGTGTTCATAGGACGATACGGCGGCGGTGCTGCGGTGTGACTGCGAGTCAGCGCTTAAGTTCGCTCAAAAACACGACGGTATCGCGGTCGTCGGCGCCAACCGAAAAACGGACCGATTGTGTGCGGGATTCGAGGACATTGCCGTCGCGATCCATGAACTCCAGTCGGCCGGCGTGCTCGCCCGGCGGGAGCTTGAGCGCAGCGAAGCTCAACCGCTGCGGCAGGTTGTTCCACTGGCGGGTGTCGGCTTCGGTCCGGGTGGCCGCCGAGGCTATCTTGCCGATGATGCCCAGGATGCCGAGGCCGACGGCGGTGAGGTTCGCATCATCACCGTCCTTGCCCTGGCGCTCGCGGCGGCGGGCTTGGTCGTTGGCGATGACCGCCCCGGCCAGAGCGGCGTCGCCCGCGATGTTCGCCCCGGTCTTGAAATACGCCTTGTTGCCGAGGATGTGGTCCATCACGCGGCCGCCCCGCGTCGTCGCCTGGTAGCCAAGGTCGTCGTAGGCGGGGAGCGGGATGATCTTGCGGCCATCTTCCAACACCAACCGCGCCGAACGCGTCGGCGAATCCTCGGTGTGAAAGCGGAGCATCTCACCGTGCTGGCCGGCGGCGTATTTGCGCGGACCGTAGCCGTATTCGGCGAAGAAGAGGACGTTCGCGGCGGGGTTGTAGGCCGGCAACGCGACCTGGGCGCCCGCGTGCGCCTGGGCGCGCGCCCAGGCGTCGCTGCCGTCGGCCTGCAGTTTCGCGGAGGCCAGGCCATCGAGATAATCGAGCAAGACGTAGTCAGCGTCGTAGTTCTTCTGCTCCGGATCACTGTCGATGACCTGGCCAGAGCGAAAGCACGCCCGGGCGTTGTCGGGTTGCCCGTCGCGCCAATAAAGAATGCCGCGGTAATAGTAGGCCATCACCCGCTCGTAGGGCTCGCCGATGAACGGCTTGTTGCTCTCCGCGGTAAACAGGGTGCGCGCGCGCGCCGCCTCGGCATCGTTGGTGATGATGCCGCCGATGCGCACGATCGCGTCGTCGAAATACGCCCGGGCCTCGTCGAAATTTCCCGCCCGCAGCGCACTCACGCCGGCGCGGTAGTCGACCAGCACGCGATCGCGTTCCGGCACGGCCGGCACGCGCTGATCGGCGGCGGTGGGGGCGTTGGGTGCGACGGCGCTCGCGCGCGGCGCACCGTTGAGACCCGCGCCCGTGCGCAGATCCGGCGGCGGGCCGTAGGCGCAGCCGGCGAACAGCGCAATCGCGGCGAAGAGCGGTGCGCCGACGATGGCCCCGCGGCAGACCTGCGCGCGAGCGCCGCGACCGGACCCGTGGCGCACTGCCGCCCCGCCGCTCACGCGGCGGGCTACTGCTGGGCGGCACCGCGCGTGAGACGTGGAGTCGCGCGCCATCACCGATACGCGGCGTCCTCGAGGCCCTGCTTCTTGATCTCCGCGAAATCCTCCCACACGATCCGGCTCGTGCGCGCATCGGTCAGGCGAAACGTGTAGAGCACGTAATCGCTGATGCCCGCGGCGGCCTTGGTCGTGTTGCCCTCGAGCTTGCCGGTGAGAAAGAAGTCGGCGCCACCGAACTCCACCACATTGGGATCGGCACTGGCCGTCACCTGCCCGCTGCGCTTCAGCTCCCGTTCGCGTTCGAGGGTCTTCATCATCTCGCGATCGAGGAAGCTCACTTGGCCCGCGGCCTTGGAGTTCAGCATCACGCGGATGCGCGTAAGGAACATGTCCTTGTTGATCGGGAACCGCGTATTGTTCACCACCGGATCGAGCACGATGCTCGGCGGGACCTGCGCGCGCGCGATCTGCGGAATGCCAAGAATACTGCGGGCCATCTTGTCGGTCACGCTCACGAGATCCTGTGACTCGATGCCGGTGCCGGCCACGAACCCGCGCTCATCGGGGCGCATTTCGGTCACGGGCACGCCCGCGGGATTTTGCACGCCGCGCGAGGTGGCGCAGCCGGCGAGAATCGCCGAGCTCGCGACGAGGCCGGCGAGGAGGAAACGGGAAGGGTGGTTCATGGTGTCAGTCGGAACGAGGAACTCGGGAAGGTGGAGCGATGAAGGGCGGAAAAACCGCGCGGCTTCAGAGACGAAACGCTACGGCCCAATATTCTGCGAAATCCTCAACGGCCAAACAGCGTGTTGGCCCCGCTCATGGGCGTGGCGTTGTAATAGTAGTTGTTGATGATCGTCAGCGGTTGCGCTGGCGCGGCCGCGGCGGGTTGCGCCTGCACCTGCACCGGCGCCGGCGGTTGCACCATCACCGGCGCCTGCCGGTAAACCGCCGCGCTGCGATTCGCATCCGCGACGGAACCCAGCAGCCAGCCCAGGCCCGCGCCCCACGCGGCGCCGCGCCAGCCGTTGTGGCCGAGCGAGCCGCTGTTGTGGCCAATGATGCCGCCGGCGAGCGCGCCGAGAACAAGGCCGTTGGCCGCGCCGCTCGTCGTGCCGTGGTAGCCAGTCGTGCCGTAATAAGGATAATCGGCGCCGTAGCCGCCGTAATAACTGTAGCTGGGCGCATAGCCATAGGCGTAACGCGGTCCGTAGAAGGCGGTCCCGTAGCCAAAATCACGATAGCCATGATAACCGTAGCCGTGGCCACGGTAGTAACCGAGATTCCCCGCGCCATAGCCCACGCTCACCTGCACGCGGGGCGAACTGCGGTGACCGGAATCGCTGCGGTGCGGCGTGTTCACCACGCTCGTGCGATCACCCCGACGGGAGAGGTCCGAACGCACCACTTGGGCATCGGCCGAGGACAAAGCCGCCACGGCAAGGCAAAGCGAAAGGATGGTTTTCATGGCTAGGACAGCGTGTGCGACACGGCGTCCGTCGCAAGGTTTCACAATCGCAAGCGATGCCGCCCTGGAACGGACGCCGCGATCGCCCTCAACGTTTCTCGCGCGGCAGCGGCTCCAGCGCGATGCCGTTCGGACACTGCTGCCGTCCCGCCACGAACTGCGCCCGGCAGCGCGGGCAGTAGTCGCAACTCGCCGGCGCATCCGGCGCCGGTGCCGCCAGCAAGTCCGCGACCGCGAGCCCCTCGCGTTGCAGCCGCGGCTCGATTTCCTGCGCCAGCGCTGGGCGAAACCAGCCGGCCACTTCGCGGGCGAACGGCGGATCGTCGGCGTTCTCGATCGGCCAGCGCACGTCGGCGACCACGTTGAACGCCCACTCCCGCCGCGCGCCCGCTCCACCAAACGCCAGCACCGCCGAAAGGGGGTGTTGCGGCGGAAAAAATCCCTCGCCCGCGATCGCCCGCAACCGCAGCGCCTGCGGCGGCAGCATCAGCGCGCTGAACAGGTTCGCGCCGCGTTTTTGCGCCGCGACGGGCTTCAGCCGCCGGACCGCCCGCCAGACCAGCGTGACGGCCGTCACGTGCGCCACCAGCACGGCCAGCAAAACCCAGGGCAACGCCGCCGCCAGCGCCTCGCTCCACCGCGTCGGCAGCCGCGCCGCCAGATCGCCCGCCACATAAATCGTCAGCCCGAGCATCACGATCAGCGTGAATCCATTGAGCATCGCCGCCGTCCGCGTGCGACCCGCCAGCACGCGCGCCCGCCGCCGCAGATGTGCCGGCCGGAACCAGCGCGCCAGCAACACCCGCAGCCGCGCCTCGCGCACCGCCGCGGGCAGCTTGGCGAGCGCCAGCAGCTCACGCGCCGGCACGTGGCCGGTGTCGGCGCAGAACCGCCGGCCGTTCACGAACACCCATCCGCCCGCCACGCCCACCTCGCGCACTTCCTCCCAACGCCAGGCCAACGCGGCCGGCTCGTGGTCCACCGGGCGCCCCGCCGCGCCGGCCGGCCGGTTGCACACGCCCGCGGGCGAAAAGGTCAGCGGCACATCCGCCGCACTCATCCGCCAGTCGGCCGGCGACGCGCCGGGCAGGCTGAGGCGTTGGTGCCGCACGCTGGCTCGGGCACGCCGGCCGCGCCCGACCAGCGTGAAGATCAGCCGCGGCCCCAGCCGCCACCCGTCCAGCGCCCAAAGCACCCAGAAGACCGCCAGGACTGAAACCCACTCCGACATCCGCGCGGCGCTCAGGCCGCCGGCGGTTGGTCGTTAGGCCGCGCGCCGGTCAGCTTGTTGAAGAACTTCTTGATCACCGCGCCCAGCGCGATCGCCGCGAACACAATCGCCTTCCACGCCTTGCTGAACCACACGCCGAGCGACGCGAACCAGCCCAGCTTCGCCGCCATCACCGCGCCGCCGCCCAGCACCAGCGCGGAGAGGCCGTAGGCCGCCACTTTGTCACCCGCCTTGAATTCCGAATACTTCTGGCCCGCGACATAGCTGAAGTTGTTCGCCAGCAGTTTCTCCGTGTCGGCCTCGGCCGCCTTGAAACCGGGAGTGTCCGACACGAGCGTCACGTTCATCACGCCGCCGCGGCCGAGCAGCCGGATGCTTTCGTTGATGAACACTTCCTTGAAGCTGTCTTGCGACGAGCTGAGGTTGATGGCCCACTTGAGGTTGTTCGTCTTCGCGTCGTAGTGCGGCGCGGTCGCCCAGCCCTTCAATTTCATTTCGCTCCAGCCCCGCTCCTTGCGCGCCTTGTTGGACGGCTCTTCGTTTTCCGTCATGACCTTCATGATCTTCTCCGCGTCGAGCTTCTCTTCGTCCTTCACGTAACCCGCATCGTCATAGTCGATGAACAGCATGTAGCCGGGCGCGAGCACCACGCCGACTTCCTTTCCATTCTGGGAATTCTGGGTGAGCTCGTAGAACCGCTTGATTGAGTCCTGGCCCACAAAGTGATACTTCTCCGGCAGCTTCAACTCGGCGATTTTGCCAAGCGGCACGGTGGCCGGGCCGGCCTGCAATTTCACCCCCGCCTCCTGGAGCTGCTCCACGAAGGTCTTCGGCTTCTTCTCCGCCTCCACCGCGGATTTCTCCGCCGCTTTGTCGGCCGCACGGACGAGGCCGGAGAGAAGAATGCTCAACGCAAACAGGGCGCGCAACAGGTGCATGAAGCGGGGTATTTCGGACAGAGCCGCGCCGCGGTCAATGGACGAATGCAAGATGCAGGTGGGGTGGCGTAAATCTGTTTTTGTTCGATGCAGAAAATCGTTCTCGTTCTCGTAATCTTTCTCTCCCCGGAGCATCCCTGACGAAGGAGAACGAGGAACGAGAACGAATCCGGCGCAAATCACGCAAAAGCTGATTTGCGCTCGGCGGAGTGCCCCCACCCCGCCTGCGGAAACTCCCTTTCACTTCAGCGCCTGCAGATGCGCGAACAAATCGCTGACCTGCTCCGGCGCCAGCCCTTCGAGCAGACCTTCCGGCATCAGTGAGCGGCCGGTATAACCCGCCCGCTGAATCGTGCTGCGCGCAATCCTCCGATCGGCCGCACCAGGCGTGCGCAGGACGATCGCCTCGGCGTTCTGCTCGACGAGAAAACCGTCGTTCACGGCCCCATCCCGCGTCACGACCCGGAAAGTCTGATACGCGCTCTCCATCGCCGCGTTCGGCGTGAGAATGTTGCGGAGGATTGCCTCCACGCCGGTGTGCGCCACGCCGTCGAGCGCCGGCGCGATCTGCCCGCCCTGGCCGCCTTGCTGATGACAGGCAAGGCACAGCGCCGTAAACAATGCGCGCCCCTGCTCGGGGTTGCCCCGAGTATTGGCCAGCGTGCGGAAACGCGCGAACTTCTCCACCTGCGCTGCCGCCTCCGCCGGCGTCAGCAGCGCCGGCGCGTCGTCCACGCCTTCGACGCGCGCGTGGCCGTGCAACGGCCCCCAGTTCGCGCCGCCCAAGACGTGCGCCAGCGAAGCCGGCCGCGCCGTGGCCGGTTCCGCCGCATAGCTGCGATCAAAGTTTTCGCGGATCTCGCGCGCCGATCGCGCCGCACTCCAGACCCGGAACTCCGCCAGCCAGCCCGCGGTGCCGCCGGCCGTCGGCATCGTCCGCCCCAAATCGAGCCCGGTGAAGTCGCCCGTATGCGTCGCCTTGCTGGTCGCATCGAGTTCGCCGTTGATGAAAATCCTGAACTCACCCGCGGCGTCGCGCGTCACGGCAAAGTGCGTCCACACGCCGGGCGTCGTCTTCTTTTTCGCCACCACGATGTCCTTCACACCGCCACCCACCCACGCGCGGAACTGCCCGGCGTGAAAATTGAGATCAAGCTGCCCCGCCGCCGCGAGGATGCCGTCGTGGTTGCTGATCGGCTCCTCCAGTTTCACCCAGCACTCAACCGTGAAGGGCCCGCGCAACGTGATCTGCGTCGCCGCATAATCCGCGTCCGCGCCACCCAGTCGCAGAACGCGCGCCGCGTCGCCGCCGAGTTTTTGCCAGAGGGCCGCGACTTGCGCATCGCCCGGAAGCAGCGTGCGCAGCTTGTCGACCGTGCTCACGCCGACATCCGCCGCCGGCACCGTGCCGTCACGCAAGCCCGCGAGCAGCGCCGACGCACCGGGCTTCGTGCCCGCCAGCCGGTGGAGTGCCTGGCCGCGCTGTGTCGCGGAAAGCGCGGGCAGCAGCGCCACCAGCCGGCTCGCCGCCTCCGGGGCGCGATGCGCCGCCAGCGCCGCCCACGCGGCGTCCCGCAACGCCGGCTCCGCTGCGCTCCGCGCCACTTCGTCGAGCAGCGCCACCGGTCCGCCGCCGATCTCGCGCAGCGCACGTAGTGCCGGCAGCACGACAGGTTCCTTCGCCGTCCGCCATCGCGTGCGGACAACAGAAACGAGTTCCGCTTCGACGCCCGCCAGCCCAAACGCCCCCGCCACGTCCGCCCCGAGGATCTGCTCGCCCGCCACCGGGCTCGCCAGTTGCACCTTCGCCGCCGCCGTCAGCGCCAGACCGAACCGCGCCGCGTCGAAACTCGTCCGCAGGTCGAGCAATGCCCGCAGCACCGCCGGCCGCGCCTCCGCCGTCTCGAGCAGCCGCCGCAGCGCCGCACCCACCGCCGCGTCGCCGAAGTGCGCCGCCAGCATGCGAATCTCCTCGCTGTCGAGCGGCCGCGACAATTCCGCCGCGAGCTGCGCGAAGCCGATCGCCGCGCGCTTTCCGCCGAGCGCAAGCGTCGCGAGCACCCGGTGCTCGAGCGGCAGCGCGCGCCCATCGGCCGACGCCAGCAGCGCCGCCGTCGCGTCCGGATTCACCTCCATCGCCCAGCGCGCGAGGTAGCGCTCGAACTCGCGCTCGTAGCGCACCCAATCGTCACCTGCGCTGAGCGCCGGACCACCGAGTCGTGCCGCGAGTTGCATCGTCGCCGTCCCCGCGCCGCGCACGCGCCGCAACGCATCGCCGACCGCCGCCCGCACCGCCGGCTGCGCATCCGCCGCCAGCGGCGTCACGATGGCCAGAAACTCCGCCTCCGGTCGCGGCTGCGCCGCCGCAATCCGCGCGGCTTCGCGGCGCAGGTGCAGGCTCGGACCGGCCGCCAGCGTGCGCAGCAGTGCCGTGTCGATCGGCTGCAAATTTTCCAGCGCCCAGAGCGCCCCGAGCCGCCGTCCCTCCGACCGCGTGCGGTCCTCGACGCTGCGCCGCAGTTCCGGCGCCAGTCCCGTCGCCCGCCGATCGCCGATCTCGAGCCACGCCAGCCGCGCCACGAGAGCGTTCGGCGCATCGAGCTGGGCGAGCAGCGCGCGGTCGTCGAGCCGCGCGAGATTCGGCGGCGCGTTGCGCGGCTGGTCGCGGTGGCGCACGCGCCAGATCCGGCCGCGACTCTTGTCGCGGTCCGGATGCTCGCGCGGCACTTCATTGTGCGAGATGATCTTGTTATACCAGTCGACGAGGTAGAGCGCCCCGTCCGGACCAAACGCCATCGCCACCGGACGAAACCACCGGTCCTCGCTCGTCACGAAGTCCGCCCGCTTCTCGAAGCGATACCGCGCGCCGTCGTGCGACGCCCTGACCGTCTGCACCGTGCCGGTGATGGGATTCGCCAGGAAGAAAACCTTGTCGGTCGCCTGCATCGGCTGACCAACCTTCCGGAAAATCCCGTCACCGTCCTCGGCCAGCGCCAGTCCGCTCAGGCCCGTGCCCCCCATCTGCGGCGGCCCAAGCGGCGGCGGCATCATCGGCTGATAAGGTCGCAATCGGTCCTTCGATCCCGTCCGCACCAGCACGCCCGGTGCGTAGGGGATTACTGGATATCCCTGATCGTTGGCCTCCTGGAAAAACGTCTCGCCCTCCCGGCTCGTCGCCAGCCCCCAGATGTTGTTCGGCCCCGCCGTCACGCTCTCGAACTGCGCGCCGTCGAGGGTCATCCGCGCGAGTTTGCACTGGTTGAACGGCACCTCCGTCGTGCCGTCGGCGAACGCCCGCCCGCCCGGCCGCCGCACGGTCGAGTAATTGAAGAGCCCCTGCGCCACGAACATCGTGCCGCCCGGCTGCCGCAGGAACTGGTGGGGAAACAAATGTGAGTCCTGCGTGCCAAAGCCCGTGAGCACGACCTCATGCCGATCCGCGCGGCCATCGCCGTCCGTGTCGCGATAAAAGCGGATGTCCGCGCCGTATTGCACGAACACCCCGTCGCGGTAGGGCTGCACGCCGAGCGGCATCACGAGTCCATCCGCAAAGACTCGCGGCGTCGCCGCCGCCCCCACTGCCGACCCATAAACATGGTCGAACACCACCACGCGATCGCGCCCGCCCCGCGCGAACAACGCCTCCGATGCGCTCTTGTTCTCGTTCGCATCCACCGGATATTCCAGCGCCGTCATCGTCCACAGCCGCATCGATGCGTCCCACGCGACACTGATGAACTTTCCGAGCCCTTCCGATTCCGCCGCGACCAGCTCCATCTCGAAACCCGGCGGCAGCTTGAACGCCCGCCGCTGCTCCTCCGGCGTCCGCGGCGCGTCGGCGATCGCGTTGTAGCTGATGTCCCGGCCCGGGGGCGACGCTTTCGGCGTCTGCTTCGCCGCCGCGGACTTCTTCGGCGCCGGCGCCGCCGCGGGCGCCGCCTTCTTTTTCTTCGCCGCCGGATCGATCGGCTTCGGGTGGCCGACCTTGTCCCACGTCGGAGCGCCTGGCGTCGGCGGCAGCTCCTCGATCCGCACGTCCTTCACCTGCACTAGCGCCATGCCGCCGCTGTGGATCTGGATCGCGATCCTGCCGTCCTGCGCGATGTTCGGATCCGCCTCGGCATAGTCGAGCGCCGCCACACCGTTGAGCCACGTGCGGATCCGCGGCCCCTCGGTGCGGATGCGAAACTCGTTCCACTCGCCCTTTTTCACCGCGGCATTCACGGCCGCGAGATCGGCGGATTCGGCGATGACCTTGTTGCGGCGCGATTCGTCGTAGAGCTTACCCCACCAGCCGTCACCCGCATCGACTTGGTAGCCGCTCATCTCGGTGTTGTTCGGCACGCGCAGGCTGCGGATCTGCACGCCGCTGTTGATCATCCCGGTGTTCGGGACGCCTGTAAGTTTAATCTGGAGACGCAGGTCGAAGTTTTGAAACGAGCGCACCGTCGCCAGGAAAAAATTGCGCGGCACTTTCTCCGTCAGCGAGCCGCCGGTGATGAGTCCGTCCTCCGCGCGCCACCACTTCGAATCGCCCTCCCAACCGTTGAGCGTCTTGCCGTCGAAGAGCGCGTCGGCGGCGGAGAGGCGGACCAGCAGGACGACGAGGGCGGAGGCGATGAAACCGGGCAGTGAGGGGATTTTCATGGGGCGGGAGGGGTGGCCGACGACAATGGCGGCGCGACCGCCGGCGTAAAGGCAGCGCCGCACGTCCGCGCCGATTCCGGCGCCGGGTCGGGCTTGCGGCCGTTCCGCCGGGCGGACTAAAATCCGCGTCCGGTGCTCCGCTGCCTCCCTGCCTCCCCGAAAAACGCCATGACCGCGCCCCGCCTTTTCCGCCCTTCGCTTCCGCCACTATCGGCCATCGCGCTCCTGTTCGCGTTGGCGCCGCTCCCGCTCCCCGCGGCCGATCAGCCCCAGTGGGGCCAGCGTTGGTCGCGCAACCTTGTCTCCGAGGAACGCGGCCTGCCCGACGCCTTCGATCCGAAGACCGGTCGGAATATTGCGTGGACCGCGAAGCTCGGCACCGAAACGCATGCGACGCCGATCGTCGCCGGCGGTCGCGTTTACATCGGCACCAACAACGGCGACCCGCGCGATCCCCGGCACCAGGGCGACCGCGGCGTGTTGATGTGCTTCGACGAGCGGGACGGCCGTCTCCTCTGGCAACTCGTCGTGCCGAAGCGCGAGGAGGACCGCTACCTCGACTGGCCGAAGACCGGCATTTCGTCGCCCGTGACGGTCGAGGGCGATCGCGTTTATATCGTGAGCAGCCGCGGCGAGGTCATGTGCCTGGACGCGCACGGTCTCGCCAACGGCAACGACGGCCCGTTCCGCGACGAGGCCGCCCAACACACGCCGCGCGGCGAGAACGCGCCGGCCGAACCCATCGCAACGGGTCCGCTCGATGCCGACATCCTCTGGACGTTCGATCTCACCAAGGAAGCCGGCATCTGGTCGCACGACGGCGCTCACAGCTCGATTCTCATCCACGGCAATCAACTCTACCTCAACACCGGCACCGGCGTGGACAACACCCACCGCAAAATCCGCACGCCCGATGCGCCCAGCCTCGTCGTGCTCGACAAGCGCACGGGCCGCTACCTCGCGCGCGACGACGAACACATGGCGCCGAATATCTTTCACTGCACGTGGTCGTCGCCCTCGCTCGCGACGGTGAACGGCCGCCCCCTCGTCTTCTTCGCCGGCGGCAACGGCATGATCTACGCCTTCGAACCCTTCGTGGATTCGCCCCGGGCGGCGGGCGCCCCCAGCCAGCCCGCCGTCGCGCCGCTGAAGAAGGTCTGGCAGTTCGATTTCGATCCGGCCGGCCCCAAGTCGGAGGTGCACCGCTTCACCACCAATCGGACCGAGGGTCCGAGCAACATCTACGGGCTGCCGGTGTTTGACGCCGGCCGGCTCTACGTCGCCGGCGGCGGTGATCTTTTCTGGGGCAAACGCGAAGCCTGGCTCAAGTGTATCGACGCGGCCAGGACGGGCGACATCACGCGTGACGGCCAGGTCTGGAGCTATGCGCTCAACAAGCACGTCTTCGGCACGCCCGTGCTGCACGAGGGGCTGATCTACCTCGCGGATTGCGGCCGCACGTTTCACTGCGTCGAAGCGGCGACCGGCCGGCCCGTGTGGACCCACGAGATCAACGGCGAGGTCTGGGCCTCGCCGCTCGTCGCCGACGGCAAGA
>Ga0163144_10020971_pt1 | contig 13017 bp, 10 predicted proteins | sample OliLak19BULKMAT1_FD_123175 | JGI IMG/M metagenome (GOLD analysis project Ga0163144, IMG submission 123175) | Freshwater microbial mat bacterial communities from Lake Vanda, McMurdo Dry Valleys, Antarctica - Oligotrophic Lake LV.19.BULKMAT1 | ecosystem: Environmental > Aquatic > Freshwater >...
GACCCATGGCGTTGAATCTGCACCGCGCCGGATTTGGCGTGCGCGTCTACGATGTGTCGCCGCAGGCGCTAGCGGCCGCGGCGCAGGCCGGCCTGGCCACCGCCGGCACACCTGTCGCGGCGATCCAAGACGCCGAGGTCATTATCTTGATGCTGCCCAGCGATGAGGCGCTGTGCGGCCTGATGGAGGGCGAGGGCGGCTTACTGGGCCATCTGCAAGCGGGGCAGATCGTGATTGACATGGCGACCAGCCTGCTGACCACCAGCCAACGCCTGGCCGCCCAGGCGGCCGACCGGGGCGCGACGCTGATGGACGCGCCGGTCAGCGGCGGCAGCGAGGGCGCCCAAGCCGGAACCCTGAGCATCATGGTGGGCGGTGAGGCGGCCAGTGTTGAGCGCTGCCGGCCGGTGCTGTCGGCCATGGGCAGCACCCTCACCCATATCGGCGGGCAGGGGATGGGGCTGATCGCCAAGTATGTCAATCAGATGGTGATGGAGGCCTCGTTCTGCGCCGTGGCGGAGGCCTTTGCCCTGGCGGCCAAGGCGGGGGCCGATCTGGGCGCGGTCTACCAGGCGGTGCGGCACGGCCTGGGCGGCTCGCGGGTGCTCGACCTCATGCTGCCGCAATTGCTCTCCGGCGACCTGGGCCAGGGCCGCGAATTGAGCTTACACTATAAGGACGGCGGCTATGCGCTGGCGGCCGGCGCAGCGTTAGGCGCGTGGACGCCGCTGACGGCGCTGACGCATGAGATCTTCACTCAGGCGATGGCGGCCGGCCAGGGCGGGCATCACGCCGGCGGCGTAGCGCGGGTCTATGAACAGCAATCAGCCGTGCAGGTAGTGAGGCCGGCAGAATAGCGTACAGGGAGCCAACATGAAAAAAGCTGAATCGCAGGTTGATACCGGGGCGGCGCAACTAATCACCAACCACATCGCCGAGCTAGGCGACTGGCGCGGAAAAATGCTGGCCCGGCTGCGCAAGCTGATCGGGGAGGCCGGCCCCGACCTGACGGAGGAATGGAAGTGGGGCACGCCGGTCTGGTCGCAAAAGGGGAATGTGGTGGCCGCCGGCGCGTTCAAGGACCATCTCAAGCTCAACTTTTTTCAGGGGGCGGTATTGGCGGACCCCAACGGCCTGTTCAACGCCGGCCTCGACGCCAAGGCGACGCGCGCCATTGACATTCAGGCGGGCGACAAGCTGAATGAGCCGGCCCTGAAGGAACTGGTTCGCAGCGCCGTGGCGCACAACGTGGCGGGCGGGAAGAAGAAATAGGCGGCCTGACGAAGCTGCGCTAACACCGCCGAGCCGGTCGCGAGCGAGTTAGCCATTTCATTGTTGCTCTCCTTTGATTCAATGAGTGGGCCGCCGCCCGTCGTTTTTACACGCCGTTTACACGCCGGGCGTACACTAGGCGCATGAACACCGTCAGCAAGCGGCTGTTCGCCGCCTTCCTCGTCATCATCGCGGTGGTGCTGGTCAGCCTGAGCGTGGGGTTGATCGTGCTATTGCGCAACAACCCGCTAGTCGAGCGGCAGACGTTCAGCCAACTCAACAACGTGGCCGCCATGCTGGCCCGCCAGGCGCGCCTGACGCCCGACCTGAGCGTGGCCGAGGCGCAGACCATCGCCGAGCAGGCGGCGGCCGAACACGGCGTGCGCGTGCTGGTGGCCGCCAGCGACGGCAATGTGCTGGTGGACTCGGCCGGCGGGGCGGGCACGGCGCTGGACTTCCGGCGCTTTCGGCTGGCGCGGCTGGACCAAACTTATCCGGATGTGCGCGTGGGGCAGGCGCGCGACGGGGCGCGGCGGCTGTGGCTGTACGTGGTGCGCCCGCTGGGCGACGCGCGCGTGCTGATCGTGGCCGACCGGCCCGCGCCGTATGTGGCCGTGACTTTCTTCGCCCAGAACTTGCTGCTGCCGATGGCCGAGGCGGCGCTGATCGCGGCGGCGGTGGCCGGGGTGCTGGCGGTCGTCATCGCCCGGTCTATCGCCCAGCCGCTCAAACAGATGGCGGTGGTGAGCCAGGGCATCGCCCACGGCGACTACAGCCGCGTGGCGCCTGAGAGCGGGCCAGACGAAGTGGCCGCGCTGGGCGGGTCGCTCAACCGCATGGCACGGCAGGTGCAGGCCACGCAGCAGGGCCAGCGCGAGTTCCTCGCCAACGTGTCGCATGAGCTTAAGACGCCGCTGACCTCGATCCAGGGGTTCGCGCAGGCGATCCTCGATGGCACGGCCGACTCGCCGGCCGTGACCGAACGCTCGGCCACCATCATCTACGGCGAGGCCGAACGGATGCGGCGGCTGGTGGAAGGGCTGCTGGACCTGGCGCGGCTGGAGGCGGGAGCGCCGGCGCTGCGGACCGGGCCGGTGGATCTGCACGCCAACCTGGCGGCGGCGCTGGAGCGCTTCGGCCCGCGCGCGCAGACGGGAGGCGTTGGCCTGGTGAGCGCCCTGCCCGCCGCGCTGCCGGCCCTGACCGGCGACGGCGACCGGCTGGCGCAGGTGTTCAACAACCTGCTGGACAACGCCGTGCAGCACACGCCCGCCGGCGGCCAGGTGACGTTGAGCGCGCTGGCGGCCGGGGGCGAGGTGCGCGTGACCGTGGCCGACACGGGGCGCGGCATCCCGCCGGGCGACCTGGGCCGCATCTTTGAACGCTTCTACCAGGTGGACAAGAGCCGCGCGCGGCCGGGCGGCGTGGGGCTGGGCCTGGCCATCAGCCGCGAGATCGTGGCGGCCCACGGCGGCCGGATCGAGGTGCAGAGCACGGTGGGGAAGGGCACGACCTTCACGGTGCGGCTGCCGGTGGCAACGGATGGGCTTCGCCATAACGGATGAAACGGATGCCCTATGTTTTAGCGGGCACTATCGGATACTTGCTGCATGTTTTCAATCTGACTGCTTTATCTCAATTGTATTGGATCTAAATCGAATTGGGCTAAGGCGAATCAAAAGAGAGGCGCGGCCAGCTAGGCTGACCGCGCCTCTCTTTTTGATGTGCGCCGGGGTGAGGCTAGGCGCTCATTTCCTTGTCGGCGGGCTTGGGGGCCTTGAGGGTCGCAAGCTGCGCTTCGAGCTGGACGCGCTTGGTTTCGGCCGCCGTGCGGGCGTCATCCACCAGGGTGTCGAATTGCTCGCGGGTGCGTGCCTGAAGCTCGCGGCCCGAGCTGGGAGCCAGCAGCAACGCCGCGACCGCGCCGACAAGCGCGCCGCTCATCAAACCTGCCAGAAAACCGGTGATCTTGCCCATTGTTCAACCTCCGTGTAAATAAGGAGCGATCTCCACTCTGATTATACGATACGCATATCGGCCCGTAAAGTTGCGCGGGCCAGGAGAAACTTTAGCCACGAATCGCTTCGCGCGAATTGCACGAATGGGGGCAGCGGGAGTATTAAGGCTGCGCTAGGGTCGAGGTGGGAAGCCCCGTGTCCATTGTTCTATTTACTCACACTCAGGGCAATGGCGCGGGCATAGATTAGGGCACAATTCAGATATAATGCTGTGCCGCGCTCGGGTCAGCACCGGCGCGGGCGCGCCGCAGCCTGTTGTTAAGCCCACCCATCTGGTCAAACCACTATGCCCCTGCCCTTCCCTGCCAACGCCGACGAGCTGCAAGCCTGGATTTGGACTGAGATCGAGCCGCACTACGCCGAACTGAAGGCGCAGGCGGTCACGGCCGCGAACGTCAGCGAGTGGCTGGCGGCCTGGTCGCGGCTGGCGGGGCACGTGCACGACCTGCGCGCCCGGCTGTACGTCGCCACTACGGTCAACACCGCCGACGCGGCGGCCGAGACGCGCTACCAGCGGTTCTTAGACGAAATCTTCCCTGCCAGCCAGGCCGCCGAGCAGGTGCTCAAGGAAAAGCTGCTGGCCTCCGGGCTGGAGCCAGAGGGGTTCGCCATCCCGCTGAAGAACCTGCGGGCCGAGGCGGCCTTGTTCCGCGCGGCCAACCTGCCGCTGCTGGCCGAGATCGAAACGCTCAACACGCGCTACGACCAGATTGTGGGCGCGCAGACGGTGGTGTGGCAAGGCGAAGAACGGACCCCGACCCAGGTGCTGCGCACGCTGGAAAGCCCCGACCGCGCCCAGCGCGAGGCGGCCTGGCGGGCCGTCATGCAGCGCTTCCTGGCCGACCGCGAGGCCATTAACGCCCAATGGGGTGAGTATATGGGCAAGCGCCGGCAGTTGGCGGCCAACGCCGGCTACGGCGACGACTACCGCGCCTACCGCTGGCAGGAGCTGCTGCGCTTCGACTACACCCCGGCTGACTGCGCCAGCTTCCACGACGCCATCGCCGAGGTGGTGGCGCCCGCCGCCACGCGCATTCACGAACGGCGGCGGCAGCGCCTGGGCCTGAGCGAACTGCGCCCATGGGATTTGGCGGTGGACCCCACCGGCCAGGCGGCGCTGCACCCGTTCGAGGACGCCGCGCAGCTTATCACGCTGGGCAGCCGCATCCTGCACGCGGTAGACCCGGCGCTGGGCCGGCACTTTGACACCCTGCGCGATGAAGCCCTGCTCGACCTGGACAACCGCAAGCACAAGGCCCCCGGCGGCTACTGCGACGTGTTTGTGGTGCCGCAGCGGCCGTTCATCTTTATGAATGCCGTCGGCTCGCACGACGACGTGCAGACGTTGTTGCACGAGGCCGGGCACGGCTTCCACAGCTTTGAGTCGGCCCACCTGCCCTACATTCAACAGCAGTTGATGGTGGGCAACGAGTTTGCCGAGGTGGCCTCCATGAGCATGGAACTGCTGGCCGCCCCGTACTTTGACACGGCCCACGGCGGCTTCTACACGCCGGAACAGGCGGCCCGCGCCCGGGTGGAGCACCTAGAAGGGGCGCTGCTCTTCTGGCCGTACATGGCGGTGGTAGATGCCTTCCAGCATTGGGTCTACACCCACCCCGAGGCCGCCACGGAGGGCGACAATTGCGACGCCCAGTGGACGACGCTGTGGGAGCGCTTTATGCCGGGCGTGGATTGGAGCGGGCTGGAGGTGGAGCGCTCCACCGGCTGGCACCGCAAGCTGCACATCCACATGCTGCCGTTCTATTACGTGGAATACGGGCTGGCGCAGTTGGGCGCGGTGCAAATCTGGCGCAACGCGCGGCGCGACCAGGCCGGGGCGGTGGCCGCCTATCGCCGGGCGCTGGCCCTGGGCGCGACCGTGCCGCTGCCAGACTTATTCCGCGCGGCCAACGCGCGCTTCGCCTTTGACGCCGGCACGCTGGGCGAGGCCGTGACGCTGATGGAAAGCACCATCGCCGAGCTCGACCCGGCCTAGTCGGGCGCATAACCCTGACCCTGATTGAAACTGGAGCTGCTATGTATCCTGCCCGTCTTCAGCGTTTGCGAACGGCCATGACGCAAGCCAAGTTCGACTGTGTTGCGGCGATTGCCGGCCCCAACCTGTACTACCTCACCGGGCTGTCGTTTCACCTGAGCGAGCGGCCGACGACGGGCTTCTTCCCGCTCACCGGCGACCCGGTGATCGTAGCCGGGAGTCTGGAAGAGTCCAAAGTGGTGGGCGGCGCGCCCTACCCGGTGCGCGGCTGCTACTACACCGACGCGGCCGGGCCGGTGCTGGCCTACCGCGAGGCCTCGCAGGCGCTGCGGCTGGGGGCGCGCGGCGGCGGCGTGGCGCGGCTGGGCGTGGAGAGCCGCCGGATGCGGGTGATGGAATTGCGCCTGATCGAAGAGGCCTTCCTCAACCCCCGGATGGACGCGGCCGAAGGCGTTTTTGCCGCGCTGCGCATGACCAAAGACGCGCAGGAGCTAGCCCTAATGCGGCGGGCGGTGGAGATCGCCGAGCAGGCGGTAGAAGCCACTATCAAGACCATCCGCATCGGCCAGACCGAGCGCGAGATCGCGGCCGAACTGGTGGTGCAGACCCTGCGGGCCGGTTCGGATACCGAACTGCCGTTTGCGCCGATTGTGGCCTCCGGCCCGAACTCGGCGCTGCCGCACGCCGCCGTGACCGACCGGGCGCTGCAAGCCGGCGACCTGCTGACGCTCGACTGGGGCGCGGCGCACGGCGGCTACTTCTCTGACCTGACGCGCACCTACGCCATCGGCGCGCTCGACCCGGAGCTGAAGGTGATCTACGACCTGGTGCGCGCGGCTAACGAGGCGGCGCTGGCGGCCAGCCGGCCCGGCGTGAGCGCGGCCGAGGTGGATGCGGCGGCGCGGCGGGTGATTACGGACGGCGGCTACGGCCCATACTTCGTGCACCGGGTGGGGCACGGGCTGGGGCTGGAATGCCACGAAGATCCGTCCATGCACGGCCAGAACGAGACGCCGCTGGAGCCGGGGATGACGTACACGATTGAGCCGGGCATCTACCTGCCGGGCAAGGGCGGCGTGCGGATCGAGGATAACGTGGTGGTGACGGCCAGCGGCGCGGAGAGCCTGGGCGGCTTGACGCACGACTTGCAGGTCATCGCCGGGTAGGCGCGCATGCTTAGGCCGGGAGCCGAACCATTCTATCGGCGCGGCGGCGCGACCCCAACCACGTTAGGGCAGGCCGGCGCGCTGCTGATCCACGGTTTCACCGGCACGCCGCGCGAGATGCGGCCGGTGGGCGAGGCGCTGGCGGACGCGGGCGTGACCGTGCTCGGGGTGCGGCTGGCGCAGCATGCCACGCAGCCGAGCGACATGCTGCGCTCGCACTGGCGCGACTGGTACGCCTCGGTGCTGGACGGCTACACGCTGTTGCGCGACCAATGTGAGACGGTCTTCGTCATGGGCCTCTCGATGGGCGGCGCGCTGGCGCTGTACCTGGCGGCGCACGAACCGGTGGCGGGCGTGGTGGCGCTGGCGACGCCCAGCCGGCCGCACCTAGACCGGATGCCCTGGCGCGCGCGCTTCGCTCGGCCCTTGAGCTACTTCATCCCCTACATTACTAAAGGCCCGCCCGGCCCGACCCGCGACCCCGGCCACCTGGACTACACGCGCTATCCGGTGCGCGCTATCGCCGAACTGCGCGCTGTGTTGGCCGAGGCGGCGGCTTGCCTGCCCCAAGTGACCGCCCCGGCCCTGGTGATGGCCTCGCGGGCCGACCCGACCGTAGGCAGCGCCGACGCCGAGTACATCTACGCCCACCTAGGCAGCGCACACAAAGACTTGCTGTGGCTCACCCGCAGCGGCCACATCCTGCCGGAGGAGGGTGACCGCGCCATCGTCACGGAGCGCGCTGTGGCCTTCGTGCGCGCCTACGCCCCGGCCCGGCCATGACGCGCGACAATCGGCTGTTGGCCCTGGCCCTCTTCACGTGGGGCTTGGGCGAGGGGCTGTTCATCTACATCCAGTCGCTGTACCTGCGCGACCTGGGCGCCGACCCGGTGGCGATCGGCGGCATCCTGGCAGCGGTGGCGGCGGCGGCCGGGCTGGCGCACATCCCGGCCGGCATGTTGGCCGACCGTTTTGGGCGCAAGCCGGTGCTGCTGGCAGGCTGGGTGCTGGGCCTGGTCTCGGCCGCCGTGATGTTTGTGGCGCGCGACCTGCGGCTATTTGTGCCGGCCCTGGTGGCCTACGGCTTCACCGGCTTCACCGTCGCGCCGCTGTATGCCTACGCGGCGGCGGCGCGCGGCGGGCAGAGCATGCAGCGGGCGATCTCGCTGGTGTCGGCCTCGTTTTGGGCCGGCACCATCATCTCGCCGGCGCTGGGCGGCCTGATTGCGCAGCTGACCGAACTGCGCATGGTGTTCGGCGCGGCCACTATCGCGTTTACCTTCTCAACGCTGGCGCTGCTGCTGCTGCACCCCCAGCCGCGCGAGGCCCCGCCCAGCGGGCAAAGCCGCTATGGGGCGCTGCTGCGCAACCGGCGCTTCATTGGCTTTTTGGGGCTGATGTTCCTGGCGATGTTCGCCATGCAGGTGGGGCTGCCGTTTATGCCCAACTTCGTGGCGGAGGTGCGCGGCTTCGATGTGGGATTGGTGGCGCTCTTAGGCTCGGCCAATTCGCTCGGCACGGTGACGTTCAATTTGCTGCTGGGCCAGCGGCTGCCGCGCCGGGCCTTTATGCTGGCCCAGGTGAGCATGGCGGTGGCGGTGGGCCTGCTGCTGCTGACCGCTACGCGCAACTGGCTGTTCGTCGTCTATTTTCTGCGCGCCGGCTGGTTCCTGGCCCACAACATGGGCGCGGCGCAAGTGGGCCGCGTGGTGGCCCCGGCTGAGACCGGCCTGGCTTTTGGCCTGACCGAAACGGTGTCGGCCTTAGCCACGGTGCTCGGCCCGCTGCTGGCGGGGGTGCTCTACGCGCTGACGCCCGCTCTGCCCTTCCAGGTGAGCCTGGTGCTGATCCTCCTGACGCTGCCGCTGGTGTGGGCGTTTGCCCCGCGCCGCGACGCGCACACAGCGGAGGTGGCGGAGGCGGTGTTGGAGCCGAGGGCGTAGAGGCTGAAGCCTCGGGTGGGCTGCGAGAGGCAAGGGTCTAGGGGGTTAAGGAGTTTTGCGACGAGGCGAGGCGTTAGGGCGTATGGTGGGCAGCCGGCGCAGAGCTAGCCGCAATGCAGCCCCATGCGTGCAATTTGCGCGAAGCGATTCGGGGCCAAAGCTTTTCCGTACAAGAGTCAGGCTTGCGGGTGGGCAGAGAATGTGGCAAAATCCGCGTGCCTATTTTTGGATGGGAACACACTCGGAGCGATTGTGACCGGCGTTATAGCAAAGGAGAATGTCATGAACAAACGGTTTTTATGGGCGCCCCTGGGGTTGTTGGCGCTGGCGGCGTTGGCCTGCGGCAGCGGCACGGGCAACGGCAATGGGACGGAGGCGGCGCCGGCCCTGTACCGCGACAACTTCTCAGACGAAGGCAGCGGCTGGTGCGTAGACAGCGACGCCGACGCCGCGCTGAGCTACGACAGCGGCCAGTATCTGTTTGAGGTCAACGACACCGAGTGGTTCGTGTGGTGCAATCCCGGCGAGAACTTTGACGACGTGCACTTGGAAGTGTCGGTTGAGAACAGCGGCGGCACCGGCGACACAGCCTTTGGGCTGATGTGCCACTTCCAAGAGGCCAGCGGTGACTTCTACTATGCCGGCGTCACCGCGGCGGGCGACTACATCATCAGCCTGTACCAGAACGGCGAGGACAACTTCCTGGCCGAGGGCACGACCGACGAGGTGGACCCCGACGCCGGCACGTACCAGGTCGGCATGAACTGTAACAACGGCACTATCGCGCTATACGTGAACGGCACCAAGATCGACTCAGGCGACGACGACACCTACTCCAGCGGCGACATCGGCCTGTTCGCCTGGACCGTGGACGAGGCGCCGGCCGAAATTCGCTACGACGACATCGTGGTGACGGCGCCCTAGATCAGCGTTAACACAGGAGGCCCTCCGCTCGGAGGGCCTCTTTTTTCGTCCTCAACCGCGTTTTATTTCTGGCTCGCCAGGCAATGACCAGACGCCTATGAAACGATTTGGCATCCTCACCGGCGGCGGCGACGCGCCCGGCCTAAACGCCGTGCTGCGGGCAGTCGTTAAGACCGCCGCCCACGAGCAAGCGGCAGAGATCATCGGCATTGAGGACGGCTATGACGGGCTGGTGCTGAACGGCAAAACGCGGCCCCTGACCCCGGCCGATGTGCACGGCTTGCTCGGGCGCGGCGGCACGCTGTTGGGCACGGCCAACCGCGGCAACCCGTTTGCGCGGCGGGTCAGCCGCGACGGCGCGGACGTGATCGAAGACATCTCGGCCGAGGTGGTCACCGGCTTTGAGCGGCTGGGGCTGGACGGCCTGATCGCCGTGGGCGGTGACGGCTCGCTGCGCATCGCCACCGAGCTGGGTAAACGCTTTGGCCTGCCGATTGTGGGCGTGCCCAAGACGATTGACAACGACCTGGAAGGCACCGACGTGACCTTCGGCTTCGACACGGCGCTGGGCATCGCCACCGAGGCGTTTGACCGGCTGCAAACGACCGGCGAGAGCCACCACCGGGTGATGCTGCTGGAGCTGATGGGCCGCGACGCCGGCTTTATCGCGCTGCATGCCGGGGTGGCGGGCGACGCGGATGTGATCCTCATCCCGGAGATTCCGTTTGACCTGGAGGCGGTGTGCGCCAAGATCCGCGAGCGCGAGGCCAATGGGCGGCGCTTTAGCCTGGTGGCGGTGTCGGAGGGGGCACGGCCATTGGGCGGCAGGCCGACCTTCCGGGCGCTGGGCGATGAGATAGCGGTGGCGCGGCTGGGTGGGGTGGCGGCGCAGGTGGGCGAGGCGATTGAGCGGCTGACGGGCAAAGAGACGCGCACGACGGTGCTGGGGCACGTGCAGCGCGGGGGCGCGCCCAGCCCATTTGACCGCTGGTTGGCGACGCGCCTGGGGGCGGCGGCGCTGAGGCTGGCGCTGGCGGGCGGCTGGGGCCGCATGGTGGGGCTGCGCGGCCAAACGATTGTGGACACCTCGCTGGCGGAGGCCACGGCCACGCCGAAGCGGGTGGACCCCAACGGCGAGCCGGTGCGCACCGCACGCGGCCTGGGGATTGTGTTCGGCTAAGCCCTCGCGATCACGCCACCCGACTTAAAGCAAAAGGCCGCCCTTTGCAGGACGGCCCTTTGTTGCGCCGGGGCACTTAGCCCAGAACTTGCTTGGGGAGGGGTGCCCCGACGCGTGAACGACCAGACATACTCATATAGACACCACCTCCTCCTTTCTAAAGGATAGCACTTGACCGGTTTAGGTCTGAATAGATGCCCCACGCTGTGGTGTGGGGTGATGATGTCAAAATTATGGCATGGAACGGGGGCCGTGTCAATGAGAGAAAAGGCAAGAGAAAGGCAAAGAAAGAGAAAGGTCACAGCGGTGCAGCGGGCGAGACGGACGGGCGAGTAGCGCCGGAGGCGCGGTCGTGAGGTATGGCCGCGGCCGATTTGGGCCAGCCAGGTTAGATAGCGGGTCTTTACAACTACCGTTTGCGAGTACTCATGTCTCAACCGAAAACTTGACACCGACTGCGCTCAGGCGGTGCGAGGCCCCGAACTCAACATCTGAGACCCGGATCAGCGCAGCAAGCGCGAGTGATATGAGCCAAACCGACCGAAGCAAGAAACGTGCGAGGCGATAGGCTTGCGCCTATCGCCTCGCACGTTTCTTGCTGGCACTTGGACAGGGCAGCGACAGGCGGACAAATGCCCGAGCGCAGGGGCCGGTTGAGGCGGCGGTGTTATCATCAGGTTATGCCTGCCCCAACGGCCATGCCGCGCGTTGTGATTCATGTTGACCTCGACGCTTTCTTTTGCTCGGTGGAGGAGCTGCTCGATCCCACGCTGGCGGGCACGGCCTTTGCGGTCGGTGGCGGGGCCAACGCGCGCGGGGTGATCGCGACCGCCTCGTACGCGGCGCGCAAGTTCGGCGTGCGCAGCGCCCTGCCCACGGCGCAGGCGCTGCGGCTGTGCCCACACCTCAAGCTGCTGCCCGGCCGCCACAAGCTCTACAGCCAATACTCGCGCCAGGTGATGGCGCTCTTCGCGGCCGAGACGCCGCTGATGGAGCAGATTTCGATTGACGAGGCGTTCTTAGACTTCACGGGTGACGCGCGCGGCGGCGGGGCGCTGGCGGCCGAGCTGCAAGCCCGCATCCGCGCCGAGGTGCAACTGCCGTCGTCGTTCGGGGTGGCGACGAACAAGCTGGTGGCCAAGATCGCCACCAACGTGGGTAAACCGAACGGGCTGATCGTGGTGCCGCCGGGGAAGGAGGCGGCCTTCCTGGCGCCGCTGCCGATGGACATGCTGTGGGGGGCCGGCCCGAAGACGCGCGCCCGGCTGGCCGAGCTAGGGTTCCGCACCATCGGCGACATCGCGGCCTGGCCGGAGGCCGACCTGGAACGGCGGCTGGGGGTGAGTGGGCTAGACCTGGCGCGGCACGCGCGCGGGCTGGACGACCGCCCGGTGGAGACCGAGCGCGAGACCAAGTCTATCTCGAAGGAGACGACCTTTAGCCGCGACGTGAGCGATTTGGTGACGCTGCGGCGCACGCTGATGGAGTTGACCGATCAGGTGGCGGGCAGCCTGCGGGCGCAAGGGCTGGCGGCGCGCACGGTGAAGCTCAAGCTGCGCTGGCCGCCGTTTGAGACGATCACCCGGCAGACGCAACTGGCGCAGCCGAGCGACCTGGAGGGCGAGATCTTTGAGGCGGGCTTGGCGCTGTTCAAGGCGGCCTGGGCGCGCGGCAAGCCGGTGCGGCTGATTGGGATTGGGGTGGCCGGGCTGCAAACGCCGGCGCGGCAGTTGGGCCTGTTTGCGCCGAGCGCGGGCGCACCCGACGCTCGCGCGGCGAAGCTGGCCGAGGCGGTGGATAAGATCCGCGCTAAGTATGGGTGGGACGCGGTCAAGCGCGCGGCGCTGCTGGAGGAGGAGGACGACGAGGCGGACGACTAGCGGCTGGCTACGGATTTTGTAGCCGCTGCGCGTGTAACGGAGGCTATATGTGGTAGCGAGGGCCAACGGATACGGGCGGCATGGTTAGTCATCGTCGGACCGGCTCATATACGTTGTATTGGGGCTAGTCGGGCAGGTCAACGTCTATAGGCCGGCTTATCGCACCAAGCGCGCGTGAGATTGGCCGAACCGACCGTATCGAAAAACGAGATAGGGATAGGCTTGCGCCTATCCCTATCTCGTTTTTCGACGGCACTTTGAAACGGCTGCGACGGGCGCAATGCCGAGTGCAGAAACCAGGCACCTCTTTGGAACCGGGAAGCCGCGGTCGGGCAACATAACGCCGGTCGGTCGATGGCGGACGATTCCAAGCAGGTTGGCTGAGACAGCACTAGCTCAAGGGACTGTCAAATTAGGGCGGGTCCTGATCGAATAATGGCGTTCAGTGAGTAGCGAGCGCGGGCGTTCAATCTCCGACAAGATCATTCGGGGCGCGTGAACGCCCCAACGTTGCATGAGAGGCTGGCAGAGGTCATTGCGCCGCAAGCAATGCCAGGTCAGGCAATTGCTCAAGTTGTTGAGACTGATTTGGACCCGCGCTACTTGGCGAGGAACTTCATCATGGTGGTGCCGCAGAC
>Ga0163144_10020973_pt1 | contig 13017 bp, 9 predicted proteins | sample OliLak19BULKMAT1_FD_123175 | JGI IMG/M metagenome (GOLD analysis project Ga0163144, IMG submission 123175) | Freshwater microbial mat bacterial communities from Lake Vanda, McMurdo Dry Valleys, Antarctica - Oligotrophic Lake LV.19.BULKMAT1 | ecosystem: Environmental > Aquatic > Freshwater > Lake...
AGCGTAGTGCAGCGTAGTGCAGCGTAGTGCAGCGTAGTGCAGCGTAGTGCAGCGTAGTGCAGCGTAGTGCAGCGTAGTGCAGCGTAGTGCAGCGTAGTGCAGCGTAGTGCAGCGCACCGAATTGAAGCGGCCAAACGCTGATACGCCCAATAATAGTGCGCGTATATGTCAGCCCTGCTGGTAGCGAAATCAGATTGCTGGCTGCTGAGCCCCCGCCGGCTGAGCCTGCATAAGAGTCCACGTCACCCTCAACAAAGTACATCCTCGGTACTTGCGGCTAGGGTACAGTCTTCTCGATAGGGGCGAGTTACACCTGCTCCAATCGGGCCAGCTTCCGCTGCATTTGCCTGGCAAACGCTTTGGCGCTTATCGACACCAGCGGACGCAAATCGTAGGATCGCGGAGTTGCGGAAAAAGCCGAAGCGGAATCCCTGCAGATGGAAGATGACCGCTGGGGCAAACACCAAATACTGCGTGTTCGCTCGCGTACAGACCGGCGCCGCCGCCCAGGCGACACTGCGCAGTCACCCTCTTGCGGCGCAGACATGATCAATGCAGAAAAACCCAACTTCGTCATCCTTCCCGGATTGCTTACAGACGAAGCATTGTTCCGACATCAAGTTAAGCACCTCGAAGATATCGCGCATTGCTGCGTTGCAGACTATGCCGCGGCGACAAACATCGCCGACATGGCAAGTGAAGTGCTGGCGCAAGCGCCCAAGAAATTTGTGATGATGGGTTTTTCCATGGGCGGCTATGTCGCCTTGGAAATCATGCGGGTGGCGCCGGAGCGTGTGCTGGGGCTGGCGCTGGTGAGTACCAGCGCGCGACCCGAAAGCGACGACGCGCGCACCGGGCGCGAGAAAATGATGGCACAGGCGCAGAACAATTTTCAGATCGTGCTCGACCTCATGATGCCCAAGTTTCTGCATCCGTCACGCATGCGCTACCACTCGAATGTGATCACCGTGTACACGATGGCTCTGCGCGTGGGGGCACAGACGTTTCTGCGGCATTCGCGCGCCATCATGCGCCGTATCGACAGCCGGCCATACCTACGAGACATCAGCTGCCCGACCTTGGTATTGTGCGGTCGCGATGACGTGCTGACGCCGGTTGCAGTGCACGAAGAGCTAGCCGCCGGCATCCGTGGCGCCCAGTTGCGCATCTTGCCGGAGAGCGCGCACTTTCTGACCATCGGCAGGCCGGCATTGGTGTCGAAGGTGTTGCGCAATTGGATGATGGAGCTGGACCTAACGGAACAGTTCGGCGGGGAAATCGCCGCAGCCTAAGGGTTGCCAACACTAGCGCGCGCCACCTGGCCAATTCAATTTCGAGGCGCGACCAATGATGAATTCGTGCGTAGCGCTGACGCGATTTGCCTAAATAGCTGATAGCCCTCCCGCCCGATGGCAGGTTTGCCATACTCGCCTGCTGTGGTAACGACGACTAAATCCAAACTCGGCACCATGAAAAGTCGTTGCCCGCCATTGCCAAAACCGGCAGCCCAATCGTGTTTCATATTCAGCGCATCCACCTCGCCCAGCCACCATTGATAGCCATACTGCCAGCCGGGTGGATCAGGCATCTGGACATGTCGGCGAATTGATTGTTTGATCCATTCAGCTGGAACAATTTGTTTGCCTTGCCAGTTGCCGAACTGCTTACCGTCACCCAATACCATGCGTCCAATCTTCGCCATATCACGAGGGCGCAACCGCAAACCTGCAAAGGCGAGCGGCCTACCACGAACATCGTTTACCCAGGTCCAATCGGTGATGCCTAGAGGAGTGAACAACACTTTACGCGCGTATTCGGGGAGAGACATGCCGACACGTTTCGTCAAAATTTGCGCAAGTATTGCCGTACCGCCGCCGTTGTAGTTGTAAAGCGCACCGGCGGGAGCGGCCATCGGACGATTGAACACATAGCGCGCTTGCGACGAGCGCCAATAGAGGCCGAATTCATCGTTCTGCGCAGTGTAAGTATTGGGTTCACTCCAATCGAGGCCGCTTCTCATGGTGAGTAAGTGTGCGACGGTGATTTTTTCTCGCCCCTCGTTGTTGAACTCATCAAGCTCCGGCAGAAGGTCAAGTACAGGCGTATGCAAGGGCGGCATTCTGCCTTCCGCATCGGCGATTCCCCACAGCAAACTCACCACAGATTTTGAAATAGAGCGCACGTCGTGACGCATGCGTGCATCGAATGTTGTCGTGCTGGCGAACAGCGAATAGATTGATTCGTCTTTCCCGCGTTTATAAACTTCAGCAACCAACTTACCGCGACGTTCAATGATCAAACTGTGAAAATTCACTTCACTCGCCGCGAATCTTCTCAGAACCACACACAGCTGTGCCACATCAAATCCGCTAACCTCTGGGTCAGTTTCGATGGCCCACCCGTCGGCAAGGTTTGGCGGCGGCGCGCAAGGTGCGTGCTGCGGTGAAGCGTGCGATGCCTCGCTCGATGCTGGTTGCGCATTGGCGACACAAAGCGCAAGCAGGGCACCAGACATTGCAAGGCATCTAAGTGTTTCTTTAAACCGCGTTCGCATTTTCACCAAGCTCCGGGGGGTATCGGCAATCCATTCCAGCGCGCTTGGACTAAAGGCGGCAGCCTCAACTGTTTTGAGATGGCGCCAAAAGAATCAAGCGGCGCCCTTTTGGTTCGATGGCCGACGTGTTCATGGCAAAACTGCCACACAACCTAGGCCACACCATGTAGCGATTGCCATATTGAAAATAGATTGCCGGTGACGTGCATCGCGATGGGAACGTAGATCGAGCGAGTGAAGTGGCGAGCTAACCCGAGAACTATTCCATCTATGAGTAGCAATGCCAATATGGCCGGTTCGTACTGAGTATGGACCATGGACCATAATGCTGCTGTTACAAATATGGCGCCAAAGACGCCGATTCGGGTGCGCACGAGTGCTGACATGAGCAGGCCGCGGAATGCGAGTTCCTCGGCGATCGGGCCTAGTACGCCTATGGCAAGAATTCTTAGTCCAACAATGACAACAGGGTATTCTTTCCAGGGCTTCGGTGCGGTCTGGCCAAGCAACTCTTCAGCGGCCATAAGTAACAGCCAAAACACAAAGAATGCCGCTGCCCATCCGGGGGCTGGCGCGCGAAAACCGATGTCTACCGAGAACGATAGCTTCTTCTTCATCACTACGAGTACCATGAGCCCGATGCCGATGACCGGGAGTAAGACTTTTGCGATTGTTGGCAGGAGGTAGTCCGTCATTTTGCGTGCTCTAACATTTGAGCTAGCCCGCCCGCGCGCACGGGCGAAGCGAGCCATAGCTGGACAGATGCAGCGAAGAGTTAGTCCGCATGCCAGTTGGCATCCTGTCGGCGTGAGCGAATGTAGATACCGCACATGACGACCCAAAGCAACACACTTGCTTCGATGACACGCTGGCTCAAGCCGACGTAGGGCGACTTGGGCGACAGTGTGAGCAATCCAACCAACGAAAGCGCTGCCGAGAGCATGCCGATGGCCGCAAGTTGTCCACCGCCCGGCCACGCTCCACCGGGCCACGCTTCGCCCGGCCATTTCCGCGCCCGCCAGCCAAGCGCCAGCAGAGACAGGGGAGCGAGCGCGTAGCCTGCCAACCCGGCTGCGTTGTGGATGATCTGCGAGAGGCTCGGTTGCGCGGGCCTGCAACCTGCGTCGCATGGGAAGAAAGCGGACGCGACATACCCGCCAGCGTAGATGAACATACCCACCAACCCGAATGTCGTGAGACCAGACCTTGGAAGGCTCATGAACGCCGCGACGGCAAAGACACAAAGAAAAATTCCAGCGGGCAGGAAGCCGCCAAAGCGCACCAGCATTTCATGCGGAGCACCTGTTGCCCCGAGTTCGCTGATGAATTGCGATACGTGGCTGTAGCCCGGAAAAGCGGCTGCGCCAAGAACGGCAAGTAGGAAAATACCGCCGGCGCCAAGGATCGCGCACGGAAATGCGATGCGATGCGCCAGGAGGGATCGTTTATTCATGTGATTGCCGCCTAAATCTCGAGCTCGACTTAAAGTCAATTAACGTAGTGCTGGTAGCCACCCAAGCAAAGACTTGGGCAGGTATTGCGTGAGAAAACCTCTGCTGGCATGCCAATAGGCTGATAACAGCAAAAGTGCTGACCCAATAACAAGTCCGGTTGTCGCAAAACCCAAGCTGACGACTCCATATGTTTTAAACAAAGTGGTGAACGCGAATAGCACATAAATGAGCGCAGACACCATCAGTGCTCTTCGGTCAATGGCGATGGAAACGACGGCTAAGCAGATATAGAGCGTGATCACCGCGATAGTCTGCGTGACACCACTATGTCCCTCCAGCACGCCCAAGGCCGTAAACACGGGGTGAACGATGAGTGGTGCTGCCAACAGATGCAGCCAGAACGCAACATCCGCTTTACGGGTTTGTCGAAGCGTATCTTGTGCATCCCAGTACATTGCCAAGACAAAGGCAAATACGCCGCTAATGAATGTGACCAGCGTTAACCAATATTTGGTTTCTGGTTGAAGCAAATTCGTAAAAATAGCGATGGCTGCGCCAATGACGGTAGCAACGCCGAACGCCACCGTGATTGGCACCTTGAATCGCAGCCAGTGAAATCGAGCAGCCACTGCACCGGCGATTCCAGCAGAGAGCAAACCAACTGTATTGGGCTGCTCACCAGCCGTCAGAAAAACCGACCCCGCCGCCCAAGCGCTGCCGCCGATAAAAGTGCCCAGCAGCACGATGGCTGGCAGTGCCATTCGCCTTCTTTTGACAAAGAACTCCGCGAGAAACCAGGAGGCGGCGGCAAAACATAACGCACCGATGGTTTGGCCAAGCTCTAAACCAAGCCACGCGATAGAGATCAAGAGTAAGCCACACGCGATCACAACAAAAATATCATTGAAGCCTGAAATCAGCCGGAAGTTCTCTTCATCGACCGCAGGCGAGCTTTGCTGTTCTGAAACAAGAAGGCGAAATTGTGTAACCGCATCTTCAGAAAAGATGCCCGCCTTCACCGCCGTCGTTAAGTCTTCATCGGTATACATCGTCATATTTCCCAATTCTTACTACAAGTTTAACGATTGATTTCCAAGCATCCGAAGTTAAACACTAACAACAGCGGACGTTTACAGCCATTTATGTCCCAAAACGCCCGTCAATAGGGCAGTTTAATCCTTGAACATTTCTTGGAACCTAGTTCCCGGTCGGGTTGAGCGTGACGAATCACATTCTGATTCAATGGGATCAACGTCACATCAACCCCGTTCGACAAGGCTCGGGGCGAACGGGGTTTTGGAAGTTGCCCCTGCGCCCGCAATCGGCGAAGGCCTAGTCTTCCCCACCCAACGCCGCAGGCTGCGCCTTCGCAGCAGCGCTGTGCTTGTCACGCCCAAGCCAACGCATCAACAATGCTTCGGCATCATCCACATACGTATACACCGCCGGCACCACGATCAAACTCAGCAACGTTGAGGTCACCAAGCCGCCGATGACGGCAATGGCCATGGGCGAGCGGAATGACGGGTCGGCGCCAAAGCCCATCGCAATCGGCAGCATGCCAAAGCCCATTGCCAGTGTGGTCATGACAATCGGGCGCGCGCGTTTGTGGCAGGCGTCGATCAATGCGTCGAAACGGTTTAAACCATGATCGCGTCGCGCCACGATGGCGTACTCGACCAGCAGGATGGAATTTTTGGTGACGACCCCCATGAGCATCAACAAGCCGATCAGTGAGGGCATCGAGAAACTCTTGTTGGTAATTAAGAGCGCGACGAACGCACCGCCGATAGCAAGAGGAAGGGCGGCCAGAATTGTCACCGGCTGCAAGAAGTCCTTGAACAAAATTACTAGCACCGCGTAGATGCACAGCACACCGATGACCATCGCGAGGCCGAAGCTGGCGAATAGTTCTCCCATCATCTCGGCGTCGCCCAGCGGCACTTGTCGCACGTTGTCGGGCAAATTCACCACGGACGGCAGCGCCAGTGCTTTGGTTTGTACGTCGCCCAACTCCTGGCCGCCAAGCTCAACATCGAGTGTGATCTGGCGCGAGCGGTTGAGCCGGTCAATCTGCGCCGGCCCGCTGCCGATGCTGACGTCCGCCACCTGCGAGAGCATCACCGGACCATTTTTACCCGGCACTTGTAATCGCTCGATGGCGGCGAGATCGGCGCGCGTTGAAACTGGAAAGCGCACGTTGATGGAAATCTGCCGCTCGCCAACATTGAACTTAGGCAGGTTCTGGCTGTAATCACCGTTCGTCGCCACGCGGATGGTCTCACCAATCGCCACTGCGCTAACACCAAGGTCAGCCGCGCGCGCAAAGTCGGGGCGAACCAGGATCTCGGGGCGCGACAAGCTCGCAGATGACGAGACGCCGCCGATACCGGGCAAGCTGCGCAGTTCACGTTCAACCGCGTCGGCGGCTTTCAAGAGCGCTTCCGGATCGTCCGACTTGAGCACGAGCGGCATTTTTACGCCGGTGTCTTGCGGGCTGACCATGATGCGAACCCCCGGCATATCGGCCAGTGCCGTACGCAATTTTGCTTCGACGGCTTGTTGATCAATCGAGCGTTCGCCGCGATGCACCATCTGCACCGATAGCGCGGCCTTGCGCGCCTCCGGTGCCGCACCCGGCACGAAGGCATCACCCGCCAAGCCACCGCCGATGGAACTGAACACGCTTTTCACTTCTTTAACTTGCATGATGGCAACCCGCGCACGTTCAGCCGCATTAAAGGTCTCAATCAAGCTGCTGCCGGGCGGCAGTTCAAGATTGACAACGGTCAGCGAGCGGTCTGCCGGTGGCACAAATCCAGTTGGCAGCAACGGCACCAGCGCGATTGAGCCGGCAAAAAACACCGCCGATGCCACCGCGGTGGTGTTGCGGTGACGGATGCACCAACTCACCGCCTTCAGATAACGCTTCATGATCGGACCGTCGACTTCTTCCATCACCTTGGGCGGTTTCAAAATATAGGCCGACATCATCGGTGTCAGCAGACGCGCCACGACGAGAGAGGCAAAGATGGCGATCACGGCCGTCCAACCAAATTGCTTGAAGAATTTCCCGGCGATGCCCGACATGAATGCCGTTGGTAGAAACACGGCGATCAGCGCAAATGTCGTCGCGATAACCGCAAGCCCGATTTCGTCAGCGGCTTCGCGCGCCGCTTCGAGCGGCGATTTACCCATCCGCAAGTGCCGCATGATGTTCTCAATCTCGACGATGGCATCGTCAACCAGGATGCCGACGACCAGCGCCAATGCGAGGAGCGTGACGGTATTAAGCGTGAAACCGAATAGATACATGCCGAGGAAGGTTGGGATGATCGATAGCGGCAGTGCGGATGCAGCGACGAGAGTAGAGCGCCAGTCGCGCAGAAAAAACCAGACGACGATGACCGCGAGCAGCGCGCCTTCGAGCAACAGCCACATCGAGCCACGGAAGTTTTCATCCACGGCCCAGGAGGTATCGATGGTCTCGTCGATCTTGATGGTCGGGTAAGCCTTTCGCAGCTCATCGACTACAACACGTACTTTGTTGGCGACATCGATTTCCGATGCACCCTTGGCGCGGCTGACTTCAAACGCGACCACCCGCACGCCGTCGGCGAGCACTAGGGCACGTTGTTCAGCGACCGTATCACTGACTTTGGCAACTTGATCGAGGCGCACACGGCGTCCATCGGTGAGTGGGATATCGAGTACCGCAAGCTGCTCGACGGTTTTTACCGTGGCGATGGTGCGCACGGCCTGCTCGGCACCGCTAACGTCGCCGCGCCCTCCGGGCACTTCCTGTTGTGTGCGACGTAGTTGGTGCGACACGTCTGCCGCCGTCACACCGAGCGCCGACATCTTCGCTTGGTCGAGTTCGACCAGCACTTCGCGGGTAGCACCGCCGAGACGCGAAACCCTGCCGACACCCTTCACAGACAACACACTTTTGGTCGCGGTGTTGTCGACAAACCACGAGATCGCCTCTTCATCCATCGACGCCGATGAAACCGAGAACGTAACGACCGGCTTACCTGCCGTTGAGACTTTGGAGACGATGGGGTCACGAAGTTCCGCGGGCAGGTCGGCACGGATCTGGCTGACCGCATCGCGCACTTCGTTGGTCGCGTCGGCCGCGTTTTTCTCCAAAACGAACTCGACGTTGATAGTTGCAGCACCATCGAGAATGTTTGTGTAAATGTTCTTCACGCCTTGCACAGTGGCAACGGCATTCTCGATCTTGCGCGCGACCTCGGTTTCGAGCTGCGCTGGTGCCGCACCGGGAAGCGTCGCGACCACGGTCACCATCGGCAATTCGATGTCGGGGAAGTCCTGCACACCCGATTTGAAGAAGCTCACGATTCCGGCAAAAGTGAGCAGTATAAAAAATACGATCGATGGGATCGGGTTTTTGATCGCCCAGGTTGAGAAGTTCATATGGCGTTCCTGTTATTTCTTGGCACTGGCTGGGGCCGGAGCGGGGGCGGGCGCTGTCTTGGGTGAGACTGGTGCAGCGGGAACTGCCGCTGCAGGCGCGACAACACGTACCAGATCACCGTCCTTGAGGAATCCCGCACCGGTCGCTACGATCGCGGTCTGCAGCGACAGGCCCTGACGGACTTCAATGCGGTCAGTGACGCGGCGTCCAGTCTCGACCTTCACCTGTTTAACGCGGCTGTCTTGCCCCACTGTAAAGACATACGACAAGCCATCGCGCACGACCAGCGCCTGCTGCGGCACAGTGATGCCGTTGGCATCGGCTAATTGAAAATCTCCGCGCGCGAACATGCCGGCCTTGGCCGCCCGGTTGGGTGCGAGATCGACGTAAACCTGCACGTTGCGGGTAACGGGATCGACGGTCGGCGCGATCATGCGCACCGTGCCGGCGACAACTTCACCAGCCGGCGTGACGACGCGGACCTTCTGGCCGGGGCTGATGTTGCCAAGCTCAGATGAAGTCACTTCGGCGCGCCATTCAAGCCGGTTCTTGCGCACCATGCGGAACAACTCCTGTCCGGCTTGGATAACGCCACCGACCGTGGCAAGTCGCGCGGAGATGGTGCCGTCGTCGGGCGCCAGCAACTGGGTTTGCGAGACGCGAAGTTGCGTCACTTTTGCGTTGGCACGCGCGGCGGCAAGCCGGGCTTCGGCGGTTTTAGCGGCCGTCGCGTACTGTTGGATCTGCTGCGTTGAGAGGGCTCCGCTAGCCTCGAGAGATTTGGCACGATCCGCGTTAGCAGCAGCCTCAGCCAATGACGCTTCAGCTTCAGCGACCGACGCGCGAGACTGCGCGGCTTCAGCCTCGACGGTCTCGGGCGCAAAGGTGGCGAGCACCTGACCTTTGCGCACGAAGTCGCCGACGTTGGCTTGCAGCTCCTTGACACGCAGACCATTCACCTCCGCACCGACGATCGCTTCCTGCCACGCAACGATATTGCCGCTGGCACCGAACACCGCCGCAATAGCACCGGATTGGGGCTTGATGGTCGTGACAGTCAACGCGGGCTTGTCGCCGGGTTTGCCAGCATTGGTGCTGGTTTTATCGTCAGCCGCGATAGCGACCACGACGACCATGGCCGAGACGCCAACCAATACGGCGGCCACCGACAGGACGGTAACGGTGCGAGATCTTGCAAAATTTGGGATGAATTTGTTCATGGTCCAGACTCAGTTCTTAGTGTTCTTTGAAATGAAATTTTCGTCGTTTGCGTCCCAGCCACCGCCGACCGCGCGATAGAGCGCGATCCAAGCCGTGAGACGTTCGCGCGCAACGCCGACGGCGCTGCCGGTTGCGCCCACTACCGATCGGCGCGCTTCCTCGAGTTCAGGCAGACTGCCTGCGCCAAATTTCACGCGCGCTTGCGCGGCGTTGAGAAACTGCTGGTAGCCGGCGAGTGCTTGATTGACGTCGGCCTCGCGCTTGGCGGCGCTATCAAGACGCACCAGCGACTCTTCGACTTCGCGCACCGCACGCAGCACACGCGCTTTGTACGTCGCCGCGGCCTCGTCAGCACGCGCCCGTGCCGCCTCAACGTTCGCCGCACGACGACCGGCATCAAAAATCGGCAACGACAGAAACGGGCCGTAGTTCCACGTTTGACCGCGTGTCTCAGTGCCGCCGAAGGTAAGGGCCGAATAACCAATGCTGCCAGTCAGACTCAGACGAGGCAGGCGGTCGGCGATCGCCACACCGATGTCGGCAGTGGACGCCATCAGTTCGCGCTCGGCGCTGGCGACGTCCGGGCGTTGCGAAATCACGGCCGCAGGAATCGTCGCAACCGTAAAACCGGCAGTCTTCGGTAGTTGCGCGTGGCCCGGCGCGACGATGGCGCGAAGCTGGGCCTCTGGAAGCGCCGTGAGTTCTGCCAACACTTTGTTCAACACATCGCAGTCGGCGGCTTGCTGGAGCAAACGTCCTTTGGCTTCTGCCGCACTCGCCATCGCTAACGCCGCGTTCGCGGGCGCTTCAAAGCCGGCTTGGCGTTTGAGTTCGGTCAGGCGCGAGGTTTCGCCGCGCGAGTTGGCGTCGATTTCATAGCCGGTCAGCAGCACTTCGCAAGCACGCAGATTGACGTATTGCGTGGCGACTTCGGCAGCGACGGAAACGCGCGCGTCGTGCCAATCTGATTCGCGGGCATTGAGGCGTTGCTGTGAGGCCGAGCGGCCGCGCCGACCACCGCCAAAAAGATCGAGTTCCCACGCCAGATCGGCGCTGATATTTTCACTGCGCTGGCGTCCATCGCCACCGGGCGGGCCAAATTGTGCTTGTTGGCCGCCCTTGGAGCGGACGTCACTGGCGTTGCCGGTTAACGATGGAAACAGCACGGACGTGAGGCTCCGGTAGCTGGCGCGCGCTTGCGCAATGCGCGCCGCCGACTGCGCGATGGTCGGGTTGCCAGATTGCGCGGCGGTGAGTAGTGCCGACAGTGCGGGGTCATTCCAGCGCTGCCACCAGTCGACAAGATTGGCGGTTTGTCCCTGGTGCGGCAAAGGGGCGGACCAACTTTGCGCCTCGGCAGACGCCACGGTTGGCCGTGTGTAATCAGGCCCGACTGCGCAGCCGGCAAGCACAAGGCTTAGTGCGGCACCGCCTGCTTTGTAGCGAATGCGGCTTGTGGAAAACAATTTGGAACGGCTCATTTTTTCGGACGTTTGCGGGAGACAACGGGGTTGGAGGACGGCGGCGCGTTCGGACGCGTGATCTGGTCGTAGGCGTGCATGACAATACGTTGCGAACGCGCCATCGACTCGGCGCTTGCTTCGCCCAGATCCAGGAACACCGCACCGACATAGGCCGCGTGGAACATTGCGATGTCGCCACTGGAAACTTCGAAACCAAGACGATGGAAACACTGCATCAAGCGGTCGCGGTTGGCGCTTTCAAAACTGGCCAGCCAAGGCTTGATGCGATCGTCTTCGTCGGACGCCACCACCAGTGCGGTCATCAATCGCGCGAAGCGGCGGTCGTAAACATCCGAGACCAGAAAGGTACGAAAGTTCTCGGCGGTGAATAGTCCGGCGTCGATGCTGACAGACAACGTTTCGAGCAGGGCGTTGCAACCGTACACCGCCGTTTCGCGCAGCAAATCGTTGCGCACCGGGAAGTAGTAAGTGATGTGGCTTTGCCGCACACCGGCGCGTTCGGCGACGCGGTGCTGCGTGAGGCTGGTGAAGCCCTCGTCGTTGAGCAGCGCAACGGCGGCGTGCAGGATACGTTCGCGAGCGCCTGTTGGCGACGGCAGCGCCGCCAGCGCCTCGGGGAATGTCAGGGCGTTGGTCGAAGGCGCCGTCTGGGGCGTGCGGTTGGAGGCGGGTTTGCGCACTCTTGATGCTTGCGGTGATTTGGGAACTGTCGCTCGACTCGAACCGGTCGCGACTTTAGTCACGCGGGAAACGGTCGCCAATTTGGCTGATTTGGTTGGCATTTGGTAATGCTACCAAACTTTGGTTACATTACCAAGACACGCGCAGGCCGCAACTGATAAAGGCGTCAACGCCGAGCAATGAAATTAGGGCGGCCTGTTGAGCCAAAGACGGGCCAAAGACGGGCTAAAAACGGGACGGCCACCGGCAAAACCCAAGGAAGGACGGGGGCTTTCAGGCGAAAAACCGTGAAAGTGCCCGTCGAATAAGGACTTTAGAAGCGGGGAACTTCTATAAACCTAAAAACTTTGTCTCCCCGGCGTCCCAAAAGGGACTTCCTTCGGTCGAAGCCGGGGTGCAATTTCGTTAATGTATTAACGGATTACGAAACTTGGATACCGGCCTTCGCCGGTATGACAGTAGTTTTTGGAAGTTGCCATCGGTGGTTACGGGCGCTTATGGAAGCGTCGATCCGCGCATTTTGCCAACAAAGGCCCGGCGGCGAACTACCAGAGCTTCCACCAAGCCTTGTCGGACGACGCCTTGCCAGAAACAAGCGCGTTTTGTGGGAAGTTTTTCTCGAGCACGCGTCGTGACGAGTTGGCGAGATCCTTCATGTCCATTTTCTCGTATGCCTGCACCGAAATTACCAGCGCCTCCTCGGTAACACCTGCTTGTGGGTAACGGGTGATCACTGTTTGCGCGCGATTGACGGCCGCCAGATAGCCGCCGCGGCTGTAGTAGTAGCGCGCAACCGACAGATCGTGCTTGGCCAGCGTGTTCACAAGATAGACCATGCGGCCGCGGGTATCGTCGGCGTAGATGCTGTCCGGAAAACGTGTGATGAGGTCTTTGAAAACGTCAAACGAATCACGCAGCGCCTTCGGGTCACGCTCAGCCGGATCTAGATTCAGCAACTGGCCAAACAGGCCCAGGTCGGGTTTGAAGTATGCGAGCCCCTTGATGTAGAGCGCGTAATCGAAATTCTGGTGGTTGGGGTGCAGCTTCATGAAACGGTCGGCAGCGCTGACCGCCTGTGCGGTTTCATTGTCCTTATAGTTGGCGTAAGCCACATCCAGTTGGGCTTGCTGCGTGAAGCGGCCGAACGGATAACGCGCTTCGAGTGCTTCGTAGAGCTTGACGGCA
>Ga0163144_10020974_pt1 | contig 13016 bp, 11 predicted proteins | sample OliLak19BULKMAT1_FD_123175 | JGI IMG/M metagenome (GOLD analysis project Ga0163144, IMG submission 123175) | Freshwater microbial mat bacterial communities from Lake Vanda, McMurdo Dry Valleys, Antarctica - Oligotrophic Lake LV.19.BULKMAT1 | ecosystem: Environmental > Aquatic > Freshwater >...
ACCAAGAAGAGGGAGGTGCGCAACCTGCGGCCCACCAACGACGATCGCCGCATCGCAGAAATGCACGACGCGGCGAAACGACGCACTACAACGTTCAGACGCGCACTCAGTACGGCACGACACCCCGTTCACCACGGTCCAGCCGGTAGCGGCGCATCTTGTAGAAGAGCGTCCGCAGGCTCACCCCAAGGAGATCGGCGGCCTCCCGGCGGCTGCCATGCGCCCGCTCGAGGGCACGGCGGATCAGTTCCCGCTCCACATCCGCGACGTGCGTCTTGAGATCGAGCGTCGTGCCGTGCGAGGACCCGCCGAGCGATGGCGCATCGGCGTCCGGTGTCCCCATCGGGGGCGGCGCATCGGCACCACCCAGCAGGAAGGCCTCGGGCCCTACCGGGGCGTCGCCGCCCAGCACAGCCGCTCGCTCGACGGCGTTCCGCAGCTCACGCACGTTACCCGGCCACGCATACTGCATCAACCGATCGATCACGGCCGGTGCAAAGCGCACCGATCGCCCGATACGGCGCTCCGCCTGCCGCGCAAAGTGCGCGAGCAGCGCCGGCACATCCTCCGGCCGCTCGCGCAGCGGAGCCAAACGCAGTCGCACCACCTCGAGGCGATAGAGGAGGTCGGCGCGGAAGCTCCCCCGCTCGACGGCCTCCTCGAGCAACATCGTCGAGGCCGCAATGACGCGGACATCCACCGTCCGCAGATCATGGCCGCCGACGCGACGGACCTGCCCGTCCTCGAGCACCCGCAGCAGCTTCACCTGCAGTGCCGCCGGCATCTCGCTGATCTCGTCCAGCAGCAGCGTCCCGCCGTGCGCGGCTTCGAAGAGTCCGATGCGGTCTGCCGAGGCGCCCACCATCGCGCCACGCACGTGCCCGAACAGTTCCGACTCCAGGAGCGCCTCGGGCATCGCGGCACAGTTCACGGCCACGAACGGCCCACGCGCGCGCTCGCTCATCCGATGGATGGCCCGCGCCAGCACTTCCTTGCCCGTTCCGCTTTCGCCGCTGATCAGCACCGTGGTCGCATGCCGCGCCACGCGGGCCGCAAGGTCCAGCAGTTCGCGCATCTGGCGGCTTTCCGCCACCACGACATCGCGCACGAGTTCGGGACCGAGCTCCGTGCGGAGTTGATGCAGTTCGACGCGCAGGCGCTCGCGTTCTGCCGCCTTGCTCAGCACATGCAGCACTTCATCGGCGCGGATCGGTACGCTGAGCCAGTCGTAGGCGCCATCGCGCATTGCGGCGATCGCGGCGTCCTCGGTACCGAACGGACTCAGCATGATCACCGGCGACTGCCCGCCGTCGCCGACGAAGCGACGGACGAACTCCGCGCCGTCGTGGCCCTCGAGCTTCACGCCGCAGAGCAGCACGTCGAAGGGCTCGAAGAGCGCGCGACGCAGTGCCGCATCGAAGTGCGACTCGGCCACGACCTCCCAGCCTTCATCACCCAGCAGGACGCTGAGCGCGCGGCGGAGATCGGCATCATCAGTTGCGAGGAGCAGCCGCATCGAGGTCATTTGGTGAAAGGCCGGGGTCGTCGCGCTGTGCCGCAGCATTGAGCGCTTCGGCGTGGACGATCGGCTATGTGTGCAAGGGGCGGGCCGTGCAGCTCAGGGGGCGTCGCAGGCGACGATGCCTTCCTGCGAAGCAGGGGCGACAGGAGCAGCAGCACCGCTGAAGATGGCGCAGGTGCGGGCAATGCCGGTTGTAGCAGCCGTCGCCGACCAGCCGCTCGCATCGCCTTCGGTGATCGTGATGGTGACGCCGGTGGACGGCGCATACAACAACGCCGCCGTCGGGAGCGAGCCGGAGTAGTATCCCAGATTGTCGCTGAAGTACGCTTCCTGCGCGGACGCCATGTTCCGCAGGTCCGAGCGAAGCACCGCAACCTTCGCGTTACCTCTCGTGGCCGCATACTTCGGAATGGCCACGGCAGCGAGAATACCGATGATGACCACCACGATCAGCAACTCGATCAACGTGAAGCCGCGTCGATCCGCAACTGCCTCTGCCTGCCGCGTCATTCAATGGGCCCCTTCATCTGGGTTGGGCATGAAGAACGGGGATACGCGCCACCTGTGACTTGGTGATTCGTATCCCCGCCGGTTCATCACAGCGCCGAAGCGCGGCTCACTGCGTCGTGCTTACGGGCAGACGATCTGACCGTCGACCGTCGTCGAGGCAGCATTGCCGCCGACGCCGACGCTGCAGGACCGGAGCGTGCCGGTGATCGAGGCGTTCGAGACCGAAGCCGTGAAGCCCGACGCGGTACCGACCGTGGCCGGCACGTTGCCCGCCGAAGCGCTGAACGCGAAGTTCGCGGCGAGGGGGCCGGCCGCATAGAGCTGGAAGTCAGAGAAGTATGCTTCCTGCGCGGTCATCATGTTGCGCAGGTCGGTCTTCACCGACGCCAGCTTCGCCTTATCCTTCGTGGCCGCGAACTTCGGAATCGCGATGGCGGCAAGAATGCCGATGATGACGACGACGATGAGCAGTTCGATGAGCGTGAAGCCCTTGCGATTCGACAGCATTGTATCTCCCGGGGTTGTTTGACGAGCACTGTACATGATGTTGCCTGCATTCCTGCCACACCTAGACATCTGCCCACTTACCTAGCAACGGCGATGCCACCTGCCATGCCGAATTTCAAGTCGTTGCAAGACAACCACTTAGCCGAAGACCCTGCCGAGGGAGCGATCCCGGCGACGGCGCAGCGAGCGGCATTTCGCAAGAGTTCGTCGGAGCTTCCGCGCCTACTGGTGCTCGCGGTGGCCGTCTTGGCGACCCTGCCGGTCCTCCTTAATGCCTACGCGTACGACGATCTGCCGATCATCGTGCAGGAGACGCGCTATCCCACGTGGCGCACGCTCCCCGCGATCTTCACCGAGCCCTATTGGCCGCCACCGTACTCACCGGACCTCTACCGTCCGCTGGCGTCGATCCTGTTCGGCATCCTGCGCCTGATCGGGGGAGACGCGGCGCCATGGATGGGCCATGCGGTATCCGTTGCGGTGTACGCACTGCTCGCCCTCGCGGTCCTCGCCCTCTTGCGCCGATTCGTGTCGCCGGCCGCCGCGCTGGCTGGCGCGCTCCTCTTTGCGGCGCATCCGGTGCATGCAGAAGCGGTGGCCAATACCGTGAACACATCGGAGCTGGTCGTCGGTGCCATCATGTGCATCGCCGTCCTGCACTACGTCAGGCGCCGGGCCGAGGGTGCGCTTTCCTGGGGCACGATCGGTCAATGTGTCGCACTGCAGCTGTTGGCCTTCGGATGGAAGGAGACTGGCGTGCTGCTGCCGGCGCTGTTGGCGGTGGCGGAAGTGACCCTGGTGCGCGATCCTCGCCCCTGGCGGGAACGGCTCGCCAGTCTACGTCCCGCCCTTCTGGCGCTTACGCTCTCGACGATGGTGCTCGTGGTGGTGCGCAGCCGGGTGATCGGCAACTTCACGGGGACGTTCACGACGTTGGTTCTGGAGGACCAGCCGCTACAGGTCCGCCTGCTCACGATGCTCGGCGTCGTAAACGATTGGGTTCGCCTGCTCTTCTGGCCGGCGCGGCTGCGCATCGAATATTCCGTCGCGGACTATCAGCCAATCTTCGTCTGGGGTCTGGCCCAGACCACGGGCACACTCCTCCTTACGGCCGCTGTCGGTCTCTTCTGGTTCACACGCCGGCGCCTGCCGTTCATGGCGTTCGGGCTGCTGATGTTGGGCCTCGGCCTCTTCCCTGTGCACAACGTGCTCATTCCCACGGGCACGCTCCTGGCCGAGCGCACGCTGCTGCTCCCCTCGATCGGGGTGGCGTGCATGGTTGCGGCAGCACTCGGCACCTTGCGGCTCGAGCGTCAGCCGTCGCGGCAACGCCTTGTACTCGCGGTCGTGGCGATCCTCGCAACCACCGGTGTCCTCCGGTTCGCGTTGCGCCTGCGCGACTGGCGGACGCACAAGAACCTCTGGGAGGTCACGGTGGCCGACGAGCCTCGCAGCGCCTCGGGGTGGCAGAGTCTCGGCATCATTGCGTTGGACGAGCGCGACCTCGTGGCTGCCCAGCAGTTTCTCCGTCGGGCCGCCGATCTGAACACGAAGAACCCGGTCCCGCGGACGCTGCTGGGCGATCTGTACGCAGGCACCAATCAATGCGAGCCAGCGCAACGCGAGTACGACCGCGTGTTGCAGATTCCCGGCACGCACGCGCGCGTGCGACTCAACAAGGCGGTCTGCAGTCTTTGGCTTGGCCAATACGACGAGGCGCACCGCCTGGCGATGCCGATGGTCGCCGACTCGGCCGATGGGCGCCTCTTTCGGGAACTGCTGCATCGCGCCGACAGCGCGAAGGCCGCGACGGCACCACCCAAGACGGTGCGAGGCGACCTCAAGCTCACGGAAGACCTTACGCGCATGCTCTTTCCGGGCGCTGTGCGCAAGTCCACTGCGGGCGGGCGGTGAGGCCGGTTCCACGCGACCTGCCGCGACGCACCATCTTCGTACTCGTCGCCCTGCTGGCACTTGCTGCGACGGCCAACAGTCTGTCGAACGGCTTCGCGTACGATGACGTTCCTGCCATCGCGGAGAACGCGTTGTTCCGCACTGGCGCGGCCCCGTGGCGCTATCTCACCGAGCCATACTGGTCCACCGAGGGGGCCGGCCTGCTCTGGCGCCCCCTCACGGTCGCGATGTTCGGCCTGCAGTACGCCATCAGCGCGGACGCGTGGCTCTTCCACCTGGTGAACGCACTGCTCGCCGCGGCGGCGACAACCCTCCTCACGTGGGCCGCCTTGCGACTGACGACGCCGCTGCGAGCCCTCGCCGTCGGTGCGCTCTTCGCCACCATGCCGGTGCACACGGAAGTGACGGCCAACATCACGGGGCAGGCCGAACTCTGGTGCCTCATCGGCACGCTCGGGGCAGTCATCGTCTGGTTGTCGGCGCCGGACACGCTGCACCCGGATCGGCGCCGAGCCCTGTTGATGCTCTGCGTGGTGGCCTCGGCCGCCGCCAAGGAGCAGGGGTTCATGACGCCAGTGATCCTGGGCCTCCTGGAATGGGTACGGCCGGATGGGCCGCGGGCCCGGGACACCGTCCTCCGTGATCTGGCACCAAGCCTCGTTGCCTTGGGACTGCTGATCGTCGGCCGGTTGGTACTGCTCGAAGGCGCGGGAGGCGGACCGGCCATCTGGGCGCTCGCCGATCTTTCGATGCCGGAGCGTGCGCTCGTGATGCTCGGGCTCGTGCCGCGCATGATCCTGCTGTTCATCTGGCCGACCCGTCTGCTTGCCGACTACAACCCTGGCGACGTCTCCGTCGTGCCTGCATTCGGAGAGCCGCAGTTCACGGGGCTGGCTCTGCTTCTGGCGGCGGCTGGACTCGTGCGGCTTTCGCCGACGTGGAAGGGGACGGCGGCCCTCCTAGGGGGCGCACTGGCGGCGTTCGCGCCGGTGGCGAACATCGGCATCATCTCGGGCGTGGTCTTCGCGGAACGCCATCTCTTCATTCCGTCGGCGTTTCTGCTGCTCGCCGTCGCCGTCGGGCTCCCAGAGTTCGACTTCGGACGGATGCGAACGACGCTGGTTGGCCTCGTCTGCGCCGCGGTCGTGTTGGGGCTGACGCGGACGTGGCAGCGCAATCCGGAGTGGGCGAGCACCGAGTCGATCATCGGGGCGCTGCGCCGTGATGCGCCGAGCAACTATCGTGGCCTGACGCTCTGGGCCCGTCTGCAGCTGCAGCGCGAACAGCCGGATTCGACGGAGACCCTGCTCCGTCAGGCACTGTCGCAGTTCGAGGGCGACCCGCGCGTCTACGAGGATCTGGGCCAGATCATTCGCGTGCGGTACGGTTGCGTGGCAGCCCTGCCGATTCTGCAGCGCGGGTTGCTCATCGACCCGACCCGGGTAGCCCTGCGGGCCAAGGCGGCGGCGTGTACCAAGCCTCCGCAGGCCCCGGCGCGGGTGAGCGACATGCAGATCACCCGGCCGGCGTCGCCAGCGCTGGACCGCACCGGGGGCGTCCTGCCTGGTGACAGCACGGCGAGGCGCGTCGATTCAGCGACGACGGTACCTGAGCCCGCCGAGGGCAGCGGGCAGCCATGAAGCGGCTAGGCACCGCCGCCGCATGTCAGTTCGGGACGTCACCCTGCAACGATTCAGACGACGGCGGCTTGGCGGTGATCGCGGCGTCGCGCGCGCGCCATTCTGCGAGGGCGGTCTCACGCGCGAGCGCACCGAGATCACGCTGCAGGCGCCGCATCGCCGAGGCGGTCGCGGCCATCTGGAACAAGCTGAAGAGTATGAACAGGTAGAAGACGAGGTCTGCGCCACGGCCGATGCCGAGCCGAGCCGCCACGGCATTCGACCACTCGGGACGGAGCACGAGCACGGAGCCGACGGTCCAGAGCAGCAGATAGACCACGCGATCGCCCGTGGTGCTCCGCAACCGTACGGCGTAGAGGCCGAACAGTGCCAGCAACCCGAGGAGCACTCCCTGCGATAGCTGCATCGCCTACCTCGCTCGACTCATGAAGAGATCCCAGAGGATGCTCACCCCGTCCAGCAGGCGCTGACCCTTCGACAGCGAATAATCGGTGTAGGTGATGTGCACAGGAACTTCCACCATGCGCAGCCGGAGCCGGGCGATCTCGCGGGTGATCTCCGAGGCATGCGCCATCCGGTCCTGCACCAGTCGAAAGCGCTGCACGGCATCGATCGAGATCGCGCGCAGTCCGTTGTGGGCGTCGGTGAGGGGCAGTCCCGTGGTGCGTCGCATCATGGCGACGACACAGCGGAGCGCCAATCGCCGGACCCACGGCATCGCCGTCACGGGGGCCTGATCGCTGAAGCGAGTGCCGAGGGTGACGTCCGCCTCACCGCGTCGGATCGGCGCGACGAGCGCCTCAACCGCGTCATGCGCGTGCTGCCCGTCGGCGTCGAAGGTCACGACAATGCGGACACCCGGCAGTTCCTGTGCGGCGCGGAAGGCCGTCCGCAACGCGGCGCCCTGGCCGAGATTGATCGGATGCCGCACGACGATCGCGCCCGCCGCAGCAGCACGGACTGCGGTATTATCATCCGAGCCATCGTCCACAACCAATACGCGCCAGCTCCGCTGCCGCAGCCCCGTAACGACATCTCCGACGGCCGCGCCTTCGCGGTAGGCGGCGATCGCCACCAGGACATCCGCGTGCTCACTCACCGTTCCCTGCCTGCTGTACCGCTCGCGCGCACCGACTGAATCATGTCTGGGACTGAACGCGCGTGGCTGCTTGGGGCGCTGATCGCGCTGGTGGCGCTGTTTGCGCGACGCGCCGCGGGCACGCGCGCGGACCATGCCGGGCGGTGGGGCTGGTCTGTCGCCGCAACCGGCGTGGCGGCGATGCTGCTGACGACCTGGATCTGGGATGGTCTCCGCAGTCCCGCCGTCATCAACGACGAGGCGGCATACCTGCTGCAAGCTGAACTGCTCGCAGGTGGTGCGTGGTCGGCAGCGTCGCCCGGCCCGATCGATGCCTTCGTACAGCCTGCCGTGCTCATCACGCCGGTCCTTGCTCCGAAGATGCCGCCCGGGCACGCATTGCTGATGGTGCCCGGCGTCTGGATGAATCTGCCGGGCCTCGTGCCCGTGCTCTTGACCGGCGCGACCGCCGCGCTGCTGATGTTGCTGGCGCGGGAAGTCGCAGGAAGCGGTGCAGGAATGTTGAGCGTGGCGCTATGGCTCTCGCAAGCCGGACAGATGCGGTGGCGCGCGTCCTACTTCTCCGAGATGACGACGGGATGCCTCTGGTTGCTGGGTTGGTGGGCCCTGCTGCGGTGGCGCCGTAGCGCGCACTTCGGCTGGCTGGGTGTGCTGGCTTTCGCCACCGGGCTGGGTGCCATCACACGTCCGCTGACGATGCTGGCGTGGGTCCTGCCGGTCGCAGTCGTCATCCTGTACGACATTGGCCGCACCGGACGCTGGGCCCAGCTCCTCGGCGGGATCGTGATCGGCAGCACGATGCTCAGCGTGATGCCGATCCAGAACTACGCCGTGCTCGGGGACTGGCGCGCCTCGCCGTTGGCGCTCTACACACGGCAGTACATGCCGTTCGATGTCGTCGGCTTCGGCGCCCACTCGGAGCAACCGGAGTTGCGCCTACCTGCCAAGGTACAGGCAGAGGTGCGGATCTTCGAGTCGCGGCATGCCTCGCACACCGTCGCGCGCCTTCCCGCGATCCTGGCGGAGCGCGCCCGCGCTGGGTGGCATCAGGTCGCGTTCGGCTGGCGCATCGCCCTTGTGCCGGTGCTGCTCTGGGGCATCGTGTTCGCTGGTGTGCTGCTCCGATTTGCCCTTGGCACGGTGGCCCTGACCTACGCGGCCTACCTCGTCTATGCGCACGAACCCGCGTGGACCGTCTACTATCTCGAGACAACACCGGTGCTGGCGGTAACGGTGGCCGCCGGACTCATCGCGCTGCTTACCCGGGCGATCGGCAAGCCGGTCACTGCGAACGTCGGCGTTGCCTGCGCGGCCTGCGTCATGCTGATTGCCGCCCCCGACTTCGTGGGAACGCGCGCCAACGTCGCGCGATCGCAAGCACCGCTCAACACGTTCACCCGCGTGGCAACCTCGGCGTCCGGCGCGAGCGGTGCGCTCGTCTTCGTACCGGACGACAGCGCCGGTTCACCGTCGCTCACCTTCGTGCGGAATGTGGCTGCACCAGACCCATCCGCCATCATCACCGCCTACCTTCGCGACGACTGCACGACGGCCACGATCGCGGCGCGCTACGCCGGCCGCACGGTACTCCAATGGGACGAAATCACCGCGCGGATGCGACCCATCACGCCGCCCTCTCTTGCCACCTGTCCTTCCACGAGCCTGCAACGATGACCGCACAGCCGGATTCGATGGAGCGCATCGTCCCGCACCAACTCGATCCCGATGAAGCCACGGGGAGCGAGACCCTCGCCCTGCATCTGGATCGCTATCGCTTCGCCGCCGCACACGCCGTCGGCCCGCGCCTGCTCGATCTGGCGTGCGGGGTGGCCTACGGCAGCCGATTACTTGCCGATGCGCACCCCGAAAGCCGCGTCATCGCGGCCGATCTCTCGACGGAGGCATTGCGGGAAGCACGGCAGTCGTACCAGCACGCCTCGGTTCACCTGCTCCGCGGCGACGGCGCGACGTGGTGCCGCTCCGGGGCATTCAACACCATCGTATCGCTCGAGACGATCGAGCATGTCGCCGCACCAGAGGCCCTGGTCGCGCAGTTCGTGTCGGCGCTCGCCCCGGGCGGGCATCTGATCGCATCCGTTCCCGTCACGCCGTCCGTCGACGCAAACCCGCATCATCGCACCGACTTCTCGCCGTCCTCGTTCCGCGGTCTTGGCCGAGCCCACGGACTCGACATTGTCGCCGAGCTGGGACAGGTCCAACCGTTTTCGCCGATTGCGGTGCTCGGTCGGCGGGAGCGCCGGTCCCAGGGACTTCGGCCGCAACTGCTCGCGTACTACGCGGCCCACCCCTCTGCCCTCCTCCGACGCATCGGTGCCACGCTCCGCTACGGATTCACCAATCGATATCTGACGGTGGCGTGGCGCAAACCCGAGAGATGACTCGTGCGCCAATCGCGGGTGCACCGCGGACCCTTCGGTGCGGGCGCGGCGGGTCACGACACGGGAGCGCGTGGATCAACTGAACCTACGGCAGGGTCTGCGCCGACCCTTCGCCAGGCCGACTCCTACCTCGTGCGCAAGGAGTCCAGCGGGACGAAACGCAGTCCGGCATCTATGCCGCGGCCGGCCCGCTGCGCCAGCCACGCCTTTCGGGCGGGCACTTGCGCACGCAATTCCGCGTTGCGCGCACCGAGATCTCGAACATAGATGTTGCCGTCTTCGAGGAGGCGGAACGGGAGGTAAAAGAGCGAACCTGCACTATCCGCCTCGGCTTCCGCCAAACAGGGCGCATCGTATGGTGAACCCGGGAGCCAGCGTTCAGATGTGTCGTTGGTCACCGGCGAGCCTCGCAGTCTGGCCGAGTCGCTCATCAGCGGGGAAAGCACGGTGAACGCCGCCATGCCACGCGTCCGTGCATCGGCCTCCAGACGCGTCAGGGCGTGCTCCAGACGGCACGCATCGACATTCCGATAGAGCCGTTCCGACTCCGTGTGCCCGACATCGAGCGCCCAGAGCCGTGCGAGCAGACGGGTCCCCCATGATTCCCGCACGAAGACCACACCATCATGGACGCCAGCAGCGGCTGCCCACGTCGCGAGCGGCCAACGCATCGATGTGAATCCGTTACGGTATTGCGTCCAGCGCACCGGCAAGCCGAAGAGGGCTCCCGTGAGCACCAGGACCGCGAGCAATGCGTAGGCCGAGCGCTGGAGCATCACGCCGCGATGCGGCAGCGCCGCTGCCAGCCTCGGCAGGCGCGCAGACCAGAGTGCCACGACCGGACCGAGCGCCACGACGAATCGCGGACCGAGAAAGTCTCCCTCGTGCCAGTAGGCGCCGTAGCCTGCGAGCAGCAACCCGCTGCCCGCCAGCAGCAGCCGATCCCCGAGCGTGGTGCGCTCGCGGCAGATGAAGCAAGCGAGCAGCGCCGGCAGCAGGCCGGGCAGCGGCGACTCGAAGAAGGCCGTCTGCAGGCGCAGGAAATACACGTTCAGCAGCATCAATCCACGCATCGGGGTGTGCGCAGGACCCCAAGGTGCCTCGTGGAATCCGAGGTCGAGCGACGAACCCCACAGCAACTTGTAGGCAAACAGCGTGGGCGAACCCGTCGTCCGCCAATTGACGAACCCGACCGCCGCGAGCATGACGCCGCCGGCGAGTGCGGCAATCGTCACCACCCCCCGGCGGTTCCCGCGGACCGCCCCGATCCAGGTGAGCAGCACCGCTGGTGCAAGCGCAAACGCAGCGCCGTCCAACGGGCGCGTGGCCACGGCCGCTCCAAAGCCAATGCCGGTCAGCAGCGCAGCGCCCAGCGTGCCTTGCGCCACCAGCCGCACCGTGCCGAGCAGACCTGCCAGCGCACCCGCCACCGCGAGCCCATGGTTCATGTGCGAACCGCCCATGAACCACGTGAACGGCGAAAGCACAAAGAGACCGAGCGCCAGCAGCCGCGTGCGGCCGTCCGGCTCGATTTCGCAAAGCAATGCACGGAAGAGTACGGCCGTGAGCAGCGTGACTGCCGGCCCTGCCAGCCACGGCACGCCGACGAGCACGAAGATCGACAGCACCGCCGGCCAACCGGGCGGAAACTGCCCGAAGCGCAAACCCGCGTGCGCCACCTCGTGCATGACGGAAGTGAACTGCGGCAGCACGGGCAGCGTATCGGCAAGGCGACCCGCCGCGTACGTCCGTGCCTGCAGCACCTGCACCACCTCATCGACGAGGAGCGGCACTCGCTGGAACACTTGCAATGCCGCGAGGAGCGGCAGGCCGAAGGCCGCAAGCAGCAGGAGAGGCTCGATCCAACGGGCGGATGGCAGCAGCGGCACGTCCGACATCGGCACGGCGCGTCGGCCCGCGAGGACGACGGTGAGCACAATGACCAGGCCCGCGAGCGCCATGCCCACGGGCCATTCCGCCATGCCTCGCAGCACATCCGTCCGCTGTGCCGGCGTGCCGGCGAGCAGCACGAGCGGCAAAAACCCGAGGACAAGGAGCACAATCCCCGCCAGCGTCGCGGGGATGTCCCTGTGCCGCCTCATCACCGCCGCGCGCCCGGCGGCGGGAAGAGGTTGAACCGCAGGATATGCCAGAACGCCGCCACCCCGTCCTTCCACCCGATCTTCTTCCCCTCCGCATACGTACGGCCGGAGTACGAGATCGGCACTTCATAGATCCGCGCCCCCGCCTGGGAGAGCCGCGCCGTGATTTCCGGCTCGAACCCGAACCGATCACTCGTCAGCACCAACTGCTTCAGCAGCGGCGTCTTGACGACCTTGTAGCACGTCTCCATGTCCGTCAGGTTCAGGTTCGTGAACATGTTGGACACGAGCGTGAGCAGCGAGTTGCCCACCGAGTGCCAGAAATACAGCACGCGCCGTTCCTCGCCGCCCAGGAATCGTGAGCCGAAGACGGCGTCGGCCCGGCCGTCGATGATCGGGTTGAGCAGCTTGGGCAACTCCCGCGGGTCGTACTCGAGGTCGGCGTCCTGCACGACGGTCACGTCACCCGTGGCATGCTGGAAGCCGACGCGCAGGGCCTTGCCCTTTCCGCCGTTCACCGGCTGGTGCACCACCTTCTGCACCAGCCCCTCCGCCAACATCGCATCCAGAATCGCCGCGCTGCCATCCCGGCTGGCATCGTTGACGCAGATGATCTCCATCGGAATCGGCACGTCGTGCAGCCGGTGAACGATCTTCCGCAGCGTGTTCTCTTCGTTGTACACCGGGATGATGACCGAGATGGTCGGAAGCTCAGGCACGGGGCGCTCCCACGGCGATCACCGATTGTCCGAACGGCAGGGGCAGGTAACGTTCCAGACGCAACAGCGGCACCAGTGCATCGAACGACTTCAGTTGCGCGAGGGGAATACGCCGCGTGCGCCGCACGCGGGCGTTGTACCACCAACCGACCACCCCGACGCGATTGAACCACCAGAGTCGGTCCACCCGAAGGCCCGCCGCCTCGTACGTCTGCCGCAGCGTGGCGGGCGTGTAGCGGCGGAAGTGGCCGAGGTCCTCGTCGAGGGAGCCGTGCAGGGCCGGCAGGGCGGGCACCAGCACGACCACGCGCCCGGTCGGCCCCACCAGGGACCCCATGGTGCGGAGGGTCCCGACGTGATCCTCGATGTGCTCCACCACATTGAGCGCGACGACCGTATCGAGCCGTGCATCGGCGAAGCGCGCGGCTGCCGTCTCGTCCGGCAGCGCAAGACTATCGACACGCACCTCGTCCCGTCCGGCGAAGCGCTCGCGCAGCCGCTGCCGGTAGAACTCGTCGAGGTCGGTGCAGACCAACAGCTCGGGACGCGCGTCGGCCATCAACTGCGACATGTTCCCGATACCGCTGCCGATCTCCAGAATCCG
>Ga0163144_10020978_pt1 | contig 13015 bp, 13 predicted proteins | sample OliLak19BULKMAT1_FD_123175 | JGI IMG/M metagenome (GOLD analysis project Ga0163144, IMG submission 123175) | Freshwater microbial mat bacterial communities from Lake Vanda, McMurdo Dry Valleys, Antarctica - Oligotrophic Lake LV.19.BULKMAT1 | ecosystem: Environmental > Aquatic > Freshwater >...
AATACGTCCAATTGCATATTTCCCTTTAAAGTTGTCCCAAGCTAACGCGTTTATCAGCATCTGGAATGGTTTTTCTATATCGATAGACGGTGCCGGAACCTCATTCATAATTGCTTCAAAGACTGGCTCTAAATCTGCTTCAGCTTCAATATCGGCTGGAATTTCTTTCCAGGCTTTACCGGCACGTCCGATAGCATAATATATAGGATAATGTAGCTGTTCTTCATGAACGGCAAGCTCTAGGAACAAATCCGCTAGCTCATCTTCTACTTCGCCCAAACGTCGTCCATCTTTATCTATCTTATTTATAATCACAATTGGTTTAAGGCCTTGCGCCAGAGCTTTACTAAGAACAAATTTAGTTTGAGGCATTGGTCCTTCTTGGGCGTCAACAATAAGTAAACATCCATCAGCCATATTAAGAGTCCGCTCTACCTCACCAGAAAAGTCTGCGTGGCCGGGGGTATCAATAATGTTTATTCGGTATTCACCATGCTGTACAGCAGTGATCTTGGCAGTGATGGTTATACCGCGCTCTTTTTCCTGATCGCCGCTGTCCATAATTAGATCTTGGCTCATTTCCGCCTGATTATCGCGGAAGGTCTGAGACTGTTTAAGTAGCCCGTCTACTAGGGTGGTCTTACCGTGGTCAACATGGGCGATAATCGCAATATTACGGATCTTGGTTGGGTCTTGAACACGTTCGGCCATAGCCCGCCTTATCTTTATAGATTACTTGCTGAAATGTTAAATATATTTTAGCATAAGTTATAACAATTAGCAACTGAAGTCGACCGGCCTTAACAGTTTCTTTACGTTGATTTGCTATGCTATTAGTATGCAGCGCATTCTTTTAGTAGAGGATAATATAGATTTACGTGAATCACTTGATACTTTTCTTCAAGCTGAAGGGTTCCACGTAAACAGTTTTCATAGCGCAGAAGATGCTGAATCGCTATTAGAGCCACTACAGTTTGAAATAGCAGTTATAGACATAAATTTACCGGGTAAATCTGGTTTTGATTTTATAAGAGAGATACGTGAATCTGGAATCAGCGTACCCTTAATTGCACTTACTGCTAGAGAATCCGTGACCGATAAAGTTCGTGGCTTTGAAACTGGCTTAACTGATTACATAGTTAAACCTTTCAGCCTGGCCGAATTAACCGCTCGGATTAGAGCACACTTAAGGGCGGGAGGTGCACAGCAAAACGCTGATATTGCTACCAAACATTTGTTACTAAAGCCTAATAGGCGCGAAGTATTACTTGATAATGTACCCGTAATACTTACAGCTACTGAGTTCAGGCTTCTTGCGTGTCTTGCACGTAACAATGGCAATATTGTTGCTAGTGATGATTTAATAGCCGACGCCTGGGGTGAAGCGGACCGCTATAATAGCCCGCCTTTGCGTATCCATATGCGAAATATACGTAAAAAAATAAACGATGATCAATTACACCTAATCAAAACAACCGCTGGAACTGGCTATATGCTTGACGACATATGAAACAAAGACTTAGAAGAATAGAGCGCACTTTTATCATTTCAATTGTAGGGTTGGTAATAGCTGCTTTGCTGACGCTGGTCGGAACTCTCCTAATTGCCAACTTAGCTCGTTATGATCAAAGAGTATCAACAGATAACATTAACGAGTTAATAGTTGAATACCCGGAAGTTGCTAGTTATCTACAGTCCCAAAAACCTGCTGAGCCGCATTTCGTAACTATTGCAACCTTAGTAAAATAAAGCCAAGAACGAGCTGTCTGGAGTATAGTTATTTGGTCGGCAATTCCTATCATTATAACTAGTGCATTGTTTGGCTTAATTATATCGCGCCGCTTACTAAGACCTGTAGAAGAAAGTTACGCAGCTCAAGAAAGATTTATTCAAGATGCTGCGCATGAACTACGTAATCCACTTGCTGCAATGTCGGCTACTCTTGAAACAGCCAAAATATCTAAAGATAAAACTTTAACAATCGATAGACTAGAACGTCAAACAAAACGCTTAATTCAAATTAATGAGGACCTGTTGTTTTTGCAACGGTCACCCGAGCCAGATAATATCAAACAGCAAGATATATCTTACTTAGCAAATAAGATTATCAGTGAGCTTAGTCTATCTGCTAAAGAAAAGAAGATTAAAATTAACGCCGAAGTACAAAACAACTTAAAAATTAAAATCCTACCAAGAGATTTTGAGTTGGTGCTACGAAACCTTATTGATAACGCTTTAAAATATAGTGATTCTGGTACATTTATTTCAGTTAAAGTTAGGAAGCATGATAGGCGCATAAAGATTCAAGTCACAGATCAAGGTATTGGAATTCCTATTAATGAAATTTCATCTGTAACACAACGTTTTTACCGCGCCAAAAACTCAAGCACCATCCAAGGATCGGGTCTAGGTTTAGCTTTAGTTCAAAAAGTAGTAGATGCTTACGGTGGAAGTATACGTATTACCAGTAAGTCCGGTACAACAATTACAATTATACTCTGACATATCCACAGCAATTAACATCTTCTTAACAATTACTACACAAATCGTTATTCACCTAACATTCATAATGTTAGATACTAAGTTAATAAAGGAGTTCAAATGGAGAATGGATCAAAATCAGCAATTATTGCAGCTGTAGTAGTGCTAATTGCTATAGGTGGCGGTACGGCATATTTGCTTACCCGCGAAGACGAAACTACTACTGAATCAAACCCTACTTCGCAGGTAAATAACGAAGAAGAAGTAGTGGCACCTGAGCCAACTCAAAATATAGTTGAAATCGCCGCTGGTGACGAAAACTTTTCAACATTAGTGACTGCCGTTACAGCCGCTAGTCTTGTAGACGCACTTTCAGATGCTTCAAAGAGCTACACTGTATTTGCTCCCACAAACGCCGCTTTTAATAAACTGCCGGCTGGTACAGTCGACACTTTAGTAAAGCCTGAAAGCAAAGATACACTTACGGGTATTCTAACTTACCACGTTGTTGACAGCGCTGTGCTTTCAAGCCAGCTGAGCAATGGTCAGGTCATTAAGACTTTAAATGGTGGAAACCTAACAGTAGAAATCACTGATGGCATGGTCTTCATCGTTGACGCTAAAGGCGGTAAAGCCAAGGTTACTACTGCCGATATTAAGGCCACTAATGGCGTTGTTCACGTCATTGACGCCGTATTAATGCCTTAACATAGACAAAAATCACAAACATATAGAATACATTCTATAGTATTAATACAGTCCCGTTACAGACTTAGACCTCTGAAACGGGGCTTATTTTTATTCCCAAGGGAATGAAGGATTTCCGAAGTGCCCATAACGAGCAGTCTGTTCATATATAGGACGTTTTAGATCAAGCATCTTTATTATGCCCCTTGGTGTAAGGTCATAGCCCATAACTTTTTCCTGAACGCCGTCTATAGTTACAGTCGCCTCAAGTGGTTGGCTATAGCCAATTGCATATGCCAAATGCACGAATACTTCATTAGCTTTACGTTGCTTAAGATAATCAACAGCGATCTTCCGAGCAATGTATGCAGCAGAACGATCTACTTTACTTGGGTCTTTACCGCTAAAACAACCACCGCCAATTGGAATACTTGGCCCATAGTTATCTACTACTAATTTACGGCCAGTGAGGCCTGTGTCGGCATCAAAACCGCCTCGATGCCAATCTCCTGCTGGATTTATGTGTAATTTTGGTTCAGATTTTGTAATAACTTGACTATCAATTTTGAGCCACGCTTTAACTCCGGACTTAAGTTGATCATTTGATGCATTTTGAAAGCTAGCGACTATAGATTCAACTATTCCATCTTTAATAGTTACTTGGGTCTTGCCGTCATACGGCCATATTGCATACAGAAATTGATTAAGCTTACGGCTTAGCACTACTTCTAGTGGTAGTAGCTCAGGAGTCTCACTGGTTGCGTAACCAACCATGATACCCTGGTCACCCGCACCACCAGTATCGACTCCTTGGCTAATCTCCGGGCTCTGCTCTACAATTCTAACTTCTATTTCTAAATCTCCCACCAGGCGCTTAACGATAGGCTCCGCGCTGACCTTTGCAGTTGTAGTAACTTCACCAACGACAAATACTTTGCCGTGACCACCGACCACTTCTATCGCTACCCTTGCATCCGGATCTTGGGCCAGAAATGCATCCAATATGGCATCCGATATTTGATCGCATAGTTTATCTGGATGACCAGGACTAACAGACTCTGCAGTTTTATATACTGAGTTTGACATGAAATATCCTTTCCCCACATCTGGACTTAGGAAAGATTTATAAGAGATTGTCTTAATATCTTTCCCGCATGCGGGACTAGAGGGAGCACCTTAATATTTAAAAATAGGTTGCTGGCAGGTTATAAAGCTAGGACTCTCGCTGCACTCTTGATATTTAATTGTTATGCATCTAGATGCTACATTGTTCTTAAATATTACGCAAGCATTTAATTGATCATTGACTTTAATAATTATGCGTAAATAATAACTACTAACATAATTAGTATAGGAGTGGTATGGGAAGTAAAATTTTAAATAATCAACGAGGAATCGCTTTACCTATTATTATAGGGGCAATGATAATAATAGCCGTAATTGGAGGTGGAGCATTCTACGTTTTATCCAATAATAAGGATGATACTGGTGATGTAGTGGCAAGCGTTAGTACTAAAGCATTAGAAACTGAGTGTAAAAAACAGTTTGACGACAAAGATTTTTGTAAATTCGCAAGTAACGTTAATTTTAAAGATAGTTACAGAAGCACAATTACTTCTAGTGAATCTGAAGATAATACTACAATCACATTAGAAGCCGACTCTAACGGCAATACTAGAACTGTTACTACTGTAAATGGCCAAGAAGTAGCCGCTTTTATATCAATTGGTAATACAAGTTACTCAAAAGATATAATCGACGGCCAGTGGACCAAATTTACGTCTGAACCAACAGAAAAAAATAATAACCCGAGTGATAATCTTGATTTCGATTTTGACGAAGACAAAACAACTCCAGACAACACACAGTACAAAAAACTTGAAAAAGAAGCTTGCGGCAGCCTAACCTGCTTTAAATATCAAATAGTTGACCCAGATGCTCCAACAGATGAAAGTATTGTTTGGTTTGATGATAACGACTACAAACTCCGTCGCTATACATTTAAGAACGTAGGTGGAACTACTGATATATCATATAGATACGAAAGCATTACTATAAACGAACCTTCCCCAATCAAGAAAGCTTCTAACGGCATCGATGCCGCAACCCAAGCAGAAATAGATGCGGCTTTACGAGAATTTGAAAACGCTCAATAATTAATCTGGAGCAGAGCGGAAGCTAATCATTAGAAGGCCTGCAATAACAAAGATGAAGGCTGAGTAAAAGGCCACTTCACCGTAAAGTTCAACTCTTAATCCTTGGCCATAATTGTCAAAGAAGTAGCGTACTGCGGCAACAGAATAAGCAGCAATAGACAACGAAGCCGTAGCTAGTAATAAACTGCGGCTTCTGACTAGCGCCGCTGAAACAATAGGTACCACAAAGAGGGCAACCGACTTACTCGCCATGCCACGCTGCCAGTAAACATTGACTGCAGCGAATAATATGTCGGCTACAATTAGACAAACTAGAAGTATCTTATATATATTCTGATTCTTAAATTTTAGCTTACACAAGTACCAAATAACCGTGTTGACTACTAATAACGAACCGGCAAGTGTCCACCGTTGGAGTACGGCTTCATGTGATAAAAGATTCCATGAGTCAAAAATAATAATTGATAATAAATAGACCGCTATGTAAACAAAATGTACTCTACAAATACGAAGTAATATAAAGCTTATAGGTATTGGAGAAATTTTTATATTTTTGACCACTAATAAAATATAACCATAAGCAGACCCACTTAGTCAATTGCTGTAACTTGTTTACTTTTTATTAGCCAGAAATACTTCAGTAATAATAGCGTAAAATAGCTACAGTATTTTTAAATACTTTTTTACTATATTATTATTCTCAAGTATCGAAAGTTGATCTTTGCACCACCAAGACCATTTTGGTATTTCTAATACGTCTAATTCTTTATCTGATGGCACTGAATGGCTAAACATTGAGTAATCATTTGGATCATTTTTTAGTTGGTTGGTATATTCGTCCCATTCAATCCATTTATATTCTTCGACCTCACTAGAATTAATTAATGGTTCCAAATTAGTAAATGCAACATAAATAGGACAATACTCGTGCTCTACTACACCGTCGTAAGGTGGAGCTTTATATATGTAGTTTGGAACACATAATTCAATTTTTTGGATATCCAAGCCTAGTTCAAATTGTAGTCTTCGTTTGACCGAATCTACTCTTGATTCATTAGGCGCTGGATGGCCACAGCAAGAATTAGTCCAAACTCCATGCCAAACTTTCTTTACATGTGCCCTTTTAGTTACTAAGACTTGGCCTTTTTCATTAAAAACATAACAAGAAAATGCAGCATGCAATTTAGTCTCTGAGTTATGTGAAGCTAGCTTATCGCCAGTCTCTCCTGTGGGTTGATCGTTCTGATCAACAAAATATATTAAATCATCTCTCATTATTAAGAGTTTTATCTAAAATTTCTCTACTAACTTTAATTATTTATTTAAAATTAAACATAACAAAATCATGAATTATTATATAAAAATTTAGTAAGATTTTCAATTTAAACTTTACAGTACGCAAAGATTAAAACAAATTTAGAATTCGCCACATGGCCGTTGGTTGGGTAATATACTCTGAACTAATTACGGGAGACTTGACTAAACTAGGTAAGTTCATACTCACACTACCAACCACCTGTTCATATAATACGGGCGTATTAATGTCGTTTATTTTAACTTCCGGACTTAATTCCTGGCCGTTCCAGGCATTAATAATAAGATCATTTTTGAGCTTAAATTGGGTTGTTTGGCCCCATATGCTTTTGGCTTCTCCAACTACGTCACCTGAGCTCGCAACTGTAACAGAACTAAATTGTGCCTTTGCTGCATTAATTAAATTTCTGGATTCAGTATTAATAGCCTCCTTGCTACTTGAGCCCACGATAACACCAATTATAGTGACGGTGTAGCTAGCGTTTACCACGTGATTGACTGCAAATAATAAACAGTTACCTGCTTCATCGGTGTTACCTGTTTTAATACCGATTACGAAATTGTCTATTAGCAGTCTGTTAGTGTTCTCAACAACCCCAAATACACCCAGGTTTGCTTGTTTCGTCGAAACAATAGACGAAATCACAGGTTGCTGCAAACTAAATTGTCCAAGTTTAATTAAATCAGAAGGCGTGCTTGTTGTTAGGGGTGAGAATCCACTAGCATCTGCGATGGTCGTATTTTTAAGGCCTTTGCTATTTACATAATTGTTCGCATAAGTAACATAGGCATCAATAGAGCCAAAGCTGTTTATTACAAGAGAGTCGGCGATATTATTAGCAGATGAAATCAATATAGCTTGCATAGCTTGTTGCTGGGTAATAACCTGTCCAGCCCTAACTGGTATAACCGTTCCGTTTTTTGCAATGTATGTATTTAATATTTCAACGTCGTCGCTCGTTACAGTGTAACTTGCGCCTTCTGTGCCCAGCTGATAAGGACTTTTTTCTAGTAAAACAAGTGCAGTTACAATCTTTGTAATACTAGCTACTGGCCTTCTGGTTTCATTTTTGCTTGAAGTTTCTAGAACTCCGTCTTTGAGACTACCTATGGCAGCTTGGCCTATTTCTGGCCAGGGTAGCTTCACCTGGCTTGCTACGCGGTTAGGCAACGTGATTATTGATACTTGTAGCTCGGGTATAGGTTTAGATAAAGCAGCCAAAGTGTAACCGCCACTCGAAACTAATAAAACTAAAACCAAAAATACAGCGGCTACTCTAGAACTACGTTTTTTTGCTTGCCTCTTGTTGAACACATAACGGGAGTTTTTTATTTCCATAGCCTTATCCGAGAATGCTTATTGATCGCGTCAATATTAGAGCCAGTGTAAATAAAGATAATAGTGCTTGTATAGACATGAGGCCTTTGGCTTGAGGAGTAATTGGTTTTGCGTCAGCTGGTGCAAAGTTAATTGCATTTGTAATAGAAAGGTATAAATAGTCAGCGAAACTGGGCTGCCAGTCATTAAATTCTTTACCAAGATCTTGCTCTGTAAAATGAAAGTTCTTGTCATGCTTAGACCATTTTGTTCCCGTGAGGCCTGGACTATCTAGCTCCCAATACCAAAGCGCAAAAATTATAACGTTTGTGGCTAAAATTGCGATAGCAGCAACTAGCACCTCTCGGCCCGATAGGCCTTGTGATTCAAAGATGAGAAGATGAGCGACTAAAGCAAAAGAGCTAAAGTTTGCAATTGAAATAAGGGCTAAGAGCATAAATGACATTGCCCGATATAAACGACTGCGGTCTAAGTGCCTACGACCCGCAGTAAGACCGATCATTACAGCCAATGCAAGCTCAGTTCCAACAATAAGGCTATGGGGGCCGTAGGTTAGCTCCGGGTTTATAGCCCATGAAATAATCTGTAGCAAAATAGCTACAAACAGTGCCCCTTGGGCAAACCACAACTCCTTGCGGCTTATTGGGTGAATTTTCATGCTTATGATTATTATACAACGATTATATATCTCTTGACATAAACCGTTTAGATTAAGCTGTGTTTTATGCTAAATGCTTAGTTTAGTAATTGATTATGCAAGCGGTTATTAACTTTTAAAATAGGTGTTTTAACTTTTTTATGTTTGTGGATTGTTTCAGGTTCATCAAATGTCAGAGAAGTTACTTGGAACTTAGCTTCTGAAGCTATTGTGGCAATAGTAAATACTTCCGGTAATATGTGTACATGCTTCAAATCTGACCAATGAAGCATGCCGTATTTTGTTTCAAGCTTTTCTAATTTTGATTTAAGTCCTTCGTAGTGGTACCTATAGATAAATGCAATAGCATGTATAAAAGTATCTTTTGAAGAAGCTTCAAGATACCTGAAATCTAGTACACCGGCAAGTGATAAGTTGTCGCCAGACTCGATAGTTGTTTTTTCGAACAATTCTCGTTGAGCCGCGATTTGCAGTGTTTCGTTTTGATGGATTAATCCAGAAGGGATTCCATACCAATGGTTAAATGGCTCATTGTGTCTTTTTAATAGCAATACTAGACCTTGATTATTGGTCACATAGATCATTGAGATTGTAGGGGGGCCTACTTTCCTTGCTCCCTGCGCTTGTTCAAAGTGTACTGTTTTTAAGGCTTTTCTAGTAGCATGATAGCCATCTGCTTCAAGTACTACGTATTCTTTCTCAAGTAACTTTTTCAGGTGATAAGAGAAAGTATTATTTGGCATTCCGGGTGGGAGTAGTTGTGAAAAACGTAGCGGAGCACTTTTAGCTAAGCTAGTGATAATTCTTCTTTGAATAAAATGCATATGAGTATTATCTTGCACTATTAGTACCTCCAGTCCCACGATATGGATACGATTTTTCAGTCTTACTAAAAATATCTTAGCACTAATAAGAATACTTTGTCTACGAAAGTCAAACTGCAGTGACTCAGTTACGCTTGACTCAACTAAATATGACTCTTTATTGCTTGACTCAATCTTTAATGACTCGAATTAAACTGAGTCATTGATACGTGACTCAGTTAAAAATGACTCAACACTTAACGACTGCTTTAGTAATGGATCTCATTCAATAATGCTTGTGAATGGAGAATCAATATGCCAAATCAAGCTGAATCACTACAAAAACAAAACGAAGATCCAATACTAGTAGCTAATGCTGAATTCGCTGCAGACCTACTTACTTTTGATAATCAAGATGAGCCAACAAGCTTGGTAGAAATTTATGAAAATAACTCTAATCCCGTTGATGTAGTTGAAATGGCTACTGGTCGGCCTGCGGCTAGCGTACTATACATGTCTGAATTACTTATAGGGCATCAAGACGCAGCTGTAGATTTTTATGTAGATACAGTTGAACGTGTAGCGGGGCTGCCAAAAGATATGCAACCTGACGTTGCCGTATTGTCAGGTCTTGTGCAGGGTGACTTCAAGTATTTGGAGAAATCCCGTAGATCGACCCTTGTGCCTGAATTAAACAGTATGGACAAGCAATTCAAATATGCACGTCAGATGATCGAACTAGTACAGGAAAAAGGCATTCCAGTTGTATATAATATGAGTAACGATGATCGCCGCATAGCCGAAGAGTACACAATTGAAGTATTTAGGAAAATGCACGACTATGCAAAATCCCAAGAAGGCGTTAGCTGGGCCAAAGCCGACAAAATGCGCCAGCATCCCGCCTGGAACACACATTTACAATTTCAAATACAACAAGTCTTTCCTTATTGCCTCAGTATGGGCCGTAGATTGCTTACAGCTGGAGAAATGTCTGAAGCGACAAAAGGTAAAGTGAACATTGAAGAATACTTCGTACTCTTTGGTGCACATCAAACTGCCCAGGAAGGCGGTAACCCACCTAAAGCTCATAGAGACTGGATAAAGCAAGCTGAAGCAGGCCGCAATAAAGACGTTATAATCACTGACGATGTTGATATGCACATTGAAACTGAAGGCCGAACTTATACCGATTCCGTACGTCATTACATGGGTTTTTCACCATCGCCTATGTATCAAAGTCATATGAAAACTTCCGTAGATGCAGTAGCTCAACTAGCTGCAGGCGGTCGTGCTACGCCAGATATGTTCATAACCCAGCATAACCAAGAAGAAGTAGGTGTTAGCGCTCAAAACTCATGGATTATCTCTACAGGTGGACTAATCCGTGCCCGTAACTTTCTAGAAGCAAGTGGTAGTAGGACAGATGCGAGGGGTGATGTTTCTCGCCGCTTAGTAACTACTCGTAGGAGAATTCCAGAACCAAGCGCTTCTATGCATGAACGAACAGACGACGGTAGGCATATTGTGACTTTCTTTAATGAAACCTTGAACGAAAAATCATTTAGTCTCCCAGAGCGCATGACAATTGCCGAGTTATGTGACCTTCAAACTGGCTCTATCACTGCCCGCCCCGACATATTGATTAAGTATTTGGATTTTATTCGGACAAGAGCTCTGGGAGAGAGGGCTACTGCACTTTTCTTTGGTGGAGACATGATGCATGGACGTAACTATCCTCACTTCCCTTCCGAGTCACAGATGACAGGCTTAATGGCTATGGACTCGCAGGAGGCATTTAATACAGCTTTGTTCCAAGATGCTTTTAGTGGTGTTTCAACTGAAGAGCTTAAAGCACTAGAAAAAGTTTTAGTTCAACCCGGCAACCATGAGTGGAACTCGGGTACACTAAAATGGCATGGCTACTCTTTTACGACATATATGCGTAATTTGTTTGAAAAAATGTACGCCCGTGCAGGCTTTACTGACGCTGAAATAGCTAACCGCGTTAAGTCTCATGAGGCAACTATCACTGCTCGGGGTGAGTATGCTAGTGGTTACACAGGAATTGAATATTTCGGAGATATGGGTGTACTAATTCAGCACTACCTTATGGAGCGTGGAGGTAAAGGCAGTAGCGGCGACTTACCCGTTTACCAAACGCATCACTTTGCTAATGGCGGCGCTGATCTAATGAAAAATGTCGATATCTTTATGGCTGGCCACTGGCACCATCCTCAATATGGAATGTTTGGCGACAAACTTGGTCTAGTCGGCGGTTCTATGGCTGGATTATCAGATTACGAGCTAAAACGAGGTTACCGACCAACAATTGCAGGTACCCTACTTCACATTGGTGGCGGTTTGCCTGCGCAGGTTGAGTTTATTTCAGAAGAAACCTTGCATGACCACACTATTACAACCGGTAACTTTACTCCAGAGATTCTTAAGAGCGAAGGATATAAAGACGATAAAAACTTTGATGCTGCTAAACATGGGATATTTCTTCCTGACAGTTTTGCTAAATCTGCACTGCAAAAGAAGGTCTTACAGATGATGCGCAATGCGAGCCAAAGAGCTGACAAAATAAGCATTCTTAAGTAAGGAGCTAATATGAAGATTGGCATACTCTCAGCTGCACCAAGTGGAGAATTATTGCCCAACAATGCTAGGCTTATTGAAGAGGCCCGTAAGCGTGGCGCTGAAGCGACAGTCATTAACTATCGTCGCACAGTAGCTGCAATACGCGAGTATGGTCGACAACTTTTAGTAGTCGAACCAGACGGAATGCTCGTTCCTGTTGAGGTTGATGTGATTATACCTCGCATCAACCGCTACGTTGAGTCTGGTGTTAGGGCGATTGATTTACTGACATCAAATGGTATACCAACTACGGCTCGCTCTAGCGCTGTAGTTCTTGCTAAGGATAAGCTTGCTTCTTTAGTAGATTTAGATCGAGGAGGAGTGCCCGTTCCGTACACGGTAGCGCCAACCGGTTTTACTCCAGATAAATCAGGCAAGATGATAGAGCTTATCCAGCCGCAACGTGACCAACCGGTAATAGTAAAATCACTGCGTGGCTCAAAGGGTAAAGGCGTATTTTTATCTGAATCTAGGCGTTCTTCAGTTTCACAGGTTGAAGGTTTGGCGGCGAATAACGTTGACTATCTTGTCCAGGAGTTTATAAGACCACCCGGTTCAGAAAATAGCCCTTCCGATATAAGAATAATTGTGGTAGACAACGAAATTGTGGCTGGTATGCAGCGGACTGCTTATGGTGATGAATTTAGGGCAAACTTGGACCGCGGCGGAGTTGGTCTGCCGTATGAGCCAACATTACGTGAAAGAGAAATTGCTTTAAAAGCTGCTGAAATTATAGGTGCTCGTATTATAGGCTTTGACGGAATGCATTCACATAGGGGCACACTTGCAACAGAAGTAAATATCAACCCAGGACTCGGGATTGAAGAAATTACTGGGATTAACGTTGCCGGATCAATGATTGACCTTGCTATTAGTCTAGCGGAACATAAACATGGGATAGGGAACTTATAATGTTTGAGACTATTGACCAAACATA
>Ga0163144_10020979_pt1 | contig 13014 bp, 13 predicted proteins | sample OliLak19BULKMAT1_FD_123175 | JGI IMG/M metagenome (GOLD analysis project Ga0163144, IMG submission 123175) | Freshwater microbial mat bacterial communities from Lake Vanda, McMurdo Dry Valleys, Antarctica - Oligotrophic Lake LV.19.BULKMAT1 | ecosystem: Environmental > Aquatic > Freshwater >...
AGGTGATCCTTTACAAGAAGTAATGTCAAGTAAGCCTTGATCTGTCGAGTTCGCAGCGCTCACGCGCGTGATAGCATTTGCTTTTCAAACGGATCATGATGAAGATTGCGGGGGTCCGATAACATGTACTCGAAAAACAGAGAAATCACAGCAACGGCAGCCGCCAGCACGGGTCTATGATTCATGAAACGGTGGCGGAGGGAGTTTCTGCAAGCGTACGGATCAAATCCACCTTGGGGTCTGAACCGATTGGACTGGAGTCCATGGGTTGATGATTGTCCCCATCGTTCAAATGCGATGTCGACTGTGTCACCTCAGCCAGCTCCGCCGAAGACGAGCTGGCAGTTGGCTCAGCGTCCACTTCTGCAGGAGCTGCCTCTGAGACACTCGAGCTCGGTGCGGATTCCGTAGCTTGGGCAAGCGTCACGGTCTCGACAGCAGAGGGGTCAGCAGCCTGGACCACACACCATATATCAGTGAGCTTCAACCGGGAGCCGAGAAGACGAGTACAGCGATAAATTACCAGAGGCACAACCGCAGGAGTGGTCGCAGCAGGTTCCAGCTCACGCTCGCCATGAGAACTGGCCGATTCAGCTACTGCAGCGCTCACGGGTATTGACACCGCCTGAACGGGACTCGCACCGGATTGTAGCGGTGTCGCATCAACAGAATCGGTCACCACCGTATCCATCGGTACCGCAATATCCATCGGTGCAGGCTGTGCCCCGCTCACCGCTGCTGCTACAACGACAGTCTGTACCGTGACAGTGGCAGTCAAGACTGATGCAGAATCCAATGCTACAGGAGACGGAGAAGGAGAAGGTTCCGCTATCGCATCCTGAGCACTTTCGACTATCTGCTCCATGGCCGTAGGAACCACAGGTGACGCCTCAGGCACCGCTACGCTGCCGCCATCTACAGACCCCGTACCAACTGCATCCACTGTATCCTCGTCCATGGGCTGCTGTAGCGGAGAAGCTGATGCTGATGGCGCGGCTACCGTATTGAGAGGCACATCAGAATTGGAACGAGCTACCGGCTCAACCCGCGGACTGTCATCGCGCGATGCGTCAGCAGGCCTGTGACGGATATCATCTCTGAGTTGCATGTCTCGGCGCGCGTGCGCGAAAGGTACAACCAACTGTCCGAGCGGTTGAGGCGTCCGCGGATGCGGAGCAGTGCCGGCCACGTGCATTTGATAAGCCAAACACACGCGCTTAGGGAGCGGGAAAGTGGTTTCCTCTAGCGGTTCAAAGCCTTTGTGCGCTGCAGCGTGCTGTATCTGCATGAGTCCTGTGCGTAACCAGTGCGAGCGTCCGAAATACATGGGCCCAAGCTGCTTCAACGCGCGTAACCGCACGCGCTCTGGCACATCGGGTGCAAATATCGGGGCAGTAGCGGCGGTCCCAGCAGCGGACGAGCTCTGAGCGAGGGCAGTGTCGGCGCTGGCGGGAACTACGGAAGGCTTTCTGATACGAATCACCGGCAGCGGAGACAGAAATGGCGTGGTCTCCTCCTCCTTCGGCTTCTTGTTCGTTCGAGTCTTTTCCTCAATGTCCCTTCGCTCTAACATCTCGGCTAGCTTCTTCAGCTTGCGATCTTCCCGCGATAAGTTCGCGTCATCGACGTTGCCGTTCATACCTGCAGAGTCTGAATGCGCTATGCCGTTTTGCTGTGGTGAACCCAGCACGTCGGGCTTTCGAGCCCGCTTCACACCATTGGCAGCACCTTCATTCGCAGCCAGAGCGCCATTGACATCGTCGCCGTCCCGTCCCTTCGACTTGGCGGGCGGTCGCTTCCTCTTGGATCCTGGTTTGGGACCAGGCTTGCCTCGAGGCCGGTCTCCGGCTGCAGCGCCAGCGCGAACATTGCGCGCCCGGGCAGGCCGCCCTTGAATCGCCACACGCTCGCGCAGTTCGGCGTTGGCGACGTGGTGCGGAAGGTCTGGCGAACAAACTTCGCAGAAGTAATAGTCTGGTTCGTTGTCTTGTGAAATACCAACGCAATCACCGTGCTCCCAAACTTGGCACTTCTCGCATTGAATCATGAAGCCAGACGAGTCCTGGTTGTTGCGGCAAGGACAGCGAGTCACATAACTCTCGTCTTGATCTGAATCCCCAGCACCATTATCCTCTGGTATGGCAGCCATCGCGACAGTGAACCGCTGCACTGGCACGCCACTAACACCGACTGCGTTCTGAAGAGAGACTGGAAAGCCAACCACAACAGGAAGCGGCACTCCTGTAGGACATTCCTCGCTTTTGCTCACGCTGGACGCCGTGGTGAGAAAGCTGAGCGTCAGCGGCGCGTATCCGGACACTCAATTCTCTCCCGTGAGCGCGAGAAAAAAGCACGGTTGCGGTAAAATACAAAGCGAAATTCGCACCACCAGCGCCAACAATGGCGGTCAGAAGACGACAAATGCTTCCAATTTAAGGCGGGCATCCGACGAGGTCTCCGTCGGACTCAGCCTCAGAGGAATGTGTTCCCGAGAATCTGTGCGGAATTCGATACTATGATCCAGCGGATGTGACGGAGTGCAATGCTGCTGTTCAATGCGTTATGTGCTGATACGAGCAATATATAACCAAGAGTGACCACATGGAATATGAGGCACGTATTCCACCATGCATATATGTAACGGTTCTTGACATGGTCAGGGCAGAGGCAAGCTCACTCGTTGGCTTTCACTTCCCGCCCATCATCACGCAACGCGGACAGGTTCTGCCACTTGCCATCCACTAAACGATCACAACAGCGACAACAGAAGGCAAAACAAACTGCTCAGTACACATGTGTTGCACACAGATGGCAAGACAGCAGTGTGGAAACGTACGAGCTTCTTTCCACAGGCTGACTTTTTGATCGCCCTGGGACACGGCCAAGATGTTGCCCATCACCGACCAAGACACGCGCCAAACCTGCATCACATGGATGAGTAATCTGATTAGAATCTCGCTGACTCGTTTTACATCAGGCGTCGAGCCGTACTGCGTGCACCATTTACCTTGTGGTCGAACTTCAACTCATGCGATTTCTTAAAGGTGCCAGTAGCATCTTCAGCCCAAATCGCCACAGTCTTATCCTGTCACACCCCCCCAAAAGAAACAATTCCATTATGGCATGTTCAAACGAAAGCTCATACAATGCGATATGACAAGCTCGCAGTGACAGCACAGCGGTACCTCGGATGCGGACGCGATGGTGGTGCTCGGGAGACCGAGGCTCGGCGCCCACGCAACATCGCGCACCCAATCGCCATGGCGGTTAGCGTTGTTTTCAAAGGCCTTGTGTTCGTGCCACTCTTGCTTTTGCTCGTCGAAGCTGTATCGACATACCGTGTACCATCAGCTGCTGTCCAACGCCCACAGCAGGGAGAAACTTACGTCCAGATTGCCAATCGATTATCGCAACCACCGGAGACGAACCGCTTCACAGGTGGCAGGTTCTGCTGATTTGATAGCAGCGAGCCTTGAGCAGTCTCCGGACCCCACGACACAGCGTTTACACCACCCTCGTGGGCATGGAAGCGCGCCGTGTGCCAGAACTTGTTGTCCGCTATGAGTGCAAATCACAAACAGATCAAACCCAGCAAGAGAGATGATGAGCATGAGAACGCTACCATAGGTTGAGTCAAGACTACAACAGATGCACTTACGATGGTATGTGTACACCGTGATGAAGCCATCAGCGCTTGCGGCAGCAAGCACCAATCCGAAGGCGTGCGGACCCCACGCGACGGAATTGACTGTGTATGAGGTCAGGCAACAGTCAGGTATGGTGGTGCGAGGCACACGAGGCGCAGGCTTAAATCACAGGATCTGACCTGAACCCTGACTGGAGGCATCTTCGTGCACCTTGATCCAATTGTTCTGCGATTCCTCCTTCCTGCGATCACGCGATACGTAGATACGGTCAGCAATCTCCAGCAATCTCCATGGGCCTTAGCACAAGGGCCAGGCACCGGATCTGAGGATCACTCAGCGATGAACGCGTACCAGATCACGACGCGGCGATCATACGAACACGAGGCCAGCAGATTGCCAAACTTGGGATGCGCCCACGCCACTTGCCACACAGGTCCTTCATGACTATTGTATGCATTAGACAATGGCGGTTACTTCAAACGGACACAAAAGCAAGCAAAAGGAATCGTCGAGTGTACGATACCCTTTGAGGTGTGCCACCAGAGTGTGCCGATCATCCGCGACATCGAACACCTTCACGGTGCGATCAGAGGACGCGGTAGCAAGTCTCTTGCCATAGTAATCCATTTGCGCATCATGCTGTTGGTTCCGAATAGCGAAGCAGCACAAACCGGATCATCAATGCCGAGCCACTTCGTTTTCTAGACTAGCCAAACGTACGATCATCTCCTCGTGCCCGGTCTCAATGGTGACGGGTTGCTGCGACATCTGCGTCAGTTGAATAAACACGGGAAGCCGACAGCACAGGTCCAGATGAGCACCGTTAATGAATACGCGTGAGGACACACATCATCATGACGAGGGCGGCATGCTCTGCTTGACCCGCCTTCCATGCTTCAGTGGTAACGCAATGGCAGCATCCACGAACGGTACCTTGTTCTATGCTATGACAACACACGTATGTGATGCTCGGTGCGCGAGGACCTAACGAGCTGTGCTTTGCAACGAGACAAGGGGACACCTGGTGCAGCCGAACCGTTTGGTTGCGCTGGATTCACGTCGGAGCCTCGGATACCAACGCTAAATTTCGTTCAAAGATTTGACCGGTGTGCGATAGCATGGCACTCAGGCTGATTGCCCGGAACCCAGGCTGCCATCTATTGATCCAAAAGTCTGAATTGCTATGGGCAACAACGCACTACGATTTGGCAGTTTGTTTTGAGCCGCCGGGCGTGCGATGGAACTTGAAGAGCCTGAGGCAGCTGGGCTCGCAAAAATCATCATTCAATCAGCACAGTGATACTCGCCAAGAAATCCGACGCGGAACCCAGCCCGTACGGGGACGACGATAGTGTTCATTGGAAAGTATTTCAAACAAAAACACTCATGTTCTCGAAGCCAAATGGAGGTGCCTGGCAGCAGTCCAGATCTGGTTCGGCTGGAAGGTTCAAGGCATCACACTACGATCGTTGAGACCAGAGGTGCAGCGGAGTACGCTGACTGGCAGTCAAAGGGTGCACATGAGTGCATGCATACACATACACTTGTCGACATCGGATGTCCAGTGCCCACCATCTCAAAAACACTGAAACAAGATAAAACACAAACGCTACAACAATGGTAGTCTCCAGGTGTCAAAGTTGGGATGCTGTAACCACAGCTCGCATCGGTCCTTTTGTCCGCCCAATCGTACGTGAGTACGCCTGGAAATCGAAGGATCCACTTTCTCCAACGATGGGTCCAGTTAAGACACACAGCGACGCATTTCAGCAAGCAGCTTAGCGTCGCAGAGCAGATGACGCGACGACTGCCAATGGTATCAACCCCACTAGATCGACGACCGCGATTGTGCGCAGCGCAGGTGGCTGGCCAGCCTTCGAGTACAGGACCAGAAAGGAGGTCATGCTAATCGCAGATACAATGGAGGCCAGCAATCGACTGGGAGGGTGTACGGCGGCAAGTACACACGCTACGACCACTGCAGCAAATAGAGCGGCACGATGGCGCATCAACAAGAAGAGTGAGCTGTCAGGCTGCACTTGGTACAGCCTGGTCAAGAGGGCTGGCTGTACCAAAGCCAGTGCAGGTGTAGCATGTATCGCGGCTAGCGACAACCAGCAGATGAATTGGGACATCTGATGAAGACGATCAGGTTAAGATACGTCACAGTATCAACAGTCCACCAACGAGTGGTTCTCAAAGCGAACACACATCCTTATCTCAACGACATTGGCGGCGGAGGCGGCAAGTGAACCGCCGCTTAAACAAGGCTGATTACCAGGGGCCGATTGTACTAACTGCCGTTTAACACAGCATCCGCGCAATGGATGTCGACAATTCTCCCGCAGAGAACAAAATGGCATCCGCTTGGGGCCGCAAGCGGCCCAACATCTTGATCACTGGAACACCGGGTACAGGCAAGACCACAACCGCAGCAACAGTTGCGAATTTCCTTGGGTTTCGACACATTTGTGTGGGCGAACTGGTAGTGAAGAACAAGCTTTTCACAGAGTACGACGCAGAGTTCGACACACATGTTCCGGATGAAGACAAGGTGAATGCTATGCGATGGCTTATAGAGAGTGAATATTTCTTCTGCTTACTGTAACTGCACCGCCGACCTCTTCTGTTGTTGAAAGCGTCGTCACCCTGCACTTACGCTGACTATGATTGGTTTGACGAGCAGATTTGCGACGAGTTGGAGCCCATGATGAGAGACGAAGGCGCCATTGTGGATTTCCATTCGTCGGATTTCTTCCCAGAACGATGGTTTGATCTGGTGGTAGTGTTGCGCACAGACAACCAGATTCTATATCCACGTTTAGAAAAGCGGTAAGCTGAGTCCCGCTGAGCCTTGCGCGCGCACTGTATGTACCCGATTGTTGCGAACGATGATTCACAACACCAATAGTCGTTGATGTGTTATCCTCACGTGCAATCTGATATCCTCACGTGCAATCTGATATTCAGCGGCTACAACGCGAAGAAGATTGACGAGAATATCGAGGCCGAGATTATGCAGGTGGTGCTGGATGAGGTGCACGAGAGCTATCAGTGCGCCGTACTGGAGCTGCAAAGTGACACGATCGCGCAACTCGAGGCGAATGTACGGACTATTGCCGAGTGGACAGCGAAGTTCCAGTCTGAGAATCGGTGAGACTGAATGAGAGATACCTTTGGCCGGATACTTAAGACGAGCTGCTCTGGCGGTCCCGTTTTAAGGCGTGCCACAAGCTGTCGTCTCATGCTTGCAATCACGCACCGCTGCTCGGGGTTGAAAACCAGTGCATCCTTGATCCATACGCTACGCTTCTGTGGGCATCCAGCGATCGCGCTTGCTGCGACATGAGGCACTGTTCGACACGTCATCGGTGAGGGTCGCGCAGTCGAAGGACCAACAATGCTTACGCCATATGCAGATTGCATGGTCATCGACAGTATGTAATCGAACTGTAAATTGAATGTTAAAAAATGAAAGATTTGAGGCAGCACCAAGACAGACTTGATAGGGCGCCAAGAGCCAAAGACAGAAATAAGAAGTCTAGTGCACGTAGCAGGTGACGAAGCTTAGAAAGTGATGGAAGTACAGTTGCGGATGGCGTTTAGAAGCTTCACACGCATAACCTGTGAGTTTCACAAGCAGGCAGCATACCAACATCAGAAGATGAAAACAGAGCGGAACTTCACCAGCCTCGCGCTTACCTCCACGGTTGGATACTTCGGCAGCTTGAGGATGAAGAAGCAGGTTTGCGAGCTGGGCAGTTGATCCAAGCCGTCTTCCAAGATGTTGATCTGCATGCGATACGAGTCCTCCGACGGGTCGTCGGACATGTCGGCAGGCAATCGAGACCTTGCCCAGACAAACTGCAAGAACCGCGCCCGGTCCTCCTCCGAGAACGACTCGATGATGGACCAGAAATTGCTAACCACAGGCGTGCTGTGCGAATAGCTCACAGGGTTGTACACCGTGTGTTTCTTCAGCAGCTCCACATTTAGCTGGGCGTCACCGCACACACGTAGCTCGAGCTCCCGCCACGTCAGCAGCGCCAGTGCGGCACCGGGCACCACAGCGTGCACACCGTGTCGGATCTGTTGCATCTGCAACATGGATTCATGCAGACGAGCGGCCACTACCTCATTGGCGTACTCCCATCGATCTCGATACCCGACAGCGGGCACCACACCTCCAGGCCCAGTACGCAGCTTGATGGCAGTGCGACCATCACTGGTGGTGGCGGTGAATGCGAGGTCCTTGTACACATCGTTAAACTCCTTCTCAGATAACTCCTCTCCGGTGCTGCAAGCAGGAGCCACGATTTACACCGAGTTATATACGCTTGATTCAAGAAAAACAACAGCTGACCATTGACTAAGTACTGAGCAAGAAGACCTACATGGTGTTTCTGAACTGGAGATTATTCCAGGCGGTGTAGTCGAAGCCGATGAGATCTGTGCCGGTGAGCGGCTCTGTGTCCAGCAGTATCTTCCAGAAGATCTCAGCCAGGTCCAGCGACAGACACTGCTTGGACCGGATGGCCACTCCGATCAGTAGACCAAACGCATAGCATCGCTGCAGATCCTCGGTGGTGGTGCGACAGGGGTCGATAATGAGCTTGTTACGGCTCTCACCCGTCTCGTTCAGGCTGTTGGGGCACGGAATGAAGAGCGAGTACGTGCCAGGCGTGTCAGTCTTCACGCCACCCTTGTCATCCACCTTGGGACCCGAACCCTTGGCTACGCCTGCCTGCCAAGCGAACTTGGTGATCTCACTGCTGATATCGGACAGCGCTTGCTTGAACGGACCGGGGAGACCTTCAGCACCTTTATCTTCCACAGCTGCAGCCAAGCAAATACACACGCTCAGCGAACGGAATGAACATCAACCCTAGCATGCTCACATCTAATCAACAACGCCTGACAAATGGACTGGATCCTCTTACCCGAAAACGTCACTTTGAATGTGACTGCTCCCACCTCAGAGCGCAGCGAGGATGGGCTCATATTCATCGCAGTGTTGCAGAACTGCCCGAACAGCGACTGGGCGAACACCTTCTCCGGCGCCACGGAGCCCTGATCCGACGAGGCGCCACCCGCTGCACCACCAGCGGCAAGCTGTGAGCTCACCCGTGATGCCACCGGTCGGCCTCCGTCTGCCGCATCGTCCTCCTCATCGGCAGGCTGAGCATCTTGGTCATGGTCTTGATCTGACCGCGCTCGACTGGCGTGAGCTGGTACGGGGTGACCGGCTTCACCTCCGTCAGGAGCTGCGGCCGCATTGCTCGACTCCCTATGACGGTTCAGCACCACTTCAGGCAATCGCTGCTCCTGCCCGGGCGTGGCAGTAGCGTTGAGGATGTGATCAAACACACCCATGCGATGACTGCGTGACCACTTGGTGTCCCGAACGGCTACCGGCAGCTGCTCCACCACCACTCCACCCGCCACTGCCCGCACAGTTTTGGCTAGAGCGATCGACTCAAGCGCACGTGGAGTGCCTGGTGTGCCCATATCGAGACTGGGCGATGACGGTCTCAACCCGCCCAGCAGCAGCGACCCGATCTGGGGGACTGAAGCAGCTGGAGCTGGTGAGGCACTGCGACCTCGTGCCAGCATGGGAGGGGGCAGGCCTGCCAGCGGCGCGAACGATGATGAAGCACCGGCCGCTGAGGCTCCGGGAAGACTGGTCAAGCTGGGCGACGACAGGTGCGCTGCAGCCACGAACGCAGCAGCTCGACGAGGCGATGGTACGGGGCTCATATCACCACCAGGCACCACACTGCCACCGCCAGCACGCGGTGCTTCAGGCTTGTATACCTTGCGCCACGCTGACGCATCCAACAGAGTGGACTTGGGGACGGCCGCCACATCGATCAGCTGTCGTGCTAGCACAACCTTGCCCGGGGCGCCCGTACAGAACAGACACTCGCAGTTCTTCACGCTGAACGTGAGATTGGCGTGCTTAGGCTCCGGCCGCGGAGATCCAGCCGGAGTCTTGCTCTCGTCGGGCGAGCTTGACGGAGCCGTCGGATCAAGCACGGCGGCGGTGAGTTGATCCACATGCAGTGCCAGCGGCAGGTGCTGATGCACCAGCTGGTGACAGGTCGGCGTGGTTGACACTGGCAGCAATGTGGAGCCCGCGCTTGCACTCAAGGCTGCGAATGGATTAGCAGGCACCGGGCTGAGCAACAGCGGGTCCCGAGCCTTGACATCCGGTGATATCAACGGACTGGGTGATGCTGCTGCTGCTGGTGCTGCTGCTAATGGCAGCCCCAGGGAGGAGGGCGGGATCACATCGTTCGCTACGCGCTCATAGCGCAGGATGCACACCACGGCCTCGAACAAGGCCTGCACATAGGGGGAGAAGAGCACGCGCTTGAGGTCGAAGCGTGAGGGGCCCGGACCGCTGGTCTGATGCAGATTCAGCTCCGCATTGTACACCAGTGACGCCTCCGTGCACAGCGCTGTGACTGCAGAGGTGATGAGGCGCCAGTCGAGCTCACCTGAGCTCTCGCTGCTCGAGCTTGAGCTACCAGCTGCCGCTGCACTGCCAGTCAGCGTGAAGGCTGGAGGGCCTGAGCTGAAGATGGAGCCCAGCGTCATGCTGCTAGCGTAGCTCAACGGTCCGCTCATGGAGGGGCCTGTACCCGATGGGGCGCTAGTACGTGCCGCAAACAGCAGCGCGAACGCTGATGCCAGGATGCGACTGATTCTCTCCTTCCACTCCGTCGGGAACAGATGCTGCGCATGCGTGATGGCCGCTAGTTGACACAGCGTGTTCACATGCTGCACCAACAGAGAGTGCAGTGCTGATATGGAGATATCGCTGGAAGGAGGCATGCTACGCTCCCAGCACTGCCGCAAAGCAGTCATCACCAGCTCACAAGAGGTCAGCGCTGTATCCAGCGCTCCAGCACCACAGGGCGTCACCGTCAGGATCAATCGCTCCTTCGATAGGTCACCTGCCGCAGCCTTGTCCTTCGAAGAGGTGCCCGACGTGGCCACATACGTGTAGTTGGTCACCACAAAGGGTACGATGAAGGGGAACTGTTCGCCTTGCGTGTTGATGGGCCCCAGCTCCTTCACCAGCGCGTTGAGCAGCGGATCAGAGTAGAACGAGGTGCGGAAGCTGGTCTTGGACTTGGAGCTGATGGTCACGAACAGGAGCTCCACTGACGGATCGTCAACAGCCAGCAGCGTGGTGGACTGAGCGCCGATCTTGATCGTGGCACCGAACCCGTCTGCATCATCGGACTTGGCCTCCACTTCGGCTTTGGCCTCCTTAGCTGAGCTGGATTTGGCTGCTGGCTTATCACCATCGGGAGCAGCTGCGGAGGCGGGCTCTTCGAATGCAATGACCGGGAACCTATTACGGATTACACAGCAGATTCCGAGTGAGATTCACGATGTATGTAGCACAACAGTGCCCAAGAGGGGAACAAGCTCCTCAACACCATCACGATGCATACACATACGCTTTGGCCCGTGCAGGCTGCAGATCTCTGAGAGCTTGAAGAGGTCGCAGCGCGAGCTCCAGCTGACCCTGCCATCCTGGCTTGCCGGCCTTGAGGCCGCGGTCCCCGGCAGGCAGCTGCTCCTTGCTCTCGGGCTGCTTGGAGTCAGAGCCCTTGTCCGCAGATGTGGACCGGGTGGCGATAGTGGTGGCAGGTGGGGCATCACCGAACACCTGTTGATCACACAGGGTATGCGACACGGCCGAGCGTGAGCATAGACTCACCGACCAATCCAACACATACGGAGACACACACACACACACACATGCACATACCAATACACCCACACACACACACACACACACATGCACATACCGACACATCCAGCGTGCTGGACGCTGGCTTGCTAGCAGTCTCTTCCTCATCCTCCCAATCCTCCACCACAACCAGACGGCCCAACGCGTTCAGTGCCCGGTGTCGAGCATCCAACACATCCAGCGCAGTCCAAGTGTTGCTGGTGCTGATCGAGTAGTTGCGCAGCAGCTCCAGCGGACCCGTGGTGGTGGGCAAGGCGGATAGGATGGCTGGTAAAGGAGTGCTTACTGACGCAAATATGCTGCCGTTACGCTCCAGTAGATCCAGCATGACCTGAAGCATTCCAACACGGATACAGATAAATGAAGGGCAAGATTAAATCACTGCTCTGAGAAAAGAGGTCGACATGGAGACGCGATCGGATTTTAAAACACGCAACACACCAGTCCCTCAAATCAGCCGTAGCAGATTGAATTCAAGGGCCTACCTGGCGAGCAATGACTGCGCCTTCGCATCTCAAGTTCTGGGTCAGAGTTTGAGTGATTTCATTGAAGCCTTGAACAGCTAGGGTTGCAGACGACAACCCGTACACGCGACCTGCAATGCGTCGTTTAACACAAATGGCACGGTCAAGGTTGGCTAATCATAGACTAGGTCATCATCACACGGCAATGGCAGCGCTGAGCACATACTGCATCGCTCATTGTAAGTGAGGAATGATATCTTGGTCCAGAAGAAGGTGCTGCTGTACAGAGACGGGTCCTCCACGCGGACCAAGGCGTAGTTATGACGCTTGCTCAGCTTCCAGATGACACCTGTGTGGAGGAGAAGGGGGGGGGGGCGACACGATCAGTTAGATCAATGAGTCATTCCAGACTACGCCGAGCAGCAGCGATGCGCAGATCATCACCACCATCAGCGGTGCAGCAGAGCGGGCTGCCTACCTGTCTTGCCCACCAGGTCCAGGCGGGGAGGAGCCAAATCACCAAAGCTGCTGGTGTCCGCTGCAGCGCCCATCTTGGCGGCCAGAGCCTTGCGATCGTCCTAATTTACATTAAGCATATGTTAGGTGATCAACGTACTTTGCGCACACGCAGCCTGATGATATCGTGCTGTACTAACCTGTACGATGCGCTCACTGTTGGTGGAGATCCACTCATCCCACTTGGAGGCCCAGCCGATATAGTGAATGAGGATCTGATCTTCCTTCACCTCCATCACCTCACACGCGCACTTCTTATTCACCGTGTCCACCACTTCAACGTGGTCTCCCTTACGGTAGCCGATGACATCTTCCTGTGTAGCAAACTGCGCGCACACCTGCTTGTTGAACACGGATACGGCCTCGTCCGATACCGACACTTCCATGCCCACTTGAGCGGACTGCTCGTCCAATCGCGAGTGCGAAGAGCGATGATCATAGAAGGTAAACCGATTGCCCATGTACATGTGAGCTGCTTCAGTGCGGAGTGCCAGTTCCTTCATTTGCCGCGCTTTACGCTCCTGAACCAGAGACCAACACAGTCCAGGACACACACACACACAGACACACATAAACACGCGACAGACGTGCACAAACAATGAGCCATCATCATCACCCA
>Ga0163144_10020980_pt1 | contig 13014 bp, 10 predicted proteins | sample OliLak19BULKMAT1_FD_123175 | JGI IMG/M metagenome (GOLD analysis project Ga0163144, IMG submission 123175) | Freshwater microbial mat bacterial communities from Lake Vanda, McMurdo Dry Valleys, Antarctica - Oligotrophic Lake LV.19.BULKMAT1 | ecosystem: Environmental > Aquatic > Freshwater >...
CGTTCGGCAGAATGCCACACGGCATGCCAGCCATCGGGTTCGAGCACGTCGGGATCTAACTGTTCGGGCTTAGCCTTGGTCTCTTGCAAGGCGATGACGTCGGCGCCGGGAATCACCTGCCACGGTAATTGCTCTTTGCGTTGCACGGCGCGGATGCCGTTGACGTTCCAGGTGAAACAGCGCATGCAGGGGCTCCTCGGTCGTCGTTGTCGGGGCGTGCGTGCGCATACAAGCGGCGACAGATCGCGGGGCTCGGCGGCGAGAGGCTGTAACGGACTATTTCAGAAAGGGTGGACATGGCGAGTTCCTTGCCAGGATGCCGTCCGGAGTCCCGCTATGTCCTTGTTCATCTTCGCGATTTTGCTCGCCCTCGCCGGCCTTGTTCTGCTGGCGGTTCCACTTTTGCTGCCCAATCGCCTCCTGGGCTTGGCGGCAGGGGTGCTAGCCTTGGTCATGTCCTTGGGTTTCCTTGCGCTTTCTACGGCGATTTATGTAGATGATGATAAGGGTGGTATCGTGGTGCGTAAATTCGGTCCGAACCTGCCGACGAATCGCATTGTTGCCGTGAACGGCGAAAAGGGTCCCCAAGCCAAGGTGCTTGGGCCGGGCTGGCATTTTGGCTACTGGCCGTGGCTGTATGATCTCAAGCTCGAACCGACGATTACGATCGAACAAGGTTACATGGGCGTAGTCGGCGCGCTCGATGGCGAACCCCTCCCTGCTAATGAGATTTACGCCGCCAGGTGGACGTCGGCCGAGGACATGCTGGACGGGGAAAAATTTCTCGCCACCGGCAAAGGCCAGCGCGGCCCCCAGCTCACCGTGCTGACGCCCGGTCGTTATCGCTATAATACGCGGTTATTCACCGTGGTTTCGGAGCCGGTATTGACCGTCGATGTCGGCGAAGTCGCGGTGGTCAAATCAAATACTGGCCAGGAATTTGTGCCCACCGCAGCCGATGCGGCCTTTATCGTGAATGGAACTCCGCTGGTGCCAGAGGGCTATCGCGGCATCTGGCGCACGGCGATCACCCCCGGGCAAAAATATCTGCATCCCGGCGCGTACAGCGTGACCAAGGTCCGTACTACCAACCGTACCTATACCTATCAGAAAAAGGACTGGGCGGTCCGGGTTCGTTCCAAGGATGGCTTCACGTTTCCCATTGACGTCCGCGTGGCAGTGTCGATTTCTGCCGCCGATGCGCCGCATCTGGTCGCCCTGCTCGGCAATCCCGACGCCATCGTTAAGGATGATCAAGAAGATGAAACCATCAGCGTGCTCGAAGCGCGCATCATTTTACCCCTGGTCCGTGCGGTATTCCGCAACGTCGCCGAAGGCATGAATGCTTTGCAGTTCGTCAATTCGCGCAGCAAAGTCGAATCCGATGTCACCGCCGTGGTGCGGACTGAATTGGCGCGCAATAAACTGGCCAGCGATGGTGTGTTCATCGGCAATATCGATCTCGACGAGACCGAAGCCGGCAAGCAGTTACTGGCGACCCAGACCGAACGCGAAGTGGCGATCAATCAAGAGGCCACCTTCAAGCAAAAGCGCGCCGCCGAAGAATCCCGGGCCCAGTTCATTCTGGCCCAAGAAGAAGCTGAACAGCAGCGCAATCTCGCTCAGGCCAAGTATATGGTCCTGGTCAAAGAGCAGGAAGCCAAAGCCCGCGAAGCGCAGGCCGTCGGTGAAGGCCGCTTCATCGAAATTACCGCCCTGGCGCGCAAGACCGCCTATGAGCAGATGGCGAGTGCCATCGGCGCTCCCGGCGTGGTCACCCTGGAAATGCTCAAGCTGGTCTCGGAAGGTAAGATCCAGATCACCCCGCAGGTGATGGTCACTGGCTCCGGTTCGGTATCGGATGCGCTGATGGGGACGATTCTCCAGCAAACGGTCGGCGGCCCGAAGAAATAAGGCCCTGCCCCGGTTGCGGGGCTTGCTCGGTCCGTATTCTGAGCACTGCGCGGTGCTGACACCGCGCAGATCCCCGTGCTGCCGCTAGTGCGCAGCCATTTCCCCGCTGTGCCCTCTATGACCATACGCCCCGTCCGTTTGACTTCCCAGGTTCGTATCGGTGGGCCGCAGCCGGTGCTGATTATGGGGCCGTGCGTGATCGAATCGCAGGCGCACTGTCTGAAATTGGCGCGGGCGTTGAAAACTCAGGCTGAGCGCTTTGGTTTTCCCCTGGTGTTCAAAGCCAGTTTTGACAAGGCCAACCGTTCTTCCGGAAAAAGTTTCCGCGGAGTCGGTCTGGACGAAGGGCTGCGCATTCTTGCCGCGGTCAAGGCGGCCACCGGCTTGCCGGTGACCACCGATGTGCACGAAACCGCGCAGGTGGCGGCGTTGGCCAAAGTCGTGGATCTGCTGCAGGTGCCGGCATTTCTCTGCCGGCAAACTGATCTAATCGAAGCCTGTGCGCGCAGCGGGTGCGCCACCAGCGTGAAGAAGGGCCAGTTCATGGCCCCAGGCGATTGTGAAAATATTGTCAGTAAATTTCACGCCGCCGGCGGCACTCGCTTGGTCCTGATCGAACGCGGCACTACGTTTGGCTATCATAATCTGGTCGTCGATTTCCGCGGTCTGCCACAGATGCGCGCTTTGGGCGTGCCGGTTATTTTTGATGGTACGCATGCGGTGCAGTCGCCCGGTGGCCTGGGCCATGCAAGTGGCGGCGATGGGCGCTTTGCGCCGCCGTTGATCCGCGCTGCATTAGCCGTTGGTTGTGAAGGGATTTTCATGGAAGTGCATGATAATCCGGATCAGGCGCCGTCAGATGGGCCCAATATGATTCCGCTGCGTGACTTGCCGAAGGTGCTGCGTGATATGCGCGCGATTCATGATGCGCTGGGGCGGCCGGGGTTGCCGCTGCGGTCGACTTCGGGTGGGGCGCGGAAGAAGCGCTGATAGGGCGACGCTTTGTGCCTTGGGGTATTTTATTTCACGCCATTCCGCGATGCGGTGGCCCCTGGCTAAGCGTTCGGGCGACCCAGAGGGTCGCGTACCGGGTGGGGCGCCTGGTGGTCGGGGGCGGTTCCCTGGTGCAGAAGTGTTTTCGCGCGATCCGTTATCTGGCGTGGCGGCACTTAGTCGTGCGAAAGCCCGGCCGTACAGGCGAACGTGGTGGTGCTGGAATAGCGCACGCCGTCGATGTCTTGCAATTCTTCGGCACTCACCGCTTCTTCCAGGGCGACGGCAATCTGGTAGACGCCGGTGTCCGGGAGGATTGCCGAAGCCTTGCCGTCGGTGCCAAGAGTGATCTCGGTGTCGCCGGCAAAACCCAGGCGGGTCATTTTTACCACCACGGAATAGGTTTTTACATGGAGCGGTTCATTGCGGAATTTGACCAGGAAGGGCATCGTGCTGCCAGCGAGCATGGTGGTCGGGTCGGCCTGTAGAATGACTTCGAGCTCCAGGCCCAATTCATGGTCGGCGGGCATGCCGGTGGTGTCGCCAACACTAACTACGGTCTTGGCGAATTGATTGGTGCGCCGACTGGTTATGACCTCGACGCCTTCGGGAATGCCGTCTTTGCCGACCAGCAGAAATTTGGTGCGATCCCCATCATGAAAACTGGTAAAAAGGTAGGGCTTCAGGGCGGCGCCGGCGACGTAGCGCCCGGCCACCGTCGGGGCGATTTGGGTCGCTAAATAACCGCCCTCGGGGCCGGGTTCCAACGGGGTGACCACGCCGTCGGGCGCGCAGATTATCATGTGGTCGACTTGGGTGCGCAGCAGTTGGTCATCGACCGGCATCGAATGGCCCCAGCCGTATAAAATGCTAAACGGATGCGGGGTGTCGTGGTCGTCGCCCTGCATGTCGATAATATAACTGCTGCTGAACAACCACAGGGTGTGGGCGGGCAGGGTGGCGGTTAAAATGAAAACTAGGAGGACGGCAAGAAAGCGCATGACGGGCAGTATCCCTGAACAATGCTGAACGCAACTGCGGAGGGATCACCCGCACTGACTGTTTTTAGGCCGACAAGCCGACAAACAGGGGTATTTTGCTGGGCCTATTTCGGATTCGTCAGCCTTGGGTTTTCTGGGCGCTGCATGCCGCCTGAAGTCGGCGGTACGGAGGGCTGCGCTACGTCTGGGTTGGGTGGGCTGTGAATGGTGAGGTGACATTCACACGACGCCGTGGCCCCGACGTCAGCCAACGACAAAGCCCCCAGATTGCTCTGGGGGCTTGTCATTACCTGCTGCGAAACGCAGTCGGTTCAGGCGTCGTAATACAGCGCGAACTCGTAGGGGTTCGGGCGCAGCTTGAGAGGTTCGATCTCATTGGTGCGCTTGTACGTCAGGTAGCTTTCCAGCATTTCCTCGGTGAACACATCACCGGCGGTGAGCCAGGCCTTGTCGCCTTCGAGCTCTTCAAATGCCTGTTCCAGGCTCTTGCAGGTGGACGGAACGCTGGCGAGTTCTTCGGGCGGCAGATCGTAAATATTCTTATCCAGGGGTTTGCCCGGATCGATCTGATTTTTGATGCCGTCGATCGAGGCCATCAAAAGGGCGGCCATGACCAGGTAGGGGCTGCCAGCGGAATCGGGGCAACGGAATTCGAAGCGACGCGCCGCATCGCCATTGACGTGCGGAATGCGGATCGAGGCCGAACGGTTATTGGCCGAATAGGCCAAGTTCACCGGCGCTTCGTAACCCGGCACCAAACGGCGATAGCTGTTGGCCGAGGGGTTGGTGAACGCCTGGATCGAACGGCCGTGCTTGAGAATACCACCGATGGCCCACACCGCTTCTTGCGAAAGCTTGGCGTAATGGTTGCCGGCGTAGATATTCTTGTTGCCCTTCCAGATCGAGCTGTGGACATGCATGCCTGAACCATTGTCGAAGAACAAGGGCTTGGGCATGAACGTTGCCGTTTTGCCGTGCTGGAAGGCGGTGTTCTTGACCGCGTACTTGTACTTGTGCACCAGGTCCGCGGCGCCGATGGCGTCACTATACTTGATGCCGATTTCACACTGGCCGGGCGACGCGACTTCGTGGTGATGCAGATCGACCTCAATGCCCATGGTCTCCATGTGCGTGGTGATCTCGGACCGAATATCCATCAGGGTGTCTTGCGGGCTGACCGGGAAGTAGCCGTGCTTATGGCGGATCTTGTGGCCCAGATTGATGCCATCATCGCGGCCGGTATTCCACGGCGCTTCTGAGGAATCGATGCTGTAGAATGCCTCGTTGGGGTTCGACGAATAGCGAATCGAATCGAAGATAAAGAATTCCGGTTCAGGGCCGAAATAAGCGACGTCGCCGATGCCACTGGACTTCAAATACTGCAACGCCTTGTAGGCGATGGAGCGCGCGTCTTTGTCATAGCGCTTGCCGGTGCGGGGATCATAGACGTCGCCGAAGAAACAAATGGTGGGCTGTTCACGGAAAGGGTCGATGAATGCAGAACCCGGATCGGGTTTGATGTTCATGTCCGACTTTTCGATGCCCTGCCAGCCGCGGATCGACGAACCATCGAAGGGCAGCCCTTCTTCGAACAGATCGGCGGTCAGGCGCCGAGCCGTAATGGTGAAATGATGCAAAGTGCCGAAAAGATCGCCGAACATAATGTCGACGTATTTGGCGCCATGATCCTTGGCGAGTTGGAGGGCATTGGCAACGCTCATGATATCTCCGAGGGGCTGCACCGGACAGGTGCGGGATGGGGTGGGGAGGAGGCTAGAGGGCCCCCCCTGGGTGCAAGGGGCCGAAAATGTTTCGTCGAGCAGCAGTTGAAAAGAGCAACGTCGCGCGCACCGCTGGTGCTGATCAGCCGCGCGAATCAGATCGCTTCTTGGCCGCGTTCACCGGTGCGAATGCGAATGCAATCTTCGAGCGGCAGGATGAAAATCTTGCCGTCGCCGACTTTGCCTTCTTCGCCCGTGCGTGCGGCTTTGAGAATAGCCTGGACCGTGGGCTCAACGAATTCTTCGTTGACCGCGATCTGGATCTTGACCTTCCGCAGCAGGTTGACCGTGTATTCGTGACCACGGTAAATTTCGGTGTGGCCCTTTTGGCGGCCGAAACCCTGGACGTCGCCGATGGTCATGCGTACGACCTCGACTTCGTTGAGGGCCTCTTTGACTGCTTCCAGTTTGGACGGTTGAATGATGGCTTCGATCATCTTCATGGGAAAATCCTTCGCTCAGGGGTGGGAATGTTCGGGGGCCGGGAAACGGCGTCCAGTCGGTTCAGGTGGAATGGTAGGCGTCTTCGCCATGGAGGGAGAGATCCAGACCACGGTTCTCAACTTCGGGCGTGACGCGCAGACCCATGGTCAGGTCGATAGCTTTCAGCACGACGGCAGTCGCCACTCCGGACCACACGATGGTGATCAGGACGGCTTTCGTTTGGACCCACAACTGGGTGAGCACGGAGTAGTCGCCGCCCTTGGTGCCGCCCAGGGCCGCCGAGGCCACTGCCGCCGTCATCAGCGCGCCCACGATACCACCGACACCGTGCACGCCAAAAGCATCGAGGGCGTCATCATATCCGCCCCATTTCTTGAGGGTGGTCACGCCAAAGAAACACACCGCGCCAGCGGCCGCACCCATCAGTAGGGCGCCCATCGGACCGGCAACATCCGCCGCAGGCGTGATCGCGATCAGACCGGCAACCGCGCCCGAGATCGCACCCAACAGGGAGGGCTTCCCGTGACGAATCTGCTCACAGATAATCCACGCCAGCAGCGCGGCAGCAGTGGCGAGATGCGTCGACAGCATCGCCGCGCCCGCTTTGCCATCCGCAGCCAGGGCCGAACCGGCATTAAAGCCGAACCAACCGATCCACAGCATGCCGGCGCCGATCGCGGCCAGGACCAGATTATGCGGTTTCATCGGCGTCTGCGGATAGCCGACGCGCTTGCCAATCATGATCGCGGCAACCAGGCCGGCGATGCCCGCATTAATGTGCACCACGGTGCCGCCGGCGAAATCCAAGACGCCCCAGTCCCAGTAGAGAGCGCCCGGGCCCGACCACGCCATGTGGCAGATCGGCAGATACACCACGGTGAACCACAGCCCGGTGAACAGCATCATCGCCCAGAATTTCATGCGTTCGGCAAACGCGCCGACAATCAAAGCGGGGGTGATGATCGCAAAGGTAAGTTGAAACATCACGAAAATGGTGGCCGGAAAAGTCTGCCCAGCGAGCACCGTGTCGGGCGTGATCCCCTTCAGGAATAGATACTGGCCGCCGCCAATGAAGGAGGCCAAGGTGGTCACCCCGCCTTCCATGCCGGTAGTGTCAAAGGCAAGGCTGTAGCCATAGATGACCCACAGCACTGAAACCAGACCGGCGGAACCAAAACAGGCCATCAGGATTGAGAGCACATTTTTGCTGCGCACGAGGCCGCCGTAGAACAGGGCTAGGCCAGGCAGAGTCATGAACAGGACCAAGGCGCTGGCAACCAACATCCACGCGGTATTGCCGCTATCGATGATCGGAGCGCTGGCCGAAGCCACCTCTTCAGCCCCACACAGCCCCATCCCGATCAGGAGCAGGGCAAAAGTACTAAGAATGGACACACGCATGAGAACTCCAGCGGCTGGGGTGGAAGGCCCATCCAAGCGCAGGTCGCTCCAAAAGTGCTGCGTGACGCTACAGTGCATGTGTAAGTAATGACGTGGCAGGTGTTAACACGAAGAAACCGGATGTGGGCCTGGGCTTTTCCAAGCACTTTTCGCCCACTTTTTCAGCACGAGAGGCGGGCGCATCTGCTTAACGAGTAAACAAATGCGCCCGCATCGAGCAGGCCTTTGCTGCCTTCAGATGGCGTCCGAACCGCGTTCGCCGGTTCGGATGCGCACACAATCGTCAAGCGGCATGATGAAGATCTTGCCGTCGCCGACTTTGCCGCCGTCGGCCGAACGGGCAGCACCAAGAATGGCCTGCACGGTCGGTTCGACGAAGGTTTCGTTGACCGCAATTTCGAGTTTGACCTTGCGCAGCAAGTTCACGGTATATTCGTGCCCGCGGTAGACTTCGGTATGCCCTTTCTGGCGACCGAAGCCCTGCACGTCGCTGACGGTGAGGCGGATGACCTCGACGCCGTTCAGCGCTTCTTTGACGGCTTCGAGTTTGGCAGGTTGGATAATGGCGATGATGAGTTTCATGGTGTCCTTTCGCTGTCACGTGTGAGCGGGCAGGCCCGGCTGGGGACATTCCCGACCGGGCTGCGTCGCCCTCAGTGGCCGGCGGCCTCCGGGAAATGGTAGGCCGGCGTGCCGTGTTCGCCGATATCCAGGCCTTCGTGTTCTTCTTCGGCGCTGACGCGCAAGCCGCCGCAGATGACCTTGATGATCAAGGCGGTCACTAAGGCGAAGGCCGAGCAGGCAATGCCATAGGCGACGATACCGGTGATCTGCACGACCCATTCACCGTTGGTGAAGGCGACGGCCAGAGTTCCCCAGATACCGCAAACCAGATGCACTGACAGAGCGCCGACCGGATCATCGATCTTGAGCTTGTCGAACATCAGCACGGCGAAGTACACGATGATACCCGAGGACAAGCCGATAAACATCGACATCATGATCGAACTGATGTCCGGCGAAGCAGTGATGCCGACTAGACCAGCGAGAATCCCATTGAGGGCCATCGACAGATCCGGTTTCTTGGTCACGACCCACGAGGTCATCGCCGCAGCAAATCCCCCCATCGCGGCAGCCAAGCTGGTGGTGACCAGCACATAGCTGACATCGCCGCCCTGGGCCGACAGCACCGAGCCGCCGTTAAAGCCGAACCAGCCGAGCCAGAGCAGGAACACGCCGATGGTCGCCAAGGGCAGGTTCGACGGCAGCACCGGACGAACTTGGCCATCCTTGCCATATTTGCCGTTGCGTGGACCGAGGACCAGAATCGCCACCAAGGCGCCCCAACCACCGACACTATGCACTAGGGTCGAACCGGCGAAATCAGTGAAATTCGCATCGGCCAGCCAGCCGCCGCCCCACTTCCACGAGCCAACGATCGGGTAGAGGATACCCACGTACAAGGTGACAAAGATCAGGAACGGGCCCAGTTTGATACGTTCAGCGACCGCACCCGAGATGATGGTCGCAGCGGTAGCCGCGAACATGCCCTGGAAGAGGAAGTCCGTAAAGACGGTGTAGGGGTAGCCGTACGCACTGGTCATGTTGGCCAGGTAATCGACCGGGTTGCCGAGATCGAAGCCCACGCCGGTGCCAAAGGCAAGCCAACCTGGAATGATCCAATTCGATCCGGGATACATGGTCATGAACCCGCAGATAGCATAGGTCAGCAAACCGATGCACACGATCATCACATTTTTGAAGAGAATGTTGACCGTGTTCTTCGACTGGCAGAGCCCGGTCTCCAAAGTGGAGAAGCCGAGATGCATGATGAGGACCAGGGCCGTCGCGAGCATCATCCAAATGTTCGAGGCGGTGAAGAAGCTGTCCTTATTGGCAGATTCCTTGATCTTGCCAATGATCTCTTTCGCAACGTTTTTATCCCACGTAAAAGACTCGGGACTGGCATCATATGCGTTCACCGCGGCGGCTTCTTCCGGAGTGAGCTCGATGCTGAGCCCGCTCAGGCTGCCGGCAAAGGACGTATCCTCGGCAGGCTCCGCCTCGGCAGGTGCAGATTCTTCAACGGCAATAGCCAGAGGCTCAGCCGCAATAGGGGTTTCGGAAGCGGCTAAAACCGCGGGCTCTTCGGCATACCCGGACACGCCGGTGCCGGCGAGTGCGAGGACGCCAAGAAGGGAAATGAGGAACCGCATGCAGGGGCCTTTCTCAGGGATGGTTCATGGGCGAGAGACAGAAGTCCTAGGGCACATGGCGCTCCGGATCGGATAACTACGTCGGTGGTCTGCTTAAGTGCAGTTACTAGCGATTGTTGTGCATTACTAAGGCAGTCGATGATTTTTCTGCTATTCCATCAATGTTGCGCAGCGCAGCACTCGACGCTGCTTAAAAATTGATCGGGTGTAATGCGACGATGCAGCGCGCCAGATGATGCATCCGCGTCGTGTCGCGTGCGTCGTGTAGCCAGGCAGCCAGCCCGCTGGGGTAGCAGCAGGGATGAAGCAATCAGGCAGGGGCGATGATCGGGGAATCCAACCATCGCCCGTTCTCGAGCCACGCGGAGAGTGACGTTCCCAGGCGATGCGCGGGAGCACGGCATTGCTGACGATCACCTCAATTCGTCTCGCATTGGGCCACTAGGTCTCCTCGGCATCCTCGCTAAGCCCGGCTAGCCCTTAGACCTGTGTCGCCAACGCTACTGACACACGGGGTCCCGCCCCCTGTGTGGTGCGATTGTGAGCCTGGGTGTGCTGCCTACCGTCGGCCCCGCACGCATTCCCGGAGAGGCCTGCATCCCATGAGTGATTCGGATACGCCCGGCTGGTTACAGGGGCTGATCATTGTCTTTGGTTGCACCTCGGTGTTAACCTTCGGCCTCTTCTTGTACCAGCACAGCGAGGACTCGGCTCTGTTCGAGCACTACCGCGACCTGGTCAGCGAACGCAATGAGCTCCGCCTCATCGTGCCGCGCCTGGAAAGCCAGAAGCCGGTCTTGGACATGGCCATCGTCAGCCGTCGCAATGAATTGCGCACGCTGCGTGAGACCGAAGAACAAACCACGCAGGACGTGGATCGTCTGGTCGGCTCGGCCTCGGTCAAAGCGCAGGCCATCGCGACCTTGGCCCAGAATGAAGGCAAACGCTATCAGCAGCTGCTCACCGATGCTCGTCAGCGCCGCCTAGAGCTGCATCAAGAAGAAGACCGCGCCCTGGCTCTTGAACGCGATCTGGACGAGCGCCGCCTGCGCGCCCGCGAACAACTCGAAATCCTCTCGCGCGAGCTGGAAACCCTGCGTCGCACCGCCCGCAACCAGGACGCCGTCCTGACCAAGCGCGTTGATGAATTGGATGAGCGGATTCTGCAGCTCACCGAACAGCGGGAACTCAACAATCGCGAACTCAAGAGCGACGGCCAATTGCTCGCCGCCCGTGCCACCGATGGCTTTGTGGTGATCAATCTCGGCCATCAGCACAGCCTACGCAAAGGCACCCGCTTCACCGTCTATAACCGCCGCGGCGGCCGCAATGTAATCAAAGGCCAAGTCGAAGTGACCGAAGTCGACGCACGCACCTCGGTGTGCCGCGTTCTCGAAGAACTCGACGGCAATGATCCGCTGATCCCCGGCGACCATCTGCACAACCCGGTTTATAATCCCAACGATACCAAAATCTTCGTGATCGCTGGTGATTTCACGGGCTTTAGCCACGACGAGTTGGCCCGCTTCATCACCGAATCGGGCGGTCGCGTTGATCGCGACCTGTCCACTGCCACCGATTATTTGGTTGCCGGTGGTCGCGCCGACGCCGCCTTGACCCAGGCCTCAAAGCTGGGCATCGCTATTCTCAGCGAAGATCAGGTTTTGGAATTAGTGCGCTACGCACCGAAATCCCTGGTCGGGGCTGGGGTCACCGTCGCCTTGCGCGGCAAATTTGACCTGGTCTCGGCCGGCAAGATTCAGGATTTCATCAAACGCAGCGGGGGCGTTATCACCGGCAGCATGGATACCGGCACCCAGGTGCTGATCGCGGGCACCGGCGCCGAAGCCGACATCGCCACCGCCAAGTCCTTGGGGTTGATCGTCGTCGATCAGGCCCAATTCACCCATCTCAATAACTGATCGTCCGAACGCGCGCGCAAGCGAGAGCAAAGAAAGAGCACGTATGGCCAGCCGCGGACTGAATCCGATGACCGTCACCACGATGATCCTCCTCGTGTTGTCCACCTTGATCTTCACCGTGCTCTTTTTCACGGCGAGCAATTCCATCACCGCGACCCGCGAGGGTGCTGGGGCTGATGACGAACGCCGCAAAGAGCCGCTGGGCAATGTCGTCAAGGAAGTGACGGAATTGCGTGGCAAAGCCGCCGCCGCGCAAAAAGAGCTCACCCTGCGCACCACCGCCTTGGAGCGCCATGACGTTGAATTGTCGCGCTACGGAGTCGCCTTTGTCGGTGGCCAACAGATTGCCGGTGCCGATGGCAAGCCGATCACCTACGCCAACAACACCCACAACTCCAAAGAGAATCCCTGGCTGATGACCCGGAATGAGGTCACCCAAGTCAACGAGCGCCTCGAATTCATCCGCAATCAGCTCGAAACCCGCCCGCGCGAAATTTTCGCATCGCTGGAAGAACAAATCGACGCTCGCTCGCGCGAACAACAGGCCGTCCTCGCCCGCGCCAATGACATGGATGCCGAATTCCGCACCGACGAAGAAAAATTGCTCCTGCAAAAGGATGAAATGGAGAAGAAAAAGAAGGCTGCCGAAATTCAACAGCGCGACGAGTACTCGGTCAGATCTTCCAACATCAATAAGAATGAAGATCACATCCGCACCCTGCTCGAAATCGAACTGCGCTGGCTGAAAGAACTCCAGCCGGTTGGTTCGATCCTGCAAACCGTGGTCAGTGATAAGTCGGTGGTCATCGATCTGGGCAGCAAAGATAGGGTATTCGCCGGCCTGTTGTTCGATGTCTTCCAATACGAACAAGGCCGCTATATCGCCAAGGGTCGCATCGAAGTCATCGACGTGCAAGCCCAGCTGGCGACCTGCCGTATCCTTTCCGAAATCGATGGCCGCAAACGCCCCATCGCCCCCGGCGACAAGATCGGCAATCCGGTCTTCAATCCCGGCAAGCCCCCGGTCTTCGTCCTTTCCGGTGAATTCAAACAATACAACGCCGAGGATCTCGCCGCCTTTATCCGCGCCACCGGCGGCGTGGTCAGCGACGCCCTGAAACCCGGCTGCGATTTCCTGGTCGCCGGCGACCGCTCGGAAAAGATCCAGGACATCGCCCGCGAATACCAAATCGTCGCGATGACCGAAGACCAACTTCTGCGCTACGTACAAACCAGCTTTCATCTGCAAGCTGACGCGAAGAAGTGACTCTATAGTCCAGGACGTTCCGAGAGGATTGAGATCTGTCGTTGTATCTTCGTCCTGCGTCCTGCGTCCTGCGTC
>Ga0163144_10020981_pt1 | contig 13014 bp, 11 predicted proteins | sample OliLak19BULKMAT1_FD_123175 | JGI IMG/M metagenome (GOLD analysis project Ga0163144, IMG submission 123175) | Freshwater microbial mat bacterial communities from Lake Vanda, McMurdo Dry Valleys, Antarctica - Oligotrophic Lake LV.19.BULKMAT1 | ecosystem: Environmental > Aquatic > Freshwater >...
ACCTTGCCGGCGAGCATGACGTCGGTGGCGCGCTTGATGCCGTCCGCGAGGGATTCGCGGCAGCCGTAGAGGTTGTCGAACTTGGACTTGGTGACGGAGTCGTTGACGTTGATGGCGGGGACGAGGAGCTTGCCGGCTTCCTTCATCTGATACAGGCGATGGACGCCGGTGGTGGTCTCTTCGGAGACGCCGCGCCAGTCCTTCACAATCTTCGTCCAGAGGCCGGGCTTCTCTTTCGCGAGGCGACGGAGGAGCGCCTTCACAACGGAGACTTCGTGGCTGTCGCCTTTGCTTTCGTAAGCCCACTTGCTGCCCTTTTCCAGCTCGTAGCCTTTGTGAATGAGGAGCGTGACATCGCCTCCGTCATCGACGACGAGTTCGGGTCCCTTGTCGCCGGGAAATAGGATGGCCTTGAGGGTGAGTTCCCAATATTCATCGAGCGTTTCGCCCTTCCACGCGAACACCGGCGTGCCGGTCGCCGCGATCGCGGAGGCGGCATGGTCCTGCGTGGAGAAGATGTTGCACGAGGCCCAACGGACATCCGCGCCGAGGGCGACGAGCGTCTCGATCAGCACCGCGGTCTGAATCGTCATGTGCAATGAACCGGTGATGCGCACGCCTTTAAGGGGCTTTTGCCTGGCGTACTTCTGGCGCACGGACATGAGACCGGGCATCTCGTGTTCGGCCACGGCGATCTCCTTGCGGCCCCATTCGGCGAGCGCGAGATCACGGACGATGTAGTCGCCGGTCGTGGGCGTGTGGGCGGCGAACTGGGCGAGGTTGGGAAGCGCCGCTTTGACTTCGGCGAGGACGGCGGTGGCGGCGGATTTTTTGGATTTGGACATAGTTTTGAGAGTAATCGGTAATCAGTAATCAGTTGGTCAGTAATCAGTAACCAGTCAGTGTTTCGTCACCCTGCGGTGACTGAATCACTGATTACTGGTTACTGATTACTTTTGGAATTAGCGCACGGACTTCTTGAGGGCGGCGGCCTTGTCGGTGCGTTCCCAGGTGATGGAATTGAGATCGTCCACCTTGCCGAAGTGACCGTAGTTGGTGGTCTTCGAGTAGATGGGGCGCAGGAGGTTGAGCTGCTTGATGATGGCGGCGGGCTTGAAGCTGAAGACTTCGCAGACGGCCTTCTCGATGGCTTCATCGCTGACCTTGCCGGTGCCAAAGGTGTTCACGCACACGCTCACGGGATCGGGATAGCCGATGGCGTAGGCGAATTGAATCTCGGCGCTGGTCGCGAGACCGGAGGCGACGATGTTCTTCGCAACGTAGCGGCCCATGTAGGCAGCGCTGCGATCAACCTTGCTCGGATCCTTGCCGGAGAACGCGCCGCCACCGTGCCGGCCCATGCCGCCGTAGCTGTCGACGATGATCTTGCGTCCAGTGAGGCCGGTGTCGCCCTGCGGTCCACCGACGACGAAGCGACCGGTGGGGTTGATCAGGAACTGCGTCTTCTTATCGAGGAGATGCGCGGGGAGAACTTTCCTGATGACTTCGTTGGTGATGAAGTCGCGGATGGTCTTGTTCTTCGCGTCGTGAGCGTGCTGCGTGGAGATGACGACGTTGGTGATGCGCACGACCTGATCGTTGACGTATTGCACCGAGACCTGGCTCTTGGCGTCGGGGCGCAGCCACTTGGCGGCGCCGTTCTTGCGCAGGCGGGTCAATTCGCGGCCGAGTTGATGCGCGAACATGATCGGCGCGGGCATCAATTCGGGGGTTTCATTGCAAGCGTAACCGAACATCAGTCCCTGGTCGCCGGCGCCCTGCTCCGCGGTGTCCTTGCCGTCCGCCGCCTTCGCATCGACGCCCTGCGAAATGTCGGGCGACTGCGACGTGATGGCGTTCATGATGAGCACCTTGTCCGCATGAAACACGTCGTCCTCGTGCGTGTAGCCGATTTCGCGAATCGCAGCGCGCGCGATTTCGTTGAAGTCGAGCTTGGCCTTGGTGGTGATTTCACCGCCGACCACGACGAGGTTCGACTTGGCGTAGGTCTCGCAGGCCACGCGGCTCCTGGGGTCCTGAGAGAGACACGCGTCGAGGACGGCATCGGAGATGGTGTCGCAGACTTTGTCCGGGTGGCCTTCGCCGACGGATTCAGAAGAGAAGATGTAGTTTTTGCTCATTCGTTTTGGTTGTTGGCGAGCCTGCCTGCGGAGTGCTCACAAGCTCATATTGACGTATCAGGATGCGAAGATATATTCAAAGCGCAAACCGTCAACCGATTTGTTGTCCGTAGTTCATCGGTACGCGATGCGGCAAATTGATCCAGCACCGTCATGAAGTCGTAAGAAACCAGTGCGGGCTTAAGAAAAACTTTACTGCATGTCCTCGACCCTGCGCTCCTTGCGCGCCCTTTCCGACCCCACGCGACTGCGCATCGTCGCGCTGCTGGAGAAGCAGGAGCTCTCCGTCAACGAGCTCCAGGACGTCACGCGCATGGGGCAGTCGCGCATCTCGACGCACCTCGGGCTGTTGCAGGATGCGGAACTCGTCCAGTCGCGGCGCGAGGGTAAGCGGACCTTCTATCGGTTGAACCAGGACGCCGACGCGACGGCGCGCGAATTCATTCAGGTCGCCGTCCGGGGCGCGAAGGAAATGCCCGAGCACACGCAGGATCAAGTGAACCTCAAGCGCATCCTGGCCCGGCGCGAAGATCAGCAGCAGCTTTACTTCAATCAAATCGCCGGACGCTTTGACCGCAGCTACGGCCCCGGACGCTCGTGGCAGGCCTTCGGGCAAATGTTGCTGCGCATGCTCCCGCCGATCACGGTGGCGGATCTCGGCGCGGGCGAGGGCTTGCTCAGTGAATTGCTCGCGCGCCGCTGCAAAAAGGTCATCGCCGTGGATAACTCGGAGAAGATGGTGGCGTTTGGCGCGGCCAAGGCGAAGAAGAACGGATTGAAGAACCTGGAGTTCCGCCACGGCGATTTGCAGGAACCGCCGCTCGATCCGCAATCCGTCGATCTCGTCGTGCTGAGTCAGGCGCTGCATCACGCGAAGGAACCGGGGAAGTCGCTTGCCGCCTGTCACCGCATCCTCAAGCCCGGCGGACAGATTTTGATCCTCGACCTGCTTCAACACAATTTCGAGCAGGCCCGAAAGCTTTACGGTGATCTTTGGCTGGGCTTTCCCGAGAGCGATCTCCATCGCTGGCTGGAGGCGGCTGGCTTCAAGAAGATCGAGGTGAGCGTGGTCGCGCGCGAGGAACAACCTCCGCACTTCGCCACCGTTCTGGCCGGCGGCGAGAAATAGTTTGCGCCTGCACATGAAGCCTCTGCGCGATTGCCACCTCTACGCCTTTGTCGATTCGGCCTACATGCATGGGCGTCCGCCGGAGGAAATCACGCGCCAGCTTTGCGACGGTGGCGCGGACTTGATCCAGCTTCGGGCCAAGGGCGGCAGAGTAGAAGACATTCAACGCGCCGCCGGGAAACTGCTTCCGATTTGTGAGCGCGCCGGCGTCGGTCTCGTCATCAACGATCATCCCAAGCTCGCGTTGCAACTCGGCGCGCCCCTTTGCCACCTCGGCCAGGAAGATTTCTTTGACGCTGGCTTCACTCGCGCCGAGCAGATCACGGGCTGCCCAAAAGAGCTTCAACTTGGCTTGAGCACGCACTCCCCCGAGCAGGCGCAACACGCGCTGCGCGCTGCTCCTGACTACATTGCCATCGGACCGGTGTTCGCCACGGCCACCAAGCCGGGGCGTGCCGCCGTCACGCTCGAGTACGTCCGCTGGGCCGCGGCCCATGTTCACCTCCCGTGGTTCGCCATTGGCGGCATCACGCTGGACAACCTGGACGAAGTGCTTGCCGCCGGCGCGACACGCATCTGCGTCGTCAGCGCCATTTTGAATGCTCCAGACAGCGCCAGGGCTTGCCGACAATTCAAAGACCGCCTACTTTCCGCGCCTCGTAAATCGTAAATCAAAAACCGTAAATTACATGAGCGTCCTCATCGTTGGCAGCACTGCACTCGATTCCATCAAGACCCCCAACGCGGAAAACCCGCGCCTGCTGGGCGGTTCCGCCAGCCACGCTGCGGTGGCGGCCAGCTTCTTCGCACCCGTGAAACTCGTCGGCGTCGTTGGCGAGGATTTCCCCAAGAAATACATCACGCTCTACAAGAAACACCGCATCGACCTGGGCGGTCTTCAGATTCAACCCGGCAAGACGTTTCACTGGTCCGGCGAATACGAGGTGAACATGAACAACCGCCGCACGCTGCTGACCGAGCTGGGCGTGTTCGAGAAATTCACTCCGCATCTCCCCAACGCCTACAAGCAAAGTGCCTTCGTGCTGCTCGCGAATATCGCGCCTGCCCTGCAGCACCACGTCCTCGATCAGATGACGAAGCCCAAGTTCACCGTCGCCGACACGATGGATCTGTGGCTTAACATCGCGATGGATGACCTCCAACGCCTCATTAAGCGCGTGGATGGATTCGTGCTCAACGACAGCGAGGCGCATCAACTCACGAAGGAGGATAATGTGTTCGCAGCGATGAGGAAGATTCACAAGATGGGACCGAAATACGTCATCATCAAGAAGGGCTCCCACGGATCGATTCTCTCCAGCCCCAAGGGATTTTTCATCTGCCCCGCCTACCCGCTGCACAAGGTCGTGGACCCGACCGGCGCCGGCGACAGCTTTGTGGGCGGAATGATGGGTTACCTCTCGACGGCCAAAGGCGGCATCGATGCGAACATCCGCCGTGCGATGATCTATGGCAGCGTGGCGGCGAGTTTTTGCTGCGAAGGGTTCGGCCTCAACCGCACCACCAAGGCCACCCGCGCTCACATCGAGCAGCGGGTGAAGGAACTCGGGCTGTTGACGAAGTTCTAGCCGCGGGTCACGGGCGGAACTTCAGCTCACGCCGTTCCTGCCCGCGATTCCAGCTCACGACCACGGACTGGTCGTGAATCTCCTCGCAACGGATCTGCACGGCCTTCCCACTGACGCGAACCGTGCCAATCTCACCGGCACCAAGCGTCTGGTTGTTGATGATGGCAAATCGCTTCTGCTTCGTGCCGGAGATTCCCTTCAGGACGAGTTCGTCAAACTGCTGCGGGCCCGATGATGGAGCCACGCTGGACGCCGGGGAGTTGGCCGCAGGCGCGTCCGAGCCAAGCTCCCCGCGCATGAGGGCCGCCTCCTTGATTTTCGCCTCTGCCTGCTTCATCGCGGCGACAGGAGCAGGCTCCGTCGTCACAGCAGCGCCGGTCATCTTGCTCAGCCTGGCGAGGAACGGCTTGGTGCCGCCGGGTTCATAGCCGAGGCGTCCCATTTCCTTGCCAGAGCTGTCCAGCACCACCAGCGTGGGATAGCCCTCAACACTGAAGCGCTGCGCCAGCGCCCGGTTCGCCCGCAGTTGCGCGTCGGACTGCGCCTTGCGCTTCGGGAAATCAACCTCCACGAGCACCAGATTCTTCCGCGCGTACTCGTCAAACTCCGGTTTGGAAAAGACCTCGCGCTGGAGTCGGATGCACCAGCCGCACCAGTCGGAACCGGTGAAGTCCACGAGCAGCGCCTTCTTCTCTGAGCGCGCCTGGCTTTGCGCCTTGGAAAAATTCGTCAGCCACGTGGACGCACCGCGTGCGAAGGAAGGCAGGAGTGAAATCAGGAGGAGGAGGCGAATAAGCTTCATGACGAATCAGCGGGGAATGGTGTACGGTTTCAAAGTTGGCTTGGGTTCCTGCAAAACAGGTTCAGGCGGTTGCAAAAGCTCGCTGCGTTGGATGCGGGTGAAGGATTTGGGCGCGGGCAGATTCGTCGGTTCCGTTAACATCAAGTTGGTGACGATGATCGCCTTCGTCATGATGATGGGCTGCACGGCGACTGCGATAGTGGGAGGAGTCGGGGCGGGCGATGCCACCGCCAGGTGCCGACCGCCGACCGGAGCCTCAATTCGGTCCGCCGCCTGGCGCAACCAGCGGGCGGCTTCTGTTGCGTTCTTGCCCGCTCCCCGCCCGGTGATCAGGCAGGAGGCGAGCGTCAACTGCGCGGCCACGTCCCCCTGTTCTGCCGCCTTGCGATACCAGGTCACGGCGTTGGTGAAATCGCCGCCAGCCAGATAGAAGTCGGCGAGCTTCGTTTGCGCCCGGACTTTGCCCGCAACCGCACCCGCTTTGAGAAATTCGATGTCGAGCGCGTCGTCCTCCTCATCCGCGAAGACCGGCGGCGCTTCAACGGTCTCGGCCCGCAGGGACGCTCCACCCATCCAGCCACACAGGGCCAGCAGCAGGGCGCTGGGAAGCGTTTTGCCAACGGAAATTCCGGACATGTCTTCAATATCGGAATCGCCGCGCCGCATCTTGAGCGCCACGAGTCTTGGATCACGCCTGCTCACCGCGCGCTCGCTCCCGATGCGAGCGTCCAACGCTCGTCAAAAAATCCCGCCGCAAACACGCCTTGCTTGAGACGGCGCTCACGCGGCACCGACACATCCACCAACGCGAAGTCCGGCAGCTTGGGCGTTTGCTGCGCATTGCTGTCGGGACCGAACTCCGCAAAGGTGAAGCCGGAGTTGAGCACCACGTAGCGTTTCGGGTTGAGCGGATTGGGGAAGATCATCATCGGAGCGAGCTTGTCCGCCGCACCGGAGCTTGACCCGATGCTGACGCTGCCGACGTCCCATTTGAGCGGCAGCTTGGACAAGATTCTCCGCAGCAGTTGATTGCTTTGCGGGTCGCCCCAGAGAATGAGATTGGCTGCGTCGATGTCTGCATCCGTCACCGCCGTATCATCCTTGACCGTCGCATCGCCGCGGAACTGTGCGCGCCACTGATTCGTCGCGTAATCCAGTTCGTTCTCTGCCCAGTTCCCCAGCGCCTCGTTCAAAGGCTTGCCCGTGGGCCGCACCATAAGAAAACGATCAGTGAAGGCGTCGTCAATTGGGCCCTGCAAACCCGGTTGCTTGCGCAGCGATGAATCCTCGTTCCCCAAGCGCGACGACCATTTCCCGTCCGGCTGTTGCTCGAAACTTGCGGTCCAAATACCACCACTGCGCATGGGCCGGCCGCTGACTTCCTGTCCATTGATGCGAATACGCTCCGCGCTCGCCGCGCGCTCAGGCAAAGGCCCCAGCGTTAGCGCCGTCACTCCGCTGGTATTAAGGCGGATGGTCCTGTCTCCGTTGAGTTCGCCATCCACCCGCGCGCGCTGCCAATGCCGCTCCAACCCGTCCACCGTGAACCACGCCGCGCGATTGTAGCGCAACGTCCAGGTCGTAAAGCGAATCTTCGCCGGCAACGCGTCGCGACCGCGGCCCATCCATTCATCGAAGCGCCGCGCCAGTTCCCTCTTCGCGCCCGGCTCGTACTTATGCTCCACCTTCGGCCCGATGATGTGTTCGAGCGTGAGTCCCTCGCGCTGCAACGCAGCAGCCATCACGTCGGCGGCCTGCTTTTGCTTATCGAGCTCGCCGCTGTAGGCAATCGTCGGAAGGTTGAAAAGATTCACGGCGTAATCCGTGGCGTCGTAGAGATGCCACAGCGATTGCTCCCACGACGCGGGCTTTGGCTCCCTCGATAGCGCCCTGGTGTAAATGGCTGTCTCAGCAAAACCCGCGCCCGGCGCCGCGCCCGCCCACACCGCAGGGTGATGCGCGGCGAGATGCCAGCAACCCGCGCCACCCATTGAGAAGCCGCGGATGGCCAACCGCTGTTCATCGATGGGATAATTCTTTTTCGCGTGCTCCAACGCCTCGAAGACATCCGTCTCGCCCGCAAACTTAAAGGCGTTGCAATAGCGCCCATACGGATGCAGCACAATCGTGTCGGGCGGCGTGAATTCACCGTAGGTACGCTGCCGGTCGCCGATGAACTTCAGCTCCGACAGATGGTTGTCACGCCCGTGCAGCCAGACATCGAGCCGGAGTTTCTTCTTCGCATCGGAGGCAAAGCCCGCCGGGACCACCAGTCCGTAAGGCTGCACCGAGCCATCGATCTTCGAGAGGTATCCGCGCACCACCAAACCCGTGGCGGTGAGCCACGGCGCCTTGCCCTCGCCCAGCGAACGGGCGCGCTCAAGACCTTGCTTGAGCAGCGTCCTCGCCAGCGCCGTTTCGTTGCTCCGGAAAAACTCGTTGTAGCGCAGCGCCCAATCGACGGCCTTGTGATAAATCATCACGTCAGGAAGCAACCGTTCCTCCGGCGTCCCTCGCGTCTGTGCGCGCAAGGCCTCCATCTCGCGTCCAAGTTGCGCCGCGCCTTTCTCCAGCTCCGCGCGCTCCGTTTCGCTGATGCGCAGGCCCGGCGGCGGCGCGGAATCCGCGCGGGGAGCGGGGGCAGCCGCATCGAGTCGAAGCGCCAGCAGCGACGAAGCAAGCAGCAGTGAAAAGAGAGATCGGTACATGAGTTCTGTTTGCGTGAAGCCGCGTGAAGTTACAACCGCAATCTATTCACAACCCCCTGCCCTCTCTCCAGCGCCACCATTCCAGCGCCGGGACGCGCCAAATCACCCCAGCACTCCCGTCACCACGTTGCCCGCGACGTTCGTCAGGCGGAAGTCGCGCCCGGCATGGCGGAAGGTGAGCCGCTCGTGATTCAAGCCCAGCAGATGCAGAATCGTGGCGTGGAAATCATTCACCGTGACCGGGTTCTCCGCGACGTCGATGCCGTAATCATCGGAGCGGCCGTACACAATACCGGGCCGGACGCCCGCGCCCGCCAGCCACGAGCTGTACGCACCGGCATGATGCTCGCGCCCCAGGTTTTCCGGATTCTCCACGAAGGGCGTGCGGCCGAACTCAGTCGTCCAGACCACCAGCGTGTCCTCGAGGAGACCGCGCTGCTTCAGGTCGGTGAGCAATCCATAGATGGGCCGGTCCACATTCAGGGCCATGCGCCGATGCTCATCCATGTCCTTGTGCGAATCCCAATTGCCGCTCGAGCCCGCGTCAATCAACTCCACGAAACGCACATCGCGCTCGATCAAACGACGGGCCACGAGACACTGCCAGCCGAAGCCGAACTTCGCCCCACGCTCCATCCCGTAAAGATTATGCGTGGCATCCGTCTCCCTCGACAAATCAAAGACCTCCGGCGCCTCCATCTGCATTCCAAACGCCGTTTCGAAGGAACGAATACGCGCCGCCAGCAGGGGATCAGTCGCGCGCTTCTGTTGATGACGCCGGTTGAGAGACTGCAAAAGCCCAAGCTCCTCCTCCTGCCACGATGCGGGCTGCACGCGCGGCTTGAGATTCGCAATCGGCTCGTTGCGCGGCAGCACCCGCACGCCCTGGTGACAAGCCGGAAGGAAATCCGCAGACCACACCTGCTCGCCAGCGTAAGGAAGATACGGTGCGAGCACGACGTATGAAGGGAGATTGCGGTTGCCCGTCCCCAGGCCGTAGCTCACCCACGAGCCGATGCTCGGACGCGTGAAGGTGACCGAGCCGCTATGGATGCCCAGCGTCGCCTCGAAGTGATTCCCATGATCCGCGCGCATCGAGCGGATGAGCGCCAGGTCATCCACGCAGCGCGCCATGTTCGGGAGAATCTCGCTCACCTCGATGCCGCTTTGACCATGCGTGTGGAAGTCCCAATTCGGCCTTTTGTAATAACCACGCGGCCCCTTCTTACCATGATCCGCGATGAGGCGCGGCTTCGGGTCCAGCGTGTCCACATGCGACACTCCGCCGCTCATGTAGAGAAAGATGACCCGCTTGGCCTTGGGTTGGAAATGTGGCTCCCTCGGCGCGAGCGGGTCCACGATCAGGCCGCGCGCTGCATCCGTCGCCAGCAACTCCGCGATCACCCCCGGCAGCAGCAACGACCCGCCCATGAGCGAGCGCAGCGCCTGCCTTCGTGTAAAGCCGGAAGGATGTTGAATCATCAGCCATGACCCGGACGAACTCGCCCCAGATCATGGGTTGAATCTAGCGGGGACGACGACGCGCGGCAAGGGACAGCAGCGCGAAGGCGCCAGCCTGTCAACGCGACCGGCTACCGCAGCTTCGAACGCTCCGCCATGCGGAACTCGTTCGGAAACTCCTTCCGCAATTCCGCAGAGATGGCGTCGCGCACCTGCTGGTAGCGCAGGCTCTCGCCCATCGACATGGGCTGGTGCAAAATGTCGATGACGATCACGCCCTGGTCGAGGCGCGCTGTGAACGACACCGGGTTCAACTTATCCTCCTCGCCGTACGTCCCGATCACGCCCGGCACCACAGAGCGCTCGGTGCGGTCCTGGAACTTCAATCGCTTCGCCACCTCCGCCATCACCTGGCGCACCGCCTCCACCTGGAGCGGCGTGGCCGGCGTGAGTTTCCGGTGAATGTTCCGCGACCCCTGCATCTGGTATTGGGTGTGATTGTACGAGGCACAACCGGCGGCCAGCAGCAGCAGGCCGGCACCGAGCAGGGCGGAGAGGACAATGTTCATCTTCATGATAAAAGCGCGTCTAAATAATCCGTGACGTTGTTCCGGAGCCCGGCCCCATGGCCTGAGCGGAGGGGGAATCTACGAACAACCGGACCACGGGTGCAAAGGCAAACTGTACGGAAAACGCCCCGCCCCGCACCCTGCTGCGCGCAAAGGATGAATTGACTTTCGCCCTGATTATGGGCTCAAATGTGAGCGTTCCAGTCGTACCATCATTCAGAAGTTCAATCAGAAAAACCCGAGGCTCATCATGCGCAACCCCACCAAGACCCTTTTACTGCTGACCAGTCTCCTCCTCACCGCCAACCCCGAAGCCCGCGCGGTGGTCGGCGCCGGCACCACCATCACCTTTAGCGAACTCCCCGCCGGACCGGCCAACGGACTGAGCGTGGGCGGCGTCACCTTCGGTTTCACCATCAACGGCATTGCCTCCAGCGATGCCACCTTCGGCGCCACGCTTGGACCCGGCCCCACGCCCTTCAACGTGCCGCCCCACCTCGAAGGCAACACCCTGGGCCTGCTCATGCTGGACTTCGCCTCGCCCATCGTCTTCCTGCAATTTGGCAGTCACCTCTCCACTGAAACCGATGTCAACGCCGCGCTGGGCGTGCAACTCTACGACAGCAGCATGACGCCGCTGGGCAGCCTCTTGAGCCTGGACATGATCCGCTCGCCCAACTATGCCGGAGGACGTTTCGAATACGACGGCCCCGCCGCCCGACACGCCATGATCCAGTTCAACAATCAAACCGCCACCCGTTTCACCATCGACTCCCTCACCTTCGTGCCCGTGCCTGAGCCGAACCTCGCGTGGCTCATCGTCCCCGCGCTGGCGGGTGGAATTTACCTGCGCCGCCGCCGCGCCAGCCGCGCCTGAAGCGCCCGCCACCCCGCGCCTCCCGCCCCCGCCCCTGCGCCGGGCGCGCTGTCCATTTACGAGACAACGCGCAACGCCGAAACTCCCTCGCCACACCGCGAACCTGCCAGCCTCAGCACGGAGGACGCCGGCTTCGACCAGAATCCTGACGCCCGCGTCCCTGAAACTGTCAGCCTCAGCACTGAGGACGCCGCCCTCGACCATAAAAATGTCAGCCTCAGCACTGAGGACGCTGGTTTCAGTCCTGATCCCGGCAGTATCGACGCTGAAGCTATCAAGCTCAGTCTTGAGGGCGCCGTCCTCAGTGTGAAAACTGCCAGCCTCAAGGCCGGAGCCAGCACCCGCAAGGCTGCGGAAACCACGCCCCGCCTTGGCGGGCCTGCCCCCAACCTCGTGAGCGCAAGGTCATTGGCTGAGAGCAGCCGCAGCAAGGCGCGTGACTCTCTGATGGATGCTGCACCCGGCGGACACGACCTTGGGTGAGCTGTCTCAAAACAAGGCAAGCGTATCGCCACTGTCCTTGCTGGAGATGTGGAGTTGCGGTGCGGGAGCAGAAGGCCGGAGCGCATTCGAACACTGCCCCCGATTTCTCCCTACCCATGAACCGGTAGGGCGAGGCTCCTGCCGAGGCGTGATCTCCGAAGAAGTATGGGCTCGGCAGTAGCCTCGCCCTACCAGATTCATGGGAACAAATCGTGAGCCTTGGCGGCTCATGGAATCTCTCCCTGCGACGAAGCAGCGGGCAGAGGGCCGGGGAGAGGGGAATCTGCTGATGAAGAAACCCTCCTCTCACCCGCCCGCTGCTCCCGCCGCGCGAGAAGCGGGCGAGTGATGCTGCACGCGGCTTCACCATGAAATCACCGGGCGAACACCGCCTTCGTCGCAGTGAGTAGTATCGGAGTGTCCATTTTCCACACGAGGATGTCTCGTCCTTGGACGGCGCGCTCGCGTTGCAGGGTGCGGGCGGAGGGGTCTTTGTTTGTGCGGGCGATGGTTTATTCGGCGGAAATATCCGCAGGGACGAAACTTACACAGGCAGAGCTGTGGCGCAGCGGGTGAACGCACTTTCTTGGCATCCGCGCTGCTAAAGAGAAAAGCGTCTGCATGGAAGTTTTTCGGACACCGGCTGGCGCAGGCCGCCCGGCAACATTTCAAAGGATTGACGACCCGTTCACAAATCGCAGCAGCACCATCATCATTATGAAAAAGACCGTAAGTTGGATTCAAAGCACCGAGATCTCCATGCTCGATCAGTTCGATCAGTTCACCATCAAAATCGCCGCGGGCGGCTATGCCGCGAAGTACGGCCTCTCCCCCGCGCAGCTCACCGCCAGCCGCAATGACTGCCTGTGGCTGCGCTATGCCATCACCTGCACGCAGCAGTTCGAGCAGGAATGGCGCAGCCGCGTCATGTGGAAGGATCACCTCAAGCTCGGACCGTCCTCCTCCGTCGCCGCGCAGGTGCCCGGCGTCGGCTCCGAGTTCGTCGCGCCCGCCGTCGCGCCGGTGCCCAATGGCGTGCTCACCCGCTGGCGCGACCTCGTGGGTTACATCAAAAACCACATGAATTATGAAAAGGCCGACGGCGTGGATCTCGGCATCGAGGCGGTCAACCAGCCTGCGCAAACGATGAAACCCACCGCGCGGCTCCGCTCGGAGAACGGCCACGTCGTGCGCATCAAGGCCTTCAAGGATGGCCACGACTCGTTGGTCGTCTGGTGCCGCCGTGGCAACGAAA
>Ga0163144_10020982_pt1 | contig 13014 bp, 10 predicted proteins | sample OliLak19BULKMAT1_FD_123175 | JGI IMG/M metagenome (GOLD analysis project Ga0163144, IMG submission 123175) | Freshwater microbial mat bacterial communities from Lake Vanda, McMurdo Dry Valleys, Antarctica - Oligotrophic Lake LV.19.BULKMAT1 | ecosystem: Environmental > Aquatic > Freshwater >...
CCGCAGATCCGCCGCGGCCGCGATGCCGCCGAGGTGTTCAAGGCCGGCGATGAAGCGTGGCCATTCGGTTTCGTTCAGGCGCGGACGTTCCTGACCGTCGAAACCCAAGGCGGCGTCCCGCGTCCCATGGATGCAGCGGGTGCACTCGGCCACGATCACCACCCGCGCCCCGAGGGTCTGCAACAACTCCAGATGCGGGCGAAACGAAGCCTCGTCGGCCTCCCGGTCGCCCGCCGCGAGAAAGGTGCTGTGCCAGCCGCTCACCAGCTCGAGTTGATGACGCGCCAGCGCGCCGTCCAACGCGTCGGACGTTCTTGGATACGCGTGACCGAGTTCGCTGCCCGCAAACCCGGCGAGGCGCATCTCGCTCAGAATCGTGTCGAGCGGCACATCGCCGGCGAGTTCGTTGAAGTCGTCGTTGCTCCAGATGATCGGGTTGGCGCCCACGCGGCAGCCCCGAAGCTCGACCCGTGGATGGGAAACGGCAGGCGTCGCGTGCATCAGTAATAGAATCGCTGTTTCTCCAGAGCGCGGTCGTACGCGGCGCGCGCCTGGCGCACCGCGGGAACCGCCGAGGTCGCCGCCATCGGTACGTCCCACCAGGAAAAACCGGGCAGACGCACATCGGCGGGTACTTCGATGTAGATCATGACCACCCCCGTGGCCTCCTTCGCGGCGGCGAGCGCGGCGCGCAGTTCCGCCGGCGTGCCGGCCCGGACCGCGGTGGCGCCGAGGCTCTCGGCGCTTTTCATATAGTCCACCGCGACCGGAGTGCCCTCAAGGCGCCCGGCTGCGCGCGTGCGGACACGGAACTCGTTGCCAAAACTGTTTCCGCCGCAGCCGCGCTGCAGCCCGTGGATGCAGCCGTATCCATGATTGTCACACAGCACGATTGTGAGCTTCAGGCCCTCCTGCACGGCGGTCACGATTTCAGTGTGTAACATGAGATAGCTTCCGTCTCCGACAAACGCATACACCTCGCGCCGCGGCTCGGCGAGCTTCACGCCCAAGGCGCCCGCAATCTCGTAGCCCATGCACGAATAACCGTATTCTGAATGATAGTCGTTCGCAGCATACGAGCGCCACAACTTGTGCACATCGCCGGGCAGCCCGCCCGAGGCATGGACCATCGTACCGTCCGCGCCGCAGGCCAGGTTCACCTCCTCGATGACCTGCGCCTGCGTGATCGGCACGCCGCGCTGGGGCGCGATCAGCGTCGCACGCGTTTTCTCCCAGGCTTCCCGGGCCCGGCGAATTCCCGTGCGATAGCCGGCCGGGATTTTCCATCCGCTGAGCGCGGTCCCGAGCTGCGCCAGGACGGCGCGGGCGTCGCCCACCAGCGGAAGCGCGCCGTGCTTGCGGGCATCGGCACTGTGCAGATTGATCCCCACGAAGCGGACCCGCGGGTTCTGAAACTGGGTCTTTGAGGCCGTGGTAAAGTCGCTGAGCCGCGTACCCACACAGATGACGACATCGGCTTCGAGGGCGAGGGTGTTGGCCGCGGCGGTGCCCGTGACCCCGACCGCGCCGAGCGAGGCCGGGTGCGCGTCGAGGATCGCCCCCTTGCCGGCCTGGGTCACGGCGACCGGAATCCCGGTCGCATCGACGAGGGCGGCCAAGGCCGCGGTGGCGTCCGCATAGTGCACCCCGCCGCCGGCGACCACGAGCGGCCGTCGCGCTTTGCGAATGAGTGCAACCGCGGCCTGAAGGGCTTCCGTCGAAGCCGACGGGCGGTCCACGACGAAAACGCGTTTCTCGAAAAAGTGCCGCGGGTAAGCGAAGCTCTCGGCCTGCACATCCTCAGGCATCGCGATGGTAACGGCGCCGGTCTCGACGGGATCGGCGAGGATCCGCATCGCCTCCGGCAGCGAGGCTAGGAGCTGCTCGGGACGATTGATGCGATCCCAGTATTTGGAAACGGGGCGAAAGCAGTCGTTGACGCTGACGTCCTGGCTTCCTGGATACTCGAGCTGTTGCAGCACGGGTCCGGGGACGCGGTTGGCAAAGATGTCGCCGGGGAGCAGCAGGACCGGCAGACGATTGACCGTGGCGGTGGCGGCGCCGGTGATCATGTTGGTCGCGCCTGGCCCGATGGAGCTGGTGCAGGCAAACGTGCCGAGCCGCTGGCGGGCCTTCGCGAAGGCGACCGCGGAGTGCACCATGGCCTGCTCGTTCTTGGGTTGGTAATAGGGGAGGGCGCGACCGCCGTGCTCTTCGAGGGCCTGGCCGAAACCGGTCACATTACCGTGGCCGAAAATGCCGAAGACGCCGTGAATCAGGCGGTGTTCCACGCCGTCGCGCGCGATGTATTGCTGCTGGAGAAATTTCACCAGCGCGGCGGCCATGTTGAGGGTAACGGTCGTTTTCATGCGAGTCCAGGGGGAAGGTCGGCAGGCCGCCAGCCCTGCTGCGCAGGGTCGAGGGTCCAGGTGTGTTCGGGAGCGAACGTAAAGCCAGTGTACGGATTGCCCGGCAGGTGCCGGATCATCCAGAGATAATACATTCCGTATCCAGGAGCGGATACCTGCGCATGATCATGACCCGGCGGGATCACCACGGTGTCGCCGTCGCGAACTTTCACGACGGCGTCGCCGAGTTCCGCGTGACCGTAACCGGTCGGAAGAGTGAATCGGTAGTGATAGATCTCGGGTTGATCGTGATGATGCGGTGGGTAGCTGGACCAGCGGCCCGGATAGTTCACGACTTCGCCGATCACGAGATTGGATTCCGGCCGGGCCGCGCGATCGAAGATCAAGCGGACATTCCGTAACCCCGCGTTCTGGACCAAGCCCGCTCCGCGATACTCGGGGGCCATGTTTGCGGGCAGGAAAAGCTGGGCGGGAAAGGTCCGTTCGTTCCGGGTCCGGACAATCGCGAACTCGGTTCCATCAGTGAGAGCGTGGATCGCAACCGGGATGTTACCCGCCACGTGCAGCGCACTCGGAGCCTCATCGAAGCACGAGCCCCGGCGGATTTCCCCCGTGACGCCGGCGCAATCGATCGCGGCTGCGCCCGAGAGCAGGATCCATGCGGACTCATCAGGATGCGTTTCCTGTACCACCTCTCCGTTACTCAGCCTACACACGGAAAAATCGAGACCGAGGGGGATATCCGCCCCACCCATGCGATCGGCGGACGAAGTGATCACGGTGACACCGGAGGTGAAACCAGGATGGGGTGCACGGCGCAGAGCAGGCGGGACGATCATCGCAGGGGGTGGCGGGGAATCTTGAAATGTAAACGTTATCATCCGCGCCGCGGTCAACTTCATTCGGTGGGGCATTTTCGCGGCGGGTTCAACTCCGCGGAGTGCGCGCGGAGGGGGAATTTCGCGATTGCACGGCGTCCCAAGGCCGGGCGTTCTGCGGTGACCCTGCCCTTATGGTCGACCCGACTTCCCCGTCCCATCCCGCCGAGCGCGAGACCTTGTTCTCGTTAAAGGGCCGGCGCGTGCTGGTGACGGGATCGGGACAAGGAATCGGTCTGACCCTCGCGCGGGGACTGGGAACGGCGGGAGCGGAACTGGTTTTGAATGACATCGATCCGCCGCGGCTTGAGGCTGCGATTGCAACGCTACGAGGCGAAGGTTTCGTGGTGGATGGGCGGTGTTTCAATGTTGCTCGAGAGGCAGACGTGATTCGTGGCGTGGCGGAGATCGAGGCGAACATCGGCGCGATCGATGGGTTGATCAATAATGCGGGCATTCATCGTCGCGCGCCGCTCGAAAGCATGCCGTTGGAGAACTGGCAGGCGGTCTTGGATGTGAACCTGACCAGCGCGTTTCTCGTCACGCGTGCCGTGGTGCCGGGAATGATCCGGCGCGGGCGAGGGAAGATCATCAATTTGTGCTCGCTGAACTCCGAGATCTCGCGGCCCACAATCGGAAACTACGCGGCGGCAAAAGGCGGCCTGAAGATGCTGACGCGTGCCATGGCGGTGGAGTGGGCGAAGCACAACATTCAGGCGAACGGCCTTGCGCCCGGCTATATCAAGACGGCGTTGACGGGGCCGCTCACGGTTGATCCGGAATTTAATCGGCACCTCTGCGCCCGCACCCCCGCTGGGCGCTGGGGCGAGCCGGAAGAGTTGATTGGCGCGGCGGTCTTTTTGGCGACGCCCGCTTCTGACTTCGTGAACGGCCAGATTCTCTTTGTGGATGGCGGCCTGCTGGCCGCGCTCTGAGGCGCAGGTCGATTCCGAGGTGATGACGCTGAGGTGAAACAGACATTCCTGTCTGTTCTGAATTCCGACCCGGAACAGACAGGAATGTCTGTTTCACTTCACCATGTCATTCGGGTGACGGCCCGGTGACTTTTCAACGGCGTGCCACCAAAGCGGTTGCCAGCGCCTAAATTCGCCTGAAAAACTCCAGTATTGACACTCCTCCTCAAAATAAATGTAAACGTTTTCACGACGTAACCCACGCCCTCGGGATTTGCTTCGTGATTCTCTTCGTTAAGGTGTTCAGGCGCGCTCGGATTGGGGCCCGCCGTCTCGTGTACTCTCAACTCCTGATACCCATGAAATTCTCCGTTTCTCGTTCTTTGTTCGGTCTCGCGCTCTTAATGACCGTCGACGTTTCCGGCAAGCCAGGGAAGCCCGGGCCCGCGCCGGACGCGATCAAGCCGCGAATCGTTACGGAAACCGTCAAGCATGACACCGATGATCCGGCGATCTGGATCAACCGGGCGAATCCAGCGGGGAGTTTGATTCTGGGCACCGACAAGGATGTCGACGGCGCGCTGTATGTGTTTGGCTTGGACGGAAAGATTCATGCCGACAAGGTGGTGCGCGGGATCGTTCGGCCGAATAATGTGGACGTCGCGTACGACCTGATGGTGAACGGAAAACCGACGGATGTCGCGGTGGTGACGGAGCGCTATGCGAACCGGCTGCGGGTTTATCGGCTGCCTGACATGGCCCCGATTGACGGCGGCGGACTGCCCGTCTTCACCGGAGAGCTCGCCCGCGACAGCATGGGGGTGGCGCTTTATACGCGTGCGTCCGATGGAGCGCTGTTTGCGATTGTGAGTCGGTCTGATTATCAAGCACCGCTACAGGGTTATCTCCATCAATACCGGTTGGTCGACGACGGCACTGGCACGGTTCGCGCGGTTTTCAGTCGCTCGTTTGGCGAGTGGAGCGGCAGGAAGGAAATCGAGGCGATCGCGGTGGATAACGAACTCGGCTTTGTTTATTATAGCGACGAGAATTACGGGATTCGGAAGTACCACGCGGATCCGGCAGCCGATGATTCGGACGAGCAGCTCGGCGTAATCGGGCTCGACGGCTTTGCGGAGGATCGTGAGGGAATCTCGATTTATCGCACGGGTGCCGGGACGGGTTATATTCTTATTTCCGATCAACAGAACAACGCGTTTCGGATCTACGCGAGGGAAGGCACGACGGCGAATCCTCATGAGCACGCCTTCATCAAGTCGATCAACGTCTCGACGATCGAAAGTGACGGCAGTGAAGTGACCAACGTGGCCTTGCCGGGTTTCCCGAACGGACTCTTCGTGGCCATGAGCAACGGCCGGGTGTTTCACTATTATTCGTGGGATGACATCGCTGGACAGCACCTGAAGAAAACGCCGCAACCGGCTGCCGCCGCTGGGAAGTGATTGCGGTTTAAGTGGGTTTAACCTTCGTGCCCCGCATGCGACTTTCCCCTATTCTTTTCCCCGCGGTCGTGGCGACGGTGATCCTCGGCCTGTTTAGCACCAGCCGCGTGGAGGCCGCCGGGCCGATTCCGCTTCCGGCGGCGCATGCCCATAATGACTATGAACACGCACGGCCGCTCCTCGATGCGCTCGATCACGGTTTCTGCAGTATCGAAGCGGATATCTATCTCATCGACGGTGCCCTTTTGGTGGCGCACGACCGGAAGGACGTGAAGTCCGGACGTACGCTCGAGGCGCTCTACCTCGATCCCCTGCGAGCCCGCATCCAGGCCAATGGCGGTCGGGTTTATATGAATGGACCGACGGTGACGCTGCTGGTGGATGTAAAATCCGAGGCGCGAGCGACGTATGCTGCCCTCGAAACCGTTCTCGCGCGGTACGCAGACATTCTGACCCGGTTTGAATCCGGCCGGGAAATCTCGGGGGCCGTCACCGTGATCGTATCCGGAAACCGGATCTACGAGGATGTGGTCGCACGGGAGCGAAGATATTCGGCGCTGGATGGCCGGGGCAGCGAGCTCGACTCGCCGGTGTCGGCGACCGTGTATCCTTGGATCAGTGAGAATTGGAACAAGGTTTCGGCGTGGCGCGGCGAGGGCCCGCTCCCGGCGAAGGATGAAGTCACGTTGCGCGAGTGGGTGCGGCGGGCCCATGCGGGTGGGCGGAAGATCCGTTTTTGGAACACGCCGGAAAGCGTCACAGCGTGGCGGATACTCCAGGCGAGCGGGGTTGATTTGATCGGCACGGATCACCTGGCACGTCTGCGGGACTTTTTGCAGACGCCCGGAACCGGCTTTGCTCCCAAGAAATGATGCGATTGCACGCTGGCAGTTCCCCCTTTTCAGTCGCTCGCGACAATCCGGTGGACATCGCGGCAGCAGCCCTGGACGTTCCCCGCATGGCCAGTCTTCAGGATGTCGCGAAACGCGCCAAGGTCTCGATCGCGACCGTGTCACGGGTACTCAACAAGTCCGCCAAGGTCGTGCCGGAGACGCGTGTGACGGTCGAGCGCGCCCTGCGTGATCTCGGTTACCGGCCGAGCCGCGTGGCCCGTCGCCTCCGAATGAAAGACGGCCGGGCGCATTTGGTTGGGCTGATCATTCCGGATATCCAAAACCCGTTTTACGCGGAGATTGCGCGTGGGGTCGAGGACACCGCGTACTCGAATGATTACGCCCTGATCCTGTGCAACTCCGATGAGAAGCTCGAGAAGGAGCGTTTTTATCTCGATGTGATGCGGGACGAGTCGGTTGACGGGGTCGTGCTTCCGCCCTTCAGCGAGACCGATGACGCGGTGATCGATCTGGTGAACACCGGCATGCCCGTGGTGTGTGTGGATCGGAGCCTGATAAAGGCGCGAACCGATCTGGTGGAGGTCGATAACTATCGTGGAGCGTTCGAGGCCGTGAGCCATTTGCTCGACCGGGGACACAAGAGCATCGGGTTGATCGAAGGCCGCACGCAGGTCTCGACGAGTCGGGAGCGGCGGCGCGGGTACCTCGATGCTTTATCCGCGCGAGGTATTACGGTGCGCAAGGATTTGATGGTGGCGGGTGATTTCAAGCAGGAGAGCGGGCGGGTCCTCACGCTTGCGCTACTCGATTTAAAGAAGCCGCCCACCGCACTGTTCGTGGGCAACAACCTCATGACGGTCGGTGCACTGGGCGCCTTGCACCAACGCAAGGTGCGCGTGCCCGACGACATCGCGATCGTAGGCTTCGATGATATTCCTTGGGCCGAGGCACTCGATCCGCCACCGACGGTCGTGCGCCAGCCGGCCTATAATGTTGGGGTCCAGGCGATGGAATTGCTGCTGAAGCGCATCATCGATCCCACCCGGCCGACGGTGACCGTCCGGCTGTTGCCGGAGTTGGTGATCCGCCGTTCCTCCTAAGTGAAAAAGCACCGCATGCTGTCACTTGGGGCTTGAATCACGGTAAGCATGTAAACGTTATCACGTCCGTTGTCTCCCGGCGGTTTCCGCTGGACCTTTTCAACCCCCGATTCCCCGCTTTCCCGTGCCGCTCTTCGCCGTTCCCCGTCTGCCCTTGCTTTGTCTTGCCACCCTCGGGCTTGTTCCTGGTTTTGCGGCGCCCGCGCCGGCCGCAGCCCCCGGCGCGCCGCCCGCACTCGTCGTCGTGATCGCCATCGATCAACTGCGCGGGGATTACATGGCGCGGTTCCGTGAGCACTTTGTCCCCGGCGGATTCCGCCTGCTGCTGGAGCAGGGTGCGAATTTTGCCGATGCGCGTTACCGGCATGCCGTGACGAAGACCGCGGCGGGTCATGCGGTGATTTTGACCGGAGTCCATGCGGATGTGCATGGCATCATCGACAACGCGTGGGTCGATCGCGAGACGTTGCAACGCATCACCTGTGTCGAAGACAGTACGGTTGCACTCCTGGGCTTGCCGGAGCCGGCGGGCGGCGCACGAACCCCGGGAGCGGCTCCGAAAGGTGCGTCCCCTCATCAGTTGCTCACGACAACCGTGGGCGATGAGCTCAAGCTCTCGCGCGGCGGGAAGGCAAAAGTGATCGGGATCGCGAGCAAAGACCGGTCGGCGATCCTGCTGGCGGGAAAATTTGGCGACGCGGCGTATTGGATGGAGAAAGGCCGGATGATTTCTTCGACGCACTATATGAAAGAACTGCCGGCGTGGGTGCGGACGTTCAACGAGGCGGGCCGGGCGGATTCGTTCTTTGGCCAGACCTGGGATCGGCTGCTGCCGGTGGAACATTACAACACGTTGCAGGGACCCGATGACGCGGAAGGTGAAGGCGTGGAAGCCGGCATGCCGCGGACCTTTCCGAAGCGGGTGGACGGGGGCGCGGCGAAACTGGGACCCGCGTACTATGGCGCATTCGATAATTCGCCGTTCAAGAGCGATGTGATGCTGGAGTTTGCCCGCGCGGTGGTGGAGCAGGAGAAACTCGGAACCCGCGGCGTGACAGATGTGCTCTGTCTGGGCTTTTCGGTGAACGACACCATTGGTCATAATTATGGGCCGGACAGCCATGAGGTGATGGATATCACAGTCCGCACCGATCGGATGCTGGCGGACTTCTTCGCGTTTCTCGAAGCGCGGATCGGACTGGAGAATTGCACGATCGTGCTGACGGCGGATCACGGAATCTCGCCGCTGCCGGAGCGGGTGAAAGCCCTGAGCCCGGCCGTGAGCGCCGGGCGGATCGACAATGCGCGCTTGCTGAAAGCGGGGGAAGATGCGCTCAACCGCGAATTCGGTCCGCTCGCCGAAGGCCGGCGCTGGTTGATGGTGCACGAGAGTTCGGTGTTGTTTCACCGCGGCGTGTTGCAGGAAAAGAACGTGGCACCGGCCGTCGCGGAACGCGTGGTGCGGGATGCTCTGTTGACGGTGGATTTTGTCGCCTTCGCCTATACGCGCTCTGATTTGGCGGCGGGAGATGTTTCCGGGCCGTTTGCCGAAGCAACGCTACTCAGTTTTAATCGTGAACGGAGTGCTGATGTTTATTATCATATGAAACCGTTCTGGGTGGATCGTAAGTCCGGGACGAATCATGGCACGCCTTACGCCTATGATGTCCACGTGCCGTTGTTATGGTATGGCCGTGGGGTGAAGCCCGGTTTGTATACGGATCGCGTGGGAATTGATGATATCGCGCCCACGCTGGCGCACATCCTCGGCTTGGTGGCACCGCCGTTTAGCCAGGGCAAAGTATTATTCTAAAGCGACGACAGAACTGCCGTGGTTATGAATGCGCCGAGTCCCGTCCTTTCGCTGCGTGGTATCCGCAAAGCGTTCCCGGGCGTGATCGCGCTCGATGGGGTCGACCTCGATCTGCAGGCAGGCGAAGTGCATGTGCTCCTCGGAGAAAACGGGGCCGGCAAGTCGACCTTGATGAAGATCATCAGTGGCGCCGTCGCGCGCGATTCCGGTGACATTGTGATCGAAGGCGTGCCGGTGGAACTCACCGGGCCGCGTCACGCCCAGGAGCTCGGTATCGGAATCATTTATCAAGAGTTCAACCTGGTCCCGCATCTCACCGCCGCGGAAAACATCCTGCTGGGTCGCGAGCCAAAGCTCTTTCCGGGCGTGATCGATCAGCGCCGGTTGGTGCGCGAGGCGCAGCAACAACTGGACGACCTCGGGGTGGCGCTGGCGGCGACGGAACGCGTCAGCCGTCTCAGTGTGGCGCAGCAACAAATGGTCGAGGTGGCGAAGGCGCTGAGTTTGAACGCGCGCGTCTTGATTATGGATGAGCCGACGTCGGCGCTCACGACGCAGGAGATTACGGAGCTGTTTGATGCGATCCGGCGGTTGAAGAAGCGTGGCGTGGCGATTGTATATATCTCGCACCGGATGGAGGAGCTGTTTGCAATTGGAGACCGGGTGACGGTATTGCGCGACGGGCGCCACGTGGGCACGCGAGCGATCGGGGAGACCACCATGACGGAGCTTGTACGGTTGATGGTGGGGCGCGATCTGACGGAGCATTTTCCGAAGCGGCAGGCGGCGATCGGCGAGGAGATTCTTCGGGTGGAAGCGCTGCGTCGAAATGGCATACTGCACGACGTGAGTTTGTCGCTGCGCCGGGGCGAAGTGGTCGGGCTGGCCGGATTGATGGGTTCGGGTCGGACGGAGTTGGCGCGGGCGATATTTGGGGCGGACCGGATTGATGGCGGCCAAATTTTCGTGCACGGGAAACCCTGCGCGGTTCGATCGCCGCGGGATGCGATCGCGTTGGGAATTGGTTTTCTCACCGAGGATCGGAAGCAGCAGGGGCTGGTGTTGGTATTGTCGGTTCAGGAAAATATCTGCCTGCCGAGCGTGAGCCGGCTGGCGCGGGCGGGCTGTACGCAGCCGGCTCGGGAAACGGAGATGACGGCCCAGCGGATTGCGGAACTGCGCATCAAGACGCCCGGGCCGCACCAACGCGTCATGAATTTGAGCGGTGGGAATCAGCAGAAGGTGGTTCTGGCCAAATGGCTCTGCACCGAGGCGGATATTCTGATTTTTGATGAGCCGACGCGTGGGATCGACGTGGGGTCGAAGGTGGAGATTTATCAACTGATCAATCAACTCGCGGCGCGCGGGGCGGCGATCCTGATGATCTCATCGGAGCTGCCGGAGATTGTAGGTTTGAGTGATCGTATCCTGGTGATGAACGGTGGACGGATCGCGGGGGAGTTTACCGCGGCAGAAGCGACGCAGGAGAAACTCCTGGCGGCGGCCCTTGGGAAGAACTGACGCACGATGAGTAAACCGGATCAACCTGCGACGCGCGACGACGCCTCTGATCGGGCGAAGCCGCGTGGCGCTTCCGCGGGCGGAGCGCAGCCGGCGGTGACACGCTCGGGGAACGCGGCGGGTTCGCGCTGGCCGCGGTTGTTTGCGCATTCCGCCCGGCAGCTCGGAACCTTCGGGGGGCTTATCGGATTGGGTCTGGTTTTGTGGATACTGACGCCCCATTTCCTGACGGTCTCGAATCTGCTCAATATCGCGCAGCAGACATCGATCAACGCGATCATCGCGGTGGGGCTGACCTTTGTGATCATCAATGGAGGCATTGATCTCTCGGTGGGATCGATCGTGGCGTTTTCCGGGGTGGTGATGGCAAGCTTGCTGGAGCGGGCGGTGCCGGTGCCGATCGCGGTGCTGGCTGGCCTGGGGGCGGGCTCGCTCTGCGGACTGATCAATGGAGTCTTGATAAGTTTCGGCCGGCTTCCGCCCTTTATTGCGACCTTGGGAATGATGAGCGTGGCACGCGGCGGAGCGCTGCTCTATAGTGACGGTCGTCCCATCTCCGGTTTTGGCGAAGGGTTTCGCTGGCTGGCCACGGGCGAGGTCGCGTGGATCCCGGTTCCCATCCTGCTCATGATCGCGGTTTACGTCGTCGCGCATTTCGTTTTGCGGCGCACGCCGTTTGGCCGCTATGTGTTTGCGATTGGTGGCAACGAGGAGGCGGCGCTGCTTTCCGGCGTGCCGGTGCGACGTTACAAAACCCTGGTTTATGGCGCATCGGGGCTGTTGAGCGGGCTGGCCGCTGTCGTTTTGACCGCGCGCTTGAATTCAGCGCAGCCGATTGCGGGGATCAGTTACGAACTCGATGCGATTGCGGCGACGGTCATCGGCGGAACCAGCCTCATGGGCGGGCAGGGGAGCGTCGTAGGCACGCTCATCGGCGCATTGATCATGGGCGTGTTGCGGAACGGGCTGAACCTGCTCGGCGTGTCATCGTTTGTGCAGCAACTCGTGATTGGTGCCGTGATCATTCTCGCTGTGCTCATGGACATGACCTTCAAGCGGCCCAAACGTTAATCCCCTGTCATCTGATCACCCGCGGTGCCTGCGCGCCGTATCTTTGTTTCCGTTACCCCTATGAAAATCCCCTCTGTTTCCCTCCTGCTGGCGACCTGCGTCCTGGTTTTTTCCGGTTGTAATCGCGGCGACCCCGCGGCGGTCGGAACTGGCGCCGGCGTCGCTGGCCAACCGACCGTCGCGCTGGTCGTGAAGACCCTAAATAACCCGTTCTTCATCGAGATGCAGCGCGGCGCTGAAGAGGCGGCGAAAAAGGCAGGCGTGAACCTCATCGTGCAAGCGGCGGACCGCGAAGTCGATGTCGAGCGTCAGATGCAGATCATTGAAAACCTGATTGAGCGCAAGGTCGACGCGCTCTGCATTGCACCGAGTGGCTCGCGCGAGATCGTGCCGGTGATCGTCAAAGCGAACCGCGCCAATATTCCGGTATTGATTGTTGATACGCGGGCGGATGAGCAGGCGCTGGCGGCGGCCGGCGGCAAGATTGCGACGTTCATTGGGTCGGATAATTTTGACGGTGGCCGTTTGGCGGGCGCCTTCATTGTCGAGAAATTGGGCGGCAAGGGGAATGTCGCGGTGCTCGAAGGCATTGCTGGACACGAAACGGGCGACGCCCGCCTGCGGGGTTTCAAAGAGGCCGTGGCGAAGGCTCCGGGCATCAAGGTCGTGGCCTCGCAGCCGGCGAACTGGGAACGCGACCAAGGCTATAATGTTTTTCAAAACATCCTGCAGGCGAATCCCTCGATCGATGCGTTGTTTGCCTGTAATGATTTGATGGCGCTCGGAGCGGTCGAGGCGATTGGCGCGGCGGGCAAGAGTGGAAAGATTCTTGTCGTCGGCTTTGACGCCCAGCCCGAGGCCCGCGCTGCGATTCAGAAAGGAACGATGGCCGCCACCGTCGCTCAGTTTCCGGCCCGCATGGGCGCGATCGCAGTGGAGAACGCGGCCCGGCTGTTGCGGGGCGAAACCATCGAAACCTTTAGTCCTGTCTCGATCGAACTCATCAAATGACCGCGAACCCAGAAGCTTCC
>Ga0163144_10020983_pt1 | contig 13013 bp, 10 predicted proteins | sample OliLak19BULKMAT1_FD_123175 | JGI IMG/M metagenome (GOLD analysis project Ga0163144, IMG submission 123175) | Freshwater microbial mat bacterial communities from Lake Vanda, McMurdo Dry Valleys, Antarctica - Oligotrophic Lake LV.19.BULKMAT1 | ecosystem: Environmental > Aquatic > Freshwater >...
CGCCGAACTCGGCGAGCGCTTCGGAGGACAGCTGCGCGGCGATCTGGTCGAGCGGATCCGCAGCGTCGCGCCGCACCTCGTTGCCGGGCCGCGTCGCGAGATCGTCGTCCGGATGCTCTGGCAGATGCTCTGGCAGAGGCTCGGGGACGAGCGGCGGCGTGGTCAGCGGCTTGGGACCGCGCGCGACCATCGGCACGACCTGCGCCGAGATCACCGGCGCCAGCCCGTCCGGCTTGGCCCGCACGAACCCGCGCGGCGCGGCGATCTCGCGGGTCGGCACCGCCGAGCGCTGGTCGGTGAAGTCGAGATCGGCGTCGGGAGGTGGCGGCCACGCGCCGGCGACGAAGTCCCGGGTCTGCTCGTCCTCCATCGCCGCGACGGCGGCGGCGTCCGCGGCGGCGGCCTCGGGCGACGGATCGAGCTCGGGCTCGTCGGCCTCCATCTCGAGGGTGATCTCGCCCCCCTCCGCCGGCCCGACGTCATCGGCCGCGCTCAGCGGGAGCTGCAGGCGCGACGACCGTGCGCCTTCGGGCGCGGGCGCGGGCGCCGGCGGCTCGATCAGGGCACCGAAGTCGAGGTCCGCGTCGTCGCTCGGCGCCTTGAAGCTGACCGCGACGACCGGACGCGACGCGGGCTTGGCGCGAGGCGGCGGCGCCGACGCCGACGGCGGCTCGTCGTCGAGGAACCAGCCCTCGTCGATCGACTCGATGTACCGCTCGACCTTCGCCGCCGTGACCTCGACGTCGTAGTCGTCGGCGGAGGGCACCGCCTCGAGCCCGAACGGCACGTCGACGTCGGGCAGCTTCGCCGTCGAGTGCAGCGCCTCGTAGTTCTCGCGCACGTAGTCGACGTAGGCGGCCGCGCGGACGTCCTCGGGCGCGAGGCCGAGCGCCTGCTCCCACGCCATCAGCGCGCCGTCGACATCGCCGGCGCCGTACCGCTCGAGCCCCCGCTCGATCAGCTGATCCACGCCTGCGCCCGGTGGTGGCGGAGGGCGGGTCATGGACAACGCCCGATCACCCGCCTCGTGTCTTCGAGACCACGCCGCGGAACATGTTCAGCGTGCGCGTGAGCGCCTCCGTGGATTCGGTCAACGCGGGCAGATCACGCGCGCCGATCGCCGACCGCGTCCGCTCCATCACGCTGCGCGCCTTCTTGACCGCGTCCTGGCCGAAGTCCGAGCCGCTGATGATCTCGGAGACCTTGGGGAACAGCTGCTCGACCTCGTCCAGGACGCGCTCGGCCTGGTGCCGCGCCTTCTCGAACTCCTGGCCCGAGCGAACCTCGACCATGTAGTCCTTGTTGGCGTCGATCATCTTGCGGATCTCGTCCTCGGTCAGGCCGCTGGTCGCCGTGACCGTGATCGACTGCTCGGTGCCGGTCTCGAGATCGCGCGCCTTCACCGACACGATGCCGTCCGCGCTGATGTGGAACGTCACCTCGATCTCGACCTCGCCGCGCTGGGCGCGCCGCAGGCCGGTCAGCACGAACTCGCCGAGCAGCTCGTTCTCCTCGGCGCGATCGCTCTCGCCCTGGAGCACGAGGATCTTCACCGAGGTCTGGTTGTCCTTGACCGTCGTGAACACGTGCGACTTCGAGGTCGGCACCGTGGTGTTCTGCTCGATCAACTTGTGGAAGTACCCACCGACGATCATGATCCCGAGCGAGTGCGGGGTGACGTCGAGGAGCAGGATGTCGCTCTTCTCGTCGATCAGCGCGGAGCCCTGGATCGCGGCGCCGAGCCCGACGACCTCGTCGGGGTGGACGCCCTTGCACGGCTCGAGGCCGAAGAACTCGGCGACCGCCTGCTGCACGCGCGGCATGCGGGTCATGCCGCCGACGAGGATCACGTCCTCGATCTCGCCCTTGTTGATCTCCGCCTCCTCGAGGGTCTTGGCGCAGATGTCGACGGTGCGCTCGATCAGGTCCGCGGTCAGCTCCTCGAGCTTGTCGCGGGTGAGCGTCGTCTGGAGATGGAGGGCCTCGTTCCGGCCGGTCGAGATGATGAACGGCAGGTTGATCTCGGTCTCGCGCACGCTCGACAGCTCGCACTTCGCCTTTTCGGCGACGTCCTTGAGGCGCTGCAGCGCCATCTTGTCCTTGCGCAGGTCGAGCTTGTGGTCGCGCTGGAAGTTGAACACCAGCCAGTCGATGATCCGGCGGTCGAAGTCCTCGCCGCCGAGGAACGTATCCCCGGCGGTGGAGATGACCTCGAAAACACCGTTGCCGATCTCGAGGATCGAGATGTCGAACGTGCCGCCGCCGAGATCGTAGACCGCGACCTTGCGCTCGACGTTGCGACCGAACCCGTACGCGAGCGCCGCGGCGGTCGGTTCATTGATGATCCGGATGACGTCGAGGCCGGACACGCGGCCGGCGTCCTTGGTCGCCTGACGCTGGCCGTCGTTGAAGTATGCCGGGACGGTGACGACCGCCTTGTGCACTTCCTCGCCGAGGTACTCCTCGGCGATCATCTTCATCTCCTGGAGGATGTACGCCGAGATCTCCGGAACGGAGAACACCTGATCGCGCAGGACGATGCGGACGTCGTCGTGCGGACCCTCGACGATCCGGTACGGCATCGTCTCGATCGAGGTGCGGACCGCGGCCGAGCCCCACTTGCGCCCGATCAGGCGCTTGGCGGCGAACACCGTGTTCTCGGCGTTGGTGATCGCCTGCCGCTTGGCGATGTGGCCGACCAGGCGCTTGCCGTTCTCCGCGATCGCGACCATCGACGGCGTGGTCTTGTACCCGCCGCGGTTCGGGATCACGACCGGCGTCCCGTCCTCGACGATGGCGACGCACGAGTTCGTGGTCCCGAGGTCGATCCCGATCACCTTCTCGGATGCCATCAGGACCTATTCTCGGTGAGTTGCGCGGAGTTGGCCAGTGATCGGCCAAACCAAAAAGATCGGCTCATCGGGCGGCCAGGCGCCGGACCTCGGCGAGATCGGACTGGAGCTCGTGCGCCAGCTGGTCATTCTCGGTCTTGATCATCATCGCGAGGACCAGCACTTCCTCGGCGTCGACGAACTTGCCCGCGACCTTGAGCACGTGCGCGAGGACCCGCGCGGTGGACACGTCGTTGGGCTCCAAGTTGGCGGCTTTCTTGGCGTATTCGAGTGCCGTCCGGAGCTCGCCGGCGTTCGACGCGCACCGGGCGGCGCGGCGCAGGTACCGGGCCGGCGCGTCGGTCCGCAGCGCCGCAGCGAACAGCTTGAGCGCGTTGGGCAGGTCTCCGGACACCTCGGCCTGACACGCACGCTCGAACAACTCGGCGGCGTAGTCGACCGGGCTGGGTGGGGTCGCGACGCTACCCCCGCGGGTGCGGACGGTGGGCGGATCCATGCCCGACGCCATCGAGTCGCGGCGCGACCGATCGCCGGTGACGTTCTCGTACGCGCGCGCGATCGCCTCGAAGATCTCCTCGAGGCGCTTGGCGAAGGTGCCGGTGCGGCGCCGGTAGAACCGGTCGGGGTGGAACTCCTTCGACATCCCGAAGTACGAGCGCTTGAGCGTCTTCTTGTCGGACAGATCGACGGCGTCGAGGATGCCGTCGCCTTCGTGGATGCGCCGGTGCATCTCGAGGATCCGCTCCTTCTCCGCGACGCTGAGATCGGTGTCCTCGGTGAGCGCCGCCTTCTCGGCGGCCGAGGCCGGGACGAACACGCGCCGGGTCGGCGGCGGCGGCGCGAGCACGGCCGCGACGGACACGCGCGTCGTCGGCCTGGTCTCGTCGACCGTCGGGTCCTCCTGGGGCGGGGCGCGCTCGATCGTGGGCGCGTTGTCGGTGTCGGGCCGCGAGCGGAGGGGCTGCGCCGCCGCGCGCGTCGGCGCGCTGACCTGCAGCGGCAGCGGCTGCGACGACGGCTTGGCGCCGGTGATCTTCACGTGCTCCGGCTTCTCGTTCGGTAGCAGGATCGCGCCCATCGCGCGGAGCCGGCGGACCACGTCGAGCGCCTTCGGCGTGTCGAAGCCGGTCATCAGGATCAGGTCCTTCAGCGTCGTCGCGCCGTCGAACCGCGTCCACACGAAGTACTCCTCGGGGCCCACGCCCGCCACCACCGGATCGAACCGTGGGTTCTGGCGGAGGCGCTGGGCCGTCGAGCCGATCTCCGGCAGCTCGCTGGGTACCGTGCTCACGAAATCCCCGACGCTCAACCTATCATGCGAGCAGGTACTCCAGCAGCGCCTTCTGCACGTGCATCCGGTTCTCGGCCTGCTGCCAGGTCGCCGACCGCGGGCCGTCGATCACCGCCGCGCTGATCTCCTCGCCACGGTGCGCGGGCAGGCAGTGCAGCACGATCGCGCGCTGCGACGCGTGCGACAGCAGGTCGTCGTCGACGCAGTAGCCGGCGAACGCCTGGCGCCGCGCCTCGGCCTCCTCCTCCTGTCCCATCGACGCCCACACGTCGGTCGACACCACGTCGGCGTGGCGGACCGCGATCCGCGGCTCGTCGGTCAGCTCGATCGAGCCCTTGCCGAGCGCGGCCTGGCGCTCCCGCGCCGTGGCGATGATCGCGGGATCGGGCCGGTAGCGATCCGGGCACGCCAGCGCGAGGTCGAAGCCGAAGATGCCCGCGGCCTCGATCCACGACGCCGCCATGTTGTTGCCGTCGCCGACCCAGGCGTGACGGACGCCGTCGAGGCCACCGAACCGCTCGATCACGGTGAACAGATCCGAGGCGACCTGGCAGGGGTGGTGCTGATCGGTCAGCCCGTTGATCACCGGCACCGTCGCCGCGCGCGCCATCGCCTCCACGCGATCCTGGCCGAACGTCCGCAGCACGATCGCGTGGCAGTAGCCCGACAGCACGCGCGCGGTGTCCTCGATCGGCTCGCCGCGCGCGAGCTGGCTGCCCTGCGAGCTGAGCACGATCGGGTAGCCGCCGAGGTCCGCGACCCCGACCTCGAACGACACTCGGGTCCGGGTCGACGCCTTCTCGAGGACGATCGCGACGCTCTTGCCGGTGAGCGTCGAGACCACCTTGCGGGCCGTGCGGAGGTGCTTGAGCTCGTGCGCGCGGCTCCACAGCCGGCGCCACTCGTCGACGGCGAGGTCCGCCATCGTCAGGAAGTCGCGCTTCACGCAGTCTCCTGCAGGACTCGATCGACGATCGCGACCGCCTCGTCGACGAGGCCGCGATCGATCACGTACGGCGGCGCGAACCGCAGCACGTCCGCGCCGGCGAGCGACAGCAGGAGGCCGCGCTCGCGGCACTTGCCGTTGACGGTCGCGACGCCTGGCGGTGACGCGAGGCGGATCCCGCGCAGCAACCCGCGGCCACGCGCGTCGAGCACGACGGTCGGGTACTTCGCGGCGAGGCCCGCGAGCCTGGTGCCGAGGTAGTCGCCGACACTCTCGACCTTCGCGAGCAGGCCCTCGGCCTCGATGATCTCGATCACCGCGCACGCCGCGCCGCACGCCAGCGGGTTGCCGCCGAACGTCGACGCGTGTGGCACCGCGCCGCCCGGCTTCGCGGCGAGGCCCGCGGCCGCGCGCTCGGTCGCGCACACGGCGCCGATCGGGACGCCGCCGCCGAGCCCCTTGGCCAGCGTCATCACGTCGGGCGTGACGCCGTCGTGCTCGTGGCCCCACCACTTGCCGGTGCGGCCGACGCCGGTCTGGACCTCGTCGAAGATCAGCAGCGTGCCGGTGTCGTCGCACAGCTTGCGCAGGCCGGCGAGGTATCCGGGCGGCGGCACGACGAGGCCGCCCTCGGCCTGGATCGGCTCGAGGATGAGGCAGCACGCGGTGCGACGCTCGAGCACCCTGGTCGCCTCGGCGAGGTCGCCGTAGGTGACGAACTCCACCGGCTCGAGCAGCGGGCCGAAGTCCTCGCGGTACTTCGGCTGGCCGGTGATCGACACGGTCCCGATGCTGCGGCCGTCGAAGCTGCCGTGGGTCGAGACGATCGTCGTGCGCTCGGGCTTGCCGGCGACCACCGCCTGCCAGCGGCGCGCGAGCTTGAGCGCGCCCTCGTTGGCCTCCGCGCCCGAGTTGCAGAAGAACACGCGGTCCGCGAACGAGCGCTGCGTCAGCGCCGCCGCCGCGAGGATGCCCTGGTCGTTGAAGTACAGGTTCGAGACGTGGACCAGCGTCTCGAGCTGCTTCGTGACCCGGCGCGTGAACTCGGGATGTCCGTGGCCGAGGCCGCACACCGCGATCCCGGCGGTGAAGTCGAGGTAGCGCCCACCGTCGACGTCCCACACCTCCGCCCCCTTGCCGCGCGCGAGCACGATCGGCTGCTGGCGGTAGTTCTGGATGAACGCCTGCTTGGCGAGGTCGAGGAGCTCGGCTTGGTTCATGGCTTGCTCTCGGGCACGACCTGCGTGCCCACGCCCTCGCTGGTGAAGATCTCGAGCAGGAGGGCGTGCTCGAGGCGGCCGTCGATGATGTGGACCTTGTGGACGCCGGACGCCAGCGCGGCCAGCGCGTGCTCGACCTTCGGGATCATCCCGCCGGTGATCACGCCGTCGGCGATCAACGTCCGGGCGCCGGACGGCGTGATCGTCGGGATCAGCTTGCGGTCGGCGTCGAGGACGCCGGCGATGTCGGTCAGCATGACCAGCTTCTCGGCGCCGAGCGCGGCGGCCAGGCGCGCGGCGAACACGTCGCCGTTGACGTTGAGCGCGCCGCCGTCGTCGCCGGTCGCGATCGGCGCGACGATCGGGATGAAGTCGGCGATCAACCGGTCGATCACGGTGCGATCGATCGCGGTGACCTCGCCGACCCGGCCGAGCTCGGGCTTGGTGCAGGTCGCGCGCGCGAGCCCGCCGTCGCAGCCGCTGAGGCCGACCGCGTCGCCGCCGAGGTGCTGGACCAGCCGCACCAGCTCCTTGTTGAGCGTGCCGGCGAGCACCATCTCGACGACCTCGAGGGTCGCCGCGTCGGTGACGCGCAGCCCGGCCTCGAACCGCGCCTGGATCCCGACCTTGTCGAGCATCGCGGTGATCTGCTGGCCGCCGCCGTGGACGACGACGACGTTGATCCCGACCCAGTCGAGCAGGATGAGATCCTCGGCGAACCGGCGCCGCAGCGCGGCGTCCTCCTGCGCGGCGCCGCCGATCTTCACGACCACGGTGCGGCCGCGGAACTCGGAGATGTAGGGCAGCGCCTCGATGAGGACGCGAGCCTTGGAGATCAGCTCCTGCACTGGGGAGAGATTAGCTGCAGAGGAGACCAAACAGGGGACCGGGAACAGGGAACAGGGAACGGGGCACCGCTCGGATCATTCCCGGTCCCCGGTTCCCGGTCCCCTGTTTGTCGGCTTGAGCAGGGCTCAGAGTACGTCCAGCTCCGTCAACGTCGGCGCGACCGCCACCGGCGCGTGACCCGGGATCCGGTCCCAGCCCAGGATCGCGCCGTGCTCGCGATCGCGGAGCAGCACCGCCGCCGCCGGCAGCGCGTCGTCGAGCTCGGGGCCGAGCTCGAAGGTCGCGGCGGTGCCCACGATCGCGATCGGCTCGACGTCGGTGCGGGCCCACCGGCGCCGGCCGTCCGGTCCTCGGACGAACGCGCCGGGCACCGCGGCGAGCACGTCGTCGTCGAGGTGGTCCATGATCAGGCGGTCCATCGCGTCGTCGTCCAGATCGCCGAGCGCGAAGAACACGACCGGGAGGCGGCCGGCGCCGAGGCCCAGCGCGGGCGCGCGCAGCGTGAGGCCGGCCTGCCCGGACAGCGCGGCGACCAGGCTATCGTCCTCGGTCATCGCGTCACCCAGCCCTCACAGGATGTAGCTCGCCAGGTCCTCGTCGGCGACCAGCGCGCTGAGCCGCTCGCGGACGTAGGCGGCGGTGATCGGGATCGTCTGGGCGCCGATGTCGGAGGCGTTGAACAGCAGGTCGTCGAGCAGGCGCTCGAGCACCGTGTGCAGGCGGCGCGCGCCGATGTCGTGGGTGCGACCGTTGACCTCGGCGGCGATCCGCGCGACCTCCGCGACCGCGTCCTCGCTCCACGTGATCGTCACGCCCTCGGTGGCGAGCAGCGCCGCGTACTGGCGGGTCAGCGCGTTCTGCGGCTCGGTCAGGATGCGCACGAAGTCGCCGGCGGTCAGCGGCGCCAGCTCGACGCGGATCGGGAACCGGCCCTGTAGCTCCGGGATGAGATCGCTCGGCTTGCTCATGTGGAACGCGCCGGCGGCGATGAACAGCACGTGATCGGTGCGGACCGGGCCGTACTTGGTCGTGACCGTCGAGCCCTCGACGATCGGCAGCAGGTCCCGCTGCACGCCCTCGCGCGACACGTCGGCGCCGTGGCGGTCGCGCGAACCGGCGATCTTGTCGATCTCGTCGAGGAACACGATGCCGGCTTGCTCGGCGCGGGTCACCGCCTCGCGGGTGAGCTTGTCCTGATCGATCAGCTTGTCGGTCTCCTGATCGGTCAGCGTCTGCCACGCCTGCGGGATCTTGAGCTTGCGGCGGCGGGTCTTGCGCCCGAGGTTCCCCAGCGCATCCTTGAGCCCGCCCAGCATCTCGTCCATGCCGCTCTGGCCGCCGAGCATGCTCAGGAACGGCGAGCCCTCCTCGGTCATCTCGATCTCGACCTCGCGGTCGTCGAGCTTGCCGTCGCGCAGCATGATCCGCAGCTTGTCGCGGGTCGCCGCGTCGGCCGGGTTCGGAGTGCCGTCGGGGCGATCGCCGAACCGCGCCTGGCCGCCCGGGCGCGGCAGCAGCAGATCGAGCACGCGCTCCTCGGCCGCCTCGCGCGCGCGCGGCCGCACCTTCACGGCCTCCTCGTCGCGGACCAGCTTGATCGCCACCTCCATCAGGTCGCGGACGATCGAGTCGACGTCGCGGCCGACGTAGCCGACCTCGGTGAACTTCGACGCCTCGATCTTGAGGAACGGCGCGCGCGCGAGCCGCGCGAGCCGGCGCGCGATCTCGGTCTTGCCGACGCCGGTGGGGCCGATGAGGATGATGTTCTTCGGCGAGATCTCGTCGCGCAGCTCGCCCTCGACCTGCTGGCGCCGCCACCGGTTGCGCAGGGCGACCGCGACCGCGCGCTTCGCGTCGTTCTGGCCGACGATGTAGCGGTCGAGCTCCTCGACGATCGCCGCGGGCGTCAGGTGATTGCCGTCGATCATTGTTTTCCGGCCGCTTTCTTCCGGCTCGTCACGGGTGGTACCCCCAGGGCTCGCGCTGCGCACGACCCGCCCCCGCTCCTCGCCGGCGCGGCCTCGATCACGTGAGCTCCTCGATCGACAGCGAGCGGTTGGTGTAGATGCACAGGTCGGCGGCGATGCCCATCGCGGTCTCGGCGATCGCGCGCGCGGACAGCGGGGTGTGCGCGAGCAGCGCGCGGGCCGCGGCGAGCGCGAACGGGCCGCCCGAGCCGATCGCGGCCAGGCCGTCGTCGGGCTCGATCACGTCGCCGGCGCCGGACAGCACGTAGGTCCCGTCCTTGTCCGCGACGACGATCATCGCCTCGAGCCGACGCAGCAACTTGTCCGAACGCCAGTCCTTCGCGAGCTCGACCGCGGCGCGCTTGAGGTTGCCGCGCTGCTCGCGGAGCTTGGCGTCGAGCTTCTCGAACAGCGACATCCCGTCGGCCGCCGAGCCCGCGAACCCGGCGATCGCGGTGCCGCCCTCGCCGAGGCGGCGGACCTTGCGCGCGCCGGCCTTCACGACCGTCTGGCCGAGCGTCACCTGGCCATCGCCGGCCACGACGACCTTGTCATCGCGACGGACGCTGAGGATCGTGGTCGAGCGGAACGGTGACGGCATCGGCGTCACCGTGTTTAGCATTCCCGACGGCGCCCGGGTGGGCGGCGTCGTACACCTTCATCAGGTGGTCGAGGGAGACCTTGGTGTAGATCTGCGTCGACGCGAGCGACGCGTGGCCGAGCAGCTCCTGGATCGTGCGGAGGTCGACCTCGCCGTCGAGCAGGTGGGTGGCGAACGAGTGGCGCAGCGCGTGGGGCGTGGCGTGGGCGCTGACGCCGCCGGCCGTGCACCACTTGCGGACGAGCCGCTGGACGCTGCGGGTCGTGAGGCGGGCGCCGGTCGCGCTGACGAACACCGCCGCGCCGCCGGGCGGACGCACCTCGCGCCACGCGGCCAGCGCCTCGGCCGCCTTGCCGCCGAGCGGCACCAGGCGCGCCTTGCCGCCCTTGCCGCGGCGGACGTGGACCAGCAGCGTGCCGTAGCGATCGGCGTCGAGGTCGGCGGCGTCGAGCGCGACGCACTCCGAGACGCGCAGGCCCGCGCCGTACAGCACCTCGAGGATCGCGCGGTCGCGGAGCCGGAACGCCGCCGCGCGCGCGGCCTCGGTCTGCGACAGCCGGCGCTGCGCGGGTGACGCCGCCGCGGTCGGCGCCTCGACCAGCGTGAACGTGTCGTCGACGTCGAGTGCGCGGGGCAGCGCGCGCTTGCGCTTCGGGCCGCGGACCGCGCGGGCCGGGTTGCCAGTGATCACGCCCCGCTGCTCGAGGAATCTGCAGAACCCGCGCAGGCTGCTGAGCTTGCGCGCGATCGAGCTCGCCTCGTTGTGCGCGAACAGGCTCGCGAGGTGCGCGCGCACGTCCATCGCGTCGAGCTTGCGCAGCGGCCGCTCGCCGCCCCGCCGCGCCGCCAGCGTCTCCCGGAACGCCCGCACGTCCCGCACGTACGCCTCCGCGGTCCGCGCCGAGCGCGCCCCCTCCAGGTGCCGGCGGAACTCCTCGATCGCCTCGTCCCAGGTCACCCGCCGACGGTAGCGCCGCCCTCCCCGGCGCGCGACTTCTGCGCGGTGCACGACGCCGCGCACCCTGCGCGGTGCACGACGCCGCGCACCCTGCGCGGTGCACGACGCCGCGCACCCTGCGCGGTGCACGACGCCGCGCGCCCTGCGCGGTGCACGACGCCGCGCACCCCGCGCGGTGCACGACGCCGCGCGGTCCGGAGTGTCCGGTGGGCGGCCGGCGTGGCCGGGAGTGGCCGGGCGGGACGTCCGGTGGGCGGACAGGGGGCGTGGAGTTTCGGTGGGTTGGGCGTGGCGCGACGAATGCTGAAGAGAGCACGCAACCGGGCACGCACGCGACCGAGAACCCCGGAACACAACCAAGGTGGAGGCAGCGTGATGAAGAGCGAGCTCGGACACGACACGATCTCCGGCCCCGTGCGCGCGGCGAGGCTGACGTCGCTGGTGGTGGCGCTGCGAGAGCGCGGCAGCGATCGCCAGCATGACCTGCGGCTGGCGCCCGGCGTGATCCGGATCGGCAAGTCGGCGATGTGCGACGTCGTCGTCGACGATCCGTACGCGTCGGGGACACACTGCGTGCTCGAGCGGGACGCGCTCGGGACGCTGATGATCAAGGACCGCGGCAGCAAGAACGGCACCTGGGTCGACGGCAGTCCGGTCAAGGAGGTCGAGGTGCAGCCGGGCGCGGTGATCCTCGTCGGGCGCACGCACCTGATCGCGCTCGGCGAGCGCCGGCCGGACAGCGCGCTGGTCCAGCTGCGCGGCCAGGACCGGCGGTTCCGCGCCGAGATCGACCGCGCGTTGCGCGCGGCGCGCGGCGACGCGAGCATCCTGATCGTCGGCGAGACCGGGACCGGCAAGGAGCTGATGGCGCGCGCGATCCACGAGGCGTCGCGGCGGAACCCCGGGCCGTTCGTGCCGGTCAACTGCGGCGGGTTCCCGCGCGAGCTGATCAGCACCGAGCTGTTCGGGCACGTCCGCGGCGCGTTCACCGGCGCCGAGGTCGCGCGCGATGGCGTGTTCGTCAACGCCGACGGCGGCACGCTGTTCCTCGACGAGCTCGGCGAGCTGCCGCTCGATCTCCAGCCGCACCTGCTGCGCGTGCTCGAGACCCGCCGGGTCCGCCGGGTCGGCGGCGACGAGCGCGAGATCGACGTCCGGTTCGTCGCCGCGACCAACCGGCTCGACGGCCTCGGCACCCCGGCGTCGCCGATCCGCGAGGACCTGTTCCACCGCGTCGCGGCGGTGGTCGTGCAGCTGCCGCCGCTGCGCCGTCGCAAGGACGACATCCCCGAGCTGATCCGCGTGTTCCTCGAGGATCTGGAGCCGCGGCACGGGCGCCGCCGGCTCCGCGGCGCGGCGCTCGACGCGCTGATCGCGCACGACTGGCCGGGCAACGTGCGCGAGCTCCGCCAGGCGATCACCCGCGCGGTCAGCCTCACCGACGACGAGATCGACGTCCACGACCTCGGCCTCGACGACGTCGCCGCGTGGACCGCGCTCGCGTCGGCGCGCCCCGCCGCGCCGATGCGCACCCTGCGCGCGTGCGACGTCGAGGCCGAGGACGAGGCGATGTCGCGCCTCGACCTCGTGCAGCGCGAGATGATGCTCCGCGCCTACGAGGCGAAGGGCTCGATGCGCGCGGCCGCGAAGGACCTCGGCATGGCGAAGTCGACGTTCGCCGACAAGGCCGCGCGCTTCGGGCTCAAGGCGCCGGCGCGGAAGCCGCGCTGATCGACCGGAAACCAGCCCCGCGTCAGCGCGACTTGAACGGGCGCGCCTGCTTGATGAGGATCCTCCGGTCCGGCATCAGCTTCCACTCCACGTCGACGGCGTTGCCCGGGTACAGGGCCTGGAAGCGGACGTGGATCGCGGCGAGGTAGTCGCCGAGCTCGAGCATCTCGGCGTCGGTGAGGATCGAGGTCTCGCTCGGCCAGTCGATCGTCCAGTCGAGCAGCGAGGAGCGGGTGATCACCTCGTACTCGGGCTCCTCGTACCAGGTGTAGAACAGCACCTGCTCGGGGACGGCGTCGCCGGTCGGGTTGGTGACGGACACGTCGCCGACCTGCGTGTTGATGTAGTACGCGGGGCGGCGCTCGCTGAACTCGTTGATCGTCAGCGCCACGCCGTTGGCGAGCTCGTCGTTCTGCGCGGGGTGCATCAGCAGGCCCATGCGCACCTCCGCCTGATCGACCCGGTAGAACGCGCGCTCGACGAACGCCTGCGTGTTCCACGTGGAAGCCCACACGACCTTGAGCGCGTTGGCGAGCGCGTCGGCGCCGTCCGAGATCCGGACACCCGCCGAGGTGTAGAGGCCTGCGCCGGTGATCTC